>Ga0335069_10001740_pt1 | contig 34587 bp, 35 predicted proteins | sample Lox_Sample_11_FD_206714 | JGI IMG/M metagenome (GOLD analysis project Ga0335069, IMG submission 206714) | Soil microbial communities from Loxahatchee National Wildlife Refuge, Florida, United States - Lox_Sample_1.1 | ecosystem: Environmental > Terrestrial > Soil > Wetlands | place: USA... | reverse complement strand
CTTCGGGTCGACGAGGATCAGGCGCACCTCGCCCGGCGTCGCCTTGTAGAGGAGCGACAGGATCATCGCGTTGATCGCGACCGACTTGCCCGAGCCGGTCGTGCCGGCCACCAGCAGGTGCGGCATCCTCGCGAGGTCGGCGACCACCGGCTTGCCGGTGATGTCCTTGCCGAGCGCGAGCGTGATCTTCGAATGCATGTCGGCGTAGGCCTGCGAGCCCACGATCTCCGACAGGCGCACGATCTCGCGCTTCGGGTTCGGGATCTCCAGGCCCATGCACGAGGTGCCGGGGATCGTCTCCACCACGCGGATCGCCGTCACGGAAAGCGCGCGCGCGAGGTCTCGCGCGAGGTTCACCACCTGCGCGCCCTTCACGCCCACCGCCGGCTCGATCTCGTAGCGCGTGATCACCGGCCCCGGATAGGCCGCGACCACCTTCACCTGCACGTTGAAGTCGAGGAGCTTGCGCTCGATGAGGCGCGAGGTGTATTCGAGCGTCTCCGCGGTCGGGCGCTCGATGTGCGTGTCGGGCGGATCGAGGAGCGAGAGCTGCGGCAGCGGCGAGTCCGGCAGGTCCGCGAAGAGCGGCACCTGCTTCTCGCGCACGATGCGCTCGCTCTTGGGCACGTGCACCGCCGGCATCTCGATGCGGATCGGCTCGTGGTCCTCGAAGATCTTCTTCGCTTCCTCGACCTTTTCCTCGCGCTCCTGCGCCGCCAGCCGCCCCTCCTCGCGGTCGCGGCGCGCCTCGATGCGCCGCCTGGCCACGAGCCAGGCCCACTCGAGCCCCGCGCCGAGCACTTCGGAGACGCGCAGCCACGAAAGCCCCGTGAAGAGGCTCACGCCCCCGGCGAGCAACGCGAGGAGCAGGAGCGTGGCGCCCGTGAATCCCAGCAGGGGCGCGAGCGCGGCCGCGAGCACGGCGCCCAGCGCGCCGCCCGGGGCGAAGCCCCAGCCCGCGCCCAGCCCCTGCATGCGCATGGCCTCGAGGGCGCAGGAGGCGGCCAGCACGACGGCGAATCCCGTGAGCGAGACCGCGACGCTGCGGCGGTTGGGAGCTTCCCACGCCTCGACGCGCCGGTAGAGCCTCGAGATGCCGAACACGGCGAGCCCGACCCACCACCACGCGGACATGCCGAACACGTAGTAGAAGGCGTCGGCGAGCCACGCCCCCATGGCGCCGCCCTTGTTGGCGATCGCCGCGCCCGTTCCGCTGAACGACGGGCCCGGGTCGGAACGGCTGTAGGTGAAGAGGATGAGGGCGAGGTATCCGCCCGCCGCGGCAAGGACGATCCAGGCGGCCTCGCGGATGGCGCGCCCCAGGCGCGGATGCGTGTTGGGGACCGTCGTTACAGCGATGGCGGGAGCTCCCGGTTGATGATGGTGATCGACTTCGACTCGATGGAGATGAAGCCGCGGTCCGAGAGGTCCTTGAGGATGCGGTTCACCATCTCGCGCGAGGCGCCCACCATGTTGGCGAGGTCCTGCTGCGAGAGCTTCTCGCCCACCACGAGCTTGCCGTTGTTGTACACGGACAGCTCCAGGAGCGTGCTCGCCACGCGCCCGTACACGTCCATGAGCGCGAGCGTGCCGATCTTGCGGTCGGCCTCGCGCACGCGCTGCGCGAGCATCTGCATCACGACGTTGGCGATGCGCGGCTCCTGCTCCACGCAGCGCTCGAATCCGGTGTGCGCGAGCACGAGGAAGGTCGAGGCCTCGATGGTGGTGACCGAGGCCGAGCGCGGCTGCTTGTCGATCATCGACATCTCGCCGAAGAAGGCGCCGGGCCCGAGGATCTTCAGGATGATCTCGCGGCCTTCCTCGTCGCCGATGAAGACCTTCACCTTGCCCGACACGATCATGTAGAGCGAGTCGCCCATCTCGCCCTCGGTGAGCACCACCGCGTTCTTCGGGTAGCTCTTCTCGGCGGCCACGCCGCGAATGAGGTCGAGCTCCTTGTCGGAGAGCTGGGTGAAAAACGGGACCGCCTTGAGCGTCATGGTGCGCTCGCCCACGGCAGGCTTCTTGACGTCCTGGATCATGGTTGTCTAATACCCAAAATGGCCTTATTTGTCAAACGGTTAGGGGCGAGTTCTCAGATACCCCCTTAATTTCAGGCAGATACGCAGCATAGGCAGGATGCGATAATCGTGGTTTTCACCGACCGCGAACCCCATTTTCCGCATCCCGACCGTGACAACACGCCACTCGCGCCTTCTCATCCTCGGCTCCGGCCCCGCCGGATACACGGCGGCCGTGTATGCCGCACGCGCCAACCTGAAGCCCGTGCTCATCACGGGGCTTGCCCAGGGCGGCCAGCTCATGACCACCACCGACGTGGACAACTGGCCCGCCGATGCCATGGGCGTGCAGGGCCCGGAGCTCATGGAGCGCTTCCTCAAGCACGCGGAGCGCTTCGAGACCGAGATCATCTTCGACCAGATCCACACCGCGAGGCTGAACGAGCGGCCCATCGCGCTCGTGGGCGACGCGGGCACGTACACCTGCGACGCGCTCATCATCGCGACGGGCGCCTCGGCCATGTACCTCGGGCTCGAGAGCGAGCAGGCCTTCATGGGCAAGGGCGTGTCCGGCTGCGCGACCTGCGACGGGTTCTTCTACAAGGGCCAGGACGTGTGCGTCGTGGGCGGCGGCAACACCGCGGTGGAGGAAGCGCTCTACCTCACCAACATCGCGAGGCACGTGACCGTGGTCCACCGCCGCGACAAGTTCCGCGCCGAGAAGATCCTGCAGGACAAGCTCCTCGCGAAGGTGGCCGAGGGCAAGGCCAGCATCGCGTGGGACCACACGCTCGACGAGGTGCTGGGCGACAAGTCCGGCGTGACCGGCGTGCGCATCAAGTCCACGAAGGACGGCAAGACGAAGGAGCTCGCCCTCACCGGATGCTTCATCGCCATCGGCCACCGCCCCAACACCGAGATCTTCGACGGGCAGCTCGAGATGAAGAACGGCTACATCGTCACGAAGAGCGGCCTCGAGGGCGGCGCCACCGCCACGAGCGTTGCAGGCGTGTTCGCCGCGGGCGACGTGCAGGACCACGTGTACCGGCAGGCCGTCACCAGCGCCGGCACGGGCTGCATGGCGGCGCTCGACGCGGACAAGTATCTCGAGAGCCTGGGGTGAGCCAGGCGCGGGGCACGAGGCGCGAGGCGCGGGACGACGAGTTTCGCGAGGCCGTGCGCGACGTGGCGCCCATCGCGCCCACCAATCGCGTCGAGCCGTGGCGCGCTCCCGCGCCGCCCATTCCCCACAAGCGCAACGAGGACGAGCGCGCGGTGCTCGAGGAGCTCGCCCGCTCGACGTTCGACGACGAGGCCGAGGTGGAGGACGACGGCTCGTACCTGCGCCCGGGCCTGCCGCGCGACATCCTGAGGAAGCTGCGCCGCACGCACTGGGTCGTGCAGGACGAGATCGACCTGCACGGGCTCACCGCCGACGAGGCCGCGCTGGAGACCGCGGCCTTCATGGCCGATTGCCGCAAGCGGGGGCTGCGCTGCGTGCGCGTGGTGCACGGCAAGGGGCTGCGCTCGCCGGGCCGGGAGCCGGTCCTCAAGCGCCGCGTGCGCCGCCTGCTCGCGCGGCGCGACGACGTCATCGCCTTCGTGGAGCCGCGCGCGGCGCATGGGGGCGGCGGCGCGGTGGTCGTCCTGCTCCAGGCGTGACGCGGTGATCCTTCCCTTCCCGCGCTGGCTCGCCGCGGCGCTCGTGGCCGTCACGCTCGCGGTGGGGCTGCTGGGCCTGGGCCGCCCGCTCGCCAATCCCGACGAGGGACGCTATTCCGAGATCTCGCGCGAGATGGTGGCGAGCGGCGATTGGGTCACGCCGCGGCTGAACGGCATCAAGTATTTCGAGAAGCCGCCGCTGCAGTACTGGGCCACCGCCGTGGCCTTCGAGCTGTTCGGCGAGCACGAGTGGTCGGCGCGGCTCTACGTGTGGCTCGCGGGGTTGGCGAGCCTCGCGTTCGCCGGCTTCGCCGCCGCGCGGCTCGCGGGAAACGACACGGGGCTCGCCACGATGCTGGTACTCGCCGCGAGCCCGTACTTCATGGCCCTCGCCGGCATCGTCACGCTCGACATGGGCCTCACCCTCTGGACGAGCGCCACGTTCTTCGCCTTCCTGCTCTCCGAGGAGGCCGGGGCGAGCCCCGGCGCGCAGCGCCGCTGGATGCTCGCCGCGTGGGCGGCGATGGCGCTCGCCGTCCTCTCCAAGGGCCTCGTGGGCATCGTCTTCGCGGGCGCCGCGGTGTTCTTCGCGATGCTGCTGCGCCGCGACGCCGGGATCCTGCGGCGCATGCACTGGGGATGGGGCCTCGTGATCTTCCTCGCCATCGCCGCACCGTGGTTCATCGCGGTGTCCGCGGCCAACCCGGAATTCGCGCGCTTCTTCTTCATCCACGAGCACTTCGAGCGCTTCCTCACCCACGAGCACCGGCGCGTGCAGCCGGCGTGGTTCTTCCTGCCCATCGTGCTGGCGGCATTCCTTCCGTGGATGTACTCGCTGGTGGCTTGCCTCCGGCACGCCTGGAAGTCCCCGGAAGCCGGGTTCGCCCTGCGCATGAGCCTCGCGTGGAGCGCCTTCATCCTCGTCTTCTTCAGCGCCTCGGGCTCGAAGCTGCCGGCCTACGTCCTGCCGCTCGTTCCGTCCCTCGCCTTCGCGCTCGGCCATTACCTCGTGCGCGCTCCCCTACCGCGGCTCGCCATATCGGCCTGGCTGCTGCTCGCCGCGGCCGCCGCGCTCACCGCGTGCGCCGCCGTGCTTCCGAGCCTCACGCGCGATGCCTGGAACCAGGAGCTCTACGTGGCCGCGCGGCCCTGGGCCGCGGCCTCGGCGCTCGCCCTGGTGCTCGCCGCCGTCGCGAGCCTCGTCCAGCTTCGCGAGGCGCGCCGCTGGCAGGCCCTGGCGGCCGTGGCGATCGGAAGCCTGGTGGCGGTCGGCCTGCTCGGCAAGGCCTACGAGACGCTCACGCCGCGGCAGTCGGGCATCGCGGTCGCCGCGGCGATGAAGCCCCTGCTGGGACCGTCCACCCGCCTGTACAGCGTGTCCTACTACGACCAGACCGTGCCGTTCTACACCGGGCGCACGCTCACGCTGGTGAGCTACGTCGATGAGTTCGAGACGGGGCTCGCCGCGCAACCGCAGCTCGCCGTCGCGCACCTCGACGATTTCCCCGCCGAATGGCTGCGGCCGGGCGATGCGCTGGCTATAATGCAGCCCGGTGCATACGAAAAAATGAAGGCGGCAGGCCTGCCGATGCAGGTCGTGCAAAGCGACCCGCGCCGCGTCCTCGTCCGCAAGCCGTGAGCCCCATCACCTTCTCGTTCCTCATCTCGGGCGTGCTGCTGAACGCGGCGGCCCAGCTCTTCCTCAAGGCGGGCACCAACCGCGTGGGCCAGTTCTCGTTCGCCCTCGACAGCCTCGTGCCCGCGGGCCTGAAGCTCGCGCAGAGCCCGTTCGTGCTGGCCGGCCTCGGCTGCTACGTGGTGAGCGTCGTGGTCTGGATCCTGGGCCTGTCGCGCGTTCCGGTGAGCGTGGCCTATCCGATGCTCTCGGTGGGATACATCGTGAACGCGGTCGCCGCCTATTTCCTGTTCGGCGAATCCCTCGGCGCGCAGAAGCTGGTGGGCATCGGCTTCATCGTGGTCGGCGTGGTCCTGGTGACGCGCTCCTAGATGGAATACCTCCCCTTCGCGCGCCCCACCATCGACGAGTCGATGATCGCGGCGGTGGCCGACACGCTGCGCTCGCGCTGGATCGTGACCGGCCCGCGCGTGGCCGCCTTCGAGGAGGCGCTGTCGGAGCGCTTCGGCGGCCGCCCGGTGCGCACGCTCACCTCCGCCACCGCGGCGATGCAGCTGGGCCTCGAGCTCGCCGGCGTGGGGCCGGGCGACGAGGTGATCATCCCCGCGCAGAGCTTCTTCGTGACCGGCAACGTGGTGGAGCGCGCTGGCGCCAAGGCCGTGTTCGTGGACGTGCACCTTCGCTCGCGCAACCTCGACATGGCGCAGGCGCGCGCGGCGGTCACGCCACGCACGAAGATGCTGCTGCCCACGCACTACAACGCGCCGCTCGACCCGGACGTCCTCGATGAGTTCGCGCGCGCGCACAAGGTGCGCATCCTCGAGGACGCGGCCCTTGCGATCGGCTCGCGCACCTCGCGCGGCGCCGTGGGCGCCTCGGGCGACATCGTCTCGTTCAGCTTCCACCCCAACAAGAACATCACCACCATCGAGGGCGGCGCGCTGGTGCTGAACGACGCGCGCGAGGCCGCGCTCGTGGAGGAGATGCGCTTCCACGGCATCAGGCGGCTGCCCGACGGCACGCGCGACGTGGAGCGGGCGGGCCTCAAGTACAACTTCTCGGACGTCTCGGCGCGCCTGGGCCTCGAGCAGCTGCGCCACCTGGACGAGTGGTGCCGCATGCGCGAGCGCATCGCGCACCTGTACTTCGCGGCCCTCGAGGGCGACGACCTGCTCACGCCCGAATGCCTGCCGCCGCGCGACAACCCGGGCCACAGCTGGAACATGTTCACGGTGCTGCTGCCGCTCCAGGCGCTGGGCACCACGCGCAAGGCCGTTCGCGACGCGCTGCACGCCGAAGGCATCGGCACCGGGGTCTCCTACGAGGCGATCCACCTCACCTCGCTCTTCCGCCGCAAGGGCTTCAAGGAAGGCATGTTCCCGGTCTCCGAGCGCATCTCCCGCGAGACCGTCACCCTGCCGCTCTTCCCCGAGATGCGCGAGCACGACGTGGACCGCGTGGTCACGACGCTCTCGCGCGTGATGCGGCGCAAGGCGGCGTGACGGTGGACCACCCGGCCGTCTCGGTCGTCATCCCGGTCTACAACGAGGAGGCGGTGCTGCCCGCGCTCTTCGCGCGACTCTATCCCGCGCTCGATGCGCTGGGCCAATCCTACGAGGTCGTGTTCGTGAACGACGGCAGCCTGGACCGGTCGGCCGCGATGCTGCGCGAGCAGTTCCAGAAGCGCCCGGACGTGACCCGGGTGATCCTCTTCAACGGCAATTTCGGCCAGCACATGGCGATCCTCGCGGGCTTCGAGCACGTGCGCGGCAAGCGCATCGTGACGCTCGATGCCGACCTGCAGAATCCCCCCGAGGAAATCGCCAAGCTGCTCGCCAAGATGGACGAGGGCCACGACTACGTGGGCTCGATCCGGCGCATGCGGCAGGACGCCGCGTGGCGGCGCTGGGCCTCCAAGGCGATGAACCGCCTGCGCGAGCGCATCACCCACATCCAGATGACGGACCAGGGCTGCATGCTGCGCGCCTACGACCGGCCCATCATCGACGCGATCCGCGCCTCTCGCGAGGTGAGCACCTATATCCCCGCCCTCGCCTACTCGTACTCGCAGCGCCCCGCCGAGGTCGAGGTGGAGCACGAGGAGCGCCAGGCGGGCGAATCCAAGTACTCGCTCTACAAGCTGATCCGCCTCAACTTCGACATCGTCACCGGTTTCTCCGTGATGCCGCTGCAGCTCTTCTCGCTGTTCGGCATCTTCGTCTCGGTCATGTCGCTCGGCGTCTACGTCGTGGTCATCGTGCAGCGCGTGGTCTCCGGCCAGGGCAACGGCCTGTGGGTCATCTGGGACCGCGACATCCTGCAGTTCTTCCTCACCGGCATGGTGCTCTTCGGCCTCGGGCTCATCGGCGAGTACGTCGGCCGCATCTACCAGCAGGTGCGCGAGCGGCCCCGCTACCTGATCCAGGCGCTGCTCGAGAAAACGGACGCATGAGCGGCTCCCCGACCGCCGTAGTCTTCGCCTACCACGACGTGGGCGTGCGCTGCCTCTCGGTCCTCCTCGCGCAGGGCGTCGACGTGGCCCTCGTCGTCACCCACCGCGACGACCCCAACGAGCGCATCTGGTTCGAAAGCGTGGAGCGCCTGGCCCGCGACAACGACATCGAGGCCGTGACGCCCACCGAGCCCAATGCGCCGGAGTTCCTCGCGCGGCTCGCCGACATCGCGCCCGACTTCATCTTCTCGTTCTACTACCGCTACATGCTCTCGCCCGCGGTGCTCGCCACCGCGATGCGCGGCGCCTACAACATGCACGGCTCGCTGCTGCCCAAGTACCGGGGGCGCGTGCCGGTGAACTGGGCGGTGCTGCGCGGCGAGAAGAGCACCGGCGCCACGTTGCACGAGATGGTGGCCAAGCCCGACGCCGGGCGCATCGTGGACCAGATGGAGGTGCCGATCCTGCCCGACGACCGGGCGATCGACGTCCTGCGCAAGGTGACGGTCGCCGCCGAGCTCGTGCTCTACCGCGCGCTGCCGCGGCTCGTGGACGGCACCGCCGAGCCCCGCAGCCAGGACCTCTCGCAGGGCGGCTACTTCCGCGGGCGCAAGACCGACGACGGCCGCATCGACTGGACCAAGGGCGCGCGCGAGATCCACGACCTCGTGCGCGCGGTGGCTCCGCCTTACCCCGGCGCTTTCACGATGCTGGGCGGCGCGCGCGTGCGGCTTCTGCGCACGCGCATCATGGGCGAGAGCGCCGCGCCCCCCGTGCCGCAGCTCGCCGTGGAGGGCGAGCACCTCCTCGCGCGTTGCGCGGACGGAGGGCTGCTGCGCATCATCGAATGGGACGTCGACTCGGCGCCCCTGGAAGCGGCGGCGTTCGCGCGGCGTTTCGGCGCCGCCGCGATCCCCCTCGGAGACCTCGCATGAAGAAGCTCTGCATCCTCGGCGTCAACGGGTTCATCGGCCACCACCTCTCGCAGCGCATCCTCGGCGAGACCGACTGGGAAGTGTTCGGCATGGACATGGGCTCCGACCGCATCTCGGACCTCCTGCACAGCAACCGCTTCCATTTCTTCGAGGGCGACATCACCATCAACCGCGAGTGGATCGAGTACCACATCCGCAAGTGCGACGTGGTGCTGCCGCTCGTGGCGATCGCCACGCCCGCCACCTACGTGCGCGAGCCGCTCAAGGTCTTCGAGCTCGACTTCGAGGCGAACCTGCCGATCGTGAGGAGCTGCGTGAAGCACGGCAAGCGCGTGCTCTTCCCCTCCACCTCCGAGGTGTACGGCATGTGCGAGGACGGGGAATTCGATCCCTATGCCTCGAACCTCGTGCTGGGCCCGATCGACAAGCAGCGCTGGATCTACTCGTGCTCGAAGCAGCTCATGGACCGCGTGATCTACGCCTACGGGTCCATGGGGCAGCTCGACTTCACGCTCTTCCGACCCTTCAACTGGATCGGCGCCGGCCTCGATTCCATCCACACCGCCAAGGAAGGCAGCTCGCGCGTGATCACGCAGTTCCTCGGCCACATCGTGCGCGGCGAGCCGATCCAGCTGGTGGACGGCGGCGCGCAGAAACGCGCCTTCACCTACATCGACGACGGCATCTCGGCGCTCATGAAGATCATCGAGAACAGGAACGGCGTGGCGAGCGGGCGCATCTACAACGTGGGCAACCCGAAGAACAACTACTCGGTGCGGGAGCTCGCCGAGATGATGCTCGCGCTCGCCAGGACCTATCCCGAATACCGCAAGAACGCCGCCCGGGTGAAGCTCGTGACCACCAGCGCGTCGAAGTACTATGGCAAGGGCTACCAGGACGTGCGCAACCGCGTGCCCGCGATCGAGAACACCATGAAGGACCTCGGCTGGAGGCCGAAGGTGGACATGAAGACGGCGTTGAAGCACATCTTCGAGGCCTACCGCGGCCAGCTCGACGATGCCCGCGCCCTGGCGAGCTAGAATCCGCCCATGGACGACAAGCCGCGCGTCGGGGTGGTGATGGGGTCCCAGAGCGACTGGGACGTGATGCAGCACGCCGCGCGGGTGCTCAAGGATTTCGGCGTGGCCTTCGAGGCGCGCGTGGTCTCCGCGCACCGCACGCCCGATGCGATGTTCGAGTACGCCGCCGAGGCGCGCGAGCGCGGGATCGCATGCATCATCGCCGGCGCGGGCGGCGCCGCGCACCTGCCCGGCATGATCGCCTCCAAGACCACGCTTCCCGTGCTGGGCGTCCCGGTCCCCTCCCGCCACCTGGCAGGCCAGGATTCGCTCTACTCCATCGTCCAGATGCCCAAGGGCATCCCGGTCGCCACCTTCGCGATCGGGGAGGCGGGCGCGGCCAACGCGGGGCTCTTCGCCGTGAGCCTTCTCGCCGCCGCCGACCCCGGCCTCGCCCGCAAGCTGGCCGACTACCGCGAGCGACTGCGCGAGCAGGTCGCCTCGATGCAGCTGCCCGACGTTTTGTGATCCTGCCGGGCGCGACGCTGGGGCTGCTGGGGGGCGGGCAGCTGGGCCGCATGTTCACGGTCGCGGCGCGCACGCTCGGCTACCGCGTGACGGTGCTCGATCCCGATCCGCTCTCCCCGGCCGCCGAGTTCGCCACCGGCCACCTGAACACCGACTACAACGATCCGCAATCGCTCGCGCGGCTCGCCGCCGAATGCGCGGCGGTCACGACGGAGTTCGAGAACGCGCCGGCCTCCGCGCTCGACGCGCTCGCGGCACGCACCGTGGTGCGGCCCGGCGGCTCTTCGGTGGCGGTCGCGCAGGATCGCCGGCGCGAGAAGGGCTTCTTCGCCGAGCGCGGCTTCCCGGTGGGCGCCTTCGCCGTGATCGAGGCGGAGGGCGATCTCGGGCCTGCGCTGGAGCGCGTGAAGCTTCCGGCGCTGCTCAAGACCGCGCGCTTCGGCTACGACGGCAAGGGCCAGGCGCTCATCGAGTCGCGCGGCGCGCTCGAGGCCACCTGGGGCGAATGGCGCCGCGTGCCGTGCGTGCTCGAGGAGCGTCTCGCCCTCGAGCGCGAGATCTCGGTGGTGCTCGCGCGCGGCGACCAGGGCGAGGTCGCGCTCTTCCCGGTGGCCGAGAATCGCCATGCGCGCGGCGTGCTGGACGTGACGATCGCCCCGGCGCGCATCCCCGATGCGATGGCGCGAGAGGCGGGCGAGCTCGCCACGCGGCTTGCCGCGGAGCTCCGGTACGTGGGCGTGCTCGCGGTCGAGATGTTCGTGGTCGGCGGCCGGCTCCTGCTGAACGAGATCGCGCCGCGCCCGCACAACAGCGGCCACTACACCATCGACGCCTGCCGCACCTCGCAGTTCGAGCAGCAGGTGCGCGTGCTTTGCGGGCTCCCCCTGGGCGACCCCTCCCAGCATTCGCCGGCGGTCATGGTGAACCTGCTGGGCGACATCTGGCGCGACGGCCCGCCGCGCTGGGAGGCGGTGCTCGCGCATCCCGGGGCTCACCTGCACCTCTACGGCAAGCGCGATGCCCGCCCCGGGCGCAAAATGGGGCACGTGACGATTTGCGAGCCGCGCCTCGATCGCGCGCTGGAAGTGGCGCTGGATATCCGCCGCGCGCTCGGCATCGGATCGCAGCCCGAGGAGAGCTTCGCATGAACATCCCACGCATCGCCGCGGCCGCCATCCTTCTCGCGGGCGCCGCATCCGCCGCCGACGTGCGCGAGGAAACGCGCAACGTCTCCGGCTTCGACACGGTGAGCCTCGCCGTGCCCATCGACCTCGAGATCGCCCAGGGCGACGCGGAAGGGCTCACGCTGCAGGGCGATGCCGCCACGCTCGCGAAGATCGAGGCGGTGGTCGAGGACGGGACGCTCAGGATCCGCACGCCCTCGCACGTCTCCGCCTCCAGCTTCGGGAAGGTGACCGGGCGCGTCTCGCTCAAGTCCGTGAAAGGCCTCACCATCACGGGCGCCGGCAAGATGCACTCGGCTGCGCTTCGCTCCAAGAAGCTGCACCTCGCCATCACGGGCGCGGGCGATATCGACGTGGGCCGGCTCGACGCCGACGACGTGGACCTTTCCGTCACCGGCAGCGGCAACGTCCGCCTGGCGGGCAAGGTGGACCGCGCATCCACGTCCATCCTGGGCGCGGGCGACCTCAAGGCGCCGCGCCTGGAAGCACGCGAGGCGCACGTCTCCATCTCGGGCGCGGGCGACGTGACGCTCTGGGCACGCGAGAGGATCGAGGTGAGCATCGCGGGTGCCGGCGACGTGCGCTACTACGGCGATCCGGCCGTGAACCGGTCCGTATGGGGTGCGGGCTCGGTGAAGCGCCTGGGGGCCGCGCCGGGCTGATGCTGGGCTGGCTCAGAGGGCGGCGCCCGGCGCCGCGACCGCTCGGCGCGGACCTGTGGAAGCGCGCCACGTCCGACTGGCTCTTCATGCGCGGCCTCGCCCCGGCCGAGGAAGAGCGGCTGCGGGCGCTCTCGGAAAGCTTCATCGCGTCGAAGCATTTCTCCGGCACCCACGGGCTCGAAGTCTCCGACGTCATGCGCCTGGAGATCGCCGCGCAGGCCGCGATCCTCGTGCTCGAGCTCGGCATCGAGTGGTACGACGGCTGGTCCGAGGTGATCGTGTACCCGTCGCAGTTCGCTCCGGAGCGCGAGGTGATGGACGAGGACGGCATCGTGCACCTCACCAACGACCCCATGGCGGGCGAGGCCTGGCTGGGCGGCCCCGTGATCCTCTCCTACGAGGACGTCGCGATGACGGGCGACGAGGAGGTTCGCGTCGCGGGCTACAACGTCGTGATCCACGAGTTCGCCCACAAGCTCGACATGCGCAACGGGGACCCGAACGGGTTCCCGCCGCTGCATGCCGGCATGGACCGGCGCGCGTGGAAGCGCGCGTTCGCCGCGGCCTACGAGGATTTCTGCAGGAAGGTGGACGCGGCCGAAGCGCTGCCCGACGACGACGACATGCAGGACGCCCTCGACCGCCTGCCCATGGACCCGTACGCCGCCGAGAGCGCGGGCGAGTTCTTCGCCGTGGGCTCGGAAGCCTTCTTCGAGACGCCGGAGCTGCTCGCGCCCGCGTATCCCGCGGTTTACGAGCAGCTTACGGCGTTCTACCGGCAGGACCCGGCCGCGCGGCTTTCCCGCCTCGCCTGACGCGGTCACGCCCAAAGGGGGGCGGCTCAACATCCAGGGTGGAACGCGGGCCCGGCCGGGGTTATCGGAGGCAACCCCGGGGGTTTGCAGGACAGGCGGGAAAGGCTAGAGGAAGAGGACGGCGGGGAAGACGGCGATGGCGAGGACGATCAGGATCCACTCGCAGTTCCAGCGCTTCAGGTGGCCGGTGTAGTGCAGGATGATGGCTGCGATCGCGAAGACATAGAACGCGGCTAGAAGCATTTTTTGTATTCCCCGACTCCTCCGTGAGTGGCGCTAGGATACCCGAAACCCCCTCCCGGGCCTAGACAGCCTCCTCGCCCGTTTCCCCCGTGCGGATGCGCACGACCTGGGGCACGTCGAAGACGAAGATCTTGCCGTCGCCGATCTTCCCGGTGCGCGCCGCGGCGATGATCGCGTCCACGGCCTTTTCGAGCAGCGCGTCGGCGATCACCACCTCCACCTTCACCTTGGGCAGGAAATCGACCACGTATTCGGCGCCGCGGTAGAGCTCCGTGTGGCCCTTCTGCCGGCCGAAGCCCTTCACCTCGGTCACCGTGAGGCCCGTCACGCCGATCTCCGAGAGCGCCTCGCGCACCTCGTCGAGCTTGAAGGGCTTAACGATCGCTTCGATCTTCTTCATTGAGTTCCTGCGAGAGTGTCCGGCGTCGTCGACCAGCGTGATGTCAATTCTTGCCCCGAAATCGGGATGTTATCGGATAGCGCCAGTCCTTGCCGAAAGCCCGCGGCGTGATGCGCACGCCCGGCGGCGCCTGGCGGCGCTTGTATTCGTTCTTCTGGATGAGCCGCACGACGCGGCGCACGCTCTCCAGGTCGTAGCCGGCGCCCGCGATCTGCTCGGGCGACTGGTCGCGCTCCATGTAGCGCTCGACCACCACGTCCACCAGCTCGTAGGGCGGCAGCGAATCCTGGTCCGTCTGGCCCTCGGCGAGCTCCGCCGACGGCGCGCGGTCGATCACGCGCTGCGGGATCACCTCCGAGCGGGTGTTGCGCCAGTAGGCCATGCGGTAGACCTGCGTCTTCACGATGTCCTTCAGGACCGCGAAGCCGCCCGCCATGTCGCCATAGAGCGTGCAGTAGCCCGTGGCCATCTCGCTCTTGTTGCCCGTGGTGACGACGATGGCGCCCGTCTTGTTGGAAAGCGCCATGAGCATCGTGCCGCGGATGCGCGCCTGCAGGTTCTGCTCGGTGGTGTCCTCGGGGCGGCCCTCGAACTCGGGGGCGAGCTGCGCACGGAACACCTCGAACACGGGCTCGATGCCGATCTCGCTGTAGCGCACGCCGAGCGCATCGGCCATGGCGCGCGAGTCCTCGATGCTCATGGCGGCCGTGTAGCGCGAGGGCATCATCACCGCGTGCACGCGGTCGGGGCCGATGGCATCGGCGCAGAGCGCGAGCGTGAGCGCCGAGTCGATCCCGCCCGAGAGCCCCAACACCACGCCGGGAAACTCGTTCTTCTCCACGTAGTCGTGCAGGCCCGTGGAAAGCGCGCGGTAGATCGTCTCCTCCTCGGTGATCGGCGGCGCCTTGGGCCCGGTGAGGGCATCGCCTTCCCATTCGACGATGTCCACGGACTCGTAGAAGCTGTCGGCCTGGTAGGTGAGCGCGCCCTCGCCGTCGAGCGCGAAGGACGCGCCGTCGAACACAATCTCGTCCTGCCCGCCCACGCCGTGCACGTAGAGCAGCGGCAGCCCCGTCTCCTTCACGCGCGCGCCCATCTTCTGGTAGCGCTCGGCCTGCTGCGCGCGGTGGAAGGGCGAGGCGTTGATGGACACGAGCACCTGGGCCCCCGCGGCCTTCGCCTGCGCGGCGGGCTCGGGGAACCACAGGTCCTCGCAGATCGCGAGGCCCACCTTGCGGCCTTCGACCTCGAAGACGCACGGCCGGTTGCCCACCTCGAAGTAGCGCTTCTCGTCGAAGACCTTGTAGTTGGGCAGGCGCTGCTTGAAGTAGAACTGGTCCACGCGCCCGCCGCGCAGCACGGCGGCGGCGTTGTAGCGCGTGCGGCCTTCCCGGTGGGGAAAGCCCACGACCACCGCGACATCGAGGCAGTAGGGCGCGAGCTTCATGAGCTCGGCCACGCACCGGTCGCAGAAGTCGTCGCGCAGCCACAGGTCCTCGGCCGGGTAGCCGGAGAGCGACATCTCGGGCGTGACGACGAGGCGGGCGCCGGCGGCGCGGGCGGTGTCCACCGCCTCGCGAATGCGCTGTGCGTTGCCTTCGAAGTCGCCGACGGTGGTGTTGAGCTGGGCGACGGCGATCTTCATGGGGTGGGTATTATAGAGGGCGATGACCCGGACCTTGCGCATCCTCGATTCGCTCGAGGCGGTCGATGGCGCGCAGTGGAACGCGCTCACGGCGGGCAACCCCACGCTCGCCCACGAGTTCCTCGACTCGCTGCACCGCACCGGCTGCGCCTCGGCACGCAGCGGCTGGCAGCCGCAATTCCCCACGCTGTGGGAGGGCGGCCGCCTGGTGGGCGCCGCCCCGCTCTACGTGAAGTCCCACTCCTACGGCGAGTACGTCTTCGACTGGGGATGGGCCGAGGCGTACGAGCGCCACGGGATCGCCTACTACCCGAAGCTCCTCTGCGCGGTGCCATTCACGCCGGCCACGGGGCCGCGCCTCATGGCCGCCGATGACCCCGCGCGCGACGCCCTGGCGGGCGTCCTCCTCGACCTCGCGCGCGAGTCGAAACTCTCCTCGCTGCACATCCTGTTTCCCTGCGAGGCCGACGCCGCGGCGCTGCGCCGCCGAGGGCTGCTGGAGCGCGCCGGCGTGCAGTTCCATTGGCGCAACGCGGGCTACGCGAGCTTCGAGGACTTCCTCGCCGTCCTTTCCCACGACAAGCGAAAGAAGATCCGCCAGGAGCGCCGGCGCGTGGCCGACGCGGGCGTGGCCATCGAGCGGCTCACCGGGCGCGAGGCGACGGGCGCGGACTGGGACTTCTTCACCGCGTGCTACCGGCGCACCTACCGCGAGCATCGCTCCACGCCGTACCTCAACCGCGCGTTCTTCGGCATGCTCGCCGAGCGCATGCCCGGCAACGTGGTGTTGGTCATCGCACGGCGTGACGGCCGGCCGATCGCGGCCGCGCTCGACCTGGTGGGCGGCGGCGCGCTCTACGGGCGCTACTGGGGAAGCGTCGAGTACGTGCCCGGCCTGCATTTCGAGGCCTGCTACTACCAGGCGATCGAGCACGCCATCGAGAACGGCATCGCGCTCGTCGAAGGCGGCGCGCAGGGCGAGCACAAGCATGCGCGCGGCTTCATGCCCGAGGCCACGCGCTCCTTCCACTGGCTCGCGCACCCCGCGTTCAACCGCGCCGTGGACGAGTTCCTCGCAGAGGAAGGCGAGCGGATCTCGGCCTACGTGGATGAGCTGAACGAGCGCACGCCCTTCCGGCGGTAGCCGGTCACTTCCAGGCCTCGGCGAACTCCTTCCAGTGCGGCGCGTCCGAGGCCGCGAGGAACGCGCGGAACATCGCGAGCTCCCTGGCGTAGGCCTCCGCCGTGAGGTTGCCGCGGATCAGCTGGAAGCGCTGGTAGAGCAGGTACGTATTGGCGACGTCCGTCTCGCAGTAGCGGCGGATCGCCTCGATCTCGCCGCGCTGGAAGGCCGCATACACCTCGCTGCCGCTCATGCCGAGCTTGCCGGGCAGCCCGCAGAGCTGCGCGATCTCGTCGAGCGGCGCCCAGGCGCGGTTCTGGTAGCCCGCGAGGACGTCCATCAGGTCGGTGTGGCGCGCGTGGAAGCGGGACAGGTAGTTGTTGAACTTGAATTCCCGGTCGTTATCGCCGGTGTCCCAATAGCAGCCGCCGGGGATGCCGTGGAACAAGGCACGGTAGTGCAGGACCGGGAGGTCGAAGCCGCTGCCGTTCCACGAGACGAGCTGCGGCTTGTACTTCTCGATCCCGTCGAAGAAGCGCTTCACGACCTCCGGCTCGGGATCGCCGGGGGCGCCCAGGGACCAGACGCGCACGCCCTCGTCGCTTCTCAGCGCGCAGGAAATCGCCACCACCTTATGCACATGCGGCGGGAGGAAATCGTTGTTGGTGGCCTGCCGGCGCCGCTGCATCGCGAGCTCCACGACCGCCGCGTCGCTCACCTGCGGCGCCACGTCCCAGAGCTTGCGCAGGCCTTGCGCGTCCGGGACCGTCTCGATGTCGAAGACGAGGATCGGGACCATCAGGCGGGGAAGACCCCCGTGGAGAGGTAGCGGTCGCCGCGGTCGCAGACGACGTGCACGATGACCGCGTCGCGCTCCTCTCGCGCCACGCGCAGCGCCGCCGCGAGCCCGCCGCCCGAGGAGATGCCCGCGAAGATGCCCTCCTCGCGCGCAAGGCGCCGCGCCATTTCCTCGCTCTCCTCCTGCGAGACCTCGATCACGCGGTCGACGCGCGAGCGATCGAAGATCTTCGGCAGGTAGGCCTCGGGCCACTTGCGGATGCCGGGCACCGACGCGCCGTCCTTCGGCTGCACGCCGATCACCTGGATCGCGGGGTTCTTCTCCTTGAGGAAGCGCGAGCAGCCCATGATGGTGCCCGTGGTGCCCATGGTCGCGACAAAGTGCGTGACCTTGCCTTCGGTATCGCGCCAGATCTCGGGGCCGGTGCCGGTGTAGTGGGCGAGCGGATTGTCGGGGTTGGCGAACTGGTCCAGGATCACGCCTTCGCCGGCGTCGCGCATGCGCTCGGCGGTATCCCGCGCGAGCTCCATGCCGCCCTTCTCCGGCGTCAGCACGAATTTCGCGCCGTAGGCGGCCATCGTCTGCCGCCGTTCGATCGAGAGGTGCTCGGGCATCACGAGGATCATGCGGTAGCCGCGCATGGCGGCGACCATGGCGAGCGCGATGCCGGTGTTGCCGCTGGTCGCCTCGATGAGCGTATCGCCCGGCTTGATGCGCCCGCGGCGCTCGGCGCCCAGGATCATCGAGAGCGCGGGCCGGTCCTTCACGGAACCGGCGGGGTTGTTGCCCTCGAGCTTCGCGAGCAGCGCGTTGCCCGTCTCGCGGCCGATGCGCTGCAGGCGGACAAGCGGGGTGTTACCGACGAAGTGGTCGAGCGTCGCGGTCATTTGCCGGGCATCACCTCGAGGACCGCGTCGTCGATGCAGGCCATGCCCCGGCCCTCGAGGACGAGCCCCACCTCCAGCACGAAGGCTTCGCTCGGCACCACGAGATCCACATGCATGGAATTCCAGAACTGCGTGTCCTGCCGCTGCTCCTTCGCGTGCGCGAGCGTCTGGCCCGAGCCGCCCTGGGCGAGGATGAACACGCCGCCTCCATCGCCCACGACGCCCTCGACGCGAACGTTCGCGGTGAAGCGGACGTGCTTGCCTCGCAGGGAGGCGATGTCCGGCGCGGCCTGGGTCATCAGGGCCCAGGGCTCGCGGCCCACGCGTTCCACGCACCCGCTCCGCGCCCCGCTCGCCGGGCGCTTCGCATCCGCGAAGAACCTGAATGCCGACATGTCGTTGTGCGCGCTGCATCCCCATCCGGGCGGGCAAATCGCCTCCTGCGCCATCGGCTCCTCGAATCCCGGATTCACCAGCGCGACGCGGCCGGCCGCCGCAGCGGGCGGCGTCGTCGCGACCGGGGCGGGCTGCGCCGCGCAGCCGGCAAGCGCAAGGACAGCCACCAGCGCCGCGCGCTTCATGCCTTCGCCCCGAGGCGGGCGGCCACGTAGCGGCCCACGCCCGCTTCCACGTCGAGGAAGGGCTCGCGGTAGCCCGCCGCGCGCAGCGCCGACATGTCGGCCTCGGTGAAGCTCTGGTACTTGCCGACCAGCTGCGCGGGGAACGGGATGTATTCGATGGTGCCCGCCACGCGAAGCTCCTCGAGGCTGTGCGGGCCTTCACCGCGCGCGCGCCGCACCGCGTTCACGGTGGCGCGGGCCACGTCGTTGAACGACTGGGCGTGTCCCGTGCCCACGTTGAAGATGCCGGAGATTCGCGGGTTGTCCAGGAAGAAGAGGTTCACCTTCACCACATCCTCCACCGAGATGAAATCGCGGCGCTGCTCGCCGGGCCCGAAGCCGCCGCTGCCCTCGAAGAGCCTCACGCGCCCGTCGCGCATGTACTGGTCGAAGAAGTGGAACGCCACAGAGGCCATGCGCCCCTTGTGGGCCTCGCGCGGGCCGTACACGTTGAAGTAGCGGAAACCCGCGATGCGCGAGGCGGGCCTCGCCGCGAGGCGCCGGCGCACCACCTGGTCGAACAGGAACTTGGAGTAGCCGTACACGTTGAGCGGCGCCTCGTGCTCGCGCGATTCGCGGAACACCCTGCCGCCGCCGTACACGGAGGCCGAGGAAGCGTAGATGAAGTCCACGCCGCGGGCGAGGCACCATTCCATGAGCGCGAGCGAGTACTCGTAGTTGTTCTGCATCATGTAGCGCCCGTCGCTCTCCATCGTGTCCGAGCAGGCGCCCTGGTGCAGCACGGCGGTGACGCGCCCGTCGAACTCGCCCGCGGCGATGCGTCCCTCGAGGTCGCGCTTGTCGATGAAGTCGGCGAGCTCCAGGTCCGTGAGGTTGGCGACCTTCTCGGCCCGCGAGAGGTTGTCCACCGCGATGATGTCGCGCTCGCCGCGCGCGTTGAGCGCCTTCACGAGGTTGGAGCCGATGAACCCGGCCGCGCCGGTGACGATGACCGCCATCTAGCGCTCCCCGAGGCTCGCGGCGAGCTCTTCGCGGTGCACCACCGCGGTCCCGAGCTTGCCCACCACGATGCCGGCGGCATGGTTGGCCACGCGCATGGCCTCGTGCAGGTTCGCGCCGCTCGCCACCATCAGGGCCAGCACGCCGATCACGGTGTCGCCCGCGCCGCTCACGTCGTACACCTCGCGCGCCACCGTGGGCTCGTGGTGGCTTTCATTCGCCGTGAAGAGCGACATGCCCTCCTCGCTTCGCGTGACCACGAGCGCGTCCAGGCCCAGGTCGGCGCGCAACTTCTGCGCGCGGCGCGCGAGATCCGCCTCGTCGCTCCAGCGGCCGGCCACCTCGCGGAACTCCGAGCGGTTGGGCGTGAGCACCGTGGCGCCGCGATAGCGCGAATAGTCGTCGCCCTTCGGGTCGACCAGCACCGGCTTGCCGTGCTTGCGCGCGGCCGCGATCATCGCCTGCACGTGCTCGAGCCCGCCCTTGCCGTAGTCGGAGAGCACGACCGCATCGGCGGCATCCACGAGCCTCTCGTACTCGTCGAGCTTGGCCGAAAGCACCTCGCGGCTGGGCGCGCGCTCGAAATCGATGCGCAGGAGCTGCTGCTGCTGGCCGATCACGCGCAGCTTCACGGTGGTGGAAAGCTCCGGGTCGCGGTGCAGCGACGCCTTCACGTGCTCGCGCTCGAGGAGCTTTTCCAGGGTGCCCGCGGCCTCGTCGTCGCCCACGACGGCAAGGAGCGTCGCCGACCCCGCGAGCGCGCTCACGTTGCGCGCCACGTTGGCCGCCCCTCCCGGGCGCTCCTCCGTGCGCTTCACGTGCACCACCGGCACCGGCGCCTCGGGCGAGATGCGGCTCACGTCGCCGAACCAGTAGCGGTCGAGCATGACGTCGCCCACCACGAGGACGCGCGCGCGCGCGAAGTCGGGCAGCTTCGTCATCGCGGGCCGAGCCGCCCGATCGGGTAGTACTCGATGCCGTGCCCCGCGACGACCGAAGGCTCGTAGAGGTTGCGCCCGTCGAAGATCACCGGCGAGCGCAGCATCTGCTTCACCGCCGCGAAATCGGGGCTGCGGAACTCCTTCCATTCGGTCATGATCACCAGCGCGTCGGCCCCCTGCAAGGCTTCCACCGCGCCGGCCGCGAAGGCCACGCCCTTCTCGTTCGCGTAGACGTGGCGCGCTTCGGGCATGGCGACCGGGTCGAAGGCGGTGACGCTCGCCCCGCGCCTGAGCAGCTCGGCGATCATCACGCGGCTGGGCGCCTCGCGCATGTCGTCGGTGTTGGGCTTGAACGCGAGGCCCCACATGGCGAAGCGCTTGCCCTTCAGGTCTTCGCCGAAGCGCCGCGCGATCTTCTCGGCCATCACGCCCTTCTGGCGCTCGTTGGCCTCTTCCACGGCGCGCACGACCTTGAGGTCGAGCCCGTTCTCCTGGGCGGTGCGCAGCAACGCGGTCACGTCCTTCGGGAAGCACGAGCCGCCGTATCCCGCGCCCGGATACAGGAAGTGGTAGCCGATGCGCGGGTCCGAGCCGATGCCGATGCGCACGTGCTCGATGTCGGCGCCGAGCCGCTCGGCCAGCAGCGCCAGCTCGTTCATGAAGGAGATGCGCGTGGCGAGCATCGCGTTGGCGGCGTACTTGGTGAGCTCCGCCGAGCGGATGTCCATCACCTGGAGGCGCTCGTGGTTGCGCTGGAAGGGCCCGTAGAGCTCGCGCATGGTGGCGATCGCGTCGGCATCCTCGGCGCCGATCACGATGCGGTCGGGGCGCATGAAGTCCTCGACCGCCGCGCCCTCCTTGAGGAACTCGGGATTCGACACCATCGAGAAAGGATGCGAGACGCCGCGCTCCTTGAGCGTCCGGGCCACCGTCTCGCGGACCTTGTCGGCCGTGCCCACCGGCACCGTGGACTTGTCCACGATGACCCGCGGGCCGTCCATGTGGGTCGCGATCCCGCGTGCGGCCGCGAGCACGTACTGCAGGTCGGCCGAGCCGTCCTCGCCGGGCGGGGTGCCCACGGCGATCATGTGCAGCTTCGCGTAGAGCGCGCTCTCGCGCGCGTCGTTCGTGAAGGAAAGCCGCCCGCTCGCCACGTTGCCGCGCACGATCTGCTCGAGGCCCGGCTCGAAGATGGGAATCTCGCCCGCGCGCAGGCGTTCCACCTTGCGCTTGTCCACGTCGAAGCACAGCACGTGGTTGCCGACGTCGGCGAGGCACGCCCCGGTGACGAGGCCCACGTACCCGGTGCCGATGATGCTCACCTTCATGCCGTCGCTCCCGCGCCGAGGGACTCGTCGATGGACTCGAGCATCGCGCCGGGATCGGGCGCCTGCGTGACGGGCCGGCCGATCACCAGGTAGTTGGCGCCGCGCCGGATCGCCTCGGGGGGCGTCACGATGCGCGCCTGGTCGTCGGAGCGCTCGCCCGCGAGGCGGATGCCGGGCGTGACGAGGATGAAGTCGTCGCCGGTCGCCTTGCGCACGAGCGGCGCCTCCTCGGCCGAGCACACCACGCCGTCCAGGCCGCACGCGCGCGAAAGGCGCGCGAGCCGCTCCACGTTCTCGATCACGGAGCCCGCGTATCCCACGCGCTCCAGGTCCGCCTCGGCGAGGCTCGTGAGGACCGTCACGCCGATGAGCAGCGGCGGCCGCACCACGGTCTCGATCGCCTCGCGCGCGGCGCGCAGCATCGCCTCGCCCCCGCTCGCGTGCACGTTCATCATCCACACGCCCAGGCGCGCGGCCGCGCGGCAGGCGCCCGCGACGGTATTGGGGATGTCGTGGAACTTGAGGTCGAGGAAGACCTCGTAGCCGCGCTCCTGCAGGCGGCGCACCACCTCGGGGCCGGCCGCCACGAAGAGCTCCTTGCCCACCTTCACGCGGCAGCGCTTCGGATCGAGCCGGGCCGCAAGCGCGAGCGCGGCATCGGCGTCGGCCACGTCGAGCGCAACGATGATTCGCTTATTGTCCAATTTGCATCCTTGCGAGATGGCGTCCCGCGCTGTCCAGCTCGGCGGTGCGGCGCGGGAGGAACGTCTCCCACCCCCCGCACGCGGGGCATTGCCAGAAGAATTGCCGTGCCTTGAAGCCGCAGTTCTCGCACAGGTACACGGCGAGCGCCTGCGCGTTGGTGTGGACGAGGTTCTTCATGAGCTGCAGGTCCTGGCGGCGCTCGGGCGGCGCGCGCACGAGCTCCGCGTCGATCAGGCGGTCCAGGCCCACCAGCGTGGGATTGCGGCGCACCTCGTCGCGCACGAGGCGCCAGGCCGCCTCGTCGCCCTCGATCTCCGCGGTGGTCTGGTAGACGACGTTCAGCAGGTCGAGCCCCGGGTAGCGGTGCTGCAGGCCGCGCAGCAGCGCAAGGCCCTCGTCCGGGCGCCCGAGCGCCTTGTAGCTCTCCACCATCCCCTCGGCGGCGAGGCCGAAATAGGCGGGATCCTGCGACTCGATCGCCTTCCACGCCTCGAGCGCCTCCTCGTGGCGCCCGGCGCGCGCGAGCCATTCGCCGCGCAGCAGGTTCGCCCGCACGCACTTGCGGTTCGCCTCGAGCGCCTCGGCGAGGTGGCGCTGGGCCTCCTCGGGCCGGTTGTGCACGTGCGCGGTGATCGCAAGCTCGCAGAAATAGTTGGCGATCTCCTTCTGGTAGTTGCGCCGCGCGCTCACCTCGAGCTTGCGCGCCGCCTCGATCGCCTTGCGCCAGTCCTTTTCCTGGATGTAGATGTCGAGCAGGTGGCGGTGCACTTCCTCGGAGGGCTCGAGCTCGCCCATGCGCGCGAGGACTTCCTCGGCGTGGTCGAGCAGCCCCGCCTTGAAGTAGTCCTGCGACAGCTCGAAGGAGGCCTGGCGGCGCTCCTCAGGCGGCAGGTCGTCGCGGTTCACCAGGTCCTGGTGCATGCGGATGGCGCGGTCGACCTCGCCGCGGCGCCGGAAGAGGCTGCCGAGGGCGAACTGGAGCTCGACGATCTGCGGGTTCTCCTTGGCGACCTGGAGGAACGACTCGATGGCCTTGTCGGGCTGCTCGTTCAGCAGGAAGTTCAACCCGCGGAAATACGACGAGGGCAGCGCGCGCGACTCCGAGAGCAGCGACTTGATGTCCACCCGCGCGGCTATCCAGCCCATGCCGAAGAACACCGGCAGGGCGAGCAGCCACCAGAACTCAAATTCCATGCGGCGGCTCGTCCTCGCCCGCGGGGAGCGCGGCCGCAGGCGCGGCCGCGCGGCGCAGGCGCCCGAGCTCGCGCCGCTGGCGCACCACGGTGGGCACCCAGGCGAGCAGCCCGATCACCACGCCCGCCACGAAGACGGTGAGCAGCACGAAGACGAGCGGCGCCTGCCAGGTCTGGCCCGGCAGCCCCGTGAGGGTCACGTCCTGCGCGTTCTTCACCGCGAACCACACGAGCACCAGCACGATGGCCAGGCGCACGATCCAGACGACGGTTTGCATTCGGCAGCCCCGGGAATGTGGCGTCATTCTACCGCCCCCGACAAAAAAAACGGCGGACACAGGGTCCGCCGTCGCTTGCCTCACTTGCACCTTCAACCCTCGTGGTAGTCCACGCGCTCGCGCAATTCCTTTCCCGCCTTGAAATGCGGGACGTACTTGCGCGGCACCTGGACCTTCTCGCCGGTCTTGGGGTTGCGCCCCGTTCGCGGCGGACGATAGTTCAGGCCGAAACTGCCGAAGCCGCGGATTTCTATGCGGTTGCCGGATGCGAGGGTGTGCGCCATCGCATCCAGCATGGTCTTCACCGCGAGCTCCGCGTCCTTCGGCGCCAGCTGGCTATGCCTCGCGCTCAACAGCTCGATGAGCTGAGACTTCGTCATGGCGCGGTCCCCCCCTGCTTTTTCTATGGTCCTATTCCTTGTCCTTGGAGCCCGACAGCTTCGCCTTCAGCAGGGCGCCCAGGTTGGTGGTGCCCGCGGCGGCGGCGTTGCTCTCGGCGCTGTGCTTCTGCATGGCGGCGGCTTCTTCGGCCGCGTCCTTCTGCTTGATGGACAGGTTGATGGAGCGGCTCTTGCGGTCGATGTTCACGATGACCGCCTCGATCTGCTGGCCCTCGGAGAGGTGCTTGCTCACGTCCTCCACGCGGTCGCGCGAGATCTCGGAGGCGCGCAGGTACCCCTCCACGTCCTTCTCGAGCTCGATCACGGCGCCCTTGGACTCGATCGACTTCACCACGCCCTTCACCACGTTCCCCTTGTCGTGGGTCGAGACATAGTTGCCGAACGGGTCGCCCTCGAGCTGCTTGATGCCGAGCGAGATGCGCTCGCGCTCGACGTCGATCGACAGCACCACGGTCTCCACCTCGTCGCCCTTCTTGAGGTTCTTCACCGCCTCCTCGCCCGGCTGCTGCCAGGAAAGGTCCGACAGGTGCACGAGGCCGTCGATGTTGCCGGGCAGGCCGATGAACACGCCGAAGTCGGTGATGGACTTGATCACGCCCTTCACCTTGTCGCCCTTCTTGTGGTTCATCGCGAACTCTTCCCACGGGTTCGGCATGCACTGCTTCATGCCGAGCGAGATGCGGCGGCGGTCCTCGTCGATCTCGAGGATCATCACCTCCACCTCGTCGCCGAGCGACACCACCTTGGCGGGATGGACGTTCTTGTTGGTCCAGTCCATCTCGGAGACGTGCACCAGGCCCTCGATGCCGCTCTCGATCTCGACGAACGCGCCGTAGTCGGTGATGTTGGTCACCTTGCCGAACAGGCGCGTGCCCTGCGGGTAGCGGCGCGAGATGCCGATCCACGGGTCCTCGCCCAGCTGCTTCAGGCCCAGCGAGACGCGGTTCTTCTCGGCGTCGAACTTGAGGATCTTGGCGGTGACCTCGTCGCCCACGGAGAGCACTTCGGTCGGGTGCTTCACGCGGCGCCAGGCGAGGTCGGTGATGTGCAGCAGGCCGTCGATGCCGCCCAGGTCCACGAACGCGCCGTAGTCGGTGATGTTCTTCACCACTCCCTTCACGATGGCGCCTTCCTTGAGGCTCTCGAGCAGCTGCTGGCGCTCGACGCCGGCGGTCTCTTCCATCACGGCGCGGCGCGACACCACCACGTTGTTGCGCTTGCGGTCGAGCTTGATGACCTTGAACTCCAGCTCCTTGTTCTCGAAGTGGGAGGTGTCCTTGACGGGACGCAGGTCCACGAGCGAGCCGGGCAGGAAGGCGCGGATGCCGTTCACCATGACGGTGAGGCCGCCCTTCACTTTTCCGGATACGACGCCCTTGATGATCGTCCCGTTGGCGAGCGCGTCGTCGAGGCTCGTCCACGCGGCGAGCTTCTTCGCCTTGTCGCGCGAGAGCTTGGTCGCGCCGAATCCGTCTTCCAGCGCCTCGATGGCCACGGAGACGAAATCGCCGGGCTTCACCTCGACTTCGCCGCGATCGTTCTTGAATTCCTCGGTTGCGATGGTGCTTTCGGACTTGAGCCCCGCGTTCACGATCACGACGTTCGGGTCGACCGAGACGACCTCGGCGGTGATCACTTCACCGACGCGCATTTCCTGGCGCGCGAGGCTCTCCTCGAAGAGCGCGGCGAAGCTGTTTTCGCTGGGGGATTGGGTTGCGGTTTGGGACAACATGAAAACCTGGCTTTCACTGGTTGGACGGCAGGGCCGTCGTTGATCATCGCCAGGAGGCTATTCGTAACCCCCTGACACCCTTGGTTTTTTCACCCTCGTTCTGGAAGATCCGCGCTAGCGCGGCGCCCTCGCCTCCCACCACTGCAGGACCTGCCGGACTGCGCCCGGCACGTCGAGCCCCGTGGTGTCGAGAAAAAGTGCGTCGGGATAATGCCTTAGCGGTGCCACGGCGCGCGAGCTGTCTCTCTCGTCCCGCTGCCGGAGCTCCTCCACAACATCTTCTATTTTGGCATACATTCCCTTTTCCATCAACTGCTTATGACGCCGCGCAGCACGGGTGGCCACGTCGGCGGTGAGGAACACCTTGAGGGGGGCGTCCGGGAACACCACGGAGCCCATGTCCCGCCCCTCGGCCACCAGGCCCGGAAAGCGCCGGAATGCCCTCTGGCGGGCCAGCAACGCGCTGCGCACCGCGGGCTGCGCAGCCACCCGGGAAGTGGCCGCGCTCACCTCCTCGGTTCGCAATGCTTCGGTCACATCCGCCCCGGCAAGGCGCGTGGCGCCGTCGCGGAACTCCACCTGCATGGCGCCGGCCACGGCGGCCAGGGCCGCCCCGTCGTCGAGCGGCGTGCCTGCCTGGAGCGCGGCGAGCGTGGCGAGGCGGTAGAGCGCCCCGCTGTCGAGGTAATGGAAGCCCAGCGCGCGCGCCGCCTCGGCGGCGACCGTGCCCTTGCCCGAGGCCGACGGCCCGTCGATCGCGATCACGGGCACCGTGCGCGGCTCAGGAGGCGATGCGGGCGAATTCATCGAAGAACGCCGGAAACGTCTTGGACACGCACCCCGGGTCGTTGATGCGCACGGGCCGCGGGCCGAAGGAGGCGAGCGCGAAGCACATCGCCATGCGGTGGTCGTCGTAGGTGTCGACCGGGATGGGCGCGAGGCGCGAAGCGTGGGGCTCGGGGCGCGAGGCGCGGGGCGCGAGAAAGGACGCGGGGGGATCGATGGCGATGAAGTCGGGCCCCTCCTCGACCGCCGCGCCGAACTTGCGCAGCTCCGTGGCCATCGCCGCGATGCGGTCGGTCTCCTTCACGCGCCAGCTCGCGATGTTGCGGATGCGCGTGGGGCCCGTCGCGAAGAGCGCGAGCACCGCCGCCGTCATCGCCGCGTCGGGAATGAGGTTCGCGTCGAAGTCGATGCCGGAGAGCTTCGCGCCCGAGGATGCCTCGATCCAGCTGGGGCCCATGGCGATGCGCGCGCCCATGCGCTCGAGCACGCGGGCGAACTGCACGTCGCCCTGCAGGCTCTCGCTGCCCACGCCCTCCACGCGCACGGGACCGCCGCCCAGCGCGCCGGCCGCGAGGAAGTACGAGGCCGACGAGGCGTCGCCCTCGACGTCCACGAGCCCGGGCGACACGTAGCCGACGCCCGCAGGAATCTCGAACGCGCTCCAGTCCTCGCGCCGCACCTCGATTCCGAAGCGGCGCATGAGGCCCAGCGTGAGCTCGACGTACGGCTTCGAGATGAGATCGCCCTCGACCTCGACCCGCGCCGCGCGACCGCTCCACCCCAGCGCGATGAGGAGGGCCGAGAGGAACTGGCTCGAAACGTCGCCGCGCACGCGCAACGCCTGCGTCCGCCCAGGGCCGAAAGGCGCGACGGCGAGCGGCGGGAAGCCCGGCTTGCCGCGATAGTCGATGTTCGCGCCCGCGCGGCGCAGCGCATCCACGAGGTCGCCGATCGGGCGTTCGTGCATGCGCGGCACGCCCGACAGGCCATAGCGGCCGTCGGCGAAGCCCAGCACCGCGGTAAGCGGCCGCAACGCGGTGCCCGCGTTGCCGAGGAACAGCTGGGCTTCCTTCACCGGGAAGCCCGCCGCCTGCCCGATGCCCGTCACGACGACGTGCTCCGGCCCCTCGCGCGCCACGACGGGCACGCCCAGGGCCGCCAGCGCCTCGCGCATCACGCGCGTGTCGTCGGAATCGAGCAGCGCCCTGAGCTCCGTGGTGCCGCGCGCGAGCGCTGCCAGCAGCAGCGTGCGGTTGGAGATGCTCTTCGAGCCCGGAAGCCGCAGGACTCCGGCGGCGCGCGTGGCGCTCGGCAGCTCCAGGGTCCGCACGCTATTCGCCGGCCGTCGCGCGGCGCGCCGCGCCCATGCCCAGGCGCGCCGCGCGCGCCTCCGCCATGAGCCGCTGCAGGCCCGCGCCGTCGCCCCGCTCGACGAGCTCGCGGAACACCGCGAGTCGCGCGGCGTATCGATCCATTTCCTTCAGCAGCGCTTCGCGGTTCTGCAGCGCGATGTCGCGCCACATCTCGGGCGAGCTCGCCGCGATGCGCGTGAAGTCGCGGAAGCCCCCGGCGGCGAACTCGAGGAGCTCGGCCGCGTCCTCGCGCGAGGCGATCTCGGAGACGAGGGCGAAGGAAAGGATGTGCGGCAGGTGGCTCACCGCCGCGAAGACGCGGTCGTGCATTTCGGCGTCCATGGTGCAGACCTTCGCCCCGGCCGCTTCCCACACGGCACGCACCGTCGCGACCGCCGGCGCGCAGGTCGCCGCTTCGGGCGTGAGCACCACGCGGGCGCCGCGGAAGAGGTCGGCCGACGCGGACTCCACGCCGCTCGTCTCGCGCCCGGCGATCGGGTGCCCGGGAACGAACCTCTCGAAACGCTCGCGCAGCTCCTCCTTGGCAAGCCGCGTGATCTCCGCCTTGGTGCTGCCGGCGTCGGTGACCACCGCGTCGGGCTCGAGGGCCATGCCGAGGTCGTGCAGCACGGGGCCCAGCGCGCGCACGGGCACGGCGACCATCACCAGCTCGGCGCCGCGCGCGCAATCGGTCACCGAGTCGGCCGCGGTGTCGATCACGCCGAGCTCGATGGCGCGCTGCAGGGCCGCGGCGTCGCGGTCGTAACCCACGATGCTCGCGGCCGCGCCGGCGCGCCTGGCGGCGAGCGCGAAGGAGCCGCCGATGAGGCCCACGCCGACCACCGCGAGGCTCTTGAGCTTGCGCATGTCAGGCCGGGGCGAGCGCGAGCTCGAGCGCCGCGAGGAAGCGCGCGTTGTGCTCGGGCAGCCCCACGGTCACGCGCAGGTGCTCGGGCATGCCGTAGTTGGCGATGGGCCGCACGATGACGCCCCGCTCCAGCAGCTCGCGGAAGACGCGCGCGGCGTCGCCCACGCGCACGGTGATGAAGTTCGCCCGCGACGGGATGTATTCGAGGCCCAGCCGCTCGAAGCCCTCGCGCAGCTGCACGAGGCCGGCCGCGTTCACGGCACGGCTGCGCGCGATGAACTCGTGGTCGTCCAGGGCGGCGCGCGCGGCGGCGAGCGCCAGCGAGTTGGTGTTGAACGGCTGGCGCACGCGGTTCATGACCTCCGCGATCACCGGGTCGGCCACCGCGTAGCCCATGCGCAGCCCCGCGAGCCCGTAGGCCTTCGAAAGGGTGCGCGAGACGACGAGGTTGGGATGCTCGCCGATCCAATGGTGCGTATCCGACTGCAGGTCGTCGGGCAGGTATTCGCCGTAGGCCTCGTCCAGCACGACCAGCACGCGCGGCGGGATGCGCCCGAGGAACGCGCGGACCTCCGGCCACGGGTTGAAGGTGCCGGTGGGATTGTTGGGGTTGGCGAGGAAGACGATCTTCGTGTCCGCGCGCACCGCCCGCGCCATCGCCTCCAGGTCGTTGCCGTAATTGCGCGCCGGCACGACCACGTGGGCCGCGCCGACCGCCTGGACCACCAGCGGGTAGACGAGGAACGCGTACTGCGAGTAGACGGCCGAATCCTCGCGCGTGAGGAACGCGCGCGCCGCGAGCTCCAGCACGTCGTTGGAGCCGTTGCCCAGCACGAGGTTGTCGTCGCGCACGCCGATCTTGCGCGTGAGCGCGGCCCTGAACTCGTACGCGTCGGGATAGTAGTGCAGGCCGTCGAGCACGCCTCGGATGGCCGCCACGGCGCGCGGCGACGGGCCGATGGGGCTCTCGTTGGAGGCCATCTTGAGGATGTCGGCCTCGGGCATGCCGATCTCGCGCGCGGTCTCGGCGATGGGCTTGCCGGCTACGTACGGCGCGATGGCCCGCACGTGGGCGGGCGCGAGGTCCTTGAGGTCCATGGGGTCAGAGAACGGCCGCGGGATAGGAGCCGAGCACCTTGAGGTAGCCCGCGATGCGCTCCACGTCCGCGAGCGCCGCGGCCACGTTGGGATCGTCGCGGTGGCCCTCTATGTCGACGAAGAAGAGGTATTCCCAGAGCGCGACGCGCGAGGGGCGCGACTCGAACTTGGTCATCGACACGCCGCGCGTGGCGAACGGCGTGAGCATCTCGTAGACCGCGCCGGCGCGGTTCTTCGCCGAGAGGATCATCGAGGTCTTGTCGCGGCCCGAGGGCTTGGGCTCGTAGCCGCCCACCACGAGGAAGCGCGTCGTGTTGTTGGGCTCGTCCTCGATGTTCGAGGCGAGGATCGCAAGCCCGTAGTGCTGCGCGGCCATCTCGCCCGCGACCGCCGCCGAGCCCGCCTCGCCCGCGGCACGGCGCGCCGCCTCGGCATTGCTCGAGACGGCGACCCGCTCGGCACGCGGCACGTTGCGGTTGAGCCACTCGTGGCATTGCGCGAGCGACTGGCCGTGCGAGAACACGCGGCGGATCTCGTCCAGGCTGCGCGGCTGCGTCATCGACATGAGGTGGTGGTGGATGCGCAGGACCACCTCGCCGCACACCTTGAGCGGCGATTGCGGCATGAGGTCGAGGGAGCGGCCGACGGCGCCCTCGGTGGAATTCTCGACGGGAATCACGCCGAAGTCCGCCGCGCCCGACTCGACCGCGCGGAACACCTCGTCGATGGACGGCTGCTCGACCGCTTCGGCGGCCAGCCCGAAGTGCTTCATGGCGGCGCGCTCGCTGAACGTGCCGCGCGGGCCCAGGTAGGCCACGGTGATGGGGCGCTCGAGCGCGAGGCAGGCGGACATGATCTCGCGGAAGAGCAGCGCCACGGTCTCGCCCTGCAGCGGCCCGGGATTGGCTTGCTTCATGCGCGCGAGGACCTGGGCCTCGCGCTCGGGGCGGTAGGCCTGGCCCACCTTGAGCGTGCCGATCTCGCGCGCGAGCCGCGCGCGCTCGTTCAGGCGCCCGAGGATCTCGTCGTCGACGCGGTCGATGGCGGCGCGCAGCCGGTCGAGCTCGGAAGGGCCGCTCATTTGTCGGCGGCCAGCGGGGGCACGGTGCGGATCGAAAGGACGCCGGGGATGCGCGCGATGCGTTCGATGAGGCCCGGGTCGGCGGCGCTGTCGAGGTCGACGAGCGTGTACGCCATCTCGCCCTTGGACTTGTTCACCATGTTGTGGATGTTGAGGCCCGCCTGCGCCATCGTAGTCGAAATCTGCCCCAGCATGTTGGGCACGTTCGCGTTCGCGATGGCGATGCGATGCGGCGATTCGCGCGCCATCTCGACGGAGGGAAAGTTGACCGAGTTGGCGACCGCGCCCTCCTCGAGGAAGGCGCGCAGCTGGTCCACGACCATGTGGGCGCAGTTCTCCTCGGCCTCCTCGGTGGAAGCGCCCAGGTGCGGAAGTGCCAGCACGCCCGGGTGCGCGGCGAGCTTCGGGCTGGGAAAGTCGGTCACGTACATGCGCAGGTGCTTCTCCGAGAGCGCCTTCAGCACCGCCGCCTCCTCCACGATCGCATCGCGCGCGAAGTTCAGCAGCACCAGGCGCCCCGGCGAGTGCGCGAGGCGCTTCGAATCCACGAGATGGCGTGTCTTGTCGTTGAGCGGCAGGTGCAGGGTGACGACATCGGAGTGCTTCATCACCTCGTCGATGGAAGCCGCGCGCTTCACCGCCGATGGCAGGCGCCAGGCGTTGTCCACCGTGATGTCCGGGTCGTAGCCCAGCACCTTCATGCCGAGCTTGATCGCGGTGTCGGCAACCAGCCCGCCGATCGCGCCCAGGCCCACGATGCCGAGCGTGCGCCCGGGCAGCTCGTGGCCGGCGAACTGCTTCTTGCCCTCCTCGACCCTCGCCTCGTACCCGTCGCCGGCGGCCAGCTCCTTCACGTACTGCGCCGCGGGAACGACGTTGCGCGCGGCGGCGAGGATCGCGGCGAAGACGAGCTCCTTCACCGCGTTCGCGTTGGCGCCGGGCGCGTTGAACACGGGAACGCCGCGCTGGCTCATGGCCTCGACGGGGATGTTGTTCACGCCGGTGCCGGCGCGGCCCACCGCCTTCACCGAGGCGGGGATCTCCGAGAGCTGCAGCGCATGGGAGCGCAGCAGGATCGCGTCCGGGTGCGCGATCGCTCTCCCGACGATGTAGCCGCCGGCGGGGAAGCGCTCGAGTCCCTTCGCCGAGATCGCGTTGTACGTCGCGACGCGGTACTTGAGGCTCACCATGGTCAGCCGTTCTTCTTGCGGAACTCTTCCATGAACTCCACGAGCGCCTCGACGCCTTCCATCGGCATCGCGTTGTAGATCGAGGCGCGCATGCCGCCCACCGAGCGGTGGCCCTTCAGCTGCGACAGCCCCCGCGCCTCGGCCTCGGCGAGGAACTTCGCGTCGAGGGAATCGTCGCGCAGCCGAAACGGCACGTTCATCCGCGAGCGGTCCTCCTTCGCGACGGGATTCGAGTAGAAGTCCTGCGCGTCGATGTACCCGTAGAGCAGCTTCGCCTTGGCGACGTTGGCCTTCTCGACCGCCGCGAGCCCGCCGCGCTCGAGGAGCCACTTGAACGTAAGGCCGGCGAGATACACCGAGAACGTGGGCGGGGTGTTGAGCATCGAATCCGCCTCGGCCATGAGCTTGTAGTTGAGGACGTTGGGCGTGTCCGGCATCGCCTGCCCGAGCAGCCCCTCGCGCACGATCACCACGACGAGGCCCGCCGGACCGATGTTCTTCTGCGCCCCCGCGTAGATGAGCCCGTACTTCGAGACGTCGAGCGGGCGCGAGAGGATGTGCGAGGACATGTCGGCCACCAGCGGCACCTCGCCCGTCTGCGGCGTCCAGTGGAACTCGACCCCGCCGATGGTCTCGTTGGTGCACACGTGCACGTAGGCCGCGTCCGCGGAAAGCTTCCACGCCGCCTGCTTCGGGACGTAGGTGAAGTTGCGGTCCTCGCTCGAGGCGGCCACGTTCACCTGGCAGAACTTCTTCGCTTCCGCGATGGCCTTCTTCGACCATTCGCCGGTGTTCACGTAGTCGGCGAGCTTCTTGCCGCCGAGCAGGTTCATCGGGACCGCCGAGAAGTGCATCGTGGCCCCGCCCTGCAGGAAGAGCACCTTGTAGCCCTTCGGGATGGCGGCGAGCCGGCGCAGGTCCGCCTCGGCCTCGGCGGCGATGCGGATGAACTCCGCGCCGCGATGGCTCATCTCCATCACGGACATGCCGGCCTCGTGCCAGTTGACGAGCTCCCACTTGGCCTTCTCGAGGACTTCCACCGGCATCGTGGCCGGGCCCGCGCCGAAGTTGAAGATGCGCGAGGTGGCCTTAATGTGGTGCGCCGCCGCCTTCGCCTTCGGGGCCGCCTTCGGGGCCGCTTTCGGCCTTGCCTTCGCCTTCGGCCGCGGCCGCGTGGCCGTTGCCGTTCGTGCCGTTGCCGTTTTCGCCATTTTCGTCGTCACGATCCATGATGGTTTGCAGGCCCGAGAGCTTCTCGCCCTCGCCGAGGTTGATGAGGGTCACGCCCTGGGTGGAGCGGCCCATCTCGCGGATCTCGTTCACGCGCGTGCGGATCAGCACGCCGCCGGAAGTGATCAGCATGATCTCGTCGTCGGCCGCCGCGAGCGTGGCGGCGACGACCTTGCCGTTCCTCTCGGAGGTCTGGATGGCGATCATGCCCTGCGTGCCGCGCCCGTGGCGCGTGTACTCGGCGATCGGCGTGCGCTTGCCGTAGCCGTTCTCGGTGGCGGTGAGCACGCTTTGCTGCTCGTTCTCGGCCACCAGCAGCGCGATCACGCGCCCGCCCTTGGCGAGGTTCATGCCGCGCACGCCGCGCGCCCCGCGGCCCATGGGGCGCACGTCGTTCTCGTCGAAGCGCACGGCCTTGCCCTCGTCCGAGAAGAGCATCACGTCGTGCTTGCCGTCGGTGAGCGCCACGCCCACCAGGCAATCGCCCTCGTCCAGGTCCACCGCAATGATCCCCGACGGGCGCGGGCGCGAGTACTCCGAAAGCGCCGTCTTCTTGACCACGCCTTCCTGCGTGGCGAAGAACACGTACTTGTCCTCGCTGAACACCTTCACCGGCAGGATCGCGTTGATGCGCTCGCCCTCGTCCATCTTGAGGAGGTTCACGATGGGCTTGCCGCGGCTGGTGCGGCTGCCCTGGGGCACCTCGTAGACCTTGATCCAGTAGAGCTTGCCCTTGTTCGAGAAGCACAGCACGTGGTCGTGCGTGTTGGCGATGAAGAGCTTCTCGATGAAGTCGTCTTCCTTGGTGGCGGC
>Ga0335069_10001739_pt1 | contig 34591 bp, 45 predicted proteins | sample Lox_Sample_11_FD_206714 | JGI IMG/M metagenome (GOLD analysis project Ga0335069, IMG submission 206714) | Soil microbial communities from Loxahatchee National Wildlife Refuge, Florida, United States - Lox_Sample_1.1 | ecosystem: Environmental > Terrestrial > Soil > Wetlands | place: USA... | reverse complement strand
CGGCTTGTAGACGCTGTACACGTCGTCCGCACGCGAAAGGAAGGTGTTCGTCCACTGAATACCGTCCGGTTGAAGGCGGATCAGGTGCACCGCCTCTTCCGGTGGCTTCATCCACGAGTGGACGATGAACTGCACCCCCTGCTTCCAGAGGTTTGCCTTCTGGTACATGGCGATCGCGTGCAGCGTTCCCTTGCGCCAGTTGCCGCCCAAGGAGCCGGCGTTGTGCAAGATCCGGCGGACACGCGTGACGGGGCGACGCTCGCGGAGCGTCACCGGCCACGGAAGGTAGGTGCCGCCGACTTGCCGCTCGGTGTGCCGCGTGACAGCCACAAGATCACTTGCGAGCCTGGCCTCGTCCTTGGTCAGGCCCGCCTCCCACATCGGAACGAAAATGGTGTGCTGGCCGCGCGCGCGCAGGAGTCGAGACAGGCCGTAGGACTGCTCGATGTAGAGTACCTTCGTGTTGGCGGGAACGTTATCGATCGGGATCCCGCCGTTGCTCACCATGAGCGTGCAGCGACCGGGGAAGATGAGCTCCTGGGCGGCCGTGTCGCTGCGGCCGCGAACCCCGGCGATGGCGATGATCTCGGGCACGTGCTCGGCCAGCGCCTGCCCCATTACTCCAAGGCCTATGCCTTGGACGGTGGTGATCAGGGTGGTCGGCATTCTCAGGCCGACTTTTGCCACCACCCAGTGGTGGGCTGGCCGTTCACCAAGGTCACTGTCTCCCGCTCGCCCACGACTTCCTCGACCGCGCGTCGGCAAGCGACGCAACCGAAGTCGTCGTCGATCACGAACCCGCCCGGAGACACGTGCGGGTATAGGTGGGTGAAGACGGCCTTGGTCGACATGTAGAGGTCGACGTCGACACGGAGGATGGCGAGGCGGCCAATGGACGCGGACTCACGCTCAAGCGTCTCCTCGAACCAGCCCTTGTGGATTCGCACCAGATCCTGGTCGTACACGCCCCACCGCTTCAGGTTGTTGACGGTGTTCTCGACAGAGCTAACAGAGACGCCGGTGGACACCATCCGGCCGTCCGTGACCCCGTAAATCTGGCGCTCGTGGTCGCCGTCCTGTTCGGAAGCGCGCGGGATGCCCTCGAAGCTATCGAACAGGTGCACCAGTCGATCGCGCACGCCGTGCTTGCGGAGTACGTACAGCATGATGGCCGGATGCGCGCCGTAGAGCACGCCGCACTCGGCGAAGTCGCCAGGGATACCCTGCTTGAGGCACTGCTCGACGATCTCGAAGGTGTTGTACTTGGCGACGTGGAAGCCGGCGCACACCACGGTCTCGCAAAACTTCAGCTCTTCGTCGGTCATCGGCCGGCCCACTTCGCCCACATATCGTTGAACAGCGAAGCGGGGTGGTCGATCTCGAACGCTTCCATGCCAAGCTTGTCGCGGTACTTGGCGTCCACGAAGATGAGGTTCCCCGTGTGGCACACGAGCTGATATCCCTTCTCGATGCCGAGCTCGAGCATCGAAGAGAAGCTCGCGCCCTGCGGGCCACCGTTCGCATGTACTTGCTTCACTCCGACGGGGATGGACGAGTTGATCTCGATCACGACGATCGACGCCCGATGCTCCGTCGTAGCCGCCCACACCTGCAAGTCGAACGAGTCAATGTCGATCGACAGGACGTCGAACTCACGCGGGAAGGGCTTTCCGAGGAAGTTGTCGAGGGTGTCGTCGTACGCGCTACAGCGGGTGAACCCGACCGTTCCGTGTAGCACCTCCACCCGGCCGCCAAACGTGTCGCCGAGCGCCTTGGCCTTGTAAAACGACTCCTCGTTCTGCTCGATCCAAACCCCGCTCCAGCCCTTCTCAATCAGAGTGAGCGTGTTGGATAGGTCTCGGCCGTTGCCGGTCCCAAACTCGACGCACCGCCCAGGCTGCTTGATCTCCAGGCGCTTGATGATCTCGGCGATGATGCCGTCCTCGCCGTTTTGGCTGTAGACGTTCTTCGCGTAACGCATGAAAGATCCACCGCGCATCACAGGGCCATCCAGTGTGAGGGGGTGCTGCCGTCGTCCTGGTGGGCCTGGCAGTGCGCCTCGAAGACCTCGCCCTTGACCGACTGTTGGCACCACGGACAAACGATTCGAAGGAACGGGTACGCCTTCGCCGCGCCGAGCGCAGCGCTAACGACCGATGGATCGCGAACCAGGGCGGCCACTTCGCTCATGGCCACCACTCGCGTACGCGGCGGGCGACCTCCGGATCGCCGTGTGTGATGTAGTACTCCTCGGCCGCCCGATGGTCGTAGCCGGCGGACCCCATATGGTTGACCAAGGTGTCGCGCACGTCATCGGAGTCGGGGATGGGAGCCGAGATGGCTGGGCACATGTATCGCCCGGCGGCGCGCGCCGGCATCTGCTGAGGTTTGGCGTGCGACCACCCGTTGTAACGGTGCTCGAACAGCTTGGGGCCACCGCGGCGAAGAAAGAAGCGGTTGAGCGCGATCTGGTCGGCGCCGTGGACCGCCCACTGCTCGTCCGTGAAGCCGGAAGACTTCGCGATGGTCTCGCTGTTTGGGACGAGCTTGCGAACGGCTTGAGCGTCAAAACCGCAGAGGCCACCCATGATCCCCTCGTGCATCACGTTGTCGTGGATGGTGTGCACGACGGCTCCAGACGCGATGAACTGATCGCAGCACATCCTGTCACGCGGCGTGGGAAGCGCGTCCAGGTCGCGGCAGAACACGTAGTCCGAGTAGCAAGGCTCGATCGGCTCTCGGTCGACCGGCTGAAAGACAGGTTTTAGGCGCCAGAGCATCGCGCGCGTTAGTGGCGCCGACGCATTGAGCGTAACGTGAATGAGGCTGCCGTGAGCTCCACCAAGAAGGGGAAACTCGTGCAGAGTGCGCTCGCTGGTGTTGACGAAGAGCATCCAGCCATCGCGCTCCGGGAAGATGTTGTGGTGTGCGAGAACGAACGCTCGCAAGTACGGCGCGTACTTCTCGATGTTGCCGAAGAGCGCTATAGACACGACCTTCTTCATTTGGTCGGGTCGTACCAGTAGTAGTAGAGGACGACCTCGTTGATCTTGGCCTCTGTCTTGAGGAGCGGCCGCAGGGCGTCGGAGTAGACCTTGTCCTCTCCGAAGTCCTTGTCGACGAATCCAACCTGAAGCGCGAGCTCTCGGCGCACGGCGTTCAAATGGTTGGGCGTGCGATAGTGCACGCCGTCTTTCGTGTACCAGCCGGTGTATTCGATCGAATGCTCGAAGCGCTCGGGGTGCTTCCCGTGCGTGGTGAGGACCCCTGATAGCGACAGACAGTCGACTCCGGAGTTGATGCGTAGAGCTTCGAGGATGAGATGGACGTAGCTGTCGCAAACACCGTCATCATCGTCGACAAACGCCACGTAGTGTCCCTTGGAGCGCTCGAGGAGCGCCTGCCGCTTCTGACCGATCGAGATTCCTTTCCGATCGTCGATGCAGATCTCGACATTCGCGCGGTGATCGATCTGTCGATACAGGCTATCGACCAACCAGTTGAGCTTCTGCTTGCGCTCTGGCACCGTGCAGATGCAGATCGAAAAATCGATATCCATCGTGTCAAACTGGAACTGTAAGTCGCGGGTTGGCGCAGCGCGGATCTCGTAGAGAGCCTTGTCTTCTGACTCGAGCGCGTCGTTGGTAGTGTAGAGCTGGTCCTTCTCAGCCTTTCCCCAAGCGTGGTGACGATGCTCGATGATGATGTCGTCCACGTAGTGGAGGCGCCCGAGTTGATTCAGCACATCGGTCTGTTCGCGGTCGCAGAAGAGTGACTTGTACCCAGGGTAATAGACGTAGCCGAACCGGTCGTGTAGGCGGCGGCCCAAGATCGGCAACGTGCACAAGTTGGATCCCTGTGCACCGTCGTTGAAGAAGATGGCTCCATCGTAGAACGGCCATGCCTTCTTCATTTCGTCCACGATGCGCGTTGCGTAACCGTCCTGCACCGGGATCATGTCGTCGGACGCCAAAACCAAGATATCCCAGTCGCTGACGACTCCGGAGTTGCATGCCTCCACCTTGCTGCGGTGCATCGCCGAGTGGGTGATGCAGCCAAGCGCCGCCAGTCGCTGGCGTACCTCAACGGTCTGCATCGTTTCGTCGTCACTGTCGATGACAACCTCGATGGTCACCGGCATTCCGGCCATGTTCCGGTACCGTTCGAGCGCCCAAAGCGCCTTCGCTGGACGGCTTCTGGTCGGGAACCGCACGAGCACGCGGGGCGGTACTTCGCCAGCGTCGACCACGTGCCTCGGCACTGGCTGGAGCTCAGTGGGCGCCTTTTCTGGCGCCTTGGCTTCGATCGTTCCGGGCGCCAGCGCGAAGGTGAGGTCGATCTCGGTCACGACATCGCTTGAGCCGCGCGGCCTCACGCCAATGACCCAACCACCCGATTCGTAGCGGCGTCGCAAGGCTTGAATGATGTGCAACTCGACGAGACTCGCCGGGAAGGTGTAGGTGAGCATCGTTCCGTCGAAGTGCTTGCGGATCGCCGTCTCAACCATGGAGTCGAGGTAGTTGAGTTGCATGCGCTCGCGGTCACTGAGCTCAGGCAAAGGCTCGATTGTGCGAGGCGGTCGCTCGTTCGCGTAGCCGACGGCCTCTTGGGCGGTGATCATGGCCGCACCTTTGTTCCCATTGGCATGTCGCGATGGTCATTCGGAGGAAATTCGGCTACCAATGTGGTTTTTTCCCAAGGAAATCCGGGAATGAAAGACACTTTTACTCCTTTCTTTAAATCTGGGAATCCAAAGATTTGGCATTTTATTTTGCGCCGATACTTGCTCGTGTTAGTGAAGGTCGCGCGTGCCTCGTTTTGCCCATTACCTACAAGAAAGGAGATCAACTTCACGGATGCGGTAGAGTGTTTGGGTCTGTAAGAGAAGGTAGTCATTATCTCGTCGACAACAAAGCGGATTGTCCTGGTCTCACCGGGATAAAGCGTGCCAGCGTATTCCCATACGCTCACGATCGGACCTCGCTCTGCTTGAGCGCGTGGAACACGGTGTCGACCAGGCTCGGCTCAGACATAAACGCGAGCTTCGCCGCTGCTCCCTGGGCCTTTCGCGCGCGCGGAGCGAGAGAGACCATTTCCACGCAGCGGCTGACGATCTCCTCGTACGGAACGTGCTGGGTAATCTTGCTTGCGAGGTTCTCGAGGCCGGCATCGATGCCGCCGGACTCAGAAACGACCACTTTGGCGTTGGCCACCAGGTGACTGACGCGGAAGATCTCGAAGATGCCTGGCGTGTAGTAGTGCAAGTTGAGCACCACCTTTGCGCGCCGCACGTAGGCGTCTCGCTCTGCGCCGTAGAGACCAAACAGGGGAATGTCATCGAATGGCTTGTCTGGCCGAGCGACCTTCAGGCCTGCCTTTTCGAGCTCGTCGAGGATCTTGGCTCGGCGGTCGTTCGCCTGTACTGAGCCGTAGAAGAGGACATCGATATCCTCATCCTCAGCCGGCAAGACAGTGGACATCGACGAGTGATACCCGAACGGACAGTGGACAACCCGAAGACCGAACTCTTCGCGGATGACCTTTGCGTTGGCTTCTGAGTAGTCCCAGATTACGTGGTCTTTGAAGCGCTCGTGCGCGGTCATTTGGGTCTTCGGATCTTCCGCGGCCGCAACCTGCTCAGTGTTGAATATGATCGCGTCCGATGGCATCCGGTTGACATCACCGATCCCCTCGACAGCGTTGTTGGCACCGAAGACGATTAGCCTTCGGTGCGGAGACCACTGAGAACTCACGTCATGGCCGAGCGTGCGAAGGGCAGCAGCAAGAGCACGCGCGTAGTCCATGAAGCACTCGACGTGGGGGTTCTGCCCATAGCCGACGATGCCGATGCAGAAGTAGGCCATCAGAGCATCCCGGCGAAGGCCGGAGCGGGCGCCCCTGCGGTCAGTGCACGCTGGGCGAGCTCTCGCATGTACTTCTCGTCCTTTGCCGCCCTGGCGCACTCTGCGGCGATGCGGAGGGACATCCACTCGATCCTGGCGTCGGTTGGGAGATTGGTCGGATTCGCCCGCGCCCTGTGCGCCACGTCTGCCGCCTCGAGCGCGTGGAAGAGGCCCTGGCGGTAGTCGGCGATGGCGGAGTGCTTGGCCAGGAGAAAGCGGGCCTCTGGAAAGCCCGGTGCCGCCTCCACGATCGCCGAAAGACGCGGGATCATCTCCTCGCTGGTGTAGATGCCGATCTTGTCGGCGACGTGGAAGTAGAAGAAGTACGAGAACATCGCCTTCTGGAAGTCGTGCGCCTGGCTCTCAGAGGCTTCCATCAGCTGCGCGCATCGGAAGTAGAGGGCCATGGCGGCCATCTGGTGGGACAGGTAAGGGGATCCTGGCTCGAGCTTCGACAGGTCCCCGTCGGCCTTGTCGAGCATGTCGGCCGCGATCGCCGTGTTGGTATCGGCGAGGAAAAACATCCACTGGCAGCGCTCGGCGAGGGAGTACGACTCGTCGTTCACCAGTCGGGTGAGTGTGGGGTAGTCGAACTCGCGGATGCGCTTGGCGCGCTTCTCCGGATCCGAGACGGTGTGGACGATCTTGCCGGGCGCCAGACGCGCGGTGGTGGTCCCGTCCGGGCCGACCGGGACTTCGTGGACCTCTCCGACGTACCGCCATCCTGCCCCCGTGCGGATGATCCTGGGGTAGGTCCAGGTTCGGTCGCCGGCTTGAATGGCGATGGCAAACGCGCCATCTTCCGAGTCGCGGTTTTCCTCCAGGAACGCCCGGAGCTCCGCGCCGCCCTCGAGAACCTCGTCGCCCGACATCATCAGACTGAAAATGGCCACTGTGTCCGGGTCGTCATACACTCGCGCTTTGTCTAGCTCGAGCACGCGGTTACGTGTAGCCGCGAAGTCGACAAAGTCCTCGAAGTGCAGGCGGCCCCTACAATGGGCCATCGTGTCCAAGATGACATCGCTCGTCTTATCGACGCTGCCGGTGTCTACAAAGGTCCAGCCATCGATGTGCGGCTTCACGGACTCGAGGGTCTTGGCGAGGTTGCCAGCTTCGTTCTTGAACATGCCAACGGCGTGAAGAAGAGGTCTCATGCTTCACCCATCTGCTTGTCGTCGCCCGCGCGGCGTCGAGCGTTGTCGAGGCCGGCGACACGGCCATCCACGACGTCGTCGGTCATCCGCCACTCGCGTCCGGGAATGTCGCGCGCGTAGGCGAGCGCGAGCTCGGGCGACGGCGCTTCGATAAACGCCTCGTAGAACTTCCTGCGGAACACCTTGAAGCGAGGCATGGCTACTGGCCCGGTGGCGTATTGGCGAGGGCCGCGTCCATCTGCGCTTCGAGTTCCGCCTGGAGCGCCTCTGGGTCCTTGGGTGCGGCAGGAGCCGGTGTCGCCTGCTTGGGTCGCCGAACAACATCGGCGCGAGGTGAAGCGGTCCGCGCGGGCCGAACCGGGGAAGCCCCGGTCTTCGCCACCTGCTCGGCCGAGATCGCCGCATCCATCTGCGCCTCGAGCGATGCCTGCTCGGGGGTGAGGGGTGTGGCCCGACCTTCGTCAGAAGGAGCATGGATCGCGGCGCCCGCTGCGCCAACTTCCTCAGCCGGCGGATCGGCGGCGACCTCTTCCGCTGCTACCGGCGCACCGCGCAGCGTCGCCGCGAACGCCTGCGCAACCTTGTCGAGGTCGGCGCGTAGCTTTTCGATGTCCTCGGCGAGCTTGACCAGCATCGACTGGACAGCGGCCGCCCAGCGCTCTGGCTTCTCTTTCGCCACGCGCTCGAGGATGTTTTTGACCTGTGCCGCAGTAAGGGTCGCCGTCGCCATGAGACTCTCCTTTGTCACTTCGCCGCGGGGGCGATGAATTTTTGAACGCGTCCCTCGAACACGAGACGAATCGGCAGCAGGTGCTCCACGGAGAACACCTGCTCGAGCTGCTGTAGCTGTTCAAACGAGACCTGAAGCGGACTCTTGGGGTCTACGAGACGGTCGATCTCATCGATAGGCGCTTCGCCGGCAGCGACCGCCCACAGAAGCCCAGCCTGCGCCGGCGAGAGAATCCCTGGCTTGACCATCTTCCTGTTGGCGTCGTCGCCCTCGAACACGCCGAACGCCTTGTCGATCATGTCGTGGGTCATGCGCCCGCCGTCTCTCTCCAGGCGGAAGAAATTCTGGAGTGCGATGAGCTCACCAGATGGAGCCTTCGACTGATCGTCTCCGGGCTTGGCGACGAGCCGGTTCACGAGCACCGGCGCCACCGACATACCCATCCCGATCAGCTTCTCGGCGCCCTCGATCTTCATGCGATTCCAGGCGCGCCGCTCTTCGCGCTCCGCCTCAAGAGACCGAGCGCGCTCGAGCTGATCGTTGAGTCCGTTGATGCGGTCGTCCTGCTTCTCGATCCGGGTCTCTTGTCGCTGGAAGAGAGCGTCAAACCGATCGAGCAGCCCTCCGAACGTTTTCATGGTGAGGTCGAACATTTCGCGGTGGTGCTCGTTCTGCTGCTTCATGATTCGCTCGAACGGCGTATCGTCGTCCTCGCCGTCACCTCCGAGGATCGCGGCTCCGCCGCGCTGATCGGACATCTTCGTGTAGCGCCCCGACGGGGTGCATCGGATCGGCCAGCGCTCGTAAGGAGAGTCGCTCTTCTGGAGGTGCCAGGCTTGGACTTGGTAGATCTGCGCGCGCTGCGAGATGTCGCAGTCTCGTTGAACGCGATACAGGATGTTGTTGCTCATCGCCACGAGCGCTTCGCGGTTCGGCTTGCCGGCGCCTGCCCCGCGCTTGATCGCTTCTGTGCTCGCCTTCTGAGGGGCGAAGCTGTACTCGAACACCGTCGGACCGGTGCGCTCCATGTACTTCCCTGAGACGATCACGATGCTGATCTTCTCTGGGTAGTGGCCGGTCTCCGGCTCTTGGTAGAAGAGAGACTCGAGCCAGTTGAAGAGGTCCGGGTCTTTGGGAGACGGCTCGATTTGCGCCTTGTCTCGGTCGGACTTTGTCCTGGTGTCGCGCGTCTCGGTCTCGTTCATTTGGCCTTGCCCCCGGACTGCCGCTGGGACTCGAGCGCGCCGCGCACGAGCTCAAGAGAGCCGCGCCGAACGCCGATCCCGCCGGCGGCGGCGGCCACGACGCTGCGAGATACGCCCAGCAGTCGTGCGGCACCTGATACGCCAAGCTGCTCGACAATGCGGCAGAGCCGATCGCGATCGGACTTCGCTAGTCGATGAGGTGGCGGATGCGGCATGAGGCTTTCTTTTGCCCCGCGCGCACGAATCGATGTTGTTTCACGTTTGAATGAACCGCGAAAGAACGACGTCTAAATCACGGTGAAACTATGTCGGGTGAACTCTTACGACCGGCAGTAGTGCGCGATATGTGACTCGCCGCGTTCTGTGAGGCTGAACCAGTTCGCTCCCACGGGGCCGTGCGCCTTCGTCCACCCCTTCACGCTGAGGAATACGAGCATCTCATCCGCCGGGTACCCGGTTGCGGCCGAGATCTCGTGGGCATCTGGCAGGTGCCCGGTGGTCTCGATGATGCGCTTGATGGCGCACAAGACCTCTGCGACGCGGGTCTGATCATGAAGAGAGAGCGCGCCGCGCTCATGCCCGTGGCGGTGGATGCTCATGTGCTTCCCTCTATGCCTTCAAGCAGTCGATCGGGTCCACGATGTCGTCGTACACGACGCCACCGACAACGGTGTCTGCGCTGCCGAACCCGAACGGCGCGCCCACGTCGTACAGCGCGTCGATGAACGGGAACCACTTGCTCGGTGAGTGCTTGGTAGCGGAGAGGAGGGCAGCGTTGTTCGCCAAGGCGTAGGACTCGAGAGCGCTCCACGAGCCGGCCTGCCCGGAGGCCTTAGCTGCGGCCACGATCTTGTCCATTGCTCCCACGCCCATCGTGTGGGCGAGCTTGACGAGCAGCCAGTAGTAGGTCGACCCCTTCGCGGCCACCCCGAGCGCGTCGACGTCTTTCATGTAGGTCGCGATGAGTAGGAGGCCTGCGTTGATCGAGTACACGAGGTCGGTCGAGAGTCGCTGGTGGTCGAGTCCGAGGCGCTTCGACTCGTCCGGCATCAGCTGGAAGAGACCGCGCTCGTCGAGCCTGGTCACCTCGCCGATCTTCCCGCCCGACTCCTTGGCTACCCACCCCACGAGAAGACCAAGAGGGACACCGGAGGCGGCCGAGGCCTTCTGGAGCTCTGGCAGGATGGCGTCGACGAGCTTGTAGCGCGTCGAGCCAGGGGCTGGAGGAAGGTCCGGCTCATGAACGGGCGGCGTGTCGAAGTTGGTGGCCGACAGATAGAAGATCACTCCCGCGCCACCAACGAGCAGAACGATCGGAAAGATCACGGTGTCCTCCTAGAGGAGCTTCTTGACGACCGCTGCCCCCGCCGGCCCGGTCATCACCTTGTACCCGACGAATCCGACCAGCCCGGCGCCGCCGGCCAGGATGAGCGCCCACGCCCATAGCGGAAGGCCCGTCGCGCCTTCGACGATGCCGCTTGCAGCGGAAATGGCTGCTTGTCGTACCGCCTGTGGGATCGCCGCGAGCGCCGTGTTGATCTCCTGCCACATCTGAGACCACGCCTGATCGAGATACGCGGCACCTTCCTCGACGGCGTTTGCCTCGATGTAGGCCTGCATGGTCCACTTCTTGAGATCATCACCCGACTGATAGACGGCGTTCGGGTCGGACAGTTTCGACAGCGCGTCGGCGTGCCACTGAAGGTGGCCCTTCACGTTGTCGCGCGACGTACCACCAGGAAGATCGGACTTGTACCAGGGCTGCTTGGCACCGGCGATCGCGCCGGTGATGGCGGCCTGGCCGCCCTTCAGGAGCGCGCGCGCCACGCTCAGGGTGACCGGCTTGAGGCCGTTCATCTGGGTCTGTGCTGACCCGATGTCGATCATGCCGAGCATCTCGAAGTCGATAGATCCGACCACGTCGGTGCGGCCGTCGCAGCGCTCGGCAATGCGCAGCGCATGGGAGCGCAGCACGTTCGATGCGCCGGCCGGGATGACGTCGAGGCCGCAGGCCACGATGGACTGGTCGATGTTGAAGAGTTGTCGGATCTGGTCCATCTCCCCACCAAGGACGTCTTCCCCGTCCTGTGGATCGGCGGCCTCGAGACAGGTGATGCACAAGGAGACGAGGCGACGTCCCTGGTCCGCTGTCATCGGTCCTGTCACTTGCGCACCGCCAGCGCGATGCCGGTCCCGAGTAGGGCCAGCCCTCCGAGCCCAAGAGCGCCTTGCCAGCGCTTGAGAGGGGAGCCCTGGTACAGCGGCTGCGCCCAGAATCCCACCGGGGCGCCAGGTGTTCCACCGGGAGGAACGGGCGCGCCGGCAGCGTAGGGCGCGAGCCGCGCGTAGGCGCCCGCTGACCCGGAGCCAGAGCTCGACGAAACGATGCTCGAACTCGGAGCGGATACGCCGAGTGCCATGAGCACCCCGGAGTCGATCACCCCGGTCTGCGGGATGCCGGCGTCCGATTGCATGGCCTTGATGGCCTTCGACGTGTTCGGCCCGAAGACGCCGTCGAGTCCCTTCGGGTCGTAACCCTTATTCTTGAGCGCGGTCTGGACGGCGAGAACCGTCGCGTGATCGTTGTACGTTTGGCCGGCCGCCGGGATCACATCGGCTCCGAGGATGTCGATGCCGTGCACGTAGTGTCGAGCCATGTCTCCCTCCACCGCCGCATCGATCTGGCGGTCAGCGATCTCCTCCGTGTCCGGGTAGGAGTCCATCGTGTCGAGATCGGGCGCGGCGAGCTCGCTGTTGATCGCTCCCCAGTCTGCGCCATCGCCAGAGTCACCGCCGTCGTCAGGCGGAAGGCCTTCACCACGGTCGTTGTCGCCAAAACCCCTGGCCCGGCGGAAACCGGCGTAGGCGTCTCCGAAGTCTCCGCCTTGGCCGTTTCCGTAGTTCTGGAAGTCTCCGGAACCTTGTCCACTTCCGTCGTCCGGCTGGTCTCCACCGCCGTCGTCCGGGAAGCCTCCATCTCCGGAGTCGCCGCCATCGTCCCCGAACGGATCTCCGCCACCGTCGTCCCCGCCGCCGTCATCTCCACCACCGCCACCGCCGCCCCCCGAGTCGCCGCCGTAGGCGGAGGTGGTATCCGCCGATGCCGCGCCGGCGGCCTGAGCCGCTGCCGAGATCGCCGCTTGGGCTTGGGTGGTCCAGTTGTTGGCGTCCGTCTGGATCTGGTTGACCACGCCGACGACCGACGTGTCACCGCCGCTTGGATCGTAGTTGTTGGTGACGTCGGTGCAGCGGTTCACGATGGCGGTCCCGCTCGTGATCAGCGTGTTGAGCTGCGGGATGCTGCTCGCGAGCGCCGGCATGCTCGTGGTGGTTCCCGGCGTTGCGTTCGCCTGCTGCAAGTACGAGTTGAGCTGGGTGAGCAGCGTGTTGACGCTGTCGGCGATGGTCGCCACGCTCGCGATCGCAGTCACCTCGTCGGACTGCGTGATCATGCGAGTGGCCGCAGCCAAGCGGGAAATAAACGTGTTTGCCATCATGACGCCGAGGAGATCGGACTCGAGATCTCCGATCACGTCCCCTTGCAGACTGGTGACCTTCTGCATGAACCGGGTGCCGATCGAAGCCACCTTCTGACCGATCTTCGGCAGCCGCCCGGAGACCTTGGAGCCAGCGGCCATCGCCCGTTGGGCGGCCGCCTGCCCTTTGGCCTTGGCCTGGTTCACCTGGGCGTCCTCTTTGGCCTTTTGCTGTGCCGTCTGCTTGGCTTGGACAGCCTGCGCGACCTTTTGCGCCGCCGTCATCGCCACCTTTTGACCCGCGGCCGATGACGTCGGAAGCGCAGCGGCCGCGCTGATGACGCGCGAGCTTGTCGAGTAGGAGGCGGCCGATGACGACCTGGATGGCGCACGCGGGGCCGGCGAGCGCGGAGCACGCACTGCGGCCCCCAGCACATCGATGCCGTGGAGGTAATCAGACGATGCCCTCCGCAGTCGCTTTCTCTTCTTCATCGGCCGCTCCTTTTCGAAGTCCTACTTGAGGCCCGCCGCGTACGTGGCCGCGCCGCCGGCCAGCCAGCCGAGGACGAATCCGATCACCGGGTGCTTCGGCACGGTCAGAGATCCGATGAGGCCAGCGCTGGTGATGCCGAGGTTGCGCAGCGCGAGGTGGCGCTGCTCCGGATCGAGAAGCGCCGGGACGTTGCGCCCAAGCGAAGCGCCAGCGATTGCACCGAGAAAGCGGTGCTTCTTGACGAAGAGGTAGCCCGCCGCGGCGCCGGCGGCCGTCCCGAGTCCGTCCTTGACGTCGTCCGGCGCGGTCGCCTTGAGCTCGTCGAGGTACGCCTTCAGCGAGTACTGCTTCTTGGACGGGACCATCGCGGTGGACGGCGAAGGCGAGGCGGCTCCGAGAATGGAGGCGATGCGCGCCGCGCTCCGCTCGTAGCCGATGACTGAGTTGAGCGCATGGGAGTTCGACATGGACGTTTCTCCTTTGGGTTAGTCGCACTTCTCGTGCGAGCAGCGCAGGGCTTCTCCTGCGCGGTGGTATGCAGCTTTCGCTTCCCGGTAGGCCTTGGCGAGCCGCGTGCGGCTCCGGGCAGCCTTGGACATGCGCATGGTGGTGCGTCGTCGACGTCGCTTGGGCATGGGGCGACGAAGGAGCTCGATGGGCGGGAGCTCAAGCGCCTCTTCTCGCGGAAAGACGACTTCGGAGTACACCTCTCCCATGATGGCTTCGCGTTCGGCCTGCTCCTCGTCGCGGATGATGGCTTCCTCAACGCGCGCTGGGAGCTGGAGAGCGCCAAGATCGTCGCACTCCCTGAGCGTGTCGATGTCGAACGCTCGCCAGTCGCGCTTCCCATTCCAGCACGCGTAGAACGCCTCCTCGAACGTGCGGATCTTCTTCTCGTAGCGCACCGACACCGCGTCAAAGCTGGGCGCGTCCACCTCGTGAATCCCCTTGGTGCCGAGGTGGTGCACGATCAGCTGTTCGTTCGTGTCGCCGTTGTCCGCCGACGGCGCACGAAGGAACTCGTCGAGCGCGGCGCGCAGCGACTTGACGCGCGTCGACGTCACGCGTGCGCGATTCGCCATGTGCCGGTGGAGCGCCATGCTCTAGTACCGATGCCTGGGCTTTGACGTCCCGGCCGTCTTGCCTCGCTTCAGGTCTTGGTACTGCCCCGGCGTGACGGTGAGAGCGGGATAGGTGTCGTCGATGTTGTCGCCGTAAACGCGACTAAGAGCGTCGGGGCCATCGTAGCCTTCGTCGACGAACTTCCGCGACGAATCTCCAAAAATGGCCCAACCGCGCCGCGGGTTTCCGTTCTTATCATTACCTGCGTTCACGTAGACCGCGATGAGCATGATCTACCTCCTCTTTCCGCTGAGAGACAGAACCAATAGGTGGACGGCCATCGTTCTACCTTCCGTGCCGGTGCTTCTTCTTCCGTGTGCGGCGACCTTCTGCGATCGCACGGATGCCATCGGCACCGTACGATTCGTCGCTGGACGTGATACCAAGCGCCTTGAATCCAGCCTGTATTTCCGGCCTCATGTATGGATTCATGGAGTTGTAGCCACGCCCCTCGAGGAACACGAGCATCAGGTTCGCGAGCGCCTGTCTCGTCGTCATGGGATCTACCTCCGCTTTCCGCTGAGCGACCGGACGAGGAGGAACACCCCCAGCGCGACCCCGGCGCCGCCGACCATCCATCCCCAGGCTGGGATCCCGGCGTGCATCTTCGTGAGGAAGTTGCCGTCGCCGTGGCTGTTCTCCTCCTTGATCTTTGCGATGTCGGTCGACGACACGCCGCTCGCCGCCGCGCCAGAGGTCGCCGCCGAGGCGACCTTCTGCCAGGCCCGCATGAAGGCCGCTTTGCCGGCGTCCTTCGGATTGGCCAGCGAGTCCTGAGCCGCTTTGGTGGACGCTGCGGTGGCTGCCGCCACACGCTTGCCGGCGGCATCGGGGGATAGGCCGGTGGCCGCGGAGACTGCCGCGGACATCGCGTTCGACTGAAGCGTCTGCGCCGCCGCGATCTTGCCGGCATCCTTCGACTGCTGGGCGAGGTCGAGCTGCTGCTCGGCGTTTGCCCAGTTCGCGTCGGCCGCGATGGACTTCTGTGCGGCCGCTGCTGAGTCCTTCGCCGCCTTGTCGTCCGCTTGCTTTTTCTGACCTGCGGCGACGCCCTCCTTCGAGACCTCCGCCGCCGCGCTGATCAGCGCGCCGTAGTCGAATCCGAGCGCCTCTTTCGCGATCGCGTCGCCGAGAATTTCCATGGGGTCCATGTCGCTCTCCTGTGGTTAGTAGTCCGTCGCGGCCCGCTCGACCGCTTCAAGTTTCTTGCGATCTTGCCGCCCTTACTTGCCCCTCTTGATGAAGTGGCGAACCATCAGGAAGGCCAGAGTGCCGATGCCGCCGAGCGCGATGGGCTTCCAGATCGGGCTCGAGCCGGCCGGCTGGTAACCGGCCGCTGTCACCACCTTCACGTCGGCGTCGACGTTCTGGTCTTTGAGACCAGAGGCGAGCTTGGATGCGAGCTCGCTGTAGACCTTCGCCGTGATGGTCTCGGGCACGATCGACATGGCGATGGCGCCCGTCGATCCGCCCTGCGCTTTTACGAGCGCCGGAACGTCTTTGACCTGGACGAGAACTGCCCTATCGGCGGCGGCGCTCATCGATCACGCCTCGTCCATCATGGTGTTGATGTCGTCGACGCTGTCCCCCGTGTCGCTGAGGTCATCGCTGCCGCCACCATCGCCACGACCCTGGTCGATGTAGTTGCGGTCCTCGGACTGCTGAGAACCGTCGTCGACCGGACCGCCGTCGCCTTGGTCGCTACCGTCATCCGCCGGCGAGCCGGCCTGATAGAGCTCATCTGGGTGCTGCCCGTAGTAGTCGAGGGCCTGCTTCCGCTCTTGGAGGTCGTACTGACCCTGCTGCGCTTCGTACTGCTGCTGCTGCTGCTGGAACTGCTGGTCCATCTGGGTCTGCTGCGTCTGCTGCTGGATCGCCGCGATGTCAGCCTGGTGCTGGGCGGCAGCGTCCTCGGCCGCATTGGTGCGCGCGGCGTCGGCTGCCTGCTTCTGGGCAAGCGCGTCCTGCGCCACTTCGTCGGCGTAGTTGGCCTTCGCCGCAGTGAGCTGGGTGTTGTAGTCGAGGAGCGCCTGGTTGTAGCGCACCATATCGCCTGGAGCCTTGGCCCACGCCGGCGCCGAGTCGTAGAAGAAGAACCAGCGGTCGCCTTGCATGTCGTAGCGGATCGAGTGGAAGTCAGGATCCGCGGGGTTGCCGATGAGCGGCCCCCACCCGCACTGGATGCTCGCCTGAGCGCGAGCGGGCGCGTCCGGAGTGCCGGCGAGCGCCTGCGAGTAGGGAGGATAGTTGGCGCCCGTCGGCTGGGGGCCGGTGTCGTGCTTGTACTCGGTCCCAGACGTGGCGCCGTGCCACCACCAGTACCAGCCGTCCATGATGCTCGCGTCACCGCCGCCCCACTGGAATCCGCTGTTGCCGTGACCGTTCGACGTGTCGCCAGAGGGGTTGAACCTCGTGAACGATCCGACCGCCTGCCATCCCCACGGCTTCATGGTGGTCTTGTCGTAGAGGATGGCCCCCTCTGGCAGACCGTCGGCTCCGCTTCCGGGGAACGCGTAGACGTTCTGGTCGCCCACGCCGCCCGGCCCCATCGGATCGGGTGCGTACTCTCCCAGTTGGAGCTGGCCGGCCGTCTGATCGGGAACCGGCACGCCGTAGTCCGGAGGGCCAGGCACGCCTGAATCGCCGGTGCCAGAATCGGGCACGGACGACGGATCGGTGTAGGAGCTCGAGCCGGTCGACGGATCGTAGTTCGGGTCGGGCGACCCGTCGATCAGGTAGCCGGGATTCGTCGGATCCGGATCGGTGGGCGCGCCGACGATGTCGTAGTCGGAGAGCACCCCGAGGATGTCGAAGTCCTCGATGCCCGTCACGCGCACGCCTTTCTGGCCGCGCGGACCGTAGGCCCGCCGAGTCGCATCGAGGCCGGAACGCTGCCGGGTCGTGTAGTTGCTAACGGTCGACTGGTGCTTGTCGGCGTTGGTGCTGAGCGCCTTCGAGGTCTTGAGCGCGTCCTGGGCGATCTTCTTGATCTCGGCCGGCGACAGGTGCGGGTGTGAGATGATCCGCGGGCGCGCCAGGGCGCCCACGACCGGCGTCATCCGCGCCTTCTTGTCTTGGGCCAGCTTCTTCAAGATCTGCTGGGCGTGCTTCTGGGTGCGCGCGCTCACCTGGCGAGCCAGTCGGATCGACTCGGCGTTGGTCGCGCGGTGCTTCGAAGCCGGCGCGACGTGCTGGACGATGTGCGCCCGGCCCTTAAGCGGCGACTTCGATACCGAAAATCCGCTCTTCGGTGGCTTCCCCTGGGTGAGCGTGGTCACCGCGTTTGACGGCTGTGACACCACGGCGCGCTGGCCAGACTTTGCCGCCTGGGTGATCATGCGACCCATGGACTGCGCCGGCGTGGACATGCTTGCGCCGCACACGTCGATCCCGTGAACATAGGTGCTCTTCTGCACCGAGACGGGGTGGACCCCGCCGACGATCTCGGTCCAAGCGTTCGCCTCTGCCAGATCTCCAAGGATCTCGTCGCCGAGCTTCTTCATGGTCATTGGATCGCTCCTTTCCAGCCCCGCGACGCGGGTGTTGGTGCTCTCTGTTCCGCCGCAAAACACGACTTGTCGAACGTCCGTGAACGCGACCTTCCCGACCGGCCCGCGCTGCTGAATCTCGACCTTGGCGGGGGCGAGATAGCCGAAGCTGAAGCGCTTGCCGAACGGCTCTCCTGGGCGGTACCCGTTGCCGTCGAAACGCGTTCCCCCGGTGACCGTCACCATGGTGCCGATCGCGAGAGGAGGGTCGGTCTTACCGTTCGTGTGCTGCACGACCACGTACTGCGGCGCCATCACGGTCACGGACGGTGGGCCGGCCGGAGAAGGGGAAGCCGCGCCCGGTTCCGGTGCTGCCGCCGGTGCCTGGCCCTTCGTGTTGGAACGCGCCCAATCTGGAAGCAGGCCGCCCTGCGATTCCAGCGATTCCGCCGAGTCGGCAAGAGATGCTCCAGCCTGGCCGGCGAAGGCGGTCGCAAGTACGCGCCCGGCTATGTGGACGCCACCGAAGACGTCCTTGCCGAAGTCCGACCAGGAAAAACCGAGCAGCTCTGCCTCTTCCTTCGTCATCGGCTCAGATCCCGAGACCGAAGATCAGCCGCATGGCGGCGATGGTTGTGCCGTTGGTGGCGATGGTGACTTCCGCTGCGTCGCCTGGAAGTGGAATCGCTACCGTCTGAACATCGGTTGCGCCAGCGTAGTTTCGCGCAAAGATCGTCTGGCCGTTTGAGTCTTCGATGACGAGCTGGTACGGGTACGCGTCGAGCGCCTTCATCACGAACAGCGTTCTCGCGAACGGAGGTATCGCGATCGTGATCGATCCTGGATCTACCAGGTTGTCTATGTACTTCGTGCGCGTGAGATTCTGCGTTCGCACACAAGGATTGAACGACAACATCCCCGCGAGCTGGATCGGCGGGAATTTGGTCGGGAGTCCGGCCCCGCTGTTGATGTTTCGTGTGTCCTCGAGAGCGACGAGCAGGTTCACCTGGCTCGCACCGATGGTCAGCTGTGCACCGTTGATGATGTCGACTTCAACGCTGGCCAAGAATCCGCGGGTGCCGAACTGGACAATGCCGTACGGGCGCACGAGTGCGTTCGTGACGCCGAAGTTGACGATCGGAACAATCGAGGTGAACGCCACGGTCACGGGCGTGGTCTCAGCGTCCTCGCCTTGCCAGTAGGCCGTCTGTTGCGGCTGCTGACCGACGAAGATGGGAACCTGAACGCCCAGAGTTCCCTGTAGAGCGGAGACCGGGTTAGAGCGGACGAACGGGGCCTGCTGCACCAGGCTGTCGTGCGCGCCCTGTTGCTCCATATACTTCTGGTCGAAGTCGTCGAGCTGCTCGCCCCGCACGCCGTAGAGAGAGCGTGCCTTCAGGCGAAGTCTCTCGACGAAGTCGTCTCGAAACGATCCTTCGTCCACCATGCCGCCGCGTACCTTGTCCGATCCGATGATCTCATCGCGCTCGTTCTGCGGAACGTCGCGAAGCGGCTCCTCAGCCGCTCCCGCGTCGTAGGCGTCCGGCATCTCGTCGGCGTCGAGAGGGGCGGAGTCGGCGATCTCCTGCATCGCGCCGTTGTCGAGCACGTGCACGGGACGACTTGGGATCTCGGACTCGTACGCCGAGGTGAGGCCGAGCTCCTTCTCCAGCTGCCTGATGATCTTGTCGTCCATTACGCGCTCTCCTTTGCACCCGACAGTGAAGACGAACAGGGCGACCAGAAGTCTTTGCATGGGTGCCTCATCTTGATTTTCCGAGTGAGATCACCGTGTCGATCCCATGGAGATACGAACCGCCAAACCACCGCTTTTTTCTCTTGCGCGGGGGCACGAACACACCGACAAACGGTTGCCCTGCGCCGCACGCCACGAGCTCCTGCGCGTTTCCGCACAGCCTGGCCACCAGGTCGCTCGCGCCGATCACCTGGGCGAGCGTTGGGCCAACTACGAGAAGCTCATCCAGCCCGACGTCGGCCTGGTCGGCGTAGCCGACCACGTCGTCTAGGTACGGGCCGTAAGGCACTGCGCTCGTGGCCATCATCACGCCGCTCGGGCCGAGCAGGCGGATGGTGCCGACAATCTCATCGCCGTCGCGCCAGCACTCGATCTTGCCCTCGGCCCACGACGGGAGCGGAAGGGGGATGTGCTCTCCGCCGCGCTCGGCCTTCGTGACCGCCTCGGCGATGGCGCCGACGACCTCGTGGGCATGCGAATCGTGGGCATGAGCGTGAAACTCGTCCTCGAGCTCGCTCAGGCGTCTGCTGTGATCGTCGGACAGGTGCTCGGCCAAGGCCCGCTCGAGGTCCGATACACGGCTCGCGAGCTGCTCGACGTACGGCTTCCGGCGATCCGCCCTGAAAGAGGCGTAGCTATCGGAGTCGTCGAGCCGCACGGCCGACGTGAGCCCATCGTCTCCGTAGACGGCGAAAGACCACGGCGTGTGGTCGTAGCCGAGAACATCGACGCTGCTCGCCGGGATCGGCCGCTGGCTGCGGCGAGCTTTTCGAAGGATGGCGCGCGCGGCGTCGTCGGTCGTCCGTTCAACGGCTGGCGACAGCACGCCTGTGCCGTACACGTCGTCAAACGCGATCGCGGGATCGTATGGGTCGACCATGAGCATCAAAACACTCCGTTGGCGCGCTCATAGAGCGCGATGGTCTCGGGGAAGCGCTTCTCCTCGTTTCCCCAGTTCTTGAGGCCGCTCGGGCCGCACCGATGGAGAATGGCGAGCGCTCCGCTGAGGGTCATGTCCTCCGGAAGCTCGCCAGACATCTCGAGGCGCGCGGTGTCGAGCTCATCCACGTACCGCCGCATCGACTCAACAAAGGCGTCGTACTGGTGTTTCGGGCTGGCCAAGAACGCCTTCTGCGTCATTGGGGGCACCCAGTCACCCACCCACACCAGGCGCCCGGTAGGCGACCGGTCGCACGCGACGTTCTTGACGAGGCCGAGGTCCGCGAGCCGCCGAGCCTTCATGGCGAACATGCCCATCGCGTTCGAATCGGACACCGTGCCGAGGCTGGCGCTCTTCATGGCCAGCGCGAAGTCGGTCCAGGACCGATCCGACACGTTCTCGAGCGGGCTCTTGAGCACCTTCTCGCTCATTAACTGTCGTGCATGGGAGGGCGACACGTCGTGCGCATCAAAGGGGCGTAGCGCCGGCCCGGAGGCGTCCTCGATCGCGCGCGACACTGCAACGTCCGCCTCAACGGCGTCCGCTTCGTCGTCCGGTACGATCTCGTGGAGCGCCGGCGGCTCCATCGTCGAGTCGATCCCGTGCAAGTACCTGTTGAGCGCTGCGCTCAAGCTGCCCTCCTGAAAATGCGCTCGATCTCTGCGATGGCACTGGTGTCGACCGGCCGGCGTCCCGCTGGTCGGAGGCCGAGAACCTCGGCGAGCATCGCGTCGATGTCTCCCGTGGAAATGAGCGGGGTCTGGTCGGTCGGAGTCTTGCCGCGGAGGATGTCGCAGCGCTCCTGGTTCTTGCGGATCTCCTCCGCTCGATCAGCCGCTCGCGCCGGCCCGCCCATTCCGAGGAGCAGCGACGGGTCTTCGCTGGTCACGTGCGGGCACGCCGGCCCGATCGCTGGCCAGAGCACGAGCGCGTGATAGGTGGTGCCGCCGTCCGGGCGCTGGCGGTGCGTCATGTACGGACGCGCCTGGATACCGGCCTGCCGAAGCTCGGCCGCGCGCCAGCAAGCGAGGCCATCGCAGTCGATCTCGCCGAGCTCGAGGATCACGCCGATGTCGCAGAAGTGCTCGCCACCAAGCGCGCCCTGCACGGTCTCAAGCACGCGCGCCACCTCGGCCTGGTCGGCCGCGGCGCCGAGCGCCGACCGGAGAACCTTGGTCTCGTAGCAATCGCCGGCGAACTGCTGCGGCACTGCGTACTTAACGCCGCTCTTGTAGAGCCGCGGCGTGTTGGGGCGCTGCTTCAGATAGTCCTGGTTGCGCTGGGTGAGAGCTTCCATTAGCCAGCACAGATCCTTTCGCGTCTGCTCCACGTCGTCGCGCGGAGCAAACATCGTCGTTTCGACATGGATGTGCCTTAGCATCGGGCCTCCTTCACAGAACCGCTTTTCCGAACACGGACATGTCGAAGGTGCATGCCACGACGAACGACACCTGCACCGAGATGGTGAGTGCTTTCTCGCAGGTGTCCCACCGAACGCCGTTGCCGAGCGCGTTCGGCGCAAACATGGCTGTCAGCGTGTAGCCACTTCCGACCGGCCGCTGGAGACGCTGGCCGACCAGAATGGTTCCCACGCGCGTTCCGTTGCCGGGCGGGCTCGATGTGTCGGTTGCGATGAGCTTCTCGCCCTGAAACAGGCACTGCGGCGCGACGGTGATGGTCGTGGTGGTGCCGGCCGCCCCGAAGACGGGACCGAAGTCGACCTGCCACTCGCGCGCTCGTTCGAGCGGTATGCGATGAGTGAACACTCACACTACCGCCTTTCCGAAGCAGGTCATGTCGAAGGTGCAGGTCTGGACGAAACTCACCGTGACGGCGATCTCGAGCGCGCGCTGGCAGGTGTCCCAGTGGACCCCGTTCCCAAACGCGGAGGCCGCGAAGAACGCCGTGAGCGTTGCTCCGTTGCCGCCGGCCGGCCGCTGCACCTTCTGGCCGACCAGAACCTGCATGATGCGCGTGCCGTAGCCTGGCGAGTCGAACGAATCCGTCGCGATGATCTTGTCGCAGCGGAAAAGCACCTGCTGCGGGATCGAAATGGTCGTCACGGCGCCGGCTGGCCCCCACACGGGACCGAAGTCGACCTGCCAGTCACGAACTTCTTTCTCCTCGAAGACCTTCTCGAGAGTCGGCTCCGACTGCGCGACACGCTTCGCGGCGTAGTCGCGGAATGCCGCGCTGCTCTCCATGAGAGAGCCGAGCACGGAGTCATCGCCGTTGCAGAGCTCGGCGTTGAAGGCGACGTCTAGGGGAACATCCCATGCAGGACCGCGCGGCGATGCCTCTGCGTACTCGTCCTCCTCCTCGTCGCCGTCGATCTCGTCGAGGATCTCAATGAGATCGTCGTCCTCGTCTTCTGGGGTAACAGGATGATGCGCGGGTAGGGTTACGCCGCTGAGCTCGACATCGTCGTCTACGTCGTTTCCGTAGACATAGTCGGCGTCGTGGGCATCGTCCTCGCTGTCGTCGTCTGGATCTGGTGACGACGGTGACGCCTTTGATAGGGCCTCGATGAATGCACCGTCGGCGTTGAAGACGTAAGCCTCGCCATCGTTGTCGACGTCCCCTTCTTCCTCGTCGTCGTCATCGTCGACAGTGTCGTCATCTTCGTCGTCGTATCCGTACGGATCTTCGTCCACTTCTTCGTCGGCGAGCGCGAAGTCGTTGTAGACGTCGTCCTCCTCTTCATCGGAGTCATCCGCCTCGTCGGCACCATCTTCTTCGTCGTCGTCCTCTGCATCGTCCGCGTCGTAGGAGTCATCCTCCTCTTCGTCGGCGAGCGCGAAGTCGTTGTAGACGTCGTCCTCGTCCTCAACGTCATCGTCGGACTCAAGATCAGAATCTTCGTATTGGTCCTCCGACTCTTCGACGGTGGCACCGAAGATCTCCTTCTCGAGCTCGCTGTGGATGTCGTCAGGTCCGGTCATTTACAGGACGGAGCCTCCGAGAGGGAGTGGAAAGAGAAGCCCGGCGCGCCCCCCATAGCTAGGAATGGCGCGCCGGGCACTCACCTACGCAACTGCTCCGGCGTCCGTCCGAATTACAGGACGGCCTTGCCGAAGACGGTCATGTCGAAGGTGCAGGTCTGCACGAACGACACGGTCACCGAGATCGAGAGGGCCTTTTCGCAGGTGTCCCACTTGATCCCGTTGCCCAGGGCGTTGTTCGCGAAGAACAACGTCAGGGTCGCACCCGCACCGGCGGGGCGCTGGAGGCGCTGCCCGATGAGGATGGTCGAGACGCGGGTCCCGGTGCCGGCGGGCGAACCGGTGTCGGTCGCCATGACCTTCTCGCCGCGGAAGAGGCACTGCGGCGCGACGGTGATGGTCGTGGTGGTGCCAGCCGAGCCGGAGACCGGCCCGAAGTCCACCTGCCAATCCCGCGCCTTTTGCAGCGGGACCTTGTGCACGATCGGGCGCGAGGCCGCGGCGCGCTTCGCGGCGTACGCCGCAAACGCCGGGCTCTTCTGCACGAGCTCGCCGAGGATCTCGTACGGATCCGCTCCGCCGAGCATATCCTGGCCACCGCGGGTCTGCTCGCCCACGATCTCGGTCCAGCCGTCATCACCGATGATCTGATTGCTCATGTACCTTCTCCTTGTGCTCCGCAGAGCACGGCCGTTCGGTCGCACGCGCGCGGAATTGCGCGCGGGCCTGCCTTCGTGCGGACCGATCGCCCGGCGAGGTCACAACCTCTGCCAGCAATCGCGTTCCACCCGCTGGCTCGGACTCGCCCGGCCTTCGGGTACAGGGAGTGCGTCAGGAGTTACCCGGCCGCACCCGTGAAGCTGCTACAAGCGCCCCGATCTCAAATCGGACCGCTGGTCTTGCTATCGACGAGCGGCGAAGTGCGCGAGCTCGTCCTGGGTCAGGTACGAACCGCCCATCGCCTGCGGGATCATGCCGAGCACCGACGCCTTCTTGCCGGGGAGCTTGGCTTGGTCGACCACGACGGCCGAACGCCCCGCCTTGCTGGCGCCCAAGGACGACCCGATCGTGTTCAGGTAGCTGGAGACGCCAGCGTCACCGATGCGCTCGAGGTGCGGCGCCAGGCTCGAACGTCCACCCGACATGATGGTGGCCGCGGCGCTCGCGACGAGCGCGCCAACGCCGGTCCACAAGTCGAGGCCGTAGCCTTTGAACATGAACTTCTCGCGGTAGTATCCCTTGAGGTACCCGTACGCGAGTGAGGCGCCGTAGCGCTCTCCTTTGTCCACAATGACGCCCTTGAGACCCGCTCTCTCGGTGCCATGGGGGAGATTCTTGAGGCCGCCGCTCTTCATCTTCTTGAGAAAGCTCATCGCACTCTCCTTTGGGGCCTAGCTCGGAATCTCGATCCTCGCCGTGGCAATTCGATTCGTCGAAATCGAGATTACGGAAACAACAACGGCCTCGGAAGGTGGGTTTTATGGTTTCTATTTCAACGTGAAACTCGCGGCGGTATCTCGACGGCGTAAGGTATTGGCCAAGGAAAAACTACGGACGAATAATGCCGAATAGCGCCGATGGAATAGTGTGGGTGTCTGTGGCAGTGCCCATTGATTTGCGGGAGCGGGCACGTCGAATAGGCAAGCGCAAGAGGATCAGCACTACCTACATGCTGCTCGAAGGACTGCGCCGCGTACTCGTCGAGCTCGAGGAGGGAGAGCGGAAGGAGCGCGACACCAGAGAGGCAGACTGGCGGCGAAATCACCTCATCCGAGATGAGAAGGCACACGAGAAGCGGCTCCGCGAGACGCGTCCGCTCGAGCCGTTCGACGAGGACGAGACGGTAGATACCGAAGAGAAGAGGCCGGCGCCGAACCCCGGACTCGTAGATGTGTACGAGAAGCACGGCGCGCTCATCTTTGAGGCGATGGCGAAAGCGCCACACCAGGTAGACGAACGGATAAAGGAGGCGGTGAAGGCGGTGAAAGAGATGGCGCCGCTCACTCATCCCGGAGACGAGGAGATTTTGGATCAGCTCGACACGGTCGTTTCTGCACGAGCAGCAAAAGCGGCGTCAATTAAGAGGTCACTCGAAACAACAAGCAGCGAGGAACCCACTCAGCTTCCCAGTTACGAGCAGTACTACGGACGTATCCCTCGATAAGGAGAGCCACAATGCGAGAGAAAATCACAACGTTCCTTTCCATCATGCTTAAAAACCCCGATGCCGCCGTCGAGGAGGTGATCGGTGCCATCAAGCGAGACTTCACGAGCGCAGATGGCCAACTGTCCGCGGACATCGAGGCCGCGATCGACGCGCTCCGTCAGAACATGTCCGCGCTTCTGCCGAAGCGGCAAGAGAAGCTCATCGAGGCGTGCGAAAAGACTCTTACGGAAAACGAACTCGACACCCTCATCGCGTATCACGAGACTGCCGTAGCCAAGCGCTGGTTGGAAATCCAAGACGCTCTCCAGTCGGTCAACAACAGCTGGACCCAGAGCGCAATCAACAACACACCGGCCTTCAGCTCCATCATCGAAGAGCGCACGCGCGCGTGGATGGCCGCGAACACCGAAGGCGAAGTCGCGCAAGAGTTTCAGCCGCGCGCATGAGCGCCTACGTTGTCCAAGACTTTCTCACGGGCGCGGAGTGTTCAGACATTGTCGAGTCGTACCGCGTTACCGACGAGGGTCAGGCGGCCACGATTCGATCTGTTCGCCGTAGCACGATCGCGTTTCTGTCAGAAGAACGGACGGAGAAGCTTAGAGCGAAGGTATGGAAAGCGCTCGTCCGAGCGAATCACCTGACGGGCGACTTCAGTATTTCATCGATGGAGCCGCTTCAGCTGGCGCGCTACGGAAAAGGCGATTACTACGGTCAGCACTTGGACATTGGCCCTGGTAAAGCGCGGATGCGAAAGTTGAGCGTGTCTATCCAGCTATCCGATGCGCAGTCCTACGACGGCGGCGACCTCGTCATGTGGGGCCACCAGGTCCCGATGGAGCGCTCGCGCGGCACGCTTGTCGCCTTTCCTTCCTACCTCGTGCACGAGGTCACGCCTGTCACGCGCGGCGAGCGGTACTCATTGGTCGCGTGGGCATCTGGCACCACACCCTATCGCTAGAATCACCGCGAAACTCTCACACATGAATACGTTGTGGTCACCACAACGCATGCTAGCGTTGGCTTCTGTGAAGGAGGCCACAATGGCTCGTAAGCGTAAGTCCCGGAAGAAGAGCACTGCCGCTCGTCGTCGTCATCGCGACTCGCACGGCCGCTTCCTCAAAGGTGGAAGCAGAAAGAAGCATCGCCGCACTCGACGTCGTCATCGTCGGTAGTTGATCCGACAGGCTCCGCCTCCGTGGCGGCGGAGTCGATCGAATCTGCTACCGACGGTGCTTGCGCGCGTCAGATGGCCAGGCTGGAGCCCTTCTTGGTCGACTTGAGCCCCTCGGCCGTCATTTCGAGTAGCTTGCGGACGTTCGACTCGCCGTAGCGGTTCTTGTTTCCAGTCTCGAGCACGCGCAGCGTCGTGTCGACCGACGCTTCGTCATCGTCGTCAGGCACGCACGGGTCAAAGTACACCACGGTGTCCACCAGGTGGACGAGCACCTGTGGAGCTCGGATCGACCCGTCCTTGGCCTGGTGGGCAACAACAAGCACTGCCACCTCTTCCTTCTTGGCAAAGGAGGTCACCAGGTTGCCGATGGCCTCGATCTGACGGGCGGAGTTGACGTCCGCATCCACGTCGTCGATGTACATCGCGTTGACCGAGTCGATGATTAGCAGGGCCGGCTTCCGCTCCTCAGCCGCGTCGATAATCTTGTACACCTCGTCCTGCTGGATGATATCCAGGTGTTCGTTGCCGATGGCACCAACGCGCTCCGCGTACAGCAAGAGGTCACGCTGATTCTGCTCGCCGCTGGCGTATAGAACAGAACTCCTTGGGCCTTTGGCGATGTTGTTGGCTGTCTGCAAAAGCAGCGTCGACTTCCCAGTGCCGGGGGCACCAGAGATCAGCACGATGCTTCCCTTGACGACGCCACCACCAAGCACGTAGTCGAACTCGCGGATCCCGGTCGACATGCGCTCGACAGGCTTAAGGGTGTCACGCAACGACGCGAGCGACATCCTGGAACGAGCGACCGGCGCGCCTCCATGGTTGATGATTGAGTAGAGACGTCCGCAGCCGGGGCATGGGCCAAGCCAGCGTCGGTCAGCTTCGTACGTGCAGAACGGCTCTCCATCCTGATCTACTCGCTTCACTCCGCCACACTGAAATTTCACGTGAAACTCCTCCGAGTCGAAGACTGGGCGAGAGTAACACGAGGCGCACTTCACTCACGCTCATGGGAGAACGTAAAACTATGTCGAACCGGCCGCGAATCTATCTTGGCAACATTCCGTTCAGCACCACCGAAGAAGATATTCGTGCGTTCTTCGGTGGGTACAACGTTGTCGATGTGCGAATCATCAGCGATCGCGAGACCGGTCGCCCCCGCGGCTTCGCGTTTGTCACCCTTGGCAGCCACGACGAGGTCAAGCGCGCATCCGAGCAGCTGCACCAGAAAGAGCTCGGCGGGCGTCGGGCACTCGTCAACGTGGCGCAAGAGAAGACGGCCGGCGGCGGACCCAAGCGCGACTACAAGGACGCCTGGAAGTAGCCGTGGAGCACGAGCCGCCGCGCACCATCAAGAGCGCAGACCATGCGTTCGACAAGCGCCTGCGGCTCGCCGTAGAACAGATTCGCCGTGATGCTGGTGGCAGAACCTGCGGCACCTGCGCGCATAGCCGCGGGACATGGTGCTCGACACAGCTCAATCTAGACGGACAGCCGCTAGAGATCATCTACGAAGGGGCGCCGGCCTGTAGCGGGTTTGCGGTGACCGCATCCTGATGAGGTCGGTCGTCCTACATCCCCACCATCGCATCCCATAGCAGGCCGGCCCAAACGGCGTGCGACGCATCGTTTAGGTGTCCAGCGTCAACGTATGTCGTTGTCGACCATGGTCCGATCGCGCCGTATAGGTCGCGTAGCACACACCGGGGTCGAGCCGCGACGAGCTGGGCGATCCCAGCGTTCAGCGCGCGGATGCTGGGATCGTAGTCGGTCGTGCCCGCTTTCTCGTGAGCCGGGATCGTGGTGACCACAATCTTGCAGTCTCCAAACGCCACGCTCCTGCCCGCGCAGTCTGCCAAGATGCGGTCGAGCAGCGTTGCGTACGTCGCCAGAGAACCCGCCACCGTGAAGGTGGTCTGGGTGTAATCGTTCGTACCTATCCCGAGGGTGACCACGTCCGGGCCGTACTCGACGATGCTGTCAAACTCCGTGATCCACGCGTAGAGGGTCGCGATCGTGTACCCGTGATGCCCCTCGTGGTGGTGGCCGCCGAACATCGCCCCTGGCGTGATCACGTTGTCTGAGGCCGCCCAGCCCGGTCCGTTCACCTGGCTACCAACGTAGGTCAGGCGAAGGCCATGATCGGCGAACATCTGCCCGAGCGGCACCCGATAGCTACCGCCAACCGGTAGCCACGGCGGCACCAGTCCTTCGGTGTTGCTGTCCCCGAGCGGCATGACCCGCAGGTTGTTGCGTGGCAGTCCGGGAGCGAGGTCTGGCAAGGTGGCCAGGTCTGGAGCCAATAGCAGATCGGGAGAGCGCGCCAGGTCCGGCGCAGCGGCCATGTCGATCATTTTGCCGGCGTCCGCAAAATGATCCGGCGCACCAGCATCCACGACCAGCGAGACATGGCAAGGAGCGGGTGAGCAAGCGGCAAGGAGCAGGACGAGGGCGATGGCTGGTCTCATGGCCCAGCCGACTATCATGTCTGCCGCGCGCTTCCCCTGCGGCATGTTGTCGCGCGTAGGGGTACGGAGACGGGCGGGGTTTGTGCGCCTAGTTTGTGCGCCTACCTGAAAAAGCTGAGCCGATGTCGGGATTTGAACCCGAGGCCTACGGTTTACGAATGCGCCGCCCATGTGTGCCTCCGTCGGTGGTTGTCGTCGATGGGTTTCGCCGCTCTCCTCGGGACAAGCAGCGTTTGTGAGCCTGAATGTGCGCCTAGAAAGGCAGGGTCTTGGCGGACGGAAGTTCGGTGTCCACCACCCGAAGATAGCGCATGGTGGTCATGATGTCCGCGTGTCCGAGCCACCGGCTGATGTTCTGGAGCGAGTGGCCAGCCTTGAGCATGTGAGATGCCCATCCGCGCCGGAGGTCGTGCATGCTGAACGGAGGCACCCCAGCGGCCTCCGCAGCGCGCTGGATGCGCTTCCATAGGCTCTTGGGGTCCAGGCTCATGGTCGGCTTGGCCTTGACGAAGGCACGGGCCGCCTTGATGGTCTGAGGGGTAACCGGGATCGCTCGATAGCGGTAGCCCTTGGTGGTCCAGTCCGGCTTTGGGGTCACCACGATCACGGGCGGCTGGATGTCGGTTTCGTCCATGTGCCGCATCTCGTCGTCCCGCATGCCGGTGCCCACCACTGTGCGAAACAGGGATCGGTAGGGCTCGGACTCCTTCCGTAGGAACTTGGTGATCTCGGCCTTGGAGAGCCCCCGCTGGTGAGGCTGTGGACGTGGCTCCCTGAGCTTCACGAAGTTTTCTAGTCCGTCCTTGGGATACACCTTCCAGTCGACCGCCACCTTCATGGCCTTCTTCCATGTGTCGAGCTCCCGGTTGACGCGGGCCGCGCTCACCTTGTCGAACGTGTGCCGGCTGGTCTTGTAGTCCTCTACCAGTTCGAGGTTGACCGCCCGGCATGACACCACGTTGCGCGCCTCCAGCCACTTGAGGATGCGCTCGGCGTTGAGACCGATCTCGTAGGTGGTCTTCTTGGTGTGGTTCGTCTTGGCGCGGACTAGGCATTCCCCGAATACCTCGGTCAGCGCCCGATCGTTCGGCGCAAGTTGATGAACTTTTCGAGAGACGAGCAGGTCCGCGAGTCGCTGTGCTGCTTCGCCTTCGTCCTCCGTCTTGAGGCTGATGTCTTTGTTGTCGCGGTCAAGGAAGGCATACCATCCGCGCTTCCCTTTGCGTCGGTAGTAGTAGGCTCCTCTTCTTGGGGCTGGCATCCGAGGCGGGAGAGTAGCGCGTCCTCCCGAACCCTGACAAGGCTCCCGATCTTTACGGCCCCCACCTGCCGCATCAGGCGCAACGCAGCGTCGTAGCTGATCGATAGGCGATCTGCCACCTCGCGCGCGCAGATGTATCGTGGGAGTGCCAAGTGCTTATGGCGCCTTCTTGTTGGTGAGGTCGCATCCCTGTGCGAGATGCCAGTCAATCCAGTGCTTCTCTCTCTCAGCAGATCTATGCTGTGGTATATCCTCCTCCAATATCTTGATCACTGGTTCCAGTCCGGAGAGGCGAAGCTCTTGTAGCCATAGGATCTTTGGATTGTACGGATCGTGTCGCGATGGATAGAGATGCTGTGCCAGGTGCTGAACAATCCTTTCCTCTGGGTCATGCGATTTTCCTATGTACCGAACGGATCCGTCTGGGTCACAGAGTGCATATATTGAAACCGTTCGCTCAGTGGATGTATGCGCTTCTCTTCGTTCGATCTCCTCCATGAACGAATCGACTACGTTTCTAGCGATCTCGCGGATGATGATTTCGGCCTCCTCGTCGGTGAACCTCGCCATCAAACGCCTGAACCTGGAGAGAACAAGCGCGTCCCGCCCCTCTCCCCGTCCACCGGTCACTGGCCCACCTTGATGCTTTCTTGCCAGTCAATCCCGTTCGCGCGCCCTGCGTGGTGATAGTCATGGCCGCTCGTGCGCCAGCATCGCGCGCCGGCTAGGCTTCGATACTCGCAGCGATAGCCATGCCAGAGGACACCCCAGAAGTAGAGCCACGCCTCGAGTCCTTGGCGGATGGCGATGTCCGCCGGTGTCGCTCGGTCCTTATCTGGATAGCAGTCGCATCCGCACTGCCAGAACTGGAGACGGCACCATCCATCGTGATAGCAGACATCCTTCGGAAAGCGATAAGGTGGTTCCTCATCGAGAAGCACAACCGGATGAGGGATCGGCGGTTCTGCGCTTTTGAAGTCCGGAACATGCTGCTCGTATTCTGGCAGCGCTGCGAGCGAAGCACGGCATCCGTCGCAGAGTTCTCCTCTGGCATGGACAGCTTCGTCGTGCTTGTATTCGACCTCAATACTCACGCCATACCTCCTCGCGACCGCATCGCAAGGTACGCCTTCGAGCCGAAGCCGCCGCACCACGCGATGGCGTCCATCGCGAGCAGCCAGAAGTGGAGGCTTGGACCATCGCCACGTCCGCTCACTGGTCACACCATAGGGTAGCGATACCGGATGCGCTGCGCCGGGTGAGGTCTTCTGGCTGGTAGCACCAGAGCATTTGGCACTTGACAGGATGTCCAGCCCGGACCGTCTCGTGGGTAAACTCGACACATTCCTCGTGTCTTGGCACCTTTGGCGATACGTCACAGGACGCAAGCGCCACCAGCAACAGAAGCAGTCTCATCCCCCGCCCCCCGGTCACTGTTTGTCCCCTTCTGGGTCTCTCTTCTTGTAGATCACCTTCTCATACCTACTCTCCCCGCACCCTTGGCACACGTACCGATGCACCTCGCCGATCTTCACGCCGTTCTCGGTAAGGTCCAGAGTGCAGTCGTGCGCGAACAGTCCAGCGCCCAAGAAGATCCCGCTGTGATCACAGTTGCTCATTCCCCGCCCCCCGCGTTCGCTTTCTCTTCTCTTGTGGCCTTTGAAAGGGCTGCCAGATCAATACAGGCGTTGCACAGGTTAAAGAACTGGAGGCGATACTGTGATTGCAATCGGATTACCTTCCCCTCGGCTGAGCAAACCGAGCAAATATCCTTTGATATCCATGCTGTTTGGACTATTAACATGATCGTTTCCCCTCCCCCTCGACCAGCCGGCGGGCTCTCAGCCATAGGCAATCGGTATGATGGCTAACCGGAAAATCTCTAAGATCACACTTGCCACACAGGCCACATGTCCAGTCTGTTGGGCCATCGTGGATAACGATAGGATCCGTATCGGCCAGCTCTCGCACGAGCGCCATCGCCTCGTCGTGGGTCATGGCTGTGCCTTTTGTGTTACCTGCTTCACCTCGTGCAGTTCATGTCCGCCGCAAACCTGACAGCAGAGAGGACATGTCCAGCATGCGAAGCAGTACTTCGACGACTTATTGCCGCATCGGCAGAGGAAATAGGGGCGCTTCAGTCGCCCTCTTCGGTCGGCAAGAATGAGCATCACCCACCCCCTTCGGAGTCGAGCGTGGACAATGCTCGGCGGAGATCGCATCCGTGGCAATCACATGAATCCGTCGTTCGTCTATAGTGGATATTGCTTCCATATTTTCTAGCCGCATCGGCCACGGCTTCCAAATCCGACAGATAGCGCAACAGCCTTCCCCGTGCGAAACCAACGTCGCCCGGCTTGCCATTCCCTAGCACCAGCGCCGCACATGCATCCCCATGCGCTATCACCAGCCGCATGGCCTTATCGCTCAAGCCCTTCTCGCTCGCGGCGCTCACTTCGGCACCTCGGCCGTTTCATACTCGTAGGTGAATGTTGCCGTGCCATCCGCCGCGAAAATCACTCGCTTCGGATTCGGCAAGAGGTCGTGATGCTTGCCTATCACTGCCTCGATCACCTTGTCGGCCGGAACCGTATAGATGATTTTCTGAATGTTCAGCGTCTTCTTTTCCAGCGTGCCCGTTGCCATGGCTACTTTACCTCCCCTTCCGCGCCCGGTGTGCATGGTTCCATTCCGTATCTGGTTTCAATGGTATCTCTAAGATCTTCAGCGAGATGATCGGGGTTGTCTCGATACACATGCCAGGTTCCATCAAGGCGGCAGTCTCGAACATAGTTGAAGGCATAGCTTGCCGCTTCGTGGATAGCCTCCGCCCTGGCTTCGTCTATGGCGGACTGGATCGCATTCTCGATGATATACAACTCGGTCTCCTTCGCCGTTCCCTCGGAGAACGTGGCCCCTGAGAGCGTGATATATAGCTGCTCGGCCCATTGGCGTGCCGTCTTCACTTCTTCACCACCTTCTTTGGTAGCGCCTCGATGGTTACCTTCACGATTCGGAAAACGTCGTCGTAGCTGGCATCCATCTTCCGCTTGGCCTCTGCGAGCGTGAGCGGGCCGTCCCAGTATTCGCCTGGAAATTCTCCTGTGAGCTTCTTGTAGATGTCGTAATGGACGCGCTTCATCGGCGCACCAGGGCGGCTCTGGCGATTTCCGCTACGCTGTTGATCGCTGGATGCAGACTTGGCAACGGTTCACACATCAACACCACCTCCATGCGAGCCAGGGCGTCCCGCAGCTCTAGCCAGGACTCGGCGAGCGGGCGCAGTGCGTTACGAGAGGCGGCGATGAAGGCGGCGTCGTCATCTAACTTGAAATTGGTGTTCATGGTGGCAAGCACGAAAGGAGATCCGCCTCGCTTTGCAATCACTGCATACGGCCCGTGATAGCAGGACTCCTCGCCTCCTGTTCCAGGGCGCCACCTGCCCGGCGTCGCCTTCGCCTCCAGCTCCAACAGCTCGCGCACGGACTCGGGGGTGGGGGTCACTTGGAGTCACCGAAGTTGCAAAGCTCGGACACAGGAACACGAGCGCTATAACCATTCTCCGCCGCTAGGTTTCCGGTTATTCCAACATCACCCAAGCGACTGGCCATAACAACGCGTACGCGCTTTCCGGCATGATTTGCAAAGAGCTTTGGCTTCACTCCGTTCGCGTAACACATCATCTTCTCGACAGCAGGCAGCCGCTCGACGAAGAGGAACCAACGGAGACACATCGGATTGCTCGGGTCTCCGATGTAGTCGTCGCAATGTTTCGCACCCTGTAGTAGGTCCATTTATTCCTCCCCCTCTTTTCGCGCGGCGTCTTCGCATGCAAAGACAAACTTACGCTCGTTTGTCGTGCCACAATAATCCTGCATCGCTTGCGCTAGCACCTGCCGATCATCGTAGTACCCGTGAAGGTATTGCGGATGATTCGGGCACATCCAAGTCGGCGCCTTCGGCGTGAGTGAAAACTCAACCAACGGCGTCAAGCATTCAGGGCATCGATATGCGTCCATCACTCACCGCCCTCGCCGGATGGCCGCGCTGGCTCCGCTCTCGAGTAGCAGCGCGTACACAGGTAGTCTCCGCGCGCCGCCTTGAGAATGGCCATCCCGTGCGTGGGGCACTCGGGGTTCGAGCACCTCCAGCGCAACAACCGTGTCCGTTCGTTGCGCCTCATCATTCTCCGCGCCTCGCTGAATTTCACTTGTTCCCCTTCCCGCCCTCGGCGCGGCAAACGTTCTCTAGTGCCTCGCACATTTTATCCCACAGCACCCCCTGGGATGCACTGTTTATAGCCACCGGATAT
>Ga0335069_10001738_pt1 | contig 34591 bp, 28 predicted proteins | sample Lox_Sample_11_FD_206714 | JGI IMG/M metagenome (GOLD analysis project Ga0335069, IMG submission 206714) | Soil microbial communities from Loxahatchee National Wildlife Refuge, Florida, United States - Lox_Sample_1.1 | ecosystem: Environmental > Terrestrial > Soil > Wetlands | place: USA... | reverse complement strand
GCTGCCCGCACTGCAACGCGTTCGAGCCGACGCTGGACGCGTGGCAGAAATCGCTGCCGTCGGACGTTTTCTTCCGCCGCGTGCCGGTCGCCTTCAGCGACGAGCCGTACGGCACGCACCAGAAGATTTTCTACGCGCTCGACGCGCTCGGCCTGGTGGGGACCATGCATCGCAAGGTGTTCTACGCGATCCATAACGAGCGCATGCGGCTCACGAAACCCGACGAGATCTCCGCGTTCATGGCGAAGAACGGCGTCGATGCCGCGAAGTTCATGGACGCCTTCAACTCGTTCTCCGTCCAGACCAAGTGCGCGCAAGCGCGCCAGCTGGCCGCCGCGTACAAGATCGACGCGGTCCCCGCCATGGGCGTGAACGGGCGCTACTACCTGACAGGCACCATGGCCGGGAGCAACGAGCGCATGCCGGCCGTCGTCGACGCGCTCGTCGCGAGGATCCGCAAGGGCGCCGCCTGAAAGCGGCACGCATCGCGCGTCAGCCGCGATGCGTGCGCCGCCGCTCGAACGGAGCCCGCGCCGGGTTCGCCAGCTCGCGCGCGACGAAATCGACCGCCGCTTCGGGCTCCATCGCGCGCGTGCGCTCGAAGCGATGGAAGTCGCGGGCAAGACGGCGCGCCTCGGCGCGACTGTTAGCGTCCACTTCCGATATCCGCCTGGCGCAGCGCTCCAGCCAGATCGGTGGGGGCAGGACTTCTCGCACCACGTCGCGTGCCGGTTGCACCGCACGAATTGCGCCATGACGGCTGCGCGCGAAACGTAGGACGGGCACCCGCGCGGGCCTCGGACATGGCTGACGCGGTGACTTCCATCACGGATCGGGCTGTTCTGCGGGTCGTCCGTCGACGCCTGCCGCCCGAAAACCCGGCACTCCGTCGCAATCGGATACCGGAGAGGTCCAATGGCTGCGCTAGAATTTTCTGCAAGTTTCATGCCGCCATGCCTCTCCTCCATTCTTGCCCGTCCCTGTTGCGTCGCTTGCAGGGCGTCGGGTTCGCGGCGGCGGTGTTCGCGGGGTGCGGGTGCATGGCGCCGGCACACGCCGAGCGGGCCGACCGTTTCAAGCCGCTCAACGTCGAAGCCGACCTCCCCGGGAAAATCGACCTGCTCAAGCAGTTCATCGTCTTCAACGGCAACGTTGTCGTCACCAAGGGCACGATGACCATCCGAGCCGCGCGCATCGAGGTGCACGAGACGCCTGACGGCTACCACACGGCCGTTGCCTACGGTGCGCCGAACCGCCCGGCCACCTTTCGCCAAAAGCGCGACGGGGTCGACGAGTACGTCGAGGGGGAAGCCGACCGGCTCGAATACGACGGCAAGTCCGACACCGTGCGGTTCGTGAACCACGCGTCGGTGCGGCGCTTGCGAGGCGCCACCGTGGCCGACGAGATCACAGGCAACCTGGTCACGTACGACGGGCTTTCCGAGGTCTTCAGCGTATCCGGTGGCGGACCGTCCAGCCCGGGGAATCCCGGCGGACGCGTGCGGGCCGTGTTGACGCCCCGGGAAGGATCGCCGGCGGCGCAGGCGGCCGCATCCGCCACGGGCAGCACACCGCCGGACCTGCGGCCGAGCACGGGCCTCGGCAACACGCGATGAGCACGGCGCTGCTCAGCGCGGCCGACGGCCGCCACCGCCTCGAGGCCTTCGGTCTGCAGAAGTCATACGGCGCGCGGCGCGTGGTGCAGGACGTGCGGCTCGCCGTCGACAGCGGCGAGGTCGTGGGGCTGCTCGGTCCGAACGGCGCCGGCAAGACGACGAGCTTCTACATGATCGTCGGGCTCGTGCGCGCCGACGCGGGCTCGATCACGATCGAAGGGCGGCGCGTGGAACGTCTGCCCATCCATCAGCGGTCGCGCCTCGGCCTCTCGTACCTGCCGCAGGAAGCGTCGATCTTCCGCAAGCTCACCGTGGAGGAGAACATCCGGGCGGTTCTCGAGCTTCAGCTCGGCCCGGACGGCAGGCCCCTCAAGCCGGCCCTGATCGAGGAGCTCCTCGACGGGCTGCTGCGGGATCTCTCGATCGAGAAGCTGCGTGAGTCGCCGGCGCCTTCGTTGTCCGGTGGCGAGCGCCGCCGCGTGGAGATCGCGCGCGCTCTCGCCACCCAACCGCGCTTCATTTTGCTCGACGAGCCGTTCGCAGGCGTCGATCCGATCGCGGTGATCGAGATCCAGCGCATCATCAGCTTTCTCAAGAGCCGCGGCATCGGCGTGCTCATCACGGATCACAACGTGCGCGAGACGCTCGGCATCTGCGACCGCGCCTACATCATCAGCGAGGGGCGCGTGCTCGCCGAAGGCACGCCCGCCGAGATCGTCGAGAACGCCGACGTGCGCAAGGTCTACCTCGGCGAGCACTTCCGGATGTAGGGACCCGACCGATGAAGCCGTCCCTGCAGCTGCGCCTCTCGCAGCACCTCGCGCTGACGCCGCAGCTCCAGCAGTCGATCCGGCTGCTCCAGCTCTCGACGCTCGAGCTCCACCAGGAAGTGGAGCAGATGCTCGAGCAGAACCCGTTCCTCGAGGCCGAGGAGGAGCCCGCGCCGGCCTTCGAACCCCTGGCGGAACGACTCACGCACGCCGAGCACGCCGCCGAGCGCGAGACCGAACGCGCCGCCACCGACACCTCCTGGGACGCAGCCGACGAACCCGCGACGCTCGATGCGGCCGAGTTCGGCACCCCCGACCGCGACGATTGGGAGAACGGCACGGAGCGCGAGGACTTCGACGGCATCCGAGAAACGCCCGGCAAGACGCGCACCGTCAACGACGCCGACGAGATGGACGACGCGGACCGCGACACGCCGACGATCTCGCTGCAGGATCATCTGCGCGCCCAGCTCTCGGGGCTGCGCCTCGACCCGCTGGACGCCGCCGCCGTGCACGTGCTGATCGAGTCGCTCGACGATGACGGCTATCTCGGCGATCCGCTCGAGGAGATCGCGGCACGCCTGCTCGGACGCGACACCCCCGAGGACAAGGCGGCCGGGGCCGAGGCCGACGAGGAGCTCGAAGAGCTCGTCGCACGCCTGCGCTGCGCACTGCGGTGGCTGCAGAGCATGGAGCCGACCGGTGTCGGTGCGAGCGACCTCGCGGAATGCCTGACGCTGCAGCTTCGCGCGCGCCCGCGCTGCGAGGCGCAGATGATCGCGATCATCATCTGCAAGCACCACCTGGGGCTGCTCGGCCGCCGCGACTGGAAGAAGCTCATGGCGGTGACCGGCGCCGACGAGGACTTGCTGCGCGAGTCCCAGGCGCTGATCGTCGGCCTGGAACCGAAGCCCGGTCGGCCGTTCGCGCGCGCGGAAGCCAACATCGTGGTGCCGGACGTGATCGTCCAGAAGTCGGGTCGCAGCTGGAAGGTGGTGCTCAATCCCGACGTCATGCCCCGGCTGCGCATCAACGACGTCTACGCGAGCGCGATCCGGCAGCAGCGTCATCTGAACGGCTCGGCCGCCGGGCTCAACGCGCGCCTGCAGGAAGCGCGGTGGTTCGTGAAGAACATCCTGCAGCGCTTCGACACCATCCAGCGCGTCTCGCAGGCGATCGTGGAGCGCCAGAAGAGCTTCTTCACGCACGGCGCGATCGCCATGAAGCCGCTGGTGCTGCGCGAGATCGCCGACGAGCTCGGCCTGCACGAGTCGACGATCTCGCGCGTGACGACGGCCAAGTACATGGCCACGCCGTTCGGTACGTTCGAGCTGAAGTACTTCTTCGGATCGTCTCTCAACACGGAAGCCGGCGGCAACGCGTCGTCCACGGCGGTGCGCGCGCTCATCAAGCAGATCGTCTCGGCCGAGGATCCCAAGAAGCCGCTCTCGGACAGCCAGATCTCGCAGATGCTCGACGAGCAGGGCATCCACGTCGCCCGCCGCACGGTCGCGAAGTACCGGGAGGCGCTGAAGATCGCGCCGACCCACCTGCGCAAGTCGCTGTAGGGCTGCGCGCGGCGCCAAGACCCCCTTGGCGCGCGTGCTCGGCGCACGCCCTCCAGAATCGGCGTTCCGAGCATCGCGTGGTCGCCGTTGTCCTGGCCCCTGTTCCTCCCCTGCGCCGCTGGCGTCGAAGAGCTCCTCGCCGAGGAGGTGATCGCGCGGCTGCCGCACGCGCCCATCACGCCGGCGCGCGGTGGCGTGGGCCTCGTCGGCGGGCCGGCCGACGTGATGACCCTCAACCTCGAGAGCCGCCTCGCGCAGCGCGTCCTCGTGGAGGTCGGCGCAGGGCCGTACCGGGACGAGCACGATCTCTATCAGCTCGCCGCGTCGATCGACTGGTCGGCGTGGCTCACGCCGCGGCACACGCTGCGGGTCGACGTCACCGCCCAGCGGAGCCCGCTGCGCAGCCTGCATTTCGCGGGACTGCGGATCAAGGACGCGGTCTGCGACCAGTTGCGCGACGCGACCGGTCAGCGCCCGAGCGTCGACACGCGCCATCCCGACCTGCAGCTCGTGCTGCACGTCGGTGAGACGCGGGCTTCGCTCGCCGTCGACACCTCGGGCGAACCGCTCTTCAAGCGCGGCTGGCGCATGGACAAGGGCGACGCGCCTCTCAAGGAGACGCTGGCCGCTGCCATGCTGGCTGCGGCCGGCTGGCGAGGGACCGCCGACTCCGGGGGCGCGTTGCACGACCCGTGCTGCGGCTCCGGCACGATCGCGATCGAAGCCGCGCAGATCGCCTGCGGCATCGCGCCCGGATTGAAGCGACCTTTCGCGTTCGAGCGCCTGCTGCCGTTCGCGAGTCCGCAAATGCGCGAGCAATGGCAGGCGCTGAAGGCGGCGGCCCAGAGCCGCATCCATCCCGCGCGCGTGCCGATCTCCGGCGCCGACATCTCGTTCCGCATGGTCGATTTCGCGCGCCGCAACGCAGTTCGCGCAGGCGTCGACCACGTCATCACGTTCAACGGCGGCGACGCCCTCGAGCGTCCTGCCCCGAACATCGCACCCGAGCTGCACGGCACGCTCATGCTGAACCCTCCTTACGGCGAACGCATCGAGGCCATGGGCAAGGCGGGGCAGCGCCGCGGCGCGAGCGAATCAGGGGAGCCGACAGCAGAGGACGAAACGCGGCTCCGCACGCGCGCGACGCCGGATCGCACGCTGCCGAACGACTTCTATGCCCAGCTCGCCGCGCATTGGAAGCGCGCGTATGCTCCCCACCCCGGCGGCTGGACGGCCTGGGTGCTGAGCCCCGATGCGAAGCTGCCCTCGGCCTTGCGCCTCAAGGAGTCGCGTCGCGTCCCGATGTGGAACGGGCCGATCGAATGTCGCTTGTTCAGGTTCGAGCTGGTGCTCGGGTCCGCACGCGAGAAGGGCGCGACCGGCGCGCCTCAGGCCTGATCGCTCGCGGCCGCCGCATCGAGCACGGCGCAGGCCGCCAGCACCGCGATGGGTGCGGTGTCGGCACGCAACACGCGCGCCCCAAGCGAGACGGCCTGGAAGCCCTCGGCCTGCGCGGCGTCCTGCTCGTCCCGCGTGAAGCCGCCCTCGGGCCCACTCAGGACGAGGACATCGTGCGGTCCACCGATCCATCCAAAACGCGCGATCGCCGTCGGTGCCAGCAACCAGCGCAGGTCCGATGCACGTGGCGGCAGGGTGCGCAGCCAATCGTCGAGGGTCTGCACATCCAGCACCTCGGGCACGCGGTTGCGTCCCGATTGCTCGCATGCGGCGACGGCAATCGCCTGCCAGTGCGCGATGCGCCGACGCCCGCGTTCGCCCTCGAGACGCAGCACGGAGCGGGCGCAGACGAGCGGCTGGATCGCGGCCACGCCGAGCTCGGTCGCCTTCTCGATCAGCGAGTCCATGCGGTCGTTGGCGGGCATGCCCACCGCGATCGTCACTCTCGTCGCCAGCTCGCGCTCGATCTGGAGGTGCGCGTCGACCGCGACGGTCGCCACGTCGCGGCCCATCGCCGTGACGCGCGCCGACCACTCGCCGCCACGACCGTCGAACAACGTCAACCCGTCACCCGGTTGGAGCCGCAGCACCTGCAAGTGCCGGCTGGCTTCCACCGGCAAGCGCAGCGCCTCCGTTCGACGCAGTGCCTCGCCGACGTGGATGCGCGGCGGCGCGGCCGCGCGCGCGGCACGCGCCATCGTCAGGCCCCGTAGAGGGTCCGGCGTGCGGCCGTCGCGGCAGCCTCTCCCTTGCGCTCGCGGATCTGCTCGATCGTGCGCTGGGCCACCGCCTGCAATTCCTCGATGGTCGAGGCCTTCTCGACCGCGAGCGTGAGCGTGAACCCGCGCAGGCCGAGCTGACTCGAGATGATCTTCGTCAGCGCTGCCGTGAACTGCGCGTAGTCGAGCGGCGCACTCGCAACCGGTGATGCGGTGGCCGGGCCGAGCGGCGCAGGCGCGCTGGCCGGCCCCAGCGGTGCGGGCCGTGAGTGCGCGCCATCGCGCGCCCCCGCGGGCGCTGCGACCTGCTCGATGAGTTGGAGGGCCGCCAGTGCCCGGAAATCTTCCGGTCCGATGCCCGCAAGGCCCGCCAGCAGCGATTCCTCCGACCGCGTGCCGTCGATCACGAGCAACAGGTTGCGCCGCGCGCGCTCCTTCACGAGCGCCCGCGCCTGGATCTCGTGTCGCCCCGCGTCGGTCTTGGCCCAGATCACCACTGCTGCATGTCCCTGGACGTGGCACGCACGGAGGCGCCGCGCCACGTCGCGACGCGCAATGTAACAGCCCGCACGCGCATCCTCGCGCGCGCGTCGTCGCGAAAGGTTGAAATCGTCACGCGAGAGGATGTCGACGCCGCTGCGGGCGCAGGCGCGGACGGATCAAGCCGCGTGCGCGGGCTCGCGCAACTCGCGGCGCAGGATCTTGCCGACCGGCGTCTTCGGAAGGTCGTTGCGGAACTCGATCACCTTCGGCCGCTTGTAGCCCGTGAGATTCGCCTCGCAATAGGCGCGCACGTCGGCCTCCGTCACCGACGGGTCCTTGCGCACGATCACGAGCTTGACGGCCTCGCCGGTCTTCGCGTCCTGGATGCCGATCGCGGCGCATTCGAGGATGCCGGGCATCTGGGTGACGACGTCCTCGATCTCGTTCGGATAGACGTTGAATCCGCTCACGAGGATCATGTCCTTCTTGCGATCGACGATGCGGAAGTAGCCGCGCTCGTCGACCACGCCGACGTCGCCGCTGCGGAAGAAGCCCTGGGCCGTCATCACCTTCGCCGTCTCGTCCGGCCGCTGCCAGTAGCCGGCCATGACCTGCGGGCCGCGGATCGCGATCTCGCCCGGCTGGCCCGGCGGCACCTCGCGACCCTCGTCGTCGAGCAGCGCGATCTCCGTGTTGGGCATCGGCAGGCCGATGTTTCCGCTGTAGGCGGTGCTGTCGACGGGGTTGCACGTGACCGAGGGCGACGTCTCGGAAAGGCCGTAGCCCTCGACGATCGGGCAGCCGGTCTTCTCGAGCCAGAGCTTCGCGGTCGCGCTCTGCACCGCCATGCCGCCGCCCACGGAGATCTTGAGGTGGCTCCAGTCGACCGTGCCGAAATCGGGGTGGTGCGCGATCGCCATGAACAGGGTGTTCACGGCGGGAAAGCTGTGGAACTTCTCGCCGGCGAGATCCTTGAACATCGACGGCAGGTCTCGCGGGTTCGGGATCAGGATGTTGCACCCGCCCATGCGCATCGCCAGCATCATGTTCGTGTTGAAGCCGAAGATGTGGTAGAGCGGCAAGGCGCAGATCGTCACGATCTGCTCGCCGGCGGGGATCTTCTTCAGCGCCGGCTGGTACCACGCTTCCGACTGCAGGATGTTCGCGACCAGATTGCGATGCAGCAGGATGGCGCCCTTGCTCACGCCGGTCGTGCCGCCCGTGTACTGGAGGACGGCGATGTCGTCGCTTCCCACCTGCGCCGGCTTGAAGGGCAGGCGGCGGCCCTGCCGCAACGCCTCGTCGAGCGAAACCGCACCGGGGATGGTGTACGGCGGCACCGCCTTCTTCACCTTGCGCAGCACGTAGTTGACGATCATCGACTTCGGAAAGCCGAGCATGTCGCCGATGCCGCTCAGCACGACGCGCTTCGTCGGCACGGCGCTCATCACCCGCGCCAGCGTGGCGGCGAAGTTCTCGACGATGAAGATGCCCTTGGAGCCCGAGTCCTTCAGCTGGTGCTCGAGCTCGCGCGGCGTGTAGAGCGGATTGACGTTCACGACCACCAGCCCGGCGCGCAGGATCGCCGCGACCACGACGGGATACTGCGGAACGTTGGGCATCATCACCGCGATCCGGTCGCCCTTCTCGAAGCCCTGTGCCTGCAGCCACGCCGCGAGCGCGCGCGAAGCGTCGTCGATCTGCGCGAAACTGATCGACTTGCGCATGAACTTGTAGGCCGGGCGGTCGGCGTACTGGCGAAAGCTCTCGTCGAGCAGCGCGACCAGCGAAGGGTATTGCTCGACATCGATGGTCGGCGGCACCCCCGCGGGATACTGCTTCAGCCAGATCTTCTCCATCGCGCTGCGCCTCCTCGGAAGCTGAGTGCAGCTTCTCGGCCGAGCGATTCTGACGGCGCGCTGATGCACGCCGACTCAGGTGTTTCGATAACGGCCTGCGTGCGTGGAGATGCACCCTCCCTCAACGCGCGTCGGCGACGGGAGCGGCCTGCGGCGCAAACGGCGACTGCCAGCCGCCGCCGAGTGCCTGGATCAGCGCGACGGCACTCGCCTGCCGGGCCAGCGCCACCTGCACGAGCGAGCGCCGTGCGTTGAACGCTGCGACTTGGGCCGTGACCACGTCGGTGTAGCTCACTTGCCCCGCGCGATAGCGGTTGAGAATCTGCTGCTCGGTGAGATCGGCGGCGTTCGACGCTTCCCGGCGCAGGTCTTCCTGGTCCGCAAGCCAGTGCAGGTTCGCGAGCTGGTCCTCGACGCCCTGGAAGGCCGTGAGCACCGTCTGGCGATAGCGCGCGATCGCCTCATCGCGCGCAGCCTCGGCCTGCTCCACGCGGGCGCGCGTAGCGCCGAAGTCGAGCAGCGTCTGGACAGCCGAGACGCCGAGCGACCACAAGGCGCCGGAAGCGCTCGCGACATCGCCCAGATGAGAGCCGGCGGTCCCGATGCTGGCGCTCAAGGCCACGCTCGGGAAGTAGGCCGAGCGCTGGATCCCGATCTGCGCGTTGGCCTGCGCCACCGACCGCTCGGCGGACGCGATGTCGGGGCGGCGCTCGAGCAGCGTCGAAGGCACGCCGAGCGGCACGCCCGGCACGGTGGCACGCCACGGTTGGGGCACGAGCGCGAAGTCGCCCGGGGCCTTGCCGACGAGCACGGCGATGGCGTGCTCGAAGCGCGCGCGTTGCGCGCGCAGCGACGCGAGCTCGGCACGCGCGGTCGCGAGCACGGTCTGCGCCTGCAGCACGTCGGTCTTCGGCACCACGCCGACCGCATAGCGGTTCTGGGTGATCTGAAGGCTGCGCTCGTAGCCGTCCACGGACGTCCGCAGCAGTTCGATCTCGGCGTCGGCCTCTCGCAGCGACAGATAGTCGGTGGCCAGAGCAGCCTGAGCGGACAGGCGCGCACTCGCAAGGTCGGCCTCGCTTGCCTGCGCGCCCGCCTGCGCCGCCGTGACGCCCGCACCCAGCCGGCCCCAAAGGTCGGGCTCCCAGCTTGCACCGACGTTCACCGCGTACGAATTGGTGGTGACGGCGTCCGAGCCGCGCCCGCCGCTGCGGCGCGCACTCCCGCTGAGCGTCAGCATCGGGAACAGCGCCGCGCGTTGCTCTCGCACGAGCGCCTCGGCCTGGGCATGGGCCGCAACCGCTTGCGCGACGTTCTGGTTTGAGATGTCGATCCGGCTCGCGAGCTCGTCGAGCGTCGGGTCGGAGAACAGCGTCCACCACGGACCTCGATCCAGGGCGTCCGCCGGCGCCGCCGGCAACCACGTCGCACCAGCGTCGGGCGCTTCCCTGAAGGTCGCCGGCGCCGGGGCGGTCGGCTCGTGATACGGCGGTGCGACCGAGCAGCCGGCGAGGAGAAGGGCATGCACGATCACCGCGCACGCCAGGCGAGCCATCGTTCGAGCCGTCATGGTCCGACCGGGGCGGGCCCGTCCGCCACGCGCGCGAGATGCCGCTCGTTCGGCGAACGGCGCCGGAGGCGGTCGAGCAGCAGGTAGACCACGGGAGTCGTCACGAGCGTCAGGATTTGGCTCGCGACGAGACCGCCGATGATGGCGACGCCGAGCGGCTGTCGGAGCTCCGCCCCTTCGCCGAAGCCGATCGCGAGCGGCAGCGCACCGAGTGCCGCGGCGAGCGTCGTCATCAGGATGGGACGAAATCGCAGCAGGCAGGCCTCGCGCACGGCCTCGACCGCCGACAGACCGCGCGAGCGCTCCGCCTCGAGGGCGAAGTCGATGATGAGGATCGCGTTCTTCTTGACGATGCCGATCAGCAGGAAGACGCCGATCAACGCGATCACCGAGAACTGCATGCGCAGGGCGAGCAGCGCGAGCACCGCGCCGACGCCTGCGGCGGGAAGCGTCGACAGGACGGTCACCGGATGCACCAGACTCTCGTAGAGGATGCCGAGCACGATGTAGATGACGACGATCGCCGCGGCGATGAGGAACGTCTGCTGCGCCTGCGACTGCTGAGCCTGCAGCGCCGTGCCCTGGAAGCCGCCGCGCACGTTGACAGGCAGGCCGATATCCGCCTCGGCTTGACCGATCGCTCTCTGCGCGTCGTCGAGCGTCGCATTGCCCACGAGGTTGAAGGAGATCGTCGTCGCCACTTCCGTGTCCTGATGGTTCACGGTGGTGGCGGTGGCGTTCTCGCGAAAGCGGGCGACCGCGGTGAGCGGCACGAGCGACGTCACGCTGTTCGCGAGCGCGTTTCCCGAAGACGGGTCGCGGGAGCCGGGATTCGCCGACAACGTCGGCGTGTTGCTCGTCGGCGTGGCAACGATGCCCGTGCTCGAGGTCGAGCCCGTCGCCGTCGCCTGACCGCTGGTGGTCGTGGCGGTCGCGTTGGCGAGGGCGAGCGCCGACAGCGACGACCCGAGCGAGACGGCCGCGCCCGCGCCCGACGCGCCGGTTCCAGCCGTACGCGTGGCGCCCCCATTGGCGCCGCCGACCCCCTTGGCCGCGACGTAGAGGTCCGCGAGTGCATTCGGGCTCTGCGCATAGGCCGGAGCCCACTCGAGGATCACGTGGTACTGGTTGAGCTCATCGTAGATGGTCGCCACCTGCCGCTGGCCGAACGCGTCGTACAGCGCGGCGTCGACCTGGCTCGACGTCAGACCGAGCCGCGACGCGCTGTCCCGATCGACCTGCACGTACGTCTCCACGCCGTTCTCCGCCTGGTCCGTGTCGACGTCCACCAGGACGTCGGTGTGCGACTTCATCGCGTCGGCGAGGCGGGTCGCCCAGACGCGCAGGTCGGCGAGGTTGTCGCTCTTGAGCGTGTACTGGTAGGTCGAGTTGCTCTGCCGCCCGCCGGCGCGCACGTCCTGCACCGTGTTGAGGAAGATCGTGAGCCCGGCGACGTTCGCGAGCTGGGGGCGCAGCCGCGCGATGACCTGCTGACCGCTCTCGGTGCGCTGGCCGGTCGGTTTCAGGTTCACGAACATGAAGCCGCCGCCCGGCCGCGAGCCGCCCACGAAGCCGACCACCGTGTCGACCGCCGGGTCGCGGTGCACGATTCCGACGACCTGCCGCAGCTTCTGCGCCATCGCCTGCGACGAGATGCTCTGGTCGGCGCGCATGCCGCCGATGACCTGGCCGGTGTCCTGCTGCGGAAAGAAGCCCTTCGGCGCGACGCTGAACAAGTAGACGTTCAGGCCGATCACCGCGAGCAGGATGAAGAGCACCAGCCAGCGGCTCGCGATCGCCCAGTCGAGGCTGCGCGCGTAGGTGCGCAGCACCCACGCGTAGCCGCGCTCGGCGAGGCGCGCGAGCCGGCCGGGGCGCCGGGCCTCGCCGGGCGACAGCAGCCACGCGCACATCATCGGCGTCGTCGTGAGCGAGATCACGAGCGAGATCAGCACCGCCACGGAGAGCGTCACCGCGAACTCGCGGAACAGTCGTCCCACCTGCCCCTGCATGAAGAGCAGCGGGATGAAAACCGCGACGAGCGACAGGCTGATCGAGAGCACCGTGAATCCCACTTCTCGTGCGCCGAGCAGCGCGGCCTGGAGCCGGCCCATGCCCGCCTCGATGTGCCGGCTCGTGTTTTCGAGCACCACGATCGCGTCGTCGACGACGAAGCCTGTGGCAACCGTGAGCGCCATGAGGCTGAGGTTGTTCAGTGAGAAGCCGACCAGCTTCATGATGCCGAACGTGCCCAGCAGCGCGACGACCGTCGCAACGGCCGGGATCACGGTCGCGCGCAGGTTGCGGAGAAACACGGCGACCACGAGCACGACGAGGATCACCGAGATGACGAGCGTCAGCTCGATCTCGCGCAGCGACGCGCGGATCGAATGGGTGCTGTCGTTCGCGACCTGCAGGCTTACGTCGGCCGGCAGCTGCGCCTGCAGCTCGGGCAGCAGCGCGCGCACGCCGTCGACGGTCTCGATCACGTTCGCCCCCGGCTGGCGCGTGACCAGCACGATCACCGCCGGCTCGCCGTTGAAGAGACCGAGCGTGCGCGTGTTCTCGACGCCGTCGATCACCTCGGCCACGTCGCCGAGGCGCACGGCCGCACCGTTGCGCCACGCGACGACCATGCCGCGGTAGTCCGAAGCGCGCAGGCTCGGCGTCTGCGTGTAGATCTGCAGGCGCCGGCTGTCGCCTTCCACGGCGCCCTTGGGCCGGTTCGCGTTCGACGCCTGGATCGCGGCTCGCACGTCCTCGAGGCTCACGCCGTAGCGGTTCAGCGCGAACGGCGACACCTCCACGCGCACGGCGGGCAGCGAACCCCCGCCGATCTCGACGTCGCCGACGCCCTCCACCTGCGCAAGGCGCTGGCTGACGATGTTCGAGACGTCCTGGTAGATCTGGCCCGGCGAGCGCGTCTTCGACGTGAGCGCGAGGATGATGATCGGTGCGTCGGACGGATTCGCCTTGCGGTACGTCGGGTTGCTTCGCAGCGTCGCCGGCAGGTCGACCCGCGACGCGTTGATGGCGGCCTGCACCTCGCGCGCAGCGCCGTCGATGTTGCGGCTGAGATCGAACTGGAGGCTCACGCGCGTGGAACCCGTGGAGCTCGACGACGTCATCTCGTTCACGCCCGAGATCGTGCCGAGGCGCCGCTCGAGAGGCGTCGCAACGCTCGTGGCCATCGTGTCGGGGCTCGCGCCCGGCAGCGTCGCGTTCACGGAGACGACTGGATAGTCGACCTGCGGCAGCGGCGAGACGGGCAGCGCGAAGAAGCCCGCGATGCCCGCGAGTGCCACGCCGATGGTGAGCAGCACGGTCGCGATCGGCCGGCGGACGAAGGGCGCCGAGAGGTTCACCTGTCCTCCCGCGGGCGCTCAGGCGCGGGCAGCGCGAGATGTGTTTCGGGTGCGGGCAAGGCGAGCGCCTCGTCGCCCCGGCCTCGGCGACCCCAGCGCCGCCCGAGGCGGTCGAACGCGAGGTAGATGACCGGTGTCGTGAAGAGCGTGAGCAGCTGGCTCACGATGAGGCCACCGAAGATCGCGAGGCCGAGCGGCCGGCGCAGCTCCGCACCTTCGCCCCAGCCGAGCATCAGCGGGAGCGCCGCGAACAGTGCCGCGAGGGTCGTCATCAGGATCGGGCGCAGGCGCAGCATCGCCGCCTGGTGGATGGCGTCGCGCGGCGACTTGCCTTCGACCCGCTCGGCATCGATCGCGAAGTCGATCATCATGATCGCGTTCTTCTTCACGATGCCGATGAGCAGGATGATCCCGATGATCCCGATGACGCCGAGGTCGTTGCCCGTGAGCATGAGTGCGAGGAGTGCGCCGATGCCCGCCGACGGCAGCGTCGAGAGGATCGTGAGCGGGTGCACGTAGCTCTCGTACAGGACCCCCAGCACGATGTAGACGCAGATGACGGCCGCGAGGATCAGCCACAGCTCGTTGGCGAGCGACTTCTCGTACGCGCCCGACGCACCGAGGAAGGCGAGCGTCACGCTCTTTGGCCAGCCGATGTCCTGTGCGGCCGTTCGCACCGTCTGCACGGCATCGCCGAGTGCCACGCCGGGCGCCGCGTCGAAGCCGAGCGTCGCGGCCGGGTACTGCGCCACGTGCGTGATCTGCAGCGGCGCCTGCTGCTCGCGGATGGTGGCGATGGCCGACAGCTGCGTCGGCTCGCCGCCCGCCGTATGCAGCGCGAGCTGGCCGAGCGACTGGGCGTTCGTGAGCAGTCCCGGTGCCGCCTCGAGGATCACGCGATACTGGTTGGTCTCGGTGAAGATCGTCGAGACGATCCGCTGCCCGAAGGCGCTGTAGAGCGCGTCGTCCACGGTGCTGGCGCTGATCGAGAGGCGCGAAGCGGTATCGCGGTCGACGGCCACGTACGCGGCCAGGCCCTGCGCACCGGCGTCGGTGGTGGCGTTGCGCACTGTCCGCTGCGCCTCCGGTGTCGAGAGGCGCGCCTGCAGGCGACGCGTCCATTCCGTGACGGTCCCGCTGTCGACCCCTTCCACCGACACGCGGTACTGGGTCGGGCCCGTCTCCGCATCGATCGTCAGGTCCTGCGTGGGCTGGAGGTAGAGCGTGACCCCGGCCACCGCTGCCACCCGCCGGCGCAGGCGTTCCATCAGAGCGGGCTGGTCATCGTGGCCCGGCCGCAGGTTGATGAGCATCGAGCCGTTCGACAACATGGTGTTGTTGGCCGCATCGACGCCCACGAACGCGCTCAGGTTGAGCACGTCGGGGTCGCGCAGGATCGCCAGCGCGGCCTGCTGCTGCAGTTCGGTCATCCGCGCGAACGACACGTCCTCGGCTGCGACGACTCGGGCCTGGAGCTGGCCGGTGTCCTGGATCGGGAAGAGTCCTTTCGGGATGGCGACGTAGAGCACCGCCGTGAGCACGAGCGTGACGAGCGCGACGAGCAGCGTGAGCCGCTGGTGGTCGAGGACCCAGACGAGCCCACGGTCGTAGCGCTGCACGAGGGCGTCGAAGAAGCGCTTCGTGCGCGCCGCGAAGCGTTGCACGGCGCCGCGAGCGCCGGTCGCCGCCGACCCCGAAGGCTCCTCGTCGACCGCGCCGGGCTTGAGCCAGCGCGCGGACATCATCGGCACCAGCGTCAGCGACACGACCGCCGAGATCAGGATCGTGATCGCGAGCGTGACGGCGAACTCGCGGAACAGGCGCCCAACGACGTCGCCCATGAAGAGCAGCGGGATGAGGACGGCGATCAGCGACACGGTCAGCGAGATGATCGTGAAGCCGATCTGCGAGGCACCGGCCACGGCTGCGTCGAACGCCAGGCCGAGGGACGATCGCCCGGTGTCCTGGCCGGGGCCGGACGGCGCATGTCTCGCCATCTCAAGATGGCGAGAGATGTTTTCGATCATGACGATGGCGTCGTCGACCACAAAGCCCGTCGCGATGGTGAGCGCCATCAGGCTCAGGTTGTTCAGGCTGTAGCCGAGCAGGTACATCGCACCGCAGGTGCCGATCAGCGAGACCGGCACGGCAATGCTCGCGATCACGGTCGCGCGCAGGCTGCGCAGGAACGCGAAGATCACGAGGACGACCATCACCACCGCGAGGATCAGCTCGAGCTCGACATGCTCCACGGAGGCGCGGATGCCGGTGGTGCGATCGGCGAGCACCTCGACGTCCACGTTCCCGGGCAGCGCGCGCGTCAGCTCGGGCAGCTGCTGCTTGATCGCGTCGACCGTGGCGATGACGTTGGCGCCGGGCTGGCGCTGCACGTTCAGGATGATCGCGGGCCGCAGGCCGGCCCGCGCGGCGCAGCCGCCCTCGCGGCCGCGCGCAGCGCCTGCGAGGCCGCCGTCGTCCGCGGTGGCCGCGTCGGCATTCTCAAGGGGCACGCGAGGCGCGGGCCCCGCGGACGCATGCGCGCAACCGGTGCCCGACCAGGCACCGAGGCTCGTGTTTTCGGCGCTGTTCACGACGCGCGCGACGTTCGCGAGCCGCACCGGCGCGCCGTTCTTGTACGCGACGATGAGGTTCCGGTAGTCGTCGACCGTCAGGAGCTGGTCGTTCGCGTTGATCGTGTACGACCGCCTCGGCCCGTCGAAGCTGCCTTTCGCGCTGTTCGCATTGGACGCGGTGATCGCCGTGCGCAGCGTGTCGATGCCGATGCCGTAGGAGGCGAGCGCCTGCGTGTCGGCCTGGATGCGCACGGCGGGGCGCTGACCGCCGGAGAGCGTGACCAGCCCGACGCCGGAAACCTGGCTGATCTTCTGCGCGAGCCGCGTGTTGACGAGGTTCTGCACCTCGGTGAGCGGCAGCGTGTCGGACGTGATCGCGAGCGTCAGCACGGGCGCATCGGCCGGATTCACCTTCGCATAGACCGGCGGTGCAGGCAGGTCGGCCGGCAGCAGCGAGCCGCCCGCATTGATCGCCGCCTGCACCTCCTGCTCCGCGACGTCGAGCGTGAGGCCCAGGGTGAACTGCAGCGTGACGATGGACACGCCTGCCGCACTCGTCGAGCTCATGCGCTCGAGGCCCGCCATCTGGCCGAACTGGCGCTCCAGGGGCGCGGTCACGGTGTTGCTCATGACCTCGGGGCTCGCGCCCGGGTAGAGCGTCTGCACCTGGATCGTCGGGTAGTCGACCTGCGGCAGCGCCGAAAGCGGAAGGAAGCGAAAGCCGACGAAGCCCGCGAGCACGATCGCGACCATCAGCAGCGAGGTCGCCACCGGTCGAAGGATGAAGGGGCGTGACGGGCTCATCGATCGCACCGCATGGATTGCCCCGCCGTCGGACCGCGCGCGGTCGACGCAGTCAGCCGCCCTCCCCGGAACGGCTCGCCGCGCCTGACGCGCGGCGGCCCGCCCACTCGCCGCGCACCCCCGACGCGCCGTCGCGCAAAGCGGACGCCCCATCGCCGTGCCGTCCGCGCGCCCCCGAGGCGCCACGCATGGCGCCGGACGCCGCACCCGCAGGCCGCTCGCCCGCGACCTGCACGCGGGCCCCTTCCTTCAGGCGGTCTCCGCCTTCGGTGACGACGCGTTCGCCCGGCTGGAGCCCGGTCGTGATCGCCACCACGTCGACGGTCTGTTCACCGCGCGTCACCGGCCGCACGGTGACGGTCCGGTCCTCCTGCAGCACGTACACGAAATCGCCATTCGACCCGTGGCGCAATGCGGTGACCGGGACGACCACCGCGTTCGCGATCATGCGCAGCAGGATCTGGACGTTCACGAACTGGTTCGGGAACAGCGCCGCGCCGGCGTTGGCGAAGCGTGCCTTCGCCTTCACCGTGCCCGTCGTCAGGTCGACGAGGTTGTCGAGCGTCGAGAACACGCCGTCGCCCAGCTTCCTGGTGCGCGTGCGGTCCCATGCCGTGACCGGGAGCCGCGCTCCCTCGGCGACCCGCGACTGGATCTCGGGGACGCGATCCTGTGGCACGGCGAACTCGACGTCGATCGGTGCCACCTGCGTGATCGTCGCGACGCCGTTGGCATCGCCGGTCGAGATGTAGTTGCCGGCGTCGACCGGGCGCAGGCCGATGCGACCGGCCGAAGGCGCCACGACCCGCGTGTAGCCGACGTTGAGGCGCGCCGTCGCCTCGTTCGCCTTGTCCATCGTCACCGTGCCCTCGAGCTGCTTCACGAGCGCCGCCTGCGTGTCGACGTCCTGGCGCGCGATCGAATCCTGCTGGAGCAGCGTCTGATAGCGCTGCAGCGTGAGGCGCGCGTTCTCGAGCTGGGCTTCGTCGCGCAGCCTCGCGCCGGTGGCCTGCTGGAGCGCGATGTCGAACGGACGCGGATCGATCTGGACGAGCAGCTGACCCTTCGCGACCATCTGCCCTTCGGTGAACAACACCTGCGTGATGACGCCCGAGACCTGGGGCCGCACCGTGACCGTCACGACGGGCGTCACCGTGCCGAGCGCATCGAGGATCACGGGCATGTCGCGCGTCGCGGCGGCCGCGACGCCGACCGTGCTGGCAGGTGCGCCGCGGCCGCCGCCGCCGGCGAAGCGACCGCCCGCGCCGCCCGGCCCCGCCGCCGAGGTCCCCGTGCCGTCGGGAGCTGCCGGCCGATGGGTCAAGTACCAGGCGAGCGAGCCGAGCCCCACAAGCGCCAGGACTGCGACGACGCCCCCGAGCCAGCGCCGCCGTGGCCAGCGCGGCGGGGGCAGTGACGGGGAGTGGTCAGGCGGTGGTGCTTCGGGCATGAGACGTCAACGCGGCGCACATGCGGCGCGAAGGGTACGGACGCAACCGAGCGCAGGCGCCGCAGCGTCATGACCCTCGGCGGCAGCTTTCGTGCCCGACGAAGGTCAGTGTCGCGGGCAAACCCGTCTGGCTTCGCGCGCCGCGTGTAAATTATTCTTGCTCGCCGCTCACGTCGGTCCCGCGAACCTACCCGCCCGACCTTTCAGCACCCCCTCATTCCAAGGCCCGGGCACATGACCGATCGCCTCGCCGGCAAGAACGCCCTCGTCACGGCCGCGGGCCAGGGCATCGGGCGCGCCACCGCAGAGGCGTATGCACGCGAAGGCGCCCACGTGCTCGCGCTCGACATCCACGAGCCCTCCCTCGCCGAGCTCGCGCGCGTCGAGCGCGTGCGTGCGCGTCGCGTCGACGTGACGGACCAGACCGCGATCGACGCCCTTGCGAGCGAGTTGGGCAGCATCGACGTGCTGTTCAACGGCGCCGGGTTCGTGCACCACGGCACGATCCTCGACTGCGATGAAGCGGCCTGGGAGTTCTCGTTCGATCTCAACGTGCGCTCGATGTATCGGCTGATCCGCGCGACGCTTCCCGGCATGCTGGCAAGGGGAGGCGGCTCGATCATCAACGTCGCGTCGGCGGCGTCGAGCATCAAGGGCGTGCCGAACCGTTTCGTGTACTCGACCACGAAGGCCGCGGTGATCGGGCTCACGAAATCGATCGCGGCCGACTTCGTGGCACGCGGCATCCGGTGCAATGCGATCTGCCCGGGCACTGTCGAGTCGCCATCGCTGCGCCAGCGCATCGCGGACCAGGCACGCCTCACGGGCCAGACGCTCGCGCAGGTCGAGGCCGCATTCGTCGCCCGCCAGCCGATGGGGCGCCTCGGGACGCCCGAGGAGATCGCACACCTCGCTGTCTATCTGGGCTCGGATGAATCGGCATTCACCACCGGCACGATCCAGGTGATCGACGGCGGCTGGTCGAACTGACGACGCACGGGCGACGGGCACGGCATCCCGTCGAATCGCACGGCGACGGGCGACGGGCGAGAATGACGCGTCACCCTCACCCTGCGTACAGAAGGACCCCGATGAAACTCATGCGCCACGGTGCCAGAGGCGCCGAGAAGCCCGCCCTCGTCGACGACCACGGCCGCGTGCACGACCTCTCCGGCGTGCTGCCCGACATCGGTTGCGACGCGCTCGCGCCCGCGCAGCTCGAGCGGCTGCGCCGGCTCGATCCCGTGGCATTGCCGGTGGTCTCTCAACCCGGGCGCATCGCGCCGCCGTGGCGCGGGATGGGCAAGTTCCTGTGCATCGGGCTCAACTATTCCGATCACGCAGCCGAGACCGGGTCGCCGATCCCGAAGGAGCCGATCATCTTCATGAAGCCCACCAGCGCGCTCGTGGGCCCGAACGATCCCGTGGTGCTGCCGCAGGGATCCATGAAGGGCGATTGGGAGGTCGAGCTCGGTGTCGTGATCGGTACGACGGCGCGGTATGTGAGCGAGAGCGACGCGCTGAAGCATGTCGCGGGCTACTGCATCGTGAACGACGTGTCGGAGCGCGAGTACCAGATGGAACGCGGTGGCACCTGGGACAAGGGCAAGGGCTGCGACACGTTCGGCCCGGTCGGCCCGTGGCTCGTCACCGCCGACGAGATCCCGGATCCGCAGAACCTCGAGATGTTCCTCGACGTGAACGGCCAGCGCTGCCAGCATGGCAACACGAGGACGATGATCTTCGGCGTCGCGCAGCTGGTCGCTTACTGCAGCCGCTTCATGACGCTGTATCCGGGCGACCTCATCTCGACCGGCACGCCGCCTGGCGTCGGCCTCGGCATGAAGCCACCCAAGTTCCTGAAGGCCGGCGACGAGATGCACCTCGGCATCGCCCATCTCGGCGAGCAGCGCCAGAAGGTCTACGCGTGGGACCCGAAGCTGATCGACGCGTGAAGAGGCCTCCGACATGAACGGGGCGATCTCCGTCGAGCCCGCGATCCGCATCCACCCCGACGACGACGTCGCGATCGCACGCCGCCAGCTTCTCGGCGGAACGTCGCTCGCCGCGTTCGGCGTCGTCGTGTCCGGACTCGTGCCGCCCGGGCACAAGGTCGCGCTGCGCGCGATCGCCAAGGGCGCGCCGGTGCGCCGCTATCGCCAGGTCATCGGCACCGCGAAGCAGGCGATCGAGCCCGGCCAGCACGTGCACGTGCACAACCTCGAGTACAGCGCGTTCGCGCGCGAAGGCGAGGCCGGCGTCGATGCGCGCCCGGTGCAGCGCGCGCTGCCCCGCGCGACGTTCGAAGGGATCGTGCGCGCCGACGGCCGTGTCGCGACCCGCAACTACGTCGGCATCCTCACGTCGGTGAATTGCTCGGCGACGGTCGCGCGCGCGATCGCCGATCACTTCCGCCGCGACCTGCGGCCGCAGGCGCTCGCGCGATATCCGCATGTCGACGGCGTCGTCGCCCTCACGCACGGCGGTGGCTGCGCGACCGCTGCCGACGGTGAGCCGCTCGCGGTGCTGCGTCGCACGCTCGGGGGCTATGCGCGGCATCCGAATTTCGCCTCGGTGCTGATGGTCGGGCTCGGCTGCGAGACGAACCAGATTCCGGGCCTTCTCGAGCAGGAGAGCCTCTCCACGGGCGCGGCGCTGCACGCTTTCAACATCCAGGAAACGGGCGGCACCGCCAAGACGGTCGCGCACGGCATCGAGCTCGTCGAATGGCTTCTCGAGCAGGCGAACGAGGCGCGACGCGCGACCGTGTCGGCCGAGCATCTCATGGTCGGCCTGCAGTGCGGCGGCTCGGACGGCTACTCGGGCATCAGCGCGAACCCCGCGCTCGGTGCGGCGGTCGATCGCCTTGTCCAGCACGGCGGCACCGCGATCCTTTCCGAGACGCCCGAGATCTACGGCGGCGAGCACCTGCTCGTGCGCCGCGCGGCATCGCCCGAGATCGCGGCCAGGCTGATGCAGCGCATCCGCTGGTGGGAGGAATACACCGCGCGCCACGCGATGGCGATGGACAACAACCCGTCGGCCGGCAACAAGGCCGGTGGACTGACGACGATCCTCGAGAAGAGTCTCGGTGCCATCGCCAAGAGCGGCACGACACCGCTCACGGGCGTCTTCGAGTACGCCGAGCCGGTGACCGCAGGCGGGCTCGTCTTCATGGACACGCCGGGCTATGACCCGGTCTCGGCGACCGGCCAGGTCGCCGGCGGCGCGAACCTCATCTGCTTCACGACGGGTCGCGGCTCGGCATACGGATGCGCACCGTCGCCGTCGCTCAAGCTCGGCACCAACACCGAGCTCTGGGAGCGTCAGGCCGACGACATCGACCTCAACTGCGGCGAGATCATTGACGGCACCTCGAGCGTCGACGAGATGGGCGAGCGCATCTTCCGCCTCATGCTCGCCACCGCATCGGGCGAGACGACGAAGAGCGAGCGCCACGGCTACGGCCAGAGCGAATTCGTCCCGTGGCAGCTCGGCGCGACGATGTGACGCGCACCGAGGCCCAATGCCGCATCAGCGGTCTAGCAACTCGACGCAACGCGACAGCGACCGTTCGCCCTGCGCGTCGCGGATGATCTCGGCCGAGACGATCCGGCCGTTCTTGTCGGCCGTGATGAGAAGACGACAGATCTTGTCCTCGGGGCCATAGGGTCCTGCGGCGACGCGCGTGTCGCCGCCGGCCCAGTCGAAGGCCAGCGTCCCGTCGGACCTCTCCAGGCGCGAAATCGGGCGGCCGTGACGCTCAAAGAAATCGCCCACCGGGATGCCGATGAGCTTCGCGTTCACGTCGGCCTGCGCGCCCGCGGCCGGCGCACGCGAAGCGCAACCGGTGGCCGCCAGCAGGACCAGCACGACAACGGCTATCCGACCCATCGTGGCGATTGTCCCGTACGTCGCGACCGCACGTCTGTTTGCGCACCTCGAACGGTTGATCCGTCGCAAGCCGCGCACCGGCGCGGGGAACCTCCCCGGCCTGAAGCGGCCTAACATGACGTCTCGCTCGCGCCAGGGAGCCCGCCATGCGAACCGTCTTCCGCCTCTTGTCCCTTGCATGCGCCGCCGCGGCATTCGCGGCGGCTCCCCTCGCGGCGTCGGCACAAGGCCACGGAGGCGGAGGCGGTCATGGCGGCGGAGGCGGTCATGGCGGCGGAGGCTGGACCGGGGGCGGCGGGGGGCACTGGAGCGGCGGCGGTCATTGGGGCGGCGGGTGGCATGGCCACGGCGGTGGATGGGGCTGGGGCGGTGTCGCCATCGGCGTCGGCTTCGCCCCGTGGTACTACCCGTACTACTACCCCTACTACGGCTACTACCCGTACTACCCGGGCTATGTCGTCGCGGCACCGAGCTATCCGGTGACGACGTCGCCCTCGGGAGACACGGTGGTCTCGACGGCGCCGCAGCAGATGGCACCTGAGCCCGTCGTGTACCCGCGAAACGGACAGAGCGCCGAGCAGACGGAAGCCGACCGACGCGACTGCGATCGCTGGGCGATGTCGCAGCCGCGCGCGATGGACGACGCGAGCGTGTTCCATCGCGCCACGACCGCATGTCTCGAAGGGCGCGGCTACACGGTCCGCTGAAGCGGTCGATCAGGGCTCGACAGCGTTCGGTCGGGCATTCGACGCCGATTCCCGCCCAACGCGCGTGGGCATACGGCGTGCTACCGGTGATCGCGGCTCGTAGCATTCGGGCTGCACACATCGCGTCGCATTCGCCCTGCCAATGCCGTCCGCCGCTCTGATCGAGAAGACGTTCGCCGTCGCGGTCGTCCTGGTCTGCGTCGTGCTCCTCTTGCGTCAGTTCGTCGGCGCCCGCCACCGCATGCGCTGGGACGGAGCGGTGACGCGGTGGTGGCGACGCCTTCGGGCGAACGCGGTGCGCGCGTATCGATGGCCCTCTGCCCATCGGCGCGCGCAACGGGAGGCGGAAGCGGCCATCCGCCGCGCGCGTGGTCAGCGCGGCATGCACGGCGCTCGCGAGGGTGATGGCGACAACGTCGTACGGCCCAAATTCAAGAACTCCCGCAAGCTGCATTGACGCCGGCTCTCGAAGCCCTCGCAGGCGAATTCGCCGATGCCGCGGACGCCGCGGCCTTCGTCCGCATCGTGTTCCGTCTCTCGCTGGCCGCCCTGCTCGGGGGCCTGCTTGGCTATCAGCGCGAACGTCAGGGCAAGGCGGCGGGCGTGCGCACGCACATGCTGGTGGCACTCGGCGCCGCGCTCTTCATCCTCGTACCCGAGCGTGCCGGCACGCCCGTGGTCGATCTGACGCGCGTGCTCCAGGGCGTGGCAGTGGGCATCGGTTTCCTCGGCGCGGGCGCCATCGTCAAGCATGACGCGGAGCGCAGCATCCAGGGTCTGACGACGGCGGCGGGCATCTGGCTCACGGCCGCGACCGGCCTTGCCTGCGGCGCCGGCCGCGCTGGGACCGCGATCGTGTCCGCCTCACTGGCTTTCGTCATCCTCGCGCTCGTCCCGCACATCGGCCGCGTCACGGATAAGTGACCGGCCGGCCCGGCTCCTCCGGCAGCGGGATGAACTCGTGCTCGCCGGGCACCGGTGCGAAGCGCCCGTTCTTCCACTCTGCCTTGGCCTGCTCGATGCGCTCGCGCGAGCTCGAGACGAAGTTCCACCAGACGTGGCGCGGCCCGTCGAGCGGCTCGCCGCCAAGGGCCATCAAGCGGGCCGGGCCGTCCCGCGCCTCGAGCACGATGTCGGCGCGCGGTGCGAACACCAGCAAGCGACCGGCGTCGTAAACCGTCGCGTCCGCACCGGTCCCCACCGCGATGCGGCCTTCGACCGCATACGCAGCCCGCTCGACGGCCTTGGCGGGCAACCGGAAGCGTCCTCCCGGCTCGAGGATCACATCGACGTAGAACAGATGGGAGCGGAGGGCGACCGGAGCCCTCGCGCCATCGACCTCGCCGGCGATGATGCGGGCCCGCATGCCTCGCTCCTCGACCACGGGGAGCGCTTGGGCGTCATGGTGCGCGAACGCCGGATCCATCTCCTCGTCGGCGCGCGGCAGCGCGACCCATGCCTGGATGCCGGAGGCCCGAGGCCCCGCCGCTCGGAGCTCTGCCGGCGTGCGTTCGGAGTGGACGATGCCGCGACCGGCCGTCATCCAGTTGAGTTCGCCAGGGCGGATCGGCTGCACGCTGCCAAGGCTGTCGCGATGCAGGATCTCGCCCTCGAACAGGTAGGTGACGGTGGCCAGTCCGATGTGCGGATGCGGGCGCACGTCGAGCCCGCCGCCCGGTCGCAAGACGGCGGGCCCCATCTGGTCGAAGAACACGAACGGCCCGACCATGCGCCGCTCAGCGGACGGGAGGGCGCGTCGCACCCGGAAGTCATCGCCCAGGTCCGCGGTGCGCGGCACGACGACGGTTTCGATGGCGGCGGGAAATGCGGGAGCGGAAGTGCCCATGGCGCGGCTCGCTGGGTTGAACGCCGGAGCCGTGAGCATGAACCGTTTGCCGCTGCGGCGCAGGAAAGTCGCATGTCAGGCGAAGGCTGGTCACAGCCCATTGTGGTGACAGCGGGCGCACACATTGTCGACAGGTCAATCGAGACGGGCTGCGCGTCAAGTGATTGGTGTTGTCCGACCTGCCATCCCCTCGGGCCGGGGAGTCCGCCCCATGCGTGAGAGCGGGGCACGCGACTTGCCGCGCCGAATGTCCAGCGTCGACGTTCGCCGGCGCGTGACGCAGGCCGCGGCTGCCGACGGCCTGTCCAACCGGAGTGTCCACGTCATGCCGGCGCGTCGATCCTTGACCGCAGTCCCCGGTGTCGCCCACCTGAACCGCGCGGGCTCCACGCGCGCCCTCCACGCGCCGGCGCGCCGGCCACGAGCCGCGCCGCTCGGCCGGCGCGTCGCGGCGCGCTCGCTCGCCGCGACGCACGGCCTGCCATGGCGGCAGCGGCGTTCCGGCGGCCCATGCCGACGGGTTCCGGGCGGCTTCATGACCGGCGCGATGGTGCACGAGGACGCGTCTTCCGCCTTGCGGCGCTGGACGCGCCGGCGCTTCGACTGATGAGCGTGCTCGAAGCCGCACGCCCTTGCGGGCGCGCGAATCGTCGTACCCTTCGCGACGCACGCCGCACCACGATCGACGGAAGGACGCCATGAGCGACAAGACCATCCTCCAGCACATCCAGGAGCTCGTCGACGAAGAGCACCGCCTGCAGCAGACGGCCCAGCCGGGAGACGACACGCACGAGCGCGTGCGCCACATCCAGGAGCAGCTCGACCAGTGTTGGGACCTGCTGCGCCAGCGGCGTGCACGGCGCGAATTCGGGCAGGACCCCGAAGGCGCAACGGCACGAGACGTGAAGACGGTCGAGGGCTACATCGGATAGGTCCGTGAGACGCGGGCGCGCACGCGTCTGCGGCAAACTCGCACCCGGGGAGGAGGTCGTCGTCGCCGGCTCGTCTGGCCACGCGACGGGACCGATCGATCGACGCCAACGGAGACCGCATGAACGCACCCAACGATCTCGCCGATTGCACCGCCACCACGCTGCTGCGCCTGTACCGCAGCCGTCAGGCCTCGCCGCTGGAAGCCACGCGCGCAGTGCTCGGGCGCATCGAGCGGCTGAACCCGATCCTCAATGCGTTCTGCCATCTCGACGCCGAAGGCGCGCTCGCGTCGGCGAGAAAGAGCGAAGCGAGGTGGACGCAGGGGGCGCCGATGGGCGAGCTCGACGGCGTGCCGTTGTCGATCAAGGACCTGATCCTGACGGCGGGGTGGCCGACGCTGCGCGGGTCGCGAACGATCGATCGGAACCAGGCCTGGGACGTCGACGCACCTGCGACAGCGCGCTTGCGCGAATCCGGCGCCGTGATTGTCGGCAAGACCACGACGCCCGAGTTCGGCTGCAAGGGCGAGACGAACTCACCGCTCACCGGCATCACCCGGAACCCGTGGAACCCCGCCAAAACGCCGGGTGGGTCTTCGGGCGGCACTGCCGCGGCGGTGGCAGCCGGGCTGGGCCCGCTCTCCGTGGGCACCGATGGTGCGGGCAGCGTCCGCATCCCGGCGGCGTTCTGCGGCAACTTCGGACTCAAGCCGAGCTTCGGTCGCGTGCCCGCTCACCCGCTCTCGCCGTTCGGCACCGTCGCGCACCTCGGGCCGCACACGATGAGCGTGGCCGATGCGGCGCTGATGATGAACGTGCTCAAGAAACCCGATGCGCGCGACTGGACGTCGTTGCCCTACGACCCGACCGACTACACGATCGGCCTCGAGGACGGCGTGCGCGGCCTGCGCATCGCGTTCTCGCCCGCGCTGGGTCATGCGAAGGTGCACCCCGAGATCGCATCGGCAGTGGCTTCGGCGGTGAAAGACCTCGAGTCGCTCGGCGCACGCGTCGAGATGATCGACCCGGGCTTCGCCGATCCGCTCGAGATCACGACCGGGCTCTGGTTCGTCGGCGCGCACACGATCTGGAGTGGGCTCACGCCGGCCCAGCAGGCGCAGGTCGATCCGGACTTCCGCGCCGAGGCGGAGCTCGGTGCGGGCTACTCGGCGCTCGACGTGCAGCGACTGACCCTGCGCCGGGGCGAGCTCGGATCGCACATGCGGCGATTCATGCAGCGCTACGACCTCCTGGTGACCCCGAGCGTGGCCGTGCCGGCGTTCGACGCGCGCCCCGCAGGGCACACGCCGATGGACCCGAAGACGATGCTGGGATGGACGCCCTTCTCCTATCCGTTCAACCTGACCCAGCAGCCGGCGTGCACGATCCCGTGCGGCCTCACGTCGGACGGCTTGCCGATCGGACTGCAGCTCGTCGGCCCGATGTTCGGTGATGCGCTCGTGCTGCGCGCGGCCCGGGCGTACGAGAGCGTCCGACCGATTCCGCGGCCCGACATCTCGGTGCTGCGCTAGCGCGGGCGCGACGCGTTCAGAAGATCCAGAGATCGGCCGCGGGAATCTCGAGCCACTGTGCCCCGCCCGCGAGCGGCTCGCGGCCGTACGCACGCAAGCGCAAATCGCCCGCGCGGAACAGATGCTCCCATCTGTCGCCGAGGTACATCGACGTCACGAGCGGCATCTGCAGCCGGTTCTCGCCGGGGCCATCGGCGAGTCGCACGCGCTCGAGGCGCACGAGCCCGATCGCCGCGGCGCCCGCCTGCAGCGCACCGCGCGCTTCGCCCGCCAGGCTCCAGCCTTCGCCCGCCAGTCGCGCCCGGCCGCCCGCGACTTCCGCGACGCGGCCTTCGATGCGGTTGTTGCTGCCCATGAACTCGGCGGTGAAGAGGGTCGTGGGCCGACCGTACATTTCCTGCGGCGTCCCCTGCTGCTCGATGACGCCATTGTTCAGGAGCAGGATGCGGTCCGACATCGCCATGGCCTCGTTCTGGTCGTGCGTCACGACCAGCGCCGAGAGCTGCAGCCGCAAGATGAGCTCGCGCAGCCACGCCCGCGCTTCCTCGCGCAGCTTGGCATCGAGGTTCGAGAGCGGCTCGTCCATCAGGATGACCGGCGGGTTGTAGACAAGCGCCCGGGCGATGGCCACGCGCTGCTGCTGACCGCCCGAGAGCTGGTGCGGAAGGCGCGCACCGAGATGGCCGAGGCCCAGGTTGGCCAGTGCCGCATCGACGCGCTGCTTGACATCGCCGCTCGCGATCTTGCGAAGCCGCAGGCCGTATGCGACGTTGTCGAACACCGTGCGATGCGGCCACAGCGCGTACGACTGGAACACCAGACCGAGGTTGCGGCGCTCCGCCGGCACCTCGAAGTCCTTGCCGCCGTCGAACACCGGCTTGTCCTCGATGCGGATCGAACCGCGGTGCGGTACTTCGAGGCCCGCGACAGCACGCAGCAGCGTCGTCTTGCCGCTGCCCGAAGGACCGAGCAGCGAGACGACCTCGCCCTGGTGCAGTCGCATCGACACGCCCTTCAGGATCGCGTTGTCGCCGTACGCGAGGTGCAGGTCGTCGACCACGAGCTTCACGCCTGCGGTCGACGCCGGGCCCGATGCCGCCGATGGGAAGGTCGCGATCGCGTCAGTCATGCAGGTTCACTCCGAACCGCAGCGCCACGGCGAGGCCGACGGCCACCAGCACCACGTTGATGAGCGACAGGGCCGCCACCATGTCGGCCCCGCCACTGCCCCACAGCGACACGAGCAGGGAGCCGATCACCTCCGTGCCCGGCCCGAGCAGATAGACGCCGGTGGAATACTCGCGCTCGAAGATCATGAACACGAGCAGCCAGCTCGCGAGCAGGCCGTAGCGGATCAGCGGCAGCGTCACATCGCGGCTCACCCGCCCGCGGGGCGCGCCCGCAGTGCGCGCGGCCTCCTCGAGCTCGGGGCCGACCTGCAGCAGCGAGCTGGAGACCAGCCGCATGCCGTAAGCGAGCCACACCACGGTGTAGGCGATCCAGATGCTCGCGATCGTCGTGCGCAGCGGCGCAAGCGGCGGGAAGAACAGGAAGACCCACAGGAACGCGAGCCCGGCGAGCAGACCGGGGATCGCTCGCGGCACCAGCACGAGGTAGTCGACGAAGCGCGACCAGCCGTCGTTCTTGCGGTGCGTGGCCAGGCCGATCGCCGTGTAGCAGGCCACTGCGAGCGCCCCGCCGATCACGCCGATCAGGACCGTGTTGAGGATGCCGCGCAGCAAGGTCGGCTGCGCGAACACCTCGCGGAAGTGATCGAGCGTCCACACGTCGGCGAGTGTCACGCCCTCGCCCCAGTTGCTGACGAACGCCCGCAAGGCGATGCCCGAGATCGGCACGATGACGGTCAGGAACAGCCACAGTCCCAGCAGCGCGGCCGCGATCCATCGCCAGTTGCCGAGCGGAAGCGGCCGCTGCCGGCCGGCCTTGCCCTTCACCGTGACGTACTTGCCCGCGTTCTTCAGCAGGTAGCGCTGCAGGATGACGAGCGGGAACGTCACCGCGACGATGCACACCGCGACGGCCGCCATCAGGTGGTACGAGGGCGTACCGAGCTTGTTCGTCAGCTTGTAGAGATAGGTGGCGAGCACGAGGTGGCCTTCGGGATCGCCGAGCACGAGCGGCAGGCCGAAGATCTCGAAGCCGAGGAAGAAGACCAGCACGCCCGAGAACAGCAGCGACGGTGCCACCATCGGCAGGCTCACGTCACGGGCCACGCGGAACGGCGAGGAGCCCGTCATCCGCGCGGCCTCTTCCACATCGGAGCCGAGACTCTTGAGCGCCGCCGACGAGTACAGGTACACGTGCGGCACGTGCGTGAGCCCGGCGATGATCGCGATCCCGGTCAGCGAGTACACGTTCCATGGCACCCCGCCGACGAGCTGCTTCGCCCACACCGAGTAGAACCCCACCGGTCCTGCCGACACGACGTAGCCGAACGCGAGCACCATCGGCGAGACGAACACGGGGATGAGCAGCACCGGCTCGATCCAGCGCCGCCCCGGGAGGTCGGTGCGCACCATGAGGAAGGCGAGGATGCCGCCCAGCGGGACGGCGATCAGCGACATCGAGGCCGCGATCACGAGCGAATTCTGGAAAGCATCCCAGAAGTCGCTGTCGGCGAAGATGAACGCGAAAGCGCCGACGCCCGGCGCATGCGGCATGAAGAACGGCGCGTTCAGCAGGCTCTGGTAGACGATGAGCCCGAGCGGCAGGAAGACCGCCAGCGCGGTGAGACCGATGACCCCGATCCGTGCCGGCGACGTGCGCGTCATGCCGTCATCCGGCTGCGTCTACTTTCCGCCCTTGATCGCCGCCGTCCACTGCTTGATGAACTCGAGCCGCTTGGTCTGGTCGAGGTACCCCAGCAGGTCGGTGCTCACCGGGATGGGCTTCGCCCTGTCGCCGAGGGTCTTCGAGATGCCCGCCGCCGTCATCTCGCCCTCGACGTCCGCGCGGATGGAGCCAAGGTCGCTCGCCGCGATCTGCGCCTGGCCCCGCTTCGAGAGCACGTAGTCGAGCCAGAGCTTCGCGGCGTTCGGGTTCTTCGCCGTCTTGGAGATGAACATCACCCGTGACATGACGAGGCAATAGTCCTTGGGCAGGACGATGCCGATCGACGGGTCCTTCTTCGCGCGCAGCGCGGCGTAGGACGCGAAGATGTTGAACCCGAGCACGTTCTCGCCCGAGCTGATGCGTTCCATCATCGTGCCCGCGCTCGACTGGAAGCGCGGGCCGGCCGCGCCGAGCGCCTTCGCCAGATCCCAGAACTTCGGGTTCTGCTTGCTGTCCTGCGTGATCAGCATGAAGCCCACGCCCGACTTCTCGATGTCGTACGTCGTGACCTTACCCTTCAGCTTGTCGAGCTTGGTCGTGAGCACGCGCGTGAGGTCGGCGTGGCTCTGCGGGATCTCGTCTCCGGTGAGCAGCCGCTTGTTGTAGACGATCGCGATCGGCTCGTACGTCGAGCCGAACGCCTGGTTCTTCCACACCGCCCACGCCGGGATCGTCGAGATCTCCGGCGACGCGTACTCGAGCGCGCCGCCGTCGTTCGCGAGCTTGATCTGCAGGTCCATCGCGGAGCTCCACAGCACGTCGGCGGAGCCCGCGTTGGCGGCCCTTTCGCTGATGAAGCGGTTGTAGACCTCGGTCGAATTCATGTCGTTGTACTCGACCGAGATGCCGGGATAGAGCGCCTGGAAGTCCTTGATGAGCGCATTCGCCGAGGCGGTGTCGGTGGTGCTGTAGACCACCACCTTGCCTTCCTTCTTCGCGGTGGCGATCACGTCGGCGTAGTTCGCGGGATAGCCGGCCGGCACCTGGGCGGCCGCGAGCAGGGGCACGAGAGCGGCGGTGGCCGCCACGGCGAGCAAGGTTCGGCGTGAGCGATTCATGGCTGACTCTTCCATGGGTGATACGGCTGAAGGGAGGGTGCGAAGCGCGCGGGCCTTCGGCACGGGCCGACCGTCAGAGCCGGGCCGGGTCGAAGCCGGTCTGCCTGTATACCGCCTGCAGGATCTCGCTTCCGACCCGCGACTCCATTTCCTTGTGGACCCTTGCCAGCGCCTTCTTCCAGGGCAGCTTCTGCGCCGCCGTGAGTGCGAGAACCTCCGTCTTGCCGGTCGCCTTGATCTTCGCAAGCGCGTCGTCGTTGTCCTTCTGGGCCTGCTCGTTGGTGAACCGGGTCGCTTCCTCCATCGCCTGCGTGAGCTGCGCGCGCACGTCAGCGGGCAGCCCGTCCCAGAAGCCCTTGTTGACGATCACGGCATAGCCGATGTAGCCGTGGTCGGTGATCGTGAGGTGCTTCTGAACCTCGTTCACCTTCTGGGAATAGACGTTCGAGTGCGTGTTCTCGCTGCCGTCGACGACGCCGGTCTGCATGGCCTGGTAGACCTCGGAGAAAGCCATCACCTGCGGAATCGCGCCGAGCGCGCGCATCTGGGCATCCAGGACCTTGGAGCTCTGGATGCGCATCTTGAGCCCCTTCATGTCCTCGGGCACGGCCATCCTGCGGTTCGCCGAGAACGACTTGAACCCGTTGTCCCAGAACGCGAGCCCCCGGATACCCTTGGCCTCGAGCTTGGTCATCAGGCCGGCGCCGACGGGCCCTGCGGTCACCTTGTGCAGGTCTTCGTAGCTGTCGAAGAGATACGGGAAGTCGAAGACCTCGAATTCCCTGACGCCGAGCGGAGCGAACTTGGACAGCGACGGCGCGAGCATCTGCACGGAGCCGAGCTGCAACGCCTCCATCTCCTCGTTGTCCTTGTAGAGCTGGCTGTTCGGGTAGACCTCCACCTTGACGCGCCCGTTGGTCAGCTCGGCCGCGCGCTTCGCGAAGAACGCGGAGCCGTTGCCCTTGGGCGTGCTCGTGGCCACCACGTGGCTGAACTTGATGACGATCGGCGCCTGCGCGAAGCTGCGCGGCGCGGTGACGGCGAGGGCGGCGGCCGCGGCGGCGGTGCGGCGGGTGATGGCGGCGGTCACGGGGCGTCTCCTGGGCTGGGGTCGCCCCCGCCGGGGGGCGTCCGCGGCCATTGTCACGGCGGCCCTTCGGCCGGCGGATGATGGTTACCCCGGGTCCGCCGCCCTATTCGAGCGCCTTCACCATGTCCTCGACGACCTTCTTCGCATCCCCGAAGACCATCATGGTCTTGTCCATGTAGAACAGCTCGTTGTCGAGGCCCGCGTAGCCGGCCGCCATCGACCGCTTGTTGACGATGACCGTCTTGGCCTTGGAGGCTTCGAGGATCGGCATGCCGTAGATGGCGCTGCCCTTCACGTGGGCAGCCGGGTTCACGACGTCGTTCGCGCCGAGGATCACGGCCACGTCGGTCTGGCCGAACTCGTTGTTGATGTCCTCCATCTCGAACACCTGGTCGTAAGGCACCTCGGCCTCGGCCAGCAAGACGTTCATGTGGCCCGGCATGCGGCCTGCCACCGGATGGATCGCGTACTTCACGGTCACGCCCTTCTCGGTGAGCTTGGCCGCGAGCTCCTTCACCGCATGCTGCGCGCGCGCGACTGCAAGGCCGTAGCCCGGCACGATGATCACGCTCTCCGCATTGGCGAGGATGAACGCCGCATCGTCGGCGCTGCCGCTCTTGACGTTGCGCTGCGCCTGCGCGCCCGCCGCCGGCCCGCCTTCCCCGCCGAAGCCGCCGAGGATGACGTTGAAGAACGAGCGGTTCATCGCCCTGCACATGATGTAGCTCAGGATCGCGCCGGACGAGCCGACGAGGGAGCCCGCGATGATCAGCATCGGGTTGTTCAGCGAGAACCCGATGCCGGCGGCCGCCCACCCCGAGTAGCTGTTGAGCATCGAGACCACGACGGGCATGTCCGCGCCGCCGATCGGGATGATGATGAGCACGCCGAGCACGAAGGCCAGCGCGAGCATCCCGAAGAACGCGGGCCAGCTCTCGGTGAACATGAAGGCGATGCCGAGCGCGATCGTGAGGATGCCCAGCACGAGGTTCACGATGTGCTGACCGGAGAACACGACCGGGGCGCCCTGGAACAGCCGGAACTTGTACTTGCCCGAGAGCTTGCCGAATGCGATGACGGACCCGCTGAACGTGATCGCGCCGATGGCGGCGCCGAGGAACAGCTCGAGCCGGTTGCCGCGCGGGATCGGCGAGCCGCGCTCGACGATGCCGAACGCATGCGGCTCGGCCACCGCGGCCACCGCAATGAAGACGGCGGCAAGGCCGATCATGCTGTGGAAGAACGCCACCAGCTCCGGCATCTGGGTCATCTGCACCGTGCGAGCGCGATAGGCGCCGTAGCCACCCCCGACCACGAGCCCGACCAGCACCCACGCCATGCCCAGGGCGCTTCCGCCCGCGCTCTTCACGATGAGCGCGGCGGTGGTCGCCACGGCGATCGCCATGCCGACCATGCCGAACAGGTTGCCGCGGATCGACGTCGTGGGATGCGACAGGCCCTTCAGCGCCTGGATGAAGCAGACGCTCGCGACGAGATAGAGCAGCGTGACGAGATCGAGGCTCATCGGCCGCCCTCCGTCGGCGCGGCGGCCTTCTTGTCCTTCTTGCGGAACATCTCGAGCATGCGCCGCGTCACGAGGAAGCCGCCGAACACGTTCACGGCGGCGAGCGCCACGGCCAGCACGCCCATCGTCTTGCCGAGCGGCGTGTCGGTGAGCGCCGCGGCCAGCATCGCGCCGACGATCACGATCGCGGAGATGGCGTTCGTCACCGACATGAGCGGGGTGTGCAGGGCTGGCGTCACGTTCCAGACCACGTGATAGCCCACGTAGATGGCGAGCACGAAGATCGTGAGGTTGACGACGGTGTGGGAGACCGCTTCCATGGCATTCCTCGTTGTGTCCGCTCCGCTCAGGCGGCGCGCTTGATCTCGCCGTTCTGCGTCATGAGGCACGCAGCGACGATGTCGTCGTCCATCGGGACGTGGAAGGTGCCCTCCTTCGTCAGCACGAGCTTCAGGAAGTCGAACACGTTGCGGGCATAGAGCGCCGATGCATCCGCGCCCACCATCGCGGCGAGGTTCGTCTCGCCGACGATGGTGACGCCATGCCGCGTGACCGTGCGATCGGCCTCGGTCAGCGGGCAGTTGCCGCCGGGGCCGCCGTGCGGGCCCTGCGGGCCGCGCCCGGCCGCGAGATCGACGATCACGCTCCCCGGCTTCATGGCCCGCACCATATCCTCCGTGACGAGCACGGGCGCGGGCCGCCCCGGGATGAGCGCGGTGGCGATGACGATGTCCGCGAGCGCCACGCGCTTGGCCACTTCCGCCTTCTGCCGCTCGAGCCAGCTCGCCGGCATGGGCCGCGCGTAGCCCCCCACCCCTTCGGCCGCCTCGCGCTCCTCGGCCGTCTCGTAGGGCACGTCGATGAACTTCCCGCCGAGCGACTCCACCTGCTCCTTCACCGACGGCCGCACGTCGCTGGC
>Ga0335069_10001737_pt1 | contig 34598 bp, 21 predicted proteins | sample Lox_Sample_11_FD_206714 | JGI IMG/M metagenome (GOLD analysis project Ga0335069, IMG submission 206714) | Soil microbial communities from Loxahatchee National Wildlife Refuge, Florida, United States - Lox_Sample_1.1 | ecosystem: Environmental > Terrestrial > Soil > Wetlands | place: USA... | reverse complement strand
TTTCATAATAACTCAGTCCACCCTGCCATTTATATTCACTCAGCACATTTACCGGCTCCATGCAGGATGCACGCATGTCTTTCATATGCACATATTCCATATCCCGGTCTGCTTGCAATACAATACGAACTTTCACTTTATCTCCCACTTTTAATACTCCATTATCAGCAACCGGATCAAGCACAAGGCCACGGTCTGTGTTTTTCTCTATAAATATTTTTTTACTTATCCGCAATGAGGTTGTTGCGGGTGTAATTCTATCAATATCTTCAAAATACTGCCAATACACCGCACCCCATGAAGGAAGGTTGGCATATTGAGGAGTTGACTGGCCAACGCTAACACTGATATTGCCCATTTCAGGTTTAACAAAATTTCCGTCAATTGTTTTTTTAAAATATCCGGTTCCTGCATCTGCCTTATCAGAAGAAGATATAACGGTGTTGCCTAACCGTATATCAATCTGCCTGTCTGTCCCCAACCAGTCAGTGCCCTGCAGCATTAATGCATAACAGGCTTCAGCAGTGGCTTTGGTCGTATGCCAGTTCGTAGTTTGTTTTTGTTTAAGTAACCAGGTTTTCAGGTCATTAACAACATTGTTATCCTTATCGACTTCACCGAACGCTTCAATCATTAAAGCCTGCATTTCAACCGGCGCCTGATACCAATAATAACCTCCTTCGTTGTCTTTCCAGTACATTCCTTTTTCACCGTTTGTAATTGCATTTTGCTTAATTGATGCCATTATGTTCCCTGCCTTCTGTATATCACCTGTTCTGAACAATGCCAGGGCAATCATCGCCTGAGAATATTTATTTTGCCCTAACCAATATTGAGCTGCCTGCCTGCGATAATAATTGAATGCAGGGAAAAGACCGGCCGGAATATTATGATTGGTGAAAAAGCTATGCAGATATAAATATTGCACCTGTATATACCCAAGGTTATCTGAAGCGAGGTTCATTTTGCGGTTTATCAGGTAATTATAATCTTCTTTTATTTTTTCATCGACATAAGCCAACGCCAGGTTTACTATACTATTTATTTTTTCATTCACCGTTGCGGGAATACTATTCAATTTTCTCAGGTGAGCAATGCCCGTGATGATATATTGAGTAATATAACGGTCATCAGGGCCACCTTTGAACCAGGCGAAGCCCCCGTTCTCCAATTGCATTTGCTGCAATTGGAGAAGTGCAGACTCAAGAGATCTATTCATGTTTACCAGATCGAAAAGCAGCGCAATATTTTTTTTCTGTTCTACTTCATTTTTTCCTTCCAGCACCCAGGGGGTTTCCTGTAACAATACAGATTTTAACTCTTGATTCTTTTGAAGATTGGATAACAATGCCGTAGTGTCAGCGCTTTTCCATTTTTCAAAAATTTGTTTTATGCGAGGTGAACTGTTTGCGATTTTTGAAGCGAGTGCGTTGGCATAAAAACGGTTGAATGTTTGTTCAGCACATTCATAAGGATATTCGACAAGATAAGGCAAAGCCTGCACGGCATACCAGGCCGGATTACCTGAATACTCCACCGTTAATAAATGATTATTGATTGTTTCATTGTCCCCACTTTGAAGTAGTTTTTGAAACCTGAAATCTTTTTTCCCAGAACCGTTCATATTTAATGGCTGGCTTTCCGTCACAAGCATCCGGTTCGATAATACCGGCAGCGTATTTTCTTCCCCATCGCTCAGTTGATTTGAACGCGCCACAAAACGACAGGTAACCGGTTTATTGAACTGATAAGGAATTTGCAGGCTAAATGTTACCGGCTCACTTTGTTTAGCGCCTACTGTGAAATATTGATTGGGTTGAATGTTCTGGAACCAGCCATCTACCGGTTGATTGGTTGTAGCATCAAACAACTGCAATTCAACCTGGCCGGTGAATTCCGAATCTGTAAGGTTCACAATTTTTGCAGTTAAATAAATATGGTCGCCTTCACGTAAAAACCTGGGAACATTGGGCTGTACCATTAATTGCTTTTGCGTGATGACTGATTTTTCAGAATACCCAAAAGACAAATCTTTGGTATGCGCCAGCATCATCCATTTCCACTGTGTCAGTGCTTCGGGCATTGTGAAAGAAAATTCAACACTACCAGATGAATCAGTTTTCAAATCAGGGAAGAAGAAAGCAGTTTCATTTAAATTTTTACGGATTTGAATTTTTTCTTCCTTTTGTTTTTTTTCCGCTTTTTTTGTTGTTACAATAAGTGCACCATTTGCACCTTGAGTTCCATAAATAGAAGCTGAAGCCAAAGAATCTAATACCACAATATTACTGATATCATCTGGGTCCAAATCATTGATACCTCCTTTGAAAACTATACCATCAATAACTACCAACGAATTAGCATGTTCCTTTAATATTGAATTCCCTCTAATTACAATACCGGTAACAACTCCGGACAGTTCCTTTCTAACAGTAGCTTCACCTTCTTCATCAGGTTTAGCCATCAACATCATTCTACTCGAATATTTTAAATTATTAATTTCTTTCTGACTGAACAATTGATCATAATTTTTGTGAAATAAAATTGCATATTCTCTGAAGTATTTTTCGGTAGATATTATTTGACAAAAATCACTTGTATTATTCCAAACACCCTGCCTAAAAGGGTTTACATAGATAGCCGGCTTTTCCCAACCCTGCTTCTTAAACTGGTCCAACGATGCATCGTACATCGCCGTCAACACTTCAGCAGCAGTTTTATCTTTTTTATAACCGCTTATTTTCACTTTCCATTTTTCTTCGCTGCCAGGCAGGGTTTTATCACGATAGGTTTCATAACTGATATTAAGTTCCTTATTCGTCCATGGAACACTAACGGTATTATTGCCTGAATAAAAACGGTTGTCCTTTACGAAAGCATAAAATACGCCAAATCCCCCGCGGTCGCTTTCATTAATATTAAATTCCGAATTGCTTTTTTCGCCACTAAGGTTAAAGAAAGAATAGTTTTTTGAAGATGAATCCCCGACCTCTGTATGCTGATTTCTACCTTCTATATTCTCAATTACAAACACGTCTTTTGCGGAAGACCCTACATGCACTATAACCTTTTTTCCGGGCTCCGCATTATGATAATTATCAAAAGGCCAGTTGTATACCGGTGTTACCGGGTTACCGGTTTTTGAATCGAATAATTGAACGTATTTTATATTCTTCACCTCTTCACCATACCGGTCTTTTGCAGTTGCTTCTATTACATACCAACCGGGAGTGAATGGTGAATGGTCAATGGTGAATGCTGAGCTTTCTTTTGTTGAATCCACTTTGTCAAAGACTTTTGCTTCTTTTTCCCAGGTTTCCTTTTTGGTTTCATCGCTGTACTCATCATTGGGAAAATATTTCAGGTATTCCTCTTTACTCATTACAAACTCGTCGGGTTGTTGCCAGTAACGCTGGCGGATCAACCTGTCAGGAGATTTTAACTTGTATATCACAACATCCACCTTTGATGGCTCAAATTCGCCGGAAAGATTTTTAGTTTTGATAAAAATATTTTTCAGGCTGTCGGCAACAAGGTTTTCAGTATATGGCAGCCCGATGGAAAGGTTTAATGATTTATATCCAACAGCGACCTGCGTTGTCCCGCTTCTTGTTTCCCCGTTAGCATCTGTTACATCTGCAGTCAAGGTGTAATCAAATACAGGCTGTAATTCTTTTTTTACCGATTTGTCAGGAATAGCCGCAAACTTGATGGAGAATTTTCCATCTGCATTTGTTTTTACTTCCCCATGCATAATTTCCTGCGCACTGCTTTTGGGCATTCCCCAGCGTGAATAAAGCCAGGGATAAGGAAAATTGGATTGCCTCACTACCCTATATTTAACCCTTGCCCCATCAATATTGTTTCCTGAATAAGCTTTGGCAAAACCAGTAACATTAATGCTGTCATTGATACGGTAAGCCCCTTTCAGTTTATCATATTCCATATAAAACTTTGGTCGCTTGTATTCTTCAACTGAAAAAACTTGTTCACTTTCTGTTGAATCATCAGCAATTTTAAATTCGCCGTTTAACAGGTTTTCCGGAAGCCTGAACCTTCCGTTATATGAACCAAAATCATTTGTGGTTACGAATACAGAATCTACTTTTTCACCATTGGCATCATACAAAAACACTTTTGTTTTAAGGCTGCTGATAATCCGGGGTTGCTTCGAATCAAAATCCCTGGTAATAACAAGGCCTTTGAAATATAGGGTCTGTCCCGGCCGGTAAATCGCCCTGTCAATAAAGAAAAATGTTTTCAGGTTGTTTTTTTCATACAGGTATTTGCTCACAGGCGTTTCCTCCCCGTTCCTATACGCATATTGATACCCGTTATCATCAATAAATAAATGATCGTTCACCGAAGTAAACTCCAGTTTTAGCTGGTCGTTATTGTTATTTTTGAAAGGACTTATTGTAAAAAAACCGGTTCTGTCCGTGGTGAAATTTTCACCCTTTCTTTCCAGATATTTACTATACCTGGCATCGTAATACCTGTACCAAGCCTGCACACTTGCCCTTGCAACAGGCTGACCGGTTTCGCGGTTCAGTACAAAATAATCACTGCCGTTATTAATATATGCGATATCCGATACATAAAAGAAAGCTACAACCATCGGGTTTTTCTGTAAACTGAAATTTTCATCGGCACTTGCTATTAGGGCATACTCCCCTACCGGCAGGCTATCTATTTTTATTTCTGTACTGTGTTTTTGAAAATCACCTGTTTCAGAAAGCAATTCTTGAAATGTTTTGTAAGCAGACAGTTGTGTAATCCTTTTCCAATACCCATCTTCCCATTGATTGCCCAAGTTCTCCATGATAGTCTTTGGAGTTTTAATAATACGGAAATACAGTTTTGAAAAATTCCGGTAACTGAGCAGTACCCTGAAAGGCATATTAGGCACATTTACTTTTTCAAGCTGAACGTTCAGCTCTTTCTTATTAATCAGACGCAACAGGTTTTCACAATGTGCTTTCCCCTCCGAGCTGTCTTTTTCAGCCACTACTTTTTCACAAATCCATTTAGCACGTAAATAAGCAAACCGGTTAGCCGTATCCGTTAATGGCTCATATTGGGCAGCCTTGTATGCATATTGAGAAGCCTGCAGATACCAGGCTTGCGCTGCTGCAGGTTCATCAGGGAACTTAGCGGTAATTTTTTCCAATGAACCATAATACAACTCATCCTTATTGCTTATTGCTGCATATTGGCTTAAGAAAGTCAATCGCTCAATGTCTGCATCAATTAATGCATCAGGTTTGACATCATTAATATGAAAGGAGATTAATTCCTGAAATAATCTTAAAGCTTTAAAATGAAGTGACATGGAATCCTGGCTCACAAAGTGGTAAGCAGCAAATGTTTTTTCATCAGCAAACACCAGTGGGTTATCGATTTCGAATGCATAAGCCGGCCTATCAATATCCTGTTCATCATTTTTAAAATATTCCAAAGCCCGGTGGGCCAATAAATCAAAAAGCGTAGGCCGCAAATAACGTACATTACCTTTGATAATGATGGCATCGAAAGGTTCCAGCTTTGTTTGTTGTAAAATTTTTTCGTTGCTGACAGATGAAAGATAAAGCCCGCTTATTTTATCCCTGAAGTCGTTACCCCCCCAAGTATCTATATCTTCTTTTTTAAAATTTACTGTCGCAGTTCTATCATAGAACTTCGACCTGTTCTGCTGCAGATAATCCCAGTAAGTTTCTGCAAGTACACTGCGGAGTATTGATTTTGACGGTTCTTTTACTGAACTCATTTCTTCCTCCAACTGCCTGATGCTACTTTTTTCAGCGTCCTCATTTCTTGCCTGCCGTAGGTTTATACGGTATAACAAAGCCTTAATCAACTGCGTATTATTTCCTTCTTTTTTCGAATAAGCATATACGTTATTTACCTCAAGCAGGGCTGATTGAATCAATCCTTTTTTTGAGACCAATGAGTCTATTTTCCTCCATCGTTCATGATAATCAAACAATCTGTTCTGGGCTTTACCATTAACGCATCCTGCAATCAGCAATACAATAATAATATGCTTGTAGCTCATGAATAGGCTTTTTTAAAATTACTCCTTGTTTTGCATGAATAAGATGCAAGGAAATAATTTTTTACATAAAACAGGCAATTTAAAACCCTTCGCTTTAACACTGCTCTAACTGTTTCCGTTTAAACATAAGCACTTCTGCAAAATCTGACTAATGTGATCAATTTCACTAATAATTAAATACAAAGACGATGAAAACAAAATTTACACTTCTTGTTACTATCGGTTTATTAGCTTCTGTGGCTACGATGGCCCAGGGCCGCGATTATAGAAATGATGACCGCGATAATGGCTACAAAAACGACAATCGTTTTGACAATCATTACAACTTCGATTACAGATCAAGAATGTTCGAACTGCAACAGCAACTTAATCATGAGTTTAATGAGTTGGATCATGCACGGGATTGCGGTGACTGGGAAAAAGCGCGTCATGAAAAAAGGGAGATCTCAGCCATCCGCTCAAAGATTAAAGACCTGCAACGCCGCAGATATTTCGACAGAGATGATTACAGGAGCCATGATTTCCACTAGAGATTTCAGTTCACTGATAGGTTTGAAATAGCCCTAAACAAGAACCCCCCGAAAAATTCGAGGGGGTTTTCTTTAGGTGTACGATCAATGACATCCAAATTGAAATAATATAGATAAGGCGTAATTATATCATTCACAGCAAAACATGCCGAAACAATTGCAGGTAACGTTCATACTTAACCGAAAAAATATTACAGAGATTCCATGCGGCACAAATCCATGCATATTCATGCAAGATTCAACAAACCAGATTAGCTACTAAATCAGGGAGGTTTCAGAGAGGTATTAAACCGTTTTCTAAGAGCGGAGCAAAAGTAACCATCTATTTCATTAATGGCCCCGCAAGATTTTAACAAGGTGTGGAAAAATATTCGCCGACAATTAATACATATTACAAATACCATAAAGGCGGCGACAGTTACTCCTAATTACTTAAGCACTTCTGCCATCGTTGCACCGATATCTGCAGGGCTTTTCACTACATGTATACCACATTCCTCCATTATTTTCATTTTAGCTGCGGCTGTATCATCAGCCCCGCCTATAATTGCACCCGCGTGCCCCATACGCCTTCCCGGCGGAGCAGTCTGACCGGCAATAAATCCGACAACAGGTTTTGTTCCGTATTGCTTTATCCATCTGGCAGCATCGGCTTCCATACTGCCGCCAATTTCACCTATCATAACTATTCCATCAGTTTCCGAATCGTTCATTAATAGTTCCACAGCTTCTTTGGTTGTGGTTCCGATAATCGGGTCGCCACCAATGCCTACCGCTGTAGATATGCCAAGGCCGGCTTTGGCTACCTGGTCGCTCGCTTCATATGTAAGCGTACCTGATTTTGAAACAATACCAATCTTGCCTTTTTTGAATACAAACCCCGGCATGATACCCACTTTGCACTCATCAGCTGTTATTACTCCGGGGCAGTTAGGGCCAATTAATCTGGTACGTGTGCCTGTTAAATAATTTTTGACTTTGACCATATCCTGAACAGGAATACCTTCAGTAATACAAACCACCAGTTCAATACCTGCTTCCGCAGATTCCATTATAGCATCAGCAGCAAAAGCCGGCGGAACGAAAATGATCGACACATTTGCACCTGTTTTTTTTACGGCATCGGCTACGGTATTAAAAACGGGCCTGTCTAAATGTTGACTGCCGCCTTTGCCTGGTGTAACACCACCAACCACATTCGTTCCGTATTCAATCATCTGTGTAGCATGAAAAGTGCCTTCCGTTCCGGTAAAGCCCTGCACAATAATCTTTGAACTTTTATTCACCAAAATGCTCATAGCAAAAAATTAATTCCGGCAAAAATAATACATTATCAGTTTCAAGTTTAAAAGTTTTCTTTTTCAGGTATACTTTTTATATATCATATTATTTTAACCTTAGTTTATGATACAAGCTCCAGTAATCCGGCTCAACATTGCGGCCTCGTATTCCGTTCATCTGCCATGCTGCCATTCAGCGGTAAAATTTTCCGAATAAATATTATACATATCCAAAACTGTTAACAGTATGATTAACTCGAAATAGCGGCCTCCGTCTTCCCCGGCAACTCTCTTTTATCAAAAATTTTCCGATTTCGTCGCTGAGTTTTTTAAACTGGTCTCATTTACTCACCTACTTCTGAATACAGGATTAATTTTGTGCTGTCATTAATTGATTCATTCAATTCATTCATCATAAAATTTTAAAAAATGAAAAAGAAAATAGCAATGCTCGGAGCAGCATTAATTTTAACCTTCAGTGTTTCTTTTGCCAACAACAGCAATAAAGAAGTTCCAAACGCAATAAAATCTGATTTCAACCATCATTTTGCTACGGCAAAAAATGTGAGCTGGGAAAAAGAAAACGAATATTACAAAGTGAGCTTTGCTTTACAAGGTAGCGTACTGTTCGCATATTATACATCAGACAATGATTTTATAGGAGTGGCCCACAATATAACCTCGGATAAATTACCGATGATGTTACAAGCTGATTTAAAATCGAACTATTCCGATTATTGGATCACAGATTTAATGGAATATTCCCTTAAACATCAGCCAGGCTATAGCATCCGGCTGGAAAACGCTGATCAAACACTCATCTTAAAAAGCGACAACCTCAGCAATTGGTATCTGTACAAAAGAATAAGAAAAGATTAAACAAAGAGAGGTATTTCTACGGATTGCCCGGCATCAATTCAGGAAGACTGATGCCGGGCAATTTTCTTTTACGGATCATAACGCCGGTATTTTTAAATTCAATAGCCGGTTGAACTCATTAAATTTTAATATTCATACAGAAACAATAACTTTGACCCAAACTCTGCTTAATCTCCTACCTCATTGAAACCCATAAAAGAAAATATTTGCAAACCTTGCATCCTATAGTGGTATAACCGCCAACTTTAAATCAAAGGAATGTTTGGATATTTACTATTGAGAGATAATAAACAATTGGGGCCATATTCGCTGGATGAATTAAAATCAACCGGCATAAAAGCTTCTGATTTAGTATGGGTGGAAGGTAAAAGTACAGGCTGGCGCTTTGCTGATGAAATTGAAGAATTACAGTCTTTAGTATATGTTTCACCTGTAAACAGCAGGCAATTATCAAATGCCGTTGCGGCCGGAGAAAATAATCACCGGGTGCAGGAACAATTTCTTGAAATCGGTCATGATCAGAAGGATTTTTTTGTTTCTCCTGATGAAAAAAAGTCAAGCCCGTTAAAAGAAACGGGCAACGATAATGAACAGATTAGTAAAAGGACACTCAATCTTCGTAAAAATATTTTTTCAAAGGAAGTAGATGAAGAATATATAAACCATCAGCCAGGCCGTATTAATATAAACCAGGAAGCAGATATTTCAGATTCTTCGTCTTCACATATTGTAAAAGTTGTCATCGCTGACGATCATGGCCTTTTTCGCGAAGGAGTGAAAACAGCTCTTGCCCAAAAAAGTGATGTAAAAGTTATAGGCGAAGCAGAAAACGGTATGCAACTATTAAATCTGCTCAAGCATATAAAACCAGATGTAATTCTGCTAGATATACAAATGCCCGTTATGGATGGCATTTCGGCACTTAGTTCTATAAGAAGGCTTTACCCGGATTTGAAAGTAATTGTGCTTTCCATGCATGAAGGGCACTCCATGGTTTCCACACTGATGGAAACAGGAGCAAACGGTTATCTTACCAAAACTGCAGACTCAGATTCAATATACCAGGCTATAAAAACCTGCCGGGAAAAGAGTTATTATTTTAATGAGCTTACAAATATATCCATGCTGGAGGGGTTACGCTCGAAAAAAAGAATACCTGAAAAAATTGTTTCCAGCGATTTTGACGGAGCGGACCTGATGAGAAAATTAGCAGCTTCGCAAAAAAAATCCAATGGTTACGCTTCATCAAAAACACAAACAAAAGTTTTAGTAGCAGCTCTTTCTCTTTTGCTGATCGGAGCAAGTGTGCTGGCTGCCCTAACTATGTTGGGCTCCTCCAAAGAAGCTGTATTACCTGTTAAACAAAAAAATATTATTGATAATTCAGACCAAGAAACTTCAAAACAAACACCGCCTCCGGTTGAATCATCATTAATCATATCAAACGATTCATCGCAGAAAAAGAATGATGCAGGAATCCGTGGAGATGAAAGAACCAATACACTGCCTGATATTGAAAAAAACAGCCAGGAAAAACATTCCGCCAAAAAAAGGAGAGATTCGGCAAACCTGCAGGCGCCGATTATAATTCAAAAAATTGATACCTCTAACGGCAAAAACAGCAGTAGTAACTATGAAAAGCAGCCCCCCTCGCCTGACTCAGAGCTTAAAACCATGTCAAAAAAATATATCCGGAACCTGTTGACCACTTCAGCAAATGATTATCATAAAGGTCTGTTCGGAGGGTTGTCAGAAATTGAAATAACGGTAAGCAACCGGTCCAATTTTGCTATTGATGAAGTAATTGTAGAAGTGGATTACCTCCTTTCCAATTCAAAATTGTATAAAACGGAGTCTTTGACTTTTGAAAATATATCTCCATCTTCTTCAAAAACTTTAGAAGCTCCTAAAAGCTCCCGTGGCTCCACGATCGAATACAAAATTGTTTCCATCAAATCAAAAGACCTGGATCTGTAAATATTCTTCATATCTCATTTTTGCAACTTCGTTCAATTATGTAAATTAATTTATTAACCTTTTCATTGTTTTTATTATATAACTGATCGGTTTAAGAAATAACTGTTTTTTGAATGCGAAATTTATTATAAGTATTATTTCCCGCTTTATTATTTATTACTTCTGCAAGAAAAGCAATAGCAACCCGCACTTTAAACGCAAACCAGGTAATCTGGAATTTTTCAAGTCGCATTCTAAACCATAGTGCCTGTTTATTCCCAAACATTACTACTGAAAGAGGCTTTACAGGGCGTTAACACTTTTGCAGGAAATAGCAGATCACTTATTTTTGCGCATCATGCTACAGGAAAAAATAAAGCTGCTCGCAAAGAAATATGCATCTGAGTTTATTGAAGTAAGACACCACCTGCATGCATACCCTGAGTTAAGCTACCAGGAATTCGAAACTTCAAAATTCATCAGGGAAAAGTTAAATGAATTTGGCATTCCCTTCGAAATAAAAGCAACTACAGGCATAATCGGAAAGATTGAAGGAATAAATCCTTCGAAAAGAATAATTGCTTTACGTGCAGATATGGATGCATTACCCATCAAAGAAGAAAATAATGTTCTTTATAAATCCAAACATGAAGGTATAATGCATGCCTGTGGTCATGATGTGCATAGTAGTGTGCTCTTAGGTGCGTCAAAAATTTTAAATGAATTAAAAAATGAATTTGAAGGCACCATCAAACTCATATTTCAGCCTGGTGAGGAAAGAAATCCCGGGGGGGCCAGCCTGTTAATTAAAGAAAACGTACTGGAAAATCCAACACCTTCAGCTATTGTTGCGTTACATGTACACCCCGGTTTGCCGGTTGGAAAATTAAGTTTTCGCAGCGGCGTAGTAATGGCAAGTGCAGATGAGATATTTATTACCGTTAGAAGCAGCGGTGGTCATGCAGCATCGCCGCATACTACGGCTGATACTATTTTGGTTGCCTCGCACCTGGTAGTGGGGCTTCAGCAAATCATTAGCCGTAACAGAAACCCTTTTTACCCATCCGTATTAACGATTTCATCCTTTCAGGGAGGTTATACGACAAATGTGATTCCCAGCGAAGTAAGGCTAATGGGAACCTTCCGCGCAATGGACGAGGAATGGAGGTTCAAAGCACACGAACTTATAAGAAAAGAAGCTATAGGACTTGTGGAATGTATGGGAGCAGAAATTGATTTACACATAGATGTAGGATACCCGGTTGTATACAATAATGAAAAGTTGAATGCTGCTGCAATCAAGCAGGCAGAGGCTTTTATAGGTAAAGAAAATATTGAAGAAACAGAAATGAGGATGGGCGCTGAAGATTTCGGATACTATACCCAAAAGATCCCCGGATGTTTTTTTAGGCTGGGTGTAATGAACAAGGAAAAAGGAATTACATCAGGTGTTCATACGCCTACTTTTAATATTGATGAATCTGCAATTGAAACCGGTATGGGCATCATGGCATGGTTGGGATGCTCCATATAATCTGGCAAATGATCCTGACCGGTAATGATCATTTTAATAATTGCAATTTCATCAGCGACATAGAATTGATTAATAATAATAACTCCTTTCATACTATTATTTTTAAGGTTATTCAAGCACGCTCCAAACAATAAAGCCATTTAAAGGCTATCTATTTATTATAGAAAAATTCATTTTTAAATCAAGAAGCAATAAAATAAAAGCATTTTCTACTGCTGCAAAATATCCCAAATTAGGAATTTTATCTATAATTGAACCAAGTTCCAACATCATTAGATATCTAAAAATTTCATAATCAAAATTTTAATTATTGGCATTTTTTATGAAATTATTCAGGCACAACGTACCGTTATGAAGCATTTAATTAAAATCCTTGTTTTGGCGCTTCTGTTAATGCCAATTCTTTCTAAAGCTCAAACTGTAATTAATACCTATGCGCGTGTAACTGCAATCAGTGGTACTACATTGACTATTTCAAATGCTACGGGAACTTTTTCCGCGGGCCAGGCAATACTGATGCAAATGAAAGATAGTGTTGTTCAAGCAAGTACAGGCAATAACAGTAATTTCGGTAATATTGACAATATCCGCAATGCCGGAGTATCAGAACTGGTAACTATTAGCTCGGTAAGTGGCACAACGGTAACATTAAGCAATTCTCCGAATAATAGTTATTATCTCACAGCTAATTCAAGAGTCCAGCTAATATCATATCCTACATTAGGCACCGGCACATATACTTTAACTTCATCGCTTACTGCATCTGCCTGGGATGGTAATGTTGGAGGTGTGTTAGCATTTAGAGTAAACGGGACCCTTATCTTGAACAACAATATGAGTGTTGATGGAAAAGGTTTCAGAGGTGGAAATGCAGGTACAAATGCGCCATCCGATTATAGTTGTGATGCAAATACCTATTATGATAATGCAGGCGGGGTTAATACCACGTATTATGGATCAAAAGGCGAAAGTATTCATGTAGTGAGTAGCGCATATACGGTTGCCAAAGGTAAAATTGCAGGCGGCGGCGGTGGCGGAAATGTTGATAATGCAGGCGGCGGCGGTGGCGGAAACTACACTTCCGGTGGAGATGGCGGATATGGATGGTCATGTACTTCAAGTACCAACGGAGGTGGCAAAGGCGGTGCAGATTTAAGTACTTATATTAGTTCTTCTCGTTTTTTCATGGGTGGCGGCGGCGGCGGCGGCCAGCAAAACAATAACGTTGGCACAGCAGGTGGGAATGGAGGTGGGATTATTATGATCAGCGCCACAACAGTTCAAACAAATAGCGTATGTTCAGGTGGTTCAATTACCATCTCTGCAAATGGATCTAATGCTACCAACTCTGGCAATGATGGCGCTGGTGGTGGCGGAGCGGGTGGAACGGTATTGATTCAGGCAAGTAATTATTCAATAAATAGCGGATGCCCGGTCAATATTCAAAACAATGGCGGTAATGGTGGTACTGTACAAAACTCGGGTTCGCACGGTGGTGGCGGTGGCGGAGGAAGAGGCGCAACCATCTTTGTTCCTCAGGTATCAACTCCTGCAAACACAACTGTAACCAGTAACAGTGGCGCAGGTGGTGGTAACTCAAACGGTTCAGGTGCTACCTATGCCGTAAGTGGCTCCAGCACTTCAACCACTGGCGGTACAGGTATTATTTATGGTAGCTCATCCCCTCTGCCCGTTACATTTATAAGTTTTACAGCCAATCAGCAAAATAATACAGCAATATTAGACTGGATAACTACTAATGAAATTAAAAATAACCGTTTCGAAATAGAAAAAAGCACTGACGCTGTTAACTACACCACAATCGGCACTGTGCTGGCAGCAACAGATGCATCAAATGTTCATAATTATATTTTTAAAGATATTAGTCCTGCTGAAGGGAAAAATTATTACCGCTTAAAACAAATTGATATAGACGGAAATTATTCTTATTCAGAAGTTGCTTTAATCGTATTTGATGAATCCGCTAAACCGGTTATTAACTTATATCCGAATCCGGCAAATATCAATCAAAACATTACCTTATCAGTAGGGACAAGGTATCAGCAAATGACAGTAAAAATTATCAATACTTCCGGGCACGTACAATTTGTACAATCATTCAATAATATAAATGGTTCGGTTACGCTTAATCCCAATAACCTGGAAAGAGGAATTTATTTTGTTGAAATTATTGCAGATAACCAGATGCTTCAACCAATAAAATTTGTTTCAAAATAAAGTTGAACAGCAGCGAAAATTAATCGATAAATTAGTCACAAATAACAAAGACCTGTCAAAACATAACAACTGGCAGGTCTTTTGATTTTATTTGCATTGCATTTTGTCCGCAGAAAAATCAAAGAATCTCTTGCTGAAACTTTGTTTATTGCTATTGGTGGTCATTTCAAATTCCCACCATCATATTTTCCGGAAAGAAAAACCGAAACTGCTTCCTTCCCCTATCTGGCTTTGCACCCATATTTTTCCTCCTTGTGATTCAATAAATTCCTTTGAAATGGCCAGTCCAAGACCCGTGCCTGTTTGCTGATAATTGCCGGGAACTTTAAAATACTTATCGAAAATTCTTGGCTGATATTTTTCATCAATACCTTTTCCATAATCCCGGACTACAAAATGTATATCATTATCCTTTTCGAACACATGAATTTCAATATTGCTGTTTTCAGGCGAGTACTTAATAGCATTAGTAATAAAATTGATCAGCACCCATGCTGTTTTCTCCATATCAACATTAATTTGTGAAAGATTTGGCCGGATGTCTTGCCTGAGTGTAATATTCTTTTGCTGCAACTGAAACTGTACGGCATTTAAGGCCTGTTCCACAATAGCATCAGCTGCGGTAGGTTGAATTTTTAATTGAATATTGCCCGTTTCTACCTGTGCCATATTTAATAATTCCCCGGTTATTTTCAGTAACCTGTCCGCATCATCGTGAATACTGTTTGAAAGATCTTTTTGTTCCTTATTCAGTGTACCGATACGTTCATCATTCAGCAACTGGGCGCTCATTTTAATAGAAGAGATCGGCGTTTTCAATTCATGCGAAACCGTTGCAATAAAATTTGTTTTGGCTTCATTAAGCTCATGAAAAGGGGTGATGTTGCGTAATACAATAACACTTCCGATAACCTGGTCATTATTTTTTACATTCAAAATATCTCTGTTAAAATAACTTTCTTTAGCATCAGCATAAATTTTCAACTCCTCTTTCCCGTTTTTTTCCTGCAACAAAGTTCTCATCAGGTCATTTTTCAAAGCCACATCCGGAGCATATTTGCCAACAATATCTTTTTCTTTTAATCCCAATAATTTTTCCGACACCGCATTAATAAACAAAATATTTCTTTTATCGTCGAGGCCGATTATGCCATCACGCATCTGGTTAATTATCGTTTCAATACGGCTCTTCTCAAATTTTATCTGCGCCAGGTTGCTGCTTTCGTATTCATCTAGTTTTCCCGCCATTACATTAAATGCATTCGCCAAATCGCCAAACTCATCATTCTGTTTAAGATAGATTCGTTTTGCGTAATTTTTATTGGCAATTGCACCGATCCCTTCAGCCAAGGAACTAACCGGATTGGAAATGATACCGGGTAAATTGTAAATGAAAGTAAATGCAATCAGTGTTAGAATAGTAAAAATAATCGTCAGGATGAGCTTTGCAGTTTCTGCCGTTTTGGATGCCACCTGGTTTTTTCTGAGAATAGCCGATTCATTTAGTTGCTGAATCTGGTAAATGGATTGCCTGATCTCAACATAATTACTCGAATCAGCCGGATCGGCAAGCAATTCCCTGAAATTTTTTGCAATATCATCTGTTACTTCTTTTTCACCTATTTCGGTAATATTGTTTTGCTGTTTCTGAAGGTTCGCTGTGAACTGCGCTGCCGCATCTTTCTTTATTTTGATATTTTCAAGAGCGCTCAGCATGTTGTTGGAGTACACCAGCGATTCATAATTATTCTTCAATATAAGCCTCGCATCGTCGCTCAGCCTGTTAATGTAAAAAATACCTAATACCCCAAACACCAGTATCACGATAAAAAGAAAAACAAGGCTGATTGATAATTTTGTTTTCAGTTTCATATCAGGAAAGTATTACCACATCAATATCAGATGCGGCCAATTTGGTTAACAGTTGATTAAACACCGCGGTGCTTAAAATCACATTCAATAATGTAAGATGCGGTTTCCCTATACAAATTGTGGTAATCGATTTTTCTTCAGCAGTCTGGATAATCCCTTTTGCAATATTGTTGTGTTTCAGCCTTATCACTTCTGCTCCAAGTTCCGTTGCCAGTTTAAAATTGTTGATAAGGTGCCGCTGTTCGGCCAAACCGATTTTATCACCAGCTTCTTTGGCCGTTTGCACGTACAGCAAAAACCATTTGGAATGGTAATAAGTGGCAAGCCTTGCTGTTTTCCTGATAACCTTGGCAGCAATTTCATGATTGCTGCTGATACATGCCATGAAACGTTCCTGACGCAGGTGCGCACCCCGTGGTAATTCTGTTTCAATTTTTCTCTCTACCTGGGTGGCTACTTCTTTTAATGCAAGTTCTCTTAATTGCAGGATTTTTTCCGCCTGGAAAAAATTTTTTAGTGCAATTGCAATTTTTTCTTGCGCATAAATTTTACCTTCTTTCAACCGTGTAACCAGTTCATCGGCCGTCAGGTCGATGTTTACTACCTCATCAGCTTCTTTCAGCACACTGTCGGGAATCCGCTCCGCCACATCAATACCGGTTATTTCTTTTACATGTTTATTTAAGCTTTCTATATGCTGAATATTCACAGCACTGATTACATTAATGCCCGCGTCCAAAATATCCATCACATCCTGCCAACGTTTCTCATTTTTACTGCCTTCAATATTAGTATGTGCAAGTTCATCAACAATCACTACTTCAGGGTGCAGGTTCAAAATTGCCTGCACATCCATTTCTTCCAGTTCTTTTCCTTTGTAAAAAAGCTTTCTTCGGGGAATAAGCGGCAACCCTTCCAGCAATTCTTCCGTTTCTTTTCGTTTGTGTGTTTCAACATAACCGATCTTCACATCGACACCATTACGCAGCAAAGTCTTTGCTTCCTGCAACATGCGGTAGCTTTTACCAACACCTGCACTCATGCCAATATAAATCTTGAACTTTCCCCGCCTCGATTGGCGTATGAGTTCTAAAAAATGTTGCACACTTTGATCTCGATCAGGCATAGCAATAGTTTCCGGTTTTCAATTTGCATTTTTTCATTTTCACAAATTCTCTCTTCCTGATTTTTTTTATTTTAATTTCTTTTTTTTCATTATGCCATCAACCTTAGCCCTGTTTTTAGCATTGTTGCATCGCATTCCGTTCATCACCAGTAATGTCATCAAGCTTCGGGTTAATTTAAAATCTTCCCTAAAAAAGGAAGATTTTTCCTGACATACGCCTAAACTAAAAGCAAATTTATCGATTGCGATAACTTTAATTCAACTTATCAAGCTCAATATTTAGTTTCAACACATTTACTTTTTGCGGTCCAAGCAAACCGAACAAGGGCTTTTCAATATTCGCATCCACCAGCGATTTTACTCTTGACTGATCAAGGTTTCTGGCTTTGGCAATTCTCGCAACCTGTATGTAAGCAGCGCCCGGCGAAAGATCAGGATCCAATCCGCTTCCAGATGAAGTTACCAGTTCAGAGGGTATGTCTTCTTTTCTTATATTCGGGTTATGAATGAAAAAAGTATCTATTCTTGACTGCACATCTTTCAGGTAATCAGGGTTACTAGGCCCTTTGTTGCTGCCCCCGCTTCCGGCGGCATTATAGCCAACTGCTGAAGGCCGACTCCAGAAATATTTATCATTGTTGAAGTTTTGCCCTTCGAGTTTATAGCCAATCACCCTGTTATTTACTGAAATTGTTTCGCCATTACCTTTATTTGGCCCAAACTGGGCAATACCCAAAATGATCAATGTATACATTCCGCAAAAAAATATTATACATACAAAAGTCAGTTTTAAGGCGGGTAAAATATGTTGTTTCATAAAATTATTTTTAAAACCAAACAGATACTAACAGATCAATCAACTTAATACCAATGAAAGGAACCACTACGCCCCCGAATCCGTAAATCAGCAAATTTCTTCTTAGCAACGCACTTGCACCAATAGGTTTATAAGCCACGCCGCGCAATGCAAGCGGAATCAACAAAGGGATAATAATCGCGTTAAAAATCACTGCTGATAATATGGCACTTTCCGGACTATGCAGGTTCATAATATTCAATGCTTTTAACGCAGGTATTGAAGCAATGAATAATGCCGGTACTATAGCAAAATATTTTGCCACGTCGTTGGCAATGGAAAAAGTGGTTAGCGTTCCTCTTGTCATTAATAATTGTTTTCCGATTTCCACAATCTCAATCAGCTTGGTAGGATCATTATCGAGATCAACCATATTACCTGCTTCTTTTGCAGCCTGTGTTCCGCTATTCATAGCTACCCCCACATCGGCCTGCGCAAGTGCCGGCGCATCATTTGTTCCATCCCCCATCATAGCTACCAGTTTGCCGCCCTGTTGTTCTTTTTTGATATAGTTCATTTTGTCTTCCGGCTTGGCTTCTGCTATAAAATCATCCACTCCGGCTTTCTCGGCAATATATTTTGCAGTCAGCGGATTATCGCCTGTAACCATAACGGTCTTCACCCCCATTTTTCTCAGCCTGTCAAAACGTTCGTGGATACCGGGTTTGATAATATCCTGCAATTCGATTACTCCAATCACATTCGCATTCTGGCTCACCACCAGTGGGGTTCCTCCATTGCTTGAAATTATTTTCACCCTTTCTTCTGTTTCTAACGGGAACCCGTTCCCTGCGTGAATAACAGCGTTCCTGATCGCATCAAACGCCCCCTTCCTTATCTTTAATCCGCTTGGCAAATCAATTCCGCTGCTTCTTGTCTCAGCAGTAAATTCTATAAACCTTGCCCCGTTTGTACTAAAACTATTCGGATTAATACCTGCCAGTTCAACTATTGATTTTCCTTCCGGTGTTTCATCTGCAAGCGATGCTAGCGCACATGCTTCCACGAAAGCTTTTTCATCAATATTATTTGCAGGCCAGAAATGTGTTGCCTTCCTGTTACCAATTGTAATTGTTCCTGTTTTATCGAGCAATAAAGTATCCAGGTCTCCTGCGGTTTCTACCGCCCTCCCACTTTTAGTAATAACATTTGCACGCAAAGCCCTGTCCATTCCTGCAATACCGATGGCGCTTAACAGCCCGCCGATAGTTGTTGGTATCAGGCAAACAAATAAAGAAATAAAGGCGGCGATGGTAATTGGCGTACTTGCATAATCGCCAAATGGTTTTAATGTAACACACACTATAATAAAAATGATGGTAAACCCGGCAAGCAAAATCGTCAACGCTATTTCATTAGGCGTTTTTTGTCTTGATGCCCCTTCCACCAGTGCAATCATTTTATCCAGGAAACTTTCCCCGGGCTCCGTCGTCACTCTTACTTTAATATGATCACTCAATACTTTTGTACCACCTGTAACGCTTGATTTATCCCCTCCCGCCTCACGGATCACCGGAGCGCTTTCGCCTGTGATGGCGCTTTCATCAATAGTTGCCAGGCCTTCAATAATCTCGCCATCCATTGGAATTATATCCCCTGCTTCGCAAATAAAAATATCTCCTTTCTTTAATTGTGAAGAAGGGACAATCTTTACTTCATCAACAAAAATTTCCCCTACTGCAAATACCTTTTTTGCAGGTGTATCCTCTCTTGTCTTGCGCAAGCTGTCGGCCTGCGCTTTTCCTCTTGCCTCGGCGATAGCTTCAGCAAAATTTGCAAAAAGCAGCGTTAGCAAAAGAATAATGAATACGATGAGGTTATACGCTAATCCGCCCTGCGATTTTTCACCGGTCATAATCCAGATACATACCCCCAGCATTATAGCAGTGCCGATCTCTACAGTAAACATGACGGGATTGCGTATAAGTACTGACGGGTTCAGCTTAGCAAACGACTGCTTCAAGGCCTCTTTTACCAATGCAGCCTCAAATAATTTATTGCTTTTAACTCTTTTCATCTTTCTGAGTTTAATTTATTTCATGGAGAAAAATTCCGATATCGGCCCCAAAGCGAGAGCAGGAAAAAAGCTCAGTGCCACGACTATGATGATCACAGCAAACACCATAATACCAAATGTTCCAGTATCGGTTTTTAATGTACCTGCGCTTTCAGGAACATGCTTTTTCCTGGCAAGAATTCCGGCAATGGCTACAGGCCCGATGATAGGAAGATATCTTGCCAGGATCATTACAATGCCACAAGTAATATTCCAAAATGGAACGCCATCACCCAACCCTTCAAATCCTGATCCGTTATTAGCTGAAGAAGAAGTGTATTCATACAACATCTCAGAAAAGCCATGACTGCCCGGATTATTTAGCCAGGCGGCATAGGCTTTAGGATCATGGGCAAACAAATAGGAAGACAATGCCGTAAAACATAAAATCAAAAATGTATGCAACAAGGCCACGATCGTGGCAATCTTCATTTCTTTTGCTTCAATTTTCTTTCCCAGGAACTCCGGCGTGCGACCTACCATTAACCCGGATATGAAAACAGCAATAATGATGTACACATAAAAATTCAAAAAGCCAACTCCCACCCCGCCATAAAACGAATTTACCATCATGCCCAGCAATGCAAACATCCCTGTTAATGGAGTAAAGCTGTCGTGCATGGCATTTACCGAACCATTAGAAGTAACAGTTGTGGCAATTCCCCAATAAGCGGAAGCAGCTGATCCAAACCTGATTTCTTTTCCTTCCAGGCTCCCTCCATTTTGGGATATGCCTAACCGTGAAATGGCAGGATTGCCTTTCATCTCATAATAAATGGAAGGAATGACAAAACATAAAAAGCCAATCGTCATTACACTGAAAACCATCCACGCCAATTTTTTTCTTTTCAGCATGTATCCCATTGTAAAAACGAGAGCAATAGGTATTAAGATAATACTGACATTCTCAACAATATTGGTGAAATAGTTGGGGTTTTCCAGCGGGTGTGCCGAATTCGCGCCAAAAAAACCACCGCCGTTTGTTCCCAGTTGCTTTATGGCAATCATTGCAGCAGCAGGGCCACGACTTACATTTACAGTGTCGCCCTGTAAAGAAATATATTGATCCTTTCCTTTAAATGTCATCGGGGTTCCGTTAAATACTAAAAGCAACGCAACAATTATTGACAAAGGCAATAATATTCTTGTGCAGGATTTAATAAAATAACTATAGAAATTTCCGATCTTATCTGTTGTTCTTTCTTTCATGGCGTTGAACACAGCTGCACAGGCCGCCATTCCTACACCTGCACTGATGAACTGGAACAACATCAGTGTTAATTGCCCTAAATAAGAAACACCGGATTCGCCGGAATAGTGTTGCAAATTTGTATTCGAAACAAAACTCACTGTGGTATTGAAAGCCAGGTCGGCACTCATAGAAGGGTTGTTATCAGGATTGAACGGAAGCCAGCTCATATTCATTAACACAAACATGGAGAAAAGAAACCATAGCAGGTTGATGGTGAGCATAGCCACCAGGTGTTGCTTCCAGTTCATTTCTTTTTCCGGCTTAATGTCGCCAATTTTGAAAAATACTTTGTCAACCGGATTCAAAATGGGGTCAAGCCAGGTGCGTTGCCCTTCATAAACTTTGCCCATATATTTGCCAAGAGGTATTGCCAGCAACACCATAATGACATACATAAAAACAACTCCGAGAATTTCCGTATTCATACTTTAATTTTTGCGCCAAACGTTCAACGTGAAAAGCTAAATGCACAAAAGCGTTTGGCATTAAGCGTTTGGCTTTTAGCTTTATTCAAAATTTTTCCGGCTTTACTAACACATAACACAGGTAAATAAATACCAGTATTGATATGATCAATAATAAAATCATACTTATAATTATATTTTATCAAAAAAATCGATTGATTTGAAAAACAATGCGAAACAGGCAAGTCCCGCCAGAATTAATATTACTGTTAAAAGCATAATCACTAATTTATGATTCTGTAAATAACCCCTGTAATGATAAGCAACGAGTAAAATGCAAGCAGCAGGTAAAATGGATTGACCTTCTTTTTTGTTGCCATCTCCGTAGGTTTCATTATTGCTATTTTAATTACACTATAGACCAAACAGCATGCCTGCAGTTAAATATTTATACAAAGCAACGACAAATCCCTATCTGCAAAGGGTTTCAGCAAAAAAACATCTGCAGAAATTATTTTATTGACTATTACTCTATTTCATTTTGGAGTGGTGGTTTTTCAAAATGAAATGCTCGCTACGATCTTTGAGAAGGCTATTTTGAGGCATACTCCACATCAAAAAAACTGATATTGAGCCCATATTCTTCAATTTTTCTATATAGCGTGGTCAGTCCGATATTAAGGAGTTTGGCTGCTTCCACTTTATTGCCTTTAGTATGCTTAAGTACTTTCTGTATATGCGATTTTTCTATGCTTGTCAGATTAAAAGAAGAAAAATTCTGATGTTTTGGGTTAAGGCGCTGCATATCCAGCGGAAGGTCGCTGACGGTTAATTCTGATTTTTCAGACAAGATTATTGCCCTTTCAATTACATTCTTCAGCTCCCGAACATTACCTTTCCATTCGCATAACTGAAGATATTTCATAAAATCCTTACTCATTTTCTTTACCGGGTGATGGGCTTTTCGACCATACAAATGCAAAAAATATTCCGCCAGCAAAGGGATATCTTTTTTTCTTTCCCTCAGCGCAGGGATATATATGGAGAATGTATTAAGCCGGTAATATAAATCACTTCTGAACCTGCCATCTTTTATTTCCCGTTCCAGGTTTCTATTCGTAGCTGCAATGATACGCACATCTACGCTCACAGATTTTGTATCGCCTACTTTAATAAACTCATAGGTTTCGAGTACACGAAGCAGTTTTGCCTGGAGATCAATATTCATTTCACCAATTTCATCCAGGAACAAAGTTCCTCCACCGGCTTCCTCAATAATGCCTTTTTTGTCTTTTAGCGCACCGGTGAACGCACCGGCTTTATGACCGAAAATTTCGCTCTCCAGCAGGTTTCTTGAAATAGCGCTGCAGTTAATTGCAATAAACGGTTTTAGAAATCTCTTTCCTGAAGCATGAATAGCCCGCGCAAATAATTCTTTGCCCGTACCTGTTTCTCCCATCAACAACACTGTTGTATCAAAAGGGGCCACCTTTTGTGCCAAGGCAATCGTTTCTGATATCTGCGGCGATTTGCCGATAATGTTTTCAAACCCATAATTACGGATCACCTGTTTTTCAAGTTCATTCAGTTTAGCCTGTAGCTTTGCTTTTTCCATGGCATGCCCAACAAGCGGAATGAGCTTATCATTATCTTCACCCTTGGTAATATAATCAAATGCGCCGTTACGCATGGCTTTCACTCCATCAGGGATATTTGCCTGTGCTGTGAGGATAATAATTTCAACATCACTGTATTCTTCCTTTGTTTTTTTTGTAAAGTCAATGCCATTGCCATCCGGTAACATCACATCACAGATGACCACATCAATATGTTCTTTCTTCAGATGTTTAATTGCCGACCGGATATCCGCTGATTCAAATACAGTATACCGCTCCATCACAAATATTCTCTTCAGTAGTGAACGGATCTTCAAATCATCTTCAATCAGCAAAATATTCCCAAATGGCATGGCATATCGTTTTTACTTATTAAGCGACTGGCCGTACAGGTATTTTATTTTGTACACCTTTTGAAAACTGTCATAGGATATTAAATCTTGATCTGACCTGAAGTTTTCATCCAGCTTATAATGAAAACTGTTATTTGCGGCAAATGCACTTTTTAGATTCCCGATCGTTAGCAATTGCAGATCGCTCCCAGGCGTGGTGCTGAAGAAATATTCATCTTTCTTTATCAATTCCTTTCCCTTCACATTTTCTTCGGACTTATATTGATAATACATATAAAACCCTGCAGTGTCGAGCAGCAAATAGGTTTCGCCTTTGTAAAACCTATACGTCCTGTTCTGAAAATCACGGTAACCATAAACTTTTTTCTTATCGAATGAATGCTTTTCTCCATTCAGCATTACGTAGCCTGTTGAAGAGCCAAAAAATTCATTGACTCTAATTTTATTATTAGCATCGTTATGATTAACCTGATAAGTGATTTTTTGATGTTGAAAATCTGAAGCAGTTAAATATAGTCCACCTGAACTATTTGTCTTTACTTGTGCATATAAACAATAACTGAGTATGCTAAAACAACTGAAAGCTGTAATTAATTTGAAATTTCTCATAATTGACTTATTTTAAAATTATTTGTTACAAACTGAATAAGCTGGCCTGGCGTGCGAAGTTTTTCCGCATTTTCATCATCGATTTTCATTTTAAATTCTTTTTCTACTTCCATCAGTATTTCATATAAATCGAGCGAATCAATTCCCAGGTCGTTGGTGAATGAGGCATCATTAGGTATTTCACAGTTATCAATACCTAATTTTTCAATAATTATTTTTTTTATCCCCGACTCAATAGCCGAAGTTTTAATTTCAATGGTTGCCATAAAAAATAATTGCCAGTTAGAGGAGAATGATTGCGAACGAAAATGCTATTTTCCGGATGCAATGCTGTCATCAACAGCCTATTAATGCGTTGAAAGGCACACACATCGGTTCAGGTGTGCGACGCAACAATGCTAATAGCGCAATGCAGCAGTTCCCATCATAAAAACATTTTCAAAATAATGGCAGGTTAAAAGCGCACCAGAAAAGCAAGAATAATTCTTGACTCAGCTTTTCTCAGGTCTGGCATCCATCCCCCCCAGCTACTCAACGGAGGGGCGATGGAGCCGCCATTAGACGCGTAGGTGTAACCGCCTGTATTTGCAAAACCAGAAGGTGATGTTACTCCTCCTGGACCTGCGAAATAACCTGTTAACGGAGTAGTGCCCGGGGCCGCACCCATTTTGGTGATGGCACGATGAACAAACTCCAGTTTCAAAGTAATGTTCTGACTGGGCATATAATCCAGTGTACTCATACAATCCCAGCCTTCCCATGTGGAGCCTGGTCCTGTTTGTTGCTGAAATAAGGTATCCGCATAACCGGTTGGCGCAAGCACCAGATATTGGCCTGGATTATGAATATAACCGCCGCCAAAAGTCCATGCAAAACGTTGGCCTAACCATAGCCTGTTATAAAACATGCCGCTGATAAAATTCTGTGCAGGCAGATATGTACCTGTTTTACTATCTGTTTTACCAAAAGGGCTGACGCCGTCACCATTTTCAAATCCAAAATCGCCTGTTATAGAAAAAGCGGCCTGCTTCAGAAATTTTGCGTGCGAATTGTTATAATACCTGCGTTCATAACTATAATCAAGATGTATACGATACCTGCCTGGTGCGCCTTCATCGTCTTTGCCGTAATAATTGTTGAACACATAATCCACATTCTCATTCGGCCTGTAATAAATGGAAGCACCTGCGCCGGGAGAGTGATTAAACATACCATAGCTTTGCCATCCGTTGATAAGCCATAGTTCAACTTTCAATTTATCGGAAGGAAAAGTCTGCAAACGCAATCCGTTAAAAAACCAGGGTGTATTATCTGAAGTATAAGAAGGCTGGTAACCCCAGTTTTCAAAATTGTTGTAAGAAAACAAACCAATGTACGACATGAAAATTCCTGCATCGAGATTAATGCCATGCCATTTATTCCAGTGATACCCTGCATATGCTTCACTGATGTATCGATAAATGGTTTGCAAATCATACTGCCCTTTGTATGAACTTCCGTCATTGCGTGGCACAACAGTGGAACGTGTACCAAATTGCATCATCACCCTTCCCCGCACATTATTAACGTGTATATCTCCGCCAACACCCATAAATGACAACTGTAACTCATTGTTGCGCGCCAATGCGGTTGAACCTACAACCGTGTTATCAATGGGATGATTATAGGAATGTGTATAATTCAGATCGAACGTCACATCGCCCGTAAAATATTTTGAATCGAATGCAGGGGCACTGGTCTTCCTGCTTGTTCCGTTAAGCCATGAAAAATCGCCGAATGCGAAAGGTTCGGAAGCAGGTGTTTCAACAGAATCTTTCGGCTTCTCATCGCTGGTGTCTATTACCTTCTTTGAATTAAACAGCTTTTTAAAAACAGTTATCAATGAAGCATCTTGCTTTTTTGTAGCTGTATTGCGCATTGAAGTGCCTGCTGATGTAACAACTTCTTTTCCTGCAGATGCCAGTGAAGTCAATGTATTTTCATCGTTATATTGACTATACACTTCACTCTGCATAACCAGAAGAAGTAAAAGTGAATATATAATCAACTTATTCTTTTGGGCCATAATAAAATTTTTAATAATAGTTAGAATTGGTGATACAATGGCATTCACCCAGGCTGTACTATAAAGTATTCCTGTTTGATTTTTTCCAACAACATCGTTAGGTGACCGGTCTTATCTTGAAATCTGAAAGGAGTAATTTATAGTTTGCCAAAAACGTACCATCAATTCGGGAAATAAAGGTGAAGATTGATATCATATAGCACCACAAGGCATTTCAGCAAAAATGTCGGGCTAATGCCTTTTTGCGAAAAAAGAATTTATCATTTTCAATTTGAAAATTATTTTCAAATTGACAAAAGATAAAACAAAAGGTGTAAAATAGTTTAAGCAATAAACAGTTGCACTAAAATTATTTCATTATGAAAAACATTTTTCATAATGAAGCATTTTTTGGTTGCCTTTAATAATACTATTAGAATATCCAATCCGTGAAAAGCTGTAAAGGCGGGGAGTTTCATCAGCCTATCATTAATTAACCAAGCAGGGCACAAGATTTGAAAATGATATTACCTGTATCGGCAGTTAATAAATGACACATTAACTATTTTCTTAGTATCACAATTTGGTTTAAGCCGTTCCGTTTCCACGGAACGGCGCTTTTTTCAACAACCATTTATGAGGCGCCGATCCCATATTCTTCGATCTTTCTGTACAATGTAGTCAATCCGATGTTAAGCAATTTGGCGGCTTCAGTTTTATTGCCTTTGGTATGATTAAGCACCCTTTGAATATGCAATTTCTCAACACTCGCCAGGTCGAAGGCCGAAAGGGTTTGCAATTTATAGTTTGTAGTCTGCAATTCTAATGGCAGGCTGTTTACAGTCAGTTGCGGGCTATCGGCTAATATAACAGCTCTTTCCATTACATTTTTCAGTTCGCGGATATTCCCCTTCCATTCATGTTGCTGAAGATGCTCCAAAAATTCTTTGCTCATGCTTTCAATTTTCTGGTTGGCTTTCCGGGCAAATAATTTCATGAATTGTTCTGCCAGCAATGGGATATCTTTTTTGCGCTCACGCAATGCAGGCAGATGAATGGAAAAAACATTCAGGCGGTAATACAAGTCTTCCCTGAACCTTCCTTCATCTACTTCCAGCTGAAGTTCCCTGTTTGTAGCAGCAATGATGCGCACATTAACTTTCGTGGCTTTCGTATCGCCTACTTTAATAAATTCTTTGGTTTCCAGGGCACGAAGCAACTTTGACTGCAGCTCAATATGCATCTCCCCTATTTCATCCAAAAACAAAGTGCCTCCATCAGCTTCTTCAATCAGCCCTTTTTTATCTTTTACAGCCCCTGTAAATGCACCGGCTTTATGACCGAAGATTTCGCTTTCCAGCAACTCTTTGCCAAAAGCACTACAGTTAAGCGCTACAAAAGGTTTTGCATTTCTTTTACTGGCGTTATGAATGGATTGCGCAAACACTTCTTTGCCGGTTCCGGTTTCACCGAGCAGCAAGACAGTAGTATCGGAAAGAGCTACTTTTTTTGCCAGGCTAATTGCTTCATGTATCAATGGCGATTCGCCTAAAATATTTTCAAAATTGTATTGCCTGCTTACCTGCTTTTCTAATTGCGCTATCCTGTTTTGCATTTGCAATTTCTCAATAGCCCGGTTCAGCAGGGGGATAATTTTATCGTTATCGTCTCCTTTGATAAGATAGTCAAAAGCCCCGTTTTTTATGGCCTGCACTCCATCGGCAATATTGCCGTAAGCAGTAAGCAAAATAATTTCTGACAGCGGAAATTTCGATTTCACCAGCGAAGTAAAGTCAACACCATTTCCGTCAGGCAGCTTTACATCACAAAGAATAATATTAATATTTTCCCTTTCTAAAATTTTTACTGCCGCTTTCAGGTTCGCAGTTTCAAATATGTTAAAGCCCTCCAGGCTGATAATCCGTTTAAGCAGGGCCCTCAGCTTTTCTTCATCATCAATCAATAAAATATTTCCTGTTGCCATAAAATAAAAAACGGGTGCAAAGCTATGGAAATTGCAGCTAAGGGTTTTGAAATTAAAGCCCAACCTAATATTTATCGTTTTTATGATGCCGGCATTATCCTTCGCTTCATCATCGTTGCGTCGCACTCCTTTCACCGGTTGTGCTACTATTAAGCGGCCCATCCTTTATTCCTCTTCCCTCTACCCTCTAATATGGTAAGCCTTCGGTTGCACGAAGGCCCGGATACCCTGATAAGACAAAGTACTTCCCATCCCCGAATGTTTCCTTCCACTCCAGGGCAATGCGCCACTCACACGGTCGCAACAGTTCCAGTATACTGTACCTGTATTCATTTGTTGCATCACTTTTTCTGCCCGTTCATAATTGTTTGAATAAACTGCAGCCGTTAATCCATATTCCGTATCCAGCATCAGCGCTACTGCCTCATCATCATCTTTCACTTTCTGTATGCCTACAACGGGGCCGAAGGATTCCTCTTTCATGATTTTCATTTCATGATTTACATCTACCAACACTGCCGGCTCAAGAAAATACCCCTTACCTGTTAATTTTTTCCCGCCGTATAATACTTTAGCACCCTTTGTTTTAGCATCTTCAACCTGCTCCAGTAAAAAACCGACCTGTTCTTTCCTGCTCACCGGACCTATATCTGTATCTTTATTAAGGGGGTTACCCACTTTTAATTTTTTTGCCTGCGCCACATAACTATTCACAAAAGCATCATAAATTTTTTCATGCACATAAATTCTTTCCACTGCGCAACAACTTTGCCCATTGTTATAGATCACACCTTCCAAAGCGGAACCAGCCACTTTATCAATATCTTCCACATCGTCCATCACATACAACGGGTCTTTCCCCCCAAGTTCCAATTGACAGGGAACTAATTTATGCGCCACGTGCTCTGCAATAAATTTACCGGTTTTATAGCTGCCCGTAAAATAGTATCCGTTTAACGGCAATTCCAGCAATGCCGCACCAACATTACCTTTTCCGATAGCAAGTTCAATACAATTCGCATGCACACCGGCCTGGTACAATAATTTTTGGATATGCATTCCCGTTAACACGGTATATTCCGAAGGCTTATAAAAAACAGCATTACCGCCAATCAGCGCAGGTATTACCACGTTAATGGCAACAAGGTATGGATAATTCCAAGCAGAAATATTGGCGATGACCCCCAGTGGTTCATACACTATTTTTTCCCGGGTTGCCCCTTCTTCTGTAATCCATTCTTCGGCCAGCCATTTTTCAGAGTTATCAATAAAAAACCGGATTTTAGTTTTTGCCCCGTTTAACTCGTTATACGATTGCTGCAATGGTTTGCCCACCTCGGCTGTTAACGTTTTGGCCAGTTCATCTTTATGTACATCCAGCAATTCCACAAACTTTTTAATACACAATACCCTTTCCCTTACCGTTACTGCAGCCCACGCAGTCTGTGCTTTTTTCATCAACCTAAACTTTTCCGCAAGTGATTCTTTCGTATCCACATTCACAGATGCAATCGGTTCTTCTGTTGCCGGGTTAATCAATACTAATTTTTCCATGTTTGTTTTTCTTACTTCCTGTAAAAATCTTTCTTTAATATTTTTCGAAAATGGATTTCCCTCCTTTTTTTCCATTCTTTCGGGATGCCATTGTACGCAAAGCATAAAACCCTTACCTGACTTGTCTTCAAACTCCAGGCCTTCTATTGTGCCGTCTTCAGAAGCAGAAAATGCATTAGGTTTTAAATTTTGCCCCAATTCATTTTTATGAATTGCCTGGTGGTGGGCGCTGTTGATAAACCCTGACGAAGCCCCGACAATTTCGTTCATCAATGATCCGTTTTCAACTTCTACTTCATGTTGTTTATCTGCTTCCTCCCGTTTATGGATCTCGTTATAGGCATCCAGATCCTGAACCAGTTTACCCCCCTGCAAAGTGTTTACCAATTGCATGCCCCGGCAAATACCCAGCAAAGGCAACCGCCGTTGCTGCGAATATTCAAATATCTCTTTTTCAAAAAAGTCCCTTTCTATCTGGAATGAATCAGGGGCATTTGCATATACATGAGACTGATTATACAAAGAAGGTTCAACATCAACGCCGCCGGTTAAAATGAACCCATCACAGGTGTAAATTTCATCAGTATTCATTTTTTCGAATGAAAGCTCAACGAGCTCAACATCGTTTTTCAGGTCATCTTTAGTAAACCAATTCCAGTAATTTTCAAAATTTGTTTTAGTGAAACTGATACCAATTCTCTTTTTCATGTTACTGCAAAAAATCTGTGATAGAAGCAAATAATAAATGACAAATTCAAAACAAGCCGGAAAATATCAATCTCATACTCACTTGGTGCCTATTACCCAAACTTAATAAGCCTCCCCGTACAGCCTCCTGAAATCCGCCCTGCTTACCGGTTTCGGGTTATTAGGATGACAAAAATCCGCAAATCCCAAATCAGCCAGTGTTTCCAGGTGCTCTTCCTTCACTCCGATATCACGCAGTTTAACGGGAAGACCTATCTGTTTATTCATTTCCAGCAGGTGTTCAACCACTCCTTCCCCGCTTTCATTTTTTAATTCCATAGCTCTTGCCATTCTTCTGAACCTGTCTTCAAATCCGGTAATATTAAATTTCATACCATAAGGCAAATTTATTGCATTAGCTAAACCATGGTGTGTATCCAGCAGGGATGACAAAGGATGAGCCAGTGAATGCACCACCCCCAACCCTTTCTGGAAAGCCACCGCGCCCATTAAAGAAGCTATCATCATTTTACTTCTTGATTCGAGCGAAGGGTTATTGACTGCATGGGCAATTGATTCATTGATCAGCGCTATTCCTTCCAAAGCTATGCCATCTGCCAGGGGATGAAACCCTTTTGCAAGAAATGCTTCCATATTGTGGGTAAGCGCATCCATTCCGGTTGCTGCTGTTACAAAGGGAGGTAATTCCATTGTCAACAAAGGATCAGCAAAAACAATTTTTGCCAGTAATTTGGGAGAGAATAAAATCCTCTTCCTGTGCGTATCGTCTTCGGAGATGATGGCGCTCCGGCCGACCTCACTGCCTGTACCGCTGGTGGTCGGAATGGTGATGAAATGAGGAACTGGTTCGGTTACATATTTATCACCCCCGATCAAATCATCATAATCAAACAAATCGCGGTGATGATTGATTCGCAAAGCAATTGCCCTGGACACATCCATGGCTGCACCGCCCCCAATACCAATAATGGAATCCCTCTTCGTGCCCTTAAAAATATCGCCGCCTTTCAGAACATCCGATTTTACCGGATTTTTATGAATGTCGGAAAACACTTCTGCAGATATTGATTTTGCAGAAAGATCTTTCAGAATGTCTTTAAAAAACTTTAATTGCCTTACAACGGGGTCCGTTACAATCAGCGGTTGTGCCAGACCGTTAGCCTGCAAATAACCGGGCAACTCCAGCACCGCCCCTGCGCCAAATCTGATAATCGTCGGAAAATTATACTGTCTTACTACATTAAAATCAATCATCTTAATTTCGATTTATATTTTATATGAATTTGCGGGTATAAACGCCGAGGCTAATCAATACCTATTTAACATGCGAAATTCGATATTCACCATGTGTTATTCTAGATAATCTCCAGGTACCTTTTCAGTTCCCAGTCTGTTACCACTTTTGAAAATTGCCTCCATTCCCATTCACGCGTGCCTGCAAAATGTTCTACGAATTCCTTTCCAAAAAGCGCTGTTGCGATTTCAGATTTTTTCATGGATTGTGTAGCCTCCCACAAATTAGCCGGCAATACCCCATTTTTTTTATCTGTATAGCCATTACCAATAGTTGCAGGCGTTGTTAATTTCAGTTTATTTTTCACACCATATAAACCTGAAGCAAGGCAAGCTGCCATAGCCAGGTATGGATTCGAATCTGATCCAACCACCCTGGTTTCCAGTCGTGCGGAAGTAGCACCATTAGGCAACACACGCAATGCAGTGGTGCGGTTATCGATTGCCCAGGTTAATGTGGTGGGAGCCCATGCACCTTCCACCAGTCTTTTGTAACTATTAATGGTTGGTGCATACATTGGTAAAACAAAAGGCAAACAATACAACTGACCCGCTATATAACTTTCCAGTAATGCGCTCATTTTTGTTTCAGATTGTTCATCATAAAACAAATTCCTTTTGCTATCGGCACTCCATAAACTCTGGTGCACGTGGCCGCTGCAACCGGGCAGGTTTTCATTCCATTTCGCCATGAACGTTGCAATTAATCCATGCCGGTGGGCAATTTCTTTTGCACTACTTTTGAAAAGCACGGCCCTGTCGGCAGCTTCTACAATTTCTCCATAGGAAACTGCAGCTTCATATACACCCGGGCCGGTTTCCGTATGCAAGCCCTCTATCGGAACATTGAATTTTTTTAAAGAATCGAAAAGATCATGAAAGAAAGCGCTTTTTTGGGAAGCACGTAAAATTGAATAGCCAAACATACCATTGGTCATCGGCCTTAGTGTGCTGAATTTGGTTGCATACAATTCATCAGCATTATCAATAAAATTAAACCACTCGAATTCCTGTGAAAAATAAGGGATATACCCCGCATCTGTTGCCTGCTTCGCAATTTTTTTTAATAAGCTCCGTGGGCAGGCCACGTAATCATTTCCTTTAGCATCACGAAAGTCCGCCAGGAAAAAAGGCAAATCATTTTCCCAAGGCACATTCCTGAATGTGTTGAGATCAACCATGGCCAGCGCATCGGGGTAACCGCTGTGCCAGCCTGTTAATGTTGCATTATCATATGCAACATCATTAGCATCCCAGCCAAAAACCACATCACAAAAACCAAAACCTTTTTCTGCAACTGATTTAAATTTTTCAAAGCTGATCACTTTGCCACGAAGTATGCCATCCGTATCCGTAACAGCTAATTTTACTTTGGCAATATTCCTCTCCGATAGCTCCTTCAATAATGCGGTGGCGTTTTGTCTGGCTTGCATAGAATTTATTTTAATAGCGTTCAAATATAAGAAGATCGAATATGAAATACATTACAGAGAAACAATAAACTCTGTTCCTGTTGTTTCCTCTGCTTTTACGCTGATGCTGCAATGAATTGCCCTGGCCAGGTCGCGGATGATATGCAGGCCGAGGCCATGTGCCGAACCGCTGCTGGCGGTTTCATCATATAGTGCCTTCAATTTCTCCTCCCTGATGCCCGGCCCGTTATCCCGCACCGATAAAAAAAAATTACCCTTCTCTTGCCAGGCCTTCCATTCTATCCTTCCATCCGTTTTATCAGACAATGCCTTTATGGCATTGGCAGTTAAATTATGCATAATCGTTTTCAGGAAATTCTCATCCGTTTCCATCTCTATTTGCTGTTCATCTGAAAAATTCAATCTAATGTTTTTCTGGTCGCCGAACATTTTTTGCAGGTACAAAAACAGATCGCCTGCTTTCACCATCTTTTTTTCCGCCCTGAACTGCTGCATCTGGCTCTTGCTCCAAAGCAGCATGCTTTCCATCGTTTCCAGCAATGTTTGTGCAGAAGCGCTGATCCGGTTTTCCCTTTCCACGGCCTGCTCTTTACTCAATGCATCAGGATCAATTTTGCGGAGCATTAAAAAATTCACCAGGTTGGCAATCGGGCTCCGCAGGTCATGGCTCAGGATGCCAAAAAATTTTGCTTTCAGTTTATTGGCCTCATCCAGTTCCTTATTCAGCTTGGTCAGCTCTTTATTCTTTTGTTTTCTGATAATGCTGATCCGGTAAAACAAAAACCCTATTGCACTCATCAGCACTAACCCCGCCAATAAAATGAAAGTGTTTTTCTTCTGTTCACGTACCTGTACCTTTTGCTTTTCTATCTCCTGGTTCTTTTTGTCAATTTCATTTCGGCTTTCTATTGACGCTATCTTATTTTTATTCTCCTGTGAAAAAAGAGAATCGGTAATCGTTTGATA
>Ga0335069_10001736_pt1 | contig 34602 bp, 31 predicted proteins | sample Lox_Sample_11_FD_206714 | JGI IMG/M metagenome (GOLD analysis project Ga0335069, IMG submission 206714) | Soil microbial communities from Loxahatchee National Wildlife Refuge, Florida, United States - Lox_Sample_1.1 | ecosystem: Environmental > Terrestrial > Soil > Wetlands | place: USA... | reverse complement strand
TCCGAAGTAAGCCGCCTGCGCCGCCCCCTTCTCGCCCGCGGGACCGACGCCGACGACGACGAGATCGTGGTCGTAGGGCATCGTGGCCGAGAGTACCTCAACCGAGCTTGGCCCGAAGCGTGAACGCCAGGGGTGCTCATGAAGCTCGGCAGGAGCGGTGCTTTCGTCACGGTCGCGGTGCTGGTGATCGCCCTAGCGCTGGGGGCGCGCGAAGCGCGAGCGCAGGAGGATGAGGATCGGCCCTGCGTTCAGCCGACGGCCTACAGCCCGCCGCTCCATCGGAATCTGAGGTCGCATGCTTCGCTGGGTGCGGTCGGGGATCCGGCATCCATCGGGGACCCGGCATACGCTCCGGCATACGTAGGGGAGCGGCCCTCCGGGGCGCACGTGACCTTTCCGGTCGAGATCGCGGTCACCGCCGGGTACGCGTTCGCCGGTGGCGTGGCGGTGCAGGGAGGCTCGGTGGCGCTCGCGCCGTCGCCCGTCTTCGGTGCGACGGTGGACGTGGGCAACTTCTTCGGCGTGCGCGTCGAAGCGGTCTACGTGCTCCAGAACACCGGCGTGCAGTTCCTGGGGAACGACGGCTCGGTGACGCCGCACTACGACGTGACGGCGCACCACTTCAGACTCGGCGGCGAGTACGACATCCTGCACGGTCGCGTGCGCCCCTTCGTGGGACTCACGGCGGGCGCAGAGTGGCTCGCGCCCCATTCGGACACACCGGATGAAGTGTGGTTCGAGGGATCGCTCGAAGCGGGCGCCAAGGTGCGGATCACGAAGGCGTTCGGGATCAGGGCGCAGGCGGAGGCGACGGTCGTCGCGATGGACGCGAGCAGCCAGGTCTTCTGCTCCGACTCGGGCGGATGCATCCCTCAGTGGTACGGCATCGGCACTTCGTATCTGGCCTTCACGGCGGGGCCGACGCTGGGCTTCTGAGGACCGGTTCCTACTTGGACGCGGACGGATGCGGCTGCGGGAGGGGCACGATCTCGAGTCGCACGATGGTTCGAGTCCTACGCGACGGTCCGCGCGGTCACAAGATGTGCAGCACGTACATTGGGGCACCTGGGACTCGGGACCCATCGAGTCGTACGATGAAGCGATGGATAGGCGAGCGCGTTGGGCCGGTGCGTTGGGCGCTCTTGTGTCTCTCGTCTGGGCGTGCGGTTCGTCCTCGGGCAACGGAGGGGGCGGCGGCGGGGGTGACGACGGCGGATCGTCGAGCGGCGCCAGCAGCAGCGGCGGGGGCAGCGGCAGCACGAGCAGCGGCGGCGGCAGCGGCGGGAGCAGCGGCAGCAGCACGAGCAGCAGCGGCGCGGGCGGCAGCAGCGGCGGAGGGAGCAGCGGAAGCTCCAGCGGCAGCTTGCCGAGTGGCCGCAGCTACCCCGACACGAACGCGGTCATCGCGCTGCTCGTCGATCAGCTGCCCACGATGAACATGGCGCAGATGCAGTTCGCCACGAGTCACTACGTCGGTACCGAGAAGCAGGTGCTCTCGGTGACGCAGCAGCTGCGGGCGCTCAACAAGAACTTCCTCGTGCTGCACTACCACCTCTGCATGTGGCAGTCGGGTCCGATGACCCCGTTCATCTGTGACGGGATGACTTGGTGCAACGACTACCCCACGGTGACGATGAACGAGAGCTGGTTCTGGCACAACACGAACAACGAACGCGTCATCGATCCCGACCAGGCGCTGCTCATGAACGTCTCGGTCGCCGGCTTCCAGCAGTACTGGGAGCAGTCCCTCGAGACCCAGGTCGCCGACGGGCAGTACGACGGCATCATGTTCGACTCGGCGTCGCCGTCCCTGCTGCAAGGCTGGGTGGGCGGTAGCGGCATGAACCAGGACCCGCGCCTCGCCGGCACGGCGGCGCACGACACGACGTTCGCGGAGCTCGGCAACACGACGTGGATCGACGCGTGGCAGACGTGGATCAAGAAGCTCAATGACGATCTCGCGGCCAAGGGCATCCCGCTCATCCCGAACGACGGCAACTTCATCACCGGGTGGGACACGACCGACTACACGCTGACCTCCGGCGTCTTCTCCGAGGGGTTCGCGAGCACCAACGAGGCCGTGAGCGACTGGCAGGCGTCCACGAACTACCTGCTCAAGCTCGCGTCGCTCGACAAGATCATGATCCTCCAGAACTACCTCTCGTCGACCACCGACCTTGCGACGCGCATGTACTACCTGGGGAACTACCTGCTCGTGAAAGGGCACCACACGTATCTCGACTACTTCCAGGCCGGTCCGCTCGAGTGGTACCCCGAGTGGGGCGTCGACCTCGGCGCGCCGACGACTCCGGCCACGACCGACGTGTCCACACTGGCCAGCGGGGGCGTCTACCGGCGCGACTTCGCCAAGGGCAGCGTGCTCGTGAACCCCACGTCGTCGCCCGTGACCGTCACGATCACCGGCAACCAGGTCGTCCCCACGGGCGGGGGCGCGGTCGACTCGACCGGGGCGACCCCGGGGACGCTCTCGACGAACGCCGTTACCTCCGTCACGGTTGGGCCGACGACCGCCGAGATCGTCCTGCACTGATCCCTGGCGTCCGTGGTAGCCCTTCTGCCATGGCGGAGGGCTCCAGCAACGCCCCGCGACGGCTCGAGCCGAGGGGCGATCGCTCGGCGCCGCTCGTGTTCAAGCAGGGGAGCCGCCCTCCCTACGCCATCCGCTGGTACGGGGCGACCTCCCTCTGGGGACACTTCCGCAACTTCGTCTCCACCGCGATTGCCCGCGAGTCGGTCGATTCCCGCGACTGGATGCGACCACTCGAAGCCACCGAGATGCTCGCGAACGTCGCGCGCGTGCTGGGCGTCGAGGCCAAGGGCACGGTGCTCGAGTCGCTCGGTCGCCCGCTCTGGATCGACTGGGTCGCCGACACGGGCGACGATCGCGACGTCAGCGAGGCCGTGGCTCGCATGGTGTTCGACACGTACACCGTGAACGAAGGAGGCACCGAGCTCGCGCTGCCGCGCGGAGACGTGCTCCTCTTCGGGGGCGACACGGCGTACCCGGTCGCGACGACCGAGGAGATCTACCGGCGCGTCGTCCAGCCGTGGAACGAGGTGCTGCGCGAGCCGACGGTGGACCGCACCCCGCGGCGCCGTGTCCTGCTCGGCATCCCCGGCAATCACGACTGGTACGACGGTCTGGACGGCTTCGGTCGCCTCTTCCGGAAGCGTCCACCGCGCGCCGAGCAAGAGGAGGGCGAGTCGATCCGCGCTCCCGAATCTCGAGCGCCGTCGGCGCCACCACGGAGCGGCGTGGGTCGGCTGGCGCGAAGGCTCCACCTCGACGAGCTCCGGGGCAGCATCGAGATCGTCGCGGGCATCCTGCGCGGGATCACCGCCCTGTGGAGCGGTCGCGACGTCGAGCATCGGAAGCGGCTCGCCATCGACGGCTACGATCCCGTGCAGGAGGCGAGCTTCTGGGCGCTGCCGCTCGCGCCGGGGCTCGACCTGTGGGGCGTCGATCGGCAGCTCGGTCGCCTCGATTACCGACAGCGTTCCTACTTCCAGGGCCGAAGGCGCGATGGCGCGTCCACGGGCGGCGTCTGGCTCGTCGCGCCCGATCCGGCGCTGTCCCACGGGGAGCCCTGGATCCACGGACAGAAGATGCTCGGCGCGTGCGGCCTGACGTTCGAGCGCGACCGGGTGCTCTACCAGTGCGGGGACATGCACCACTACGAGCGGCGTGTGCTGGGCGACTCGATGCACGTCATCTCGGGGGGAGGGGGCGCCTTCCTCCACGGCACACGCATCGTGCCCGACCCGGCACCGGCGGCCGCGGCGTACCCCGATGCCCGGACCACGCGACGGCTGGCCCTGCAGGTTCCCTTCAGGCTGATGCTCGGACGGTCGGGCTACCTCGTGCACATCGCGGCGGGGATCGTCGCGGCGATGCAGCTCGGGATGGACTGGCACCACTACAGCCGCACCTGGTGGGTCGCGGGGGTCGCGAGCCTCCTCGTCACGTGGGCGCTCTACTCCATCGCCGGCCACCACCGCGCGTATCCCGGCCGGGTGCTCGCCCTGGCGCTTCCTTTCGGCATCGCGTTCGGATCGCTGCCGCCGGCGATCGTCAGCCTCCTCCGGTTCGCGGGGCACTACATCCCGCTCCTCGGGCGCGATGCTGCCGCGATCATCGTCTACGCGTTCGTCGGGGCCTTCCTCTTCGGCAGCTTCCTCGCGATCTGCGCGCTGCAGGGCCTCGAAATGCAGCAGGTGTTCACGGTGCTCGGCCACCCGGGCTTCAAGCACTTCGTGCGCATGCGCGTCTCGCCCGACGGGACGATCGACGCATGGGCCATCGGCAAGGACGATCCGCTGGAGCCCGAAGGGCCCTGGCTCCTCGACCGCTGGACCTGGCGCTCGCGCTGAGCGCCGACGCGAGCGCGCGCGCTACTTCTTCGGCTGGACGATCTCGACGTCCCAGTCGATGACCACGTCGCTCGACCCGGCGTACGGCGGGAACTGGATCTTCTTGAAGGCGTTGATCACGCACACGCCGACCGGCTTGCCGTCGTAAGGGGAGGGAACGGTCACCTGCTTCACGTGGCCGTTGCGTCCGAGCACGACGCTCGCCTTCGTCGATCCCCAGGGGCCCGTACGCTGCCCCTCGTCGTCGCTCGCGGATCCGCAGCCCGACTTCACCTGGCGTGCGGCGCGCTTGAGCTGCGCCTCGACGGCGTCCTTGTCGTAGGGCGTGCTGCCGCCCGAGGAGCCGCTCGAGTCCGACGAGGAGCTCGACGTGCTGGACGACGAGGAGGACGACGAGCTGGCCGAAGACGAGGACGAATCGTCGTCCGGATCCTTCGCGCTCGTCTTCCCGCTGCTGCTGCTCGACGACGACGAGTCGTCGCCGCTGGGCACACAGTCATCCCCCTTGAGCACCGTCCCCTCGGGACACGTCCCCGGAGAGTCCGCCCCCTTGCCGCCTCCGCCGCATCCGGCGACCGCGAGGAGGAACGCTCCCAGCGTGGCCGCCGCCCATCCGCTCGAGCTCATGGCCCGCATTGTAGTCCTAGAGATCGGTGATCTTGTAGTCCTTGATCTTGTAGAGCAGCGCCCGGTGGCTGATTTCCAGGACGTCGGCCGCGCGGGTGCGGTTCCCCTTGGTCTTCTGCAGGGCCCGCCGGATGAGGATCTGCTCGATCGCCGCGGTGGTCTTCTTGATCGACAGCTCCCCGCTCGCGAGCTGCACCTGAACCGGATCCAGCGCGTCACGGATGCGCTCGGGCAGGTCGATCGACTGGAGGACGTCGGTCTCGGCGAGGACCATGGCGCGCTCGATGGTGTTCTCCAGCTCGCGCACGTTGCCGGGCCAGGCGTACTCGAGGAGCAGCTTGCGCGCCTCGGGGGAGACGCCCCGGATGCTCGTGCCGAGGCGGGCGTTGTTGCGCGTCAGGAAGTGATCGATGAGCAGGTTCACGTCCTCGCGCCGGTTGCGCAGCGGGGGGATGGCGATGGCGAGCACGTTGATGCGGTAGAAGAGGTCCTCGCGGAAGCGACCGGCCTTCACGTCGGCGGCGAGATCGCGATGCGTCGCGGCGATGATGCGCACGTCGACCTTGATGTCCTTGGGGTCCCCGAGGCGCCGGATCGTCTCTTCCTGCAGGACGCGCAGGAGCTTCACCTGCAGGTTCAGGGGCAGCTCGCCGATCTCGTCGAGGAACAGGGTGCCCGCGCTGGCCTCCTCGAAGAGGCCGCGCCGGTCGGCCGTGGCGTCGGTGAAGGCGCCCTTCTTGTGGCCGAAGAGCTCACTCTCGAGGAGGTTCTCGGGGATGGCGCCACAGTTGATGGCCACGAAGGGCGACGCCTTGCGCTGCGATCGGTCGTGGATGGCGCGCGCGACGAGCTCCTTGCCGGTGCCGCTCTCACCGGTGATGAGCACCGTCGTCTTGAAGTCGGCGATCTTGGTGATGGTCCGGAAGATGTCGGTCATCTCCCGGCTCTTGGCGACGATGGACGAGAACTGCGTGTCCTTCTGCATCTGCTCGCGCAGCGCCCGGTTCTCGCGGCGTAGCGACTCGCGCTCCTCGGCCTTGCGCAGTGCGAGGACGATCTCGTCGGGCTTGAACGGCTTGCTCACGTAATCGTAGGCGCCGGCCTTCATCGCCTCGATGGCGAGGTCCACGTTGCCGTAGGCGCTCATCACGATGACCGTCGCCGGGTGCTGCTTGGCCTTGAGCGCGCCGAGCAGATCGAGCCCTCCCATGCGCGGCATGCGCACGTCGGTGAGGATCACGTCCGGATCGAACGAGTCGAGAGACACCAGCGCGGCCTCGCCGCTGTCCGCGAGCTCGACCTCGTAGCCGTGCTTCTTCAGCAACGTCCGAAGGACGAGGCGGATGTTCTCCTCGTCATCGACCACGAGAACGCGACGCATCGGGTATGAAATCTTTTCACAGTTGGTCGCGTTTGGCCAACTCGCCGCCGGCAGAGCCTGAAAAACAATGCGTGCGCGCGAAGCCGTAGCGTGCTTGCACATCGCCGCTCCTGAGGCGAAGGTACGTCGATGCGTGGCGGCCGGGCCGGTGGGACGTCACCCCACCTTCGCGGGGCGATGGTGGTCGCCTTGGCTTGGGCAGCATGCGTCCCTCGAGCGCTCACCGTGGCTTCGTCGGGCGACGATGCCGGGGACGACGGCTTCCCCGTGCAGGACGACTGCGGGGCCTGTGGTGACGATGCTCCGCCGGGCGACGACGCCGCGGACTCGGGCGACGCCGAAGCCGGCGCTCTGATGCCGACGCTGTCGCTGGGCCCCGATCGCCCGTTGATGCTCACGGGCGGTGACGGCGGCGCGATCAAGACGGCGCATTGTCCGAGCGGGACCTTCGTCACGCGCGTGGATTCCTACGACGACGGAGCCCACGCGTCCGGGATCGTCTTTTACTGCGCGCAGCCTTCCCTCGTGTGGGGCGACGGATCGTACTCGGTGATCCTGAAGCAGATGTCGTCGGGCCAGTCTCTGCAGCCCAACAACGCAGCCACGACGTTCGGCAGGATGGATAGCTGCAGCCTCAAGGGACTCTCGGCCATCACCCGCACCGTCGGGCAGGTGGACATCTACGTGGAGGGGCTCGGCAACCATTGCGGGACCAGCGTCGTGAACATCGAACCCGACGCCGCCACCGTCTTCGACTTCCAGAGCGATGGCGACGCGTCCTTCACGCGCTGGGGAGACGCAGGGACGAAGTTCAGCCTCGCGTGCAAGTCGAACGAGGTCGTCGTGGGCTTCGACGTGCGCCAGGGGTCGTGGCTCAACGCCATCGCGCCGATCTGCGCCTCCCTGGACGTCGTCTACATGTAGGGTACGTCGCGTGCGAACCGGGCTCGATCGACTCGCCACGCATCCAAACCTCGGCGCCGAGTTGCGCGCGGCTCGCGTCGGCCTGCTGGCGCATCCCGCTTCGGTGGATCGCAGGCTGGTGCACGTGCGGCGCGTGCTCGATGCGCTGGGGGTGCAGCCGGTGATCGTCTTCGGCCCCGAGCACGGCTACGGCGGGGAAGCGCAGGACATGGTGGGCGTGGCCGACGCGCGCGACGCCTTCGGGACGCCGGTACGCAGTCTGTACGGAGAGCGGTTCGAGGACCTGTCCCCGCGCCCCGAGGACCTCTCGGGAATCGACGTGCTGCTCGTCGACCTTCAGGACGTCGGCTCCCGCTACTACACCTTCGTGTGGACGGCCGTGCTCGCGATGCGCGCGTGCGCGCGCGTCGGGGTGAGTGTCCTCGTGCTGGACCGGCCGAATCCCATCGGCGGCGATCCGTCGAGCATCGAGGGCCACCGGCAGACGAGCGAGCTCTGCTCCTTCGTGGGTCTCGAGCCGATTCCCATCCGCCACGGATTGACCATCGGCGAGATCGTCGCCTGGCAGGCGGATGCGGCGCGGATCCCCCCGCAGCTCGTGCGGGTCGTCGGCGCCAGCGGCATCGAGCGCGCCGAGCACGCGGCGGCGTGGGACCGCCCCTTCGTGATGCCGTCGCCGAACATGCCGACGTACGAGACGGCCCTCGTCTATCCCGGCGGCTGTCTCATCGAGGGGACCAACTTGTCCGAGGGCCGCGGCACGACGCGGCCCTTCGAGATCGTCGGCGCTCCCTGGATCGACGGCGCGCGTCTGGCGAAGGGGCTGCAGGGGCTCGGTCTCCCCGGCTTCCGCGCGCGCCCGCTCACCTTCAGGCCCATGTTCCAGAAGCACCGGGGCGAGACGTGCGGCGGCGTCCAGGTGCACGTGACCGATCCGGTGTCCTTCCGCCCGGTGCGCACGTACGTGGCGCTCGTCGCGCTCGCCCACGCGCAGGATCCCGAACGCTTCCGGTTCCGCACCGAGGCTTACGAGTTTCGCGATGACGTGCCCGCGTTCGATCTGCTCACGGGGAGCTCCGAGGCGCGCGAGCGCATCGCACGCGGCGATCCGGCGCTGGACATCGCGCGCGCCGCGGCGAGCGTCGACGACGCCGACCGCACGATCGTCGCCGAGGCCGTCGAGGCCGGGCTCGCGCGCCAGATCTGATCCGCCTCAGCCCGGACCCGAGGTGCAGGCCGCCGGATCATCCACGCGCGGCACCCAGTGGCCGTTCTCGCACTGCAGCGTCGCCGTGCAGTATCCGCCGCCCACGTCGCAGGGCTCCTGCACGTTCTCGACGGTCGAGCACGCATTGGGATCGTCCTGCCTCACGATCCAGTGGCCGTTGTCGCACTGAAGCGTGTCGGTGCAGAAACCGGCGCCCTTGTTGCACGCGTCGGCCGTCGTACCGCCGCCGCTGCCCCCATGCTCCGCGCTGAGCACGGCCTTGGCGTAGGCGATGCGCGTCGACTCCTCGCACTGCCCGCAGCGCTCGAAGTAGTCCTCGAACGCGATCGTCGCGCCGCTCACGTCGGTGCTGTCGCGCAACCTGGTCAGCCCGTACGTCGAGAACTCCGTCAGCTCGTACCAGACGAACTCGAGCTGCAGGTCGAGGGACCACTCGTTCTGGCCCTCCCTGCTCGCGTACCAGACCACGTTGTCGTCCTGACTCGCGTTCCAGCGACCGCCCACGGACCACTGGGCGATGCCCCTTCCGGGCCCTCCTCCGTACTCGATGGCGGTCGGCTCGACGTTCGACTCCTGTTCGAGGTTGCCGACGATGCCGGCGGCCTGGAAGGGCTTCAGGCCCTTCTTCACGAAGAACTCGTACGCCGTCTTCTCGTTGCCCGACACGAGGTCCGACGAGGTCGTGCCGACCGGGGAGTCATCACCGGGGGCGCCGCTACATCCAGCGGTGGCCGCGCCGATCGTCGCGAGGAGTGCGGGGGCGAAGAAGTGGAGGGGGTGCCGGTTCATGCGACTCGCCCATTGCCACGCACGTGCCGAACGCCGTTGCGACAGCCTGCTGGATCCGAGTCCGCCGAAAGATGCTTGGTCCTCCGCGGACTTGGGCCTCCGGGCGACGATTGCGGCGCGCGATCGGCGGGTCGAAGGCTGCGGCCGATCGGCCGCGAAGCTTGCGGCCGATCGGCCGATTGGCCTAGCGGCCCGCGAGCGCCTTCGGCGCGATTCGTCGCGCAACCCCGCGTAATCCCTGCACACGACGCGAGGCATGCCCGTTGCGATGAGGCGCGCTCACCATGAACGTCAACTCCCTCCGCCTGGCCCTCGTCGCCCCTCTCTCCCTCGTGGCCGTCGCCTGCTCGTCAGCCCCTGGTGGCGACGAGAGCACGGGCTCCAGCACGTCGGACATCGTCGGATCGACGATCGTCTCCCGAGGTATGGAGTGGGTGAACGCGCGGCTGCACTACTGCCAGGCCGCTCGCGGCGCGGTCGATTACGACTCCGCGTGCTGGGGGTGGGAGGGGCCGAGCCATCGCTGCGATCGCACGAGCGACTCGGCGTGGAACGCGTACCGCTCCGACTGCTCCGGCTTCGTGACGTGGTCCTGGGGTCTGCCCCCGGTGGGTGACGGCGGATACGTCACGTCCGAGTTCGCGCCGTACGACAACGCGTTCTCGCACACGATCGCGGGGACCGATCTGGAGCCGGGCGACGCCCTCAACAAGACACCCGACGGGCACATCATCCTCTTCAAGCAGTGGGTGAACCGGGACCACAGCGCCGTCTTCATGGAGGAACCCGGTTGCTCGTCGTCGGAGCCGTACGCGCACGAGTTCACCTCGAACGTGACCATCAGCGGCTCCGAGGTGTACGTCGCCTACGAGGGCGAGGTGTTCTACGCGATTCGCTTCCACGGCCTGACCAGCGGGGGTGGGAGCAGCAGCAGCGGCGGTGGCGGTGGGAGCACCTCCGCGCCGGACGCTTGCAGCGAGGGCGCCGGCTTCTGCACCGAAACGCTCCAGTGCGACGGCGGCCACTGGATCATCAGGCAGGACGATCCGCACGCGTGCACGACCGTCGAGAACGTGAGGGAGGCGTGCCACGCGGGCGGCGGCTACTGCACGAACACCCTGCAATGCGAGAACGGCTACTGGGTGCCGCGAACGTCCGATCCGGCCGCGTGCACCACGGGGCCTGGCTCGCACCTCTGACCGGAAGGGCACGCGGGCGCTATCCTGAGATCGATGGGTAGCGCGCGCGACCTCCCGGGGGGGGCACCGGGTGCCGCCGGGGAAGCGCCGCCGTCCCGCTACGAGATCCTCGCGCGCATCGCGAGCGGCGGGATGGCCACCGTGTTCGTCGCGCGTGCGCGCGGTGCAGCGGGTTTCTCGCGTCTCGTGGCCGTCAAGCGCGCCCACCCCTTCGTCTCCGCGGACGCCGCCCTTCGACGCAGCCTGGTGACCGAGGCGCACATCGCCTCGGCGATTCATCACCCCCACGTCGTCTCGGTGCTCGATGTGGAGCTCCAGGGGGACGACGTCTGCCTGGTGCTCGACTACGTCGAAGGGTGCTCGCTGGCGGAGCTGCTCTCTCGGTCGAGGCGCGCGGGCACGAGGCTGCCGGCGCCCGTCGGCATGCGCGTGCTGCTCGACGCGGCCGGGGGCCTGCACGCCGCGCACGAGCTCTGTGACGAGCGCGGACGGCACCTCGGCTTGGTTCATCGCGACGTCTCTCCGCAGAACATCCTCGTCGGACTCGACGGCCACGCCCGGCTCACCGACTTCGGCATCGCGAAGATCGCCGACGACATCCACCACACCGCTACGGGCGTCCTCAAGGGCAAGGTCTCGTACATGGCTCCCGAGTACCTCGAGAGCAAGGCGTTCGATGCCCGCAGCGATCAGTACGCGCTGGCGGTCGTGGCCTGGGAGACGCTCACCAGCACGCGCCTCTTCAGCGGGGACTCGGACATGGAAGTGATGCGGCACATCGCGCACGGGCGCGCGGAGCCACCGTCCGCGGTCCGAGCCGATCTCGCGCCGTTCGACGACGTCTTCGCCAGGGCGCTCGCCCACGACCCGGCGGACCGCTTCGCTTCGGTCCAGGCGTTCGCTGCTGCGCTCGAGGATCGCGCGAGGCATCTCGGGTGGGTTGCCCCGCACTCCGACGTGGCGAAGGCGGTCGAGCGGACGGTGGGCGACCAGCTTCGGCAACGGCGAAGCGACATCGAGTCGCGTGTACCCATCTCGAGCAGCGGGATCGCCACGCGACCAGCACCACCGTCTGCTCGCGACGTGATGATCACGCGGTCGCTGCCTGGCGATTCTTTTCCTCCGCCTCCGGCGCCGTCACGCACGGGCGAGTCCGTGGCGACGTCCGCGAGCAAGCGACGCGCGAGCCGACGGCGTGCGGTTCTGGTCGGGTCGGCGGCACTCTGTCTCGCCGGCGTGGTGTCCACCGCGGTGGCGCTGAAGAACCGTGCTGCACGCTCCAACGCGAAAGCCGGCGACGCGCCGAGCGCCCAGATCCCTGGCGCGCCTGTGCAACCCCCTTCTGCGGCGCCTTCTCTGGAAGCGTCGGCTGCGCCCGCCGCGGCGCCCGGCTCCGTCACTGGCGACGACTCGCCGCCTCCTGCAAGCCAGTCGGCCGGCGCGGCGACACGCGCCCCCTCACGCCCGCGGCCCGCGCGCCCGCCCTCCACGCCTCCCCCACACTCGCCTTCGGGCACGATCCGCTACCGCGATCCGGGGTGAGACCCAGCTCGTCGATCAGAACCTGCCGGACAGCGACCCGAAGGCTCCGTCCCGGAACGGCTGCACCGAGACGCCCACACCCGAGCCCTTCGACGCGCGCGGTTCGAGCAACCAGAGCAAGGCGGCACCGGCCAGCGCCGCACCACCCACGCCGAGCAGAACGTCGCCGATGATCATCTGGCCTCGTCCCTCGTCGGCGGCCTCCACGTCCGACGACCGAGGACAGACGCCGCCGGGGCAGTTCGCGGATGCGCTGTCGTATCGCGACTGGCCCACCACCCGCATCACGAGCCCGGCGGCGCCGAAGACGACTCCCACCCCTGCGACGATGACCGGGACGATGGGAAAGGGCGCGTGCTGTTCGGGACGTGGCCGCGGGCGCTCCGCTGGAGCGGGGGGCTCCGGAGGGGTCGTCGTCTCGCGGAGGAGCGTCTTGCCGACGCGCAGGACCTGGCCCTCGACGATCCGGACCACGGACGTGGACGGCTTGCGGCCCGGAGCGACGACCGAAACCATGTGATCGCCCGGGTCGACCCTCACGGGGTCGCCGAAGGTGGCCGGGACGCCGTCGACCGTGGCGGTGGCGCCCTCGGAAGGCGTCTCCAGGCCGACCACGATGCGCGGGATGCGAGGCTCGAGGTTCGACAGCGCCGCGGCGGCAGACTGGGCGACGTCCGAGGTGCCTGCCGAACGTGCGGATGCCAGCGCTCGTTCATAGTGCCGCGCGGCCGTGGCGAGCGCCCCGGTGTGCTCTTCGGCCTGCGCAAGCGTGTAGAGGGCCTGCGGCGCTTCGCGGATGGCCACGACCTCGCGAAACCGCGCGACCGCTTCGGCCCAGCGTCCTGCGTCGGCCAGCTGGATTCCCTCGCGGTACAGCGCGGATCGTCGCGACTCGTTGTCGTCCTGTACCGCGCCACCGGTTTCGGGCGGGTCGGCCAGGGCGCGTGCCGGACACGCGCACACCATCGCGCTCGCCAACGCCCAGGACAGCGCGCGCATCGCCCGCACGAAGCCTAGCACCGGCAGGCGTGGGGCTGAGATAATCCCGTAGGTCATGTCGGACGAGTCGACGAGGACGAGGACAATCCACGTCAGGCGCGTGCTCGTCGACCCGCTTCCGGTCGTCCTGCGGCCCGGCGCTCCCGCGCAGCCGTCGGAGCTGCGGCTCGCCAGCGGCTCGTGCATCGTGGGATCGGGGTCGCGCGCATCGCTCGTCATCGATTCGACGACGGTCTCGCGCGCCCACGCCGAGTTCCGCCTCGTGCCGGAAGGAGTGCACGTGAAGGACCTGGGGAGCCGCAACGGGACCTTCTACATGGGCCAGCGCATCGACAGCGCCGTGCTCAGCCCCGGCACGCGGGTGCTGCTGGGCGCGGTGACCCTGGCGATCGATCTCGATTCCGACCACGTCGTCGATCCCGGCGATCCCGCGCCGGCCAGCACCTTCCGCGGCATGGTCGGCGCCGCGCCGGCGATGCTGTCGCTCTTCACGATGATCGCGCGCCTCGACGGGTCGCTCGTCCCGTGCCTCGTGGTGGGGGAGTCCGGGGTCGGCAAGGAGCTCGTGGTGCGCGCCCTGCACGAAGGGTCCGTCGTCTCGTCGGGGCCGTTCGTGCCGCTCAACTGCGGGGCGATCCCGCGCGATCTGGTCGCGAGTGTCCTCTTCGGCCACCGCCGCGGCGCCTTCACCGGTGCAGTCGATGCCCGACGGGGCGCGTTCGCCTCGGCCGACGGCGGCACGCTGTTCCTCGACGAGATCGGCGAGCTGCCACTCGACGTTCAGCCGGCGCTGCTGCGCGCGCTGGAGACCGGCGAGATCACGCCCGTCGGAGAGGACACGAGCCGCAAGGTCCACACCCGCGTGGTCGCGGCCACGAACCGCGATCTGGCCAGCCTGGTGAGCGAGGGGCGGTTCCGGCAGGACCTCTACTACCGGCTCGCGGTGGTCACGTTGCCGGTTCCGCCGCTGCGCGAGCGGCGGGCCGACATCCCCGCCCTGGCGCGGCTCTTCGCCCGCCAGGAGGGCCTCCCCGACCTCGACGAGGACGTGATCGAGGAGCTGTCGCAGCGACCGCTGCCCGGCAACGTGAGAGAGCTTCGAAACGCGGTGCTGGCGTACGTCGCGCTCGGCACGCTGGGATCGCCCGCCATCCCAACCATCCCTCCGTCCTCGACCGATCTCGGGGCGCCTTCTTCGCAGGCCCCACGTCTGGACGTCCCGTACCTCGCCCAGCGGGACGCGCTCGTCGAGAGCTTCACCCGCCAGTACGTCGCCGCGTTGCTCCAGCGTACGCGCGGCAATCAGACGGAAGCCGCTCGCATCGCCGGTCTGGATCGAACCTACTTTGGTCGGCTGCTCGCCAAGCTCGGGAGGCCGAAGTGATGCAGCTGCGATTCGCCACGGGCGTCGCCCTCCTTTGCCTCGCCTGTCAGCCGGCCATCCCGGCGTACACGGTGAACGTGCCCCCGCGGCTCGTCGACCTGCGTCCTCCGCGTTCGGTCGCCGTCGTGCACGGGGACGTCTCGCTCGACGGTGCGCGCGCCTCGATCGAGCACGCGATCCCGCAGGACATCACGGGCAGCAAGAAGCTCAACGCCGGGATCACCGACGTGGACGTCGCCTGGCACCTGACGCGCCGGCCGGTGATCCTGCGCGCCGAGAAGGACGGCCTCGGCCTCGAGGTGGACGTGCTCGGCGAGCTCGACGCGCAGGCTGCCGGCGTGAAGTGCCATTCGGGCGACTCGGGGATCGTCTTCCGCGTCGAAGCCGCGCCGACGCTCCTTCCGGATGGATCGCTCGCGCTCGATCACCTGCGATGGAAGCCCGAGCTGCGTGGCAAGCTCGATTGCGGTCCGGTGACGGTACCGCTGGGGAGCATCCTGGACGCGGTCGCCGAACCTCTCGCGGGAGCGCTCGCGAAGGGCGTCGAGCAGATCCACGTGCCGGTCGGATCCCAGCTGCAGTCCGGCCTCGTGGCCCTGCGTACGCCGCAGACGATTCACCTCGGCGGCACCGCGGGCGATGCGTGCCTGGACATGGATCCTGCGGAGTTCGTCCTGTCCCCGGTCGGCGGCTCCGGCTCGCAGATGAACCTGCGTGCGGGAGTAGACGTCGCGCCCCGCGTCACGCTCGGCGCGTGCGCGCCGGGAGCGTCTCCCGATGCGCCGCACCCGGGCCCGCTCGTGCGCGTGGAGCCGCTGAAGGACGAGTTCGACGTGGCCGTCGACGTCGCGGTGCCCTACGACGACCTGCAGACACGCGTCGCGCCGCAGCTCGTGGGCCACGAGTTCGGCAATGGTGGCCACACGGTCACCGTGGAGGGCTTCGAGGCAGGCGACGCGAGCGGCAGAGTGCTCGTGCGCATGCCGATCCGGGGTGAGCTCACCGGGATGATGTACCTGTGGGGAACGCCGGCGGTGACGCAGGAGGGGAGCCGCTGGGTGCTGGCGGTGCCGGACCTGCACGTGGCCGTGGAGAGCCAGTCGTTCGCGACGCGGCTCGAGCTCCTCGTGCTCGAGTTCAGGAACGGCGGCCTCGAGACGATGATGCGCTCGCTGCTGAAGCTCGACGTGACCGATCGCCTCGAGCAAGCGCGTACCGCGCTCTCGGGCCGGCGAAACGTGTCGTCGGGTCCGCCGCCCGTGGACCTGACGACGACGGCGGCGCGCATCCTCCCCGGACAGGTGGGATCGCGCGAAGGGACGCTCGTGGCGCAGCCGATCGTGTCGGGGCAGGCGGAGGTCCTCGTCGGCTCGCGATAGGAGCTTCGGGCACGAGTCCGACGGCCTGCTCTACCTCGCGATGGAGCTCCTCGACGGGGGCGACTCGTTCCGCGGCGGAGGAAAATAGCCGACACGCCGGAAGAACTCGGCATAGGTCGGAACCAGGCTACGAACCGACGGGCAGCGCACATCGAGGCCAGCCAGGCCGCTTCGCACGTTCTCGTCGTCGAGGGGTAGCCGCTCGCCCATGTGCTCCCGAAGCATGGCGGCGCGCTCGATCGTGAGCTGCGCGTAATACGGCCAGAACGGAAACAGCGCGCTGTCGCCCGGATCCTTCGCGAGCGCCAGAACGCGTTCGCGCCACGGCCCATACGCGACGGTCTCCAGCGCGTGACCGCACCTGCGAAGCAGGTCGTAGACCGCCTCGTATTTCAGCGGCTCGGGGTTGACCATGTTGAAGGCCATCGGGCTTCCCGGAGCGGCGGGCTTGCGGGAAAGACCCACGATGGCTCGTGCCAGGTAGTCCACGGGCATGAGGTCGAGCGCGACGTCCCAGTCGGGCGCCTGGCCCATCTGGATGCAGCCTTTCATGAAAGCCGCGATGAAGTCGTGGCGCCCCATCTGCGTGACCCCGGTGTCGCTGCGACCGGTGACGAACCCGGGGCGGTAGATGCTGACCTGCAACCCGCGGCGTGACCCCGCCGTGTAGAGCAGCTTCTCGGCGGCCCACTTGCTCTGGTTGTAGCCCGTGCCGAGCCATTCGCTCCGCTCGGGGACCACGAGACCGTCCCGCTCGCGGAAGAGGCCGAGCTGGGGCTGCCCGAGTGGGAAGACGCCGATCGTCGAGACGTGATGGATCGGCTTGCGCTTCATGTGCGCGGCGAGCCTCACGACCTCCTCGGTCGCCTGGACGTTGCCTTCCTTCAGGGATCGATACGGATAGGCCCAGTTGACCTGCGCACCGCAGTGGTAGATGCCGTCGAGACGGGTGCCCAGGAGATCGAAGCTGTCGTACGAGAGACCCAGCAGCGGCTTGCCCAGATCGCCGATGACCGCTCGCACCCGATCGTGGAACCCTTCGGTCGAGAGACCATACTGGCCGAGGTTGTGCGCCAACCGACGTTCCGCCTCCAGACTGTCCTTTGCGCGGACCAGGGCGTAGACCGTCGCGCCCGTGCCATCGAGGAGCTCGCGGAGCAAGAAGGCGCCGAGGAAGCCCGTCGCGCCGGTCAGGAGCAGCGACCGCGGAGGCGACGCGCTGTCGGGCAACCCGGACGCGTCGATGCTGGCCTCGAGGTTTCCTTCCGCGCCGAGGTCGACGATTCGCAAGTCCTCTCCCGTCCCGAACACGATCCGGGACGCAATCTCCTGGATGGGCGGCTGGTCCATGAATCGGGCCACATCGAGGTCGATTCCGGTCAGGCTTCGCGCCTGCTCCATGAGCTGCAACACGTCGATCGACGCGATCCCGAGATCGCGGAGGGGAACGTCGACAGGCACCTCGCCCGGGGGCTTGGCGAGAACCTTCGCGACGCCCAGGCGCAACAGGTCCGTGAGCGCGCGCTGGCGTTCCGCGTCGTCCCCCGTCTCCAGGACGGCGACGAGCGCGCTCGGCCGCTCGCGCTCCGCCCGCGACGGGCTCGCCTCGAAGCTCGGAGGTGTGCCCGTGCCTGGCCCACTTTCATCGATCCAGCAGCGCTCGCGCTCGAACGGGTAAGTGGGGAGCGCGACGTGACGCGGGCGCGCCGGCTCGAGAGGGCGAAAGTCGATGGGCGCCCCGCGCACCCACATCTCCGCGAGCAAGCGCGGTAGCCAATCGGGGCCTTCGCCCGGCGCATGGAGCGTCGCTCCGCGCCGCAGGTCGTAGAGTGCACCGGTCGGCAGATCGACGAGTAGCTCGCCGTCGCGCGCGTACTTCGCACAGATCTCGGCCGTGGAAGCTGTCATCGCGTCCACCAGCCCCGCGACGGGGATGCGGAGCTCCTTCCACAGCGCTCCCATCGCCGCACGGCCCTGCGCGCCGTTGAGCAAGACGAACAGTCGCGGGTCCTGAGGGAGAGACTGTCCCCGAACGACCAACGGCGCTTCCCCCGCCGGGCGAGACGCGTCCGGCGCATCCGCCGCTAGATCGGCGAGGGCGCGCCGGAGCTCGGCGCGTGTCGAGGCGACGATCACGGCGCGGTGCTGAAAAGGTGCCCGGCGAATCGAGGCCGCCGCCACTTCCTCGATGCTCGCATCCTCGCTCTCGAGAAAGGCGCCGTAACGACGGGCCAGCTCTCGCAACGCGCTCGGCGTGCGCGCAGACAGACACGTCAAGGCCGCCTGCGAACGCACCGGGGGCTTCGGAGCGGACGGCGCTTCCTGCAAGACGATCGTGGCATTTGTCCCGCCCAGTCCGAAGGCGTTGACTGCCGCGCGCCGTGGGGACGACGAAGGAAAGGCCGTGGGTGCCTCCGGCACCACGAGCCTGCGAAGCCTTTCGTCGATGTCCGGGTTGAGCCGCTGGAAGCCCAGGAGCCGGGGAACCTCTCCCGTGGCCAGGACGTGAATCGCCTTGATGAGGCTCGCAGCGCCGGCCGCTGTTTCGGTGTGTCCGATGTTCGGCTTGATCGATCCGAGGTAGCACGGCATGGTCGCATCGCGATCGATCGACAGCACCTGAGCGAGCGCCTGGTACTCCGTCGCATCGGCGACGGGCGAGCCCACGCCGTGCGCTTCCACGTAGCCGATCGAGTGCGGCGGCACCTGTCCGCGCTCGAGGGCTCGCGCGAACGTCCGCGCCACCTCCGGGCCCCAGGGAGACGTGAACCCCCCTGGCCGCCCTTCCTGCAGGAAGGCCGTGCCACGGATGATCGCGGCGATGGGGTCGCCGTCGTGCTGCGCATCTTCGAGCCGTTTGAGCACGAACAGTCCGCAGCCTTCGCTTCGCACGTACCCGTCCGCTCCTGCATCGAAGCTGCGACACATGCCGCTCGGCGACAGCATCCACGCCTGCGAGGCGGCAACCGAGTCGTGCGGTGCGAGGCTCAGGTGCACGCCCCCCGCGAGCGCCAGATCGGACTCACCGGTCTCGAGGCTGGCGCACGCGAGGTGGATGCCTGCCAGGGCCGACGAGCAGCCCGCGTCCACGGCGATGCAAGGCCCGCGCAGATCGAAGAAGTGAGCGAGTCGGCTCACCGTCATCGAGAACTGATTTCCCGCGACCGTGTAAGCGTTGAAGCTCTCGGTGCCGGCCATCAGCCGCCCGTAGTCGTTTCGCTGGACGCCCACGAACGCGCCGACCGCCTTCCCGGCGACATCCGCGGGGAGGAGCCCGGCGTTCTCGAACGTCTCCCAGCAGACCTCGAGGAGCAGGCGCTGCTGCGGGTCCATCTGCGCGGCCTCGCGCGGCGAGACGCCGAAGAAGGGCGCGTCGAAGCGATCGACGCCTTCGACGAAGCCTCCGACTCGGCTGCTCATCTTCCCCGGGGTGCCGGGCTCGGTGGAGAAGTAGTCCTCGACCCGCCAGCGGTCTGCCGGGATTTCACCGACGGTGCAGAGTCCATCGCGCGCGATGCGCCAGAGAGCGGCAGGGCCATCCGCGCCGGGGAAGCGACAACCGATACCGACGATGGCGATCGGCTGCATCGCCCCCACGAGCTACGCCTTCGGCTGCGCCGTGTAGAGTGCGTCCACGAGCGCGCCGACGGTCTTGATCTTCGCGAGATCCTCGCGAGCGATCTTCACCTTGAGCTGACGCATCGTCGTCGACACCACGTCGACGACGTCGAGGCTCTTCGCGCCAACCTCGGTCATCGACTGGTGGGGCTCGACGCGGACGTCCTTCAGGTCTGGGACGGTCGCCTGCAGATTTGTCAGCAAGACATCCATGATTTCGGCTTTGGTCACGGATCCCTCCTCAGCGTCACCCACGGTGGTTGGCCATCGCGCAGGTAGGTTGCCATTGCATTCCGAACGCCGGGATCTGTCAATCGTGCGACCGTCGCCGCCACGGCCCTCTGCAGCTCCGCGTGGAGCTCGGCTCGCGGCAGCAGGTGCGCACGCGTGCTCGCGAGCGCCGTGGGGTCGACCCGAGCGAGGAGGCGCTCGGTGGTCTGCAGCCGCCCGGCGAGCGCCTCCGGAGAGACGACTTCGTCCACCAACCCGAGCGCCCGGGCCTCCGCGGCGTCGCGGGCGACTCCCGTCAGCGCGAGCCAGGTCCATCGGGCGAGGTCCACGCGGCGACGAAGGGCGGGAAGGATGACGAGCGGTACGAGGCCGTAGAGCAGCTCCGGCAGCGCGAACGTGGCGCCCTGCGTCGCCAGCACCCGGTCGCAAGCGGCGAGCAGTCCCACTCCTCCGCCTACCGCCGGCCCCTCGACGACGGCGATGGTGGGGACGCGCGCATGAAGAAGATCCTCGAGCGCGTCGGCGACCGCCTGGACCGGCGCCGTCGGATCTCCACCCGCGGCGACGGCGTGGAGCGAGACTCCGGCGCAGAAGCACTCCGTAGAGCCTCGCAGCACGACCGGGGAACGCACTCCCGCGAGGGCCTCGTGAACATCGTCACGCAGGCGGAGCGCGCTCTCGGCGTCGATCTCCTTGGGCACGAGAACGTCCGGCACCGGTCAGCTCCAGGCGTAGCGGCGGACGTACTCGGCCATGCCGCGGAACAAGAGACGCCGCCGGCCCGCGTACTTCTCCGTGTACAGACCCTCCAGAGCGTCGAGACGCGGCTCGTAGTCGCCCTGGTCCACGTAGCTCGTCCGCTCCCGCTCGACCGCCTCGTACTGAGCGACGTCGATCACGCGTCGAGCGTCGAGCGCTGCCCGCAGTCCGGCGGCGGCTGCGACCTCCCGCACCCGGGATCCGAGCCGTGCACGATAGAACTCCGCGCAGCAGCCGGACCCGTACGAGAAGATGGAGACCGGGTCACCCGGCTTCGCTGGAGTCGAGTCGACCAGACCCAGGAGAGCCACGAACGTGGCGCCGGCGTAGGTTCCACCCATTCGGCGGTTGTAGGTCAGCGAAGGCAGCGTTCGCTCCGCGTAGTGCCGCGCGACCGCATCCGCGTCGCGGATGCCCACACGGCGCAGCAGCGTGCGATGGGCGCGAAACGTGAGTCCGCCGAATGGCACGTGATAGACGTTCCACCGGAAGTCGCGATCGAGGTCGATCCCTTCGACGACTTCGGTGAAGTGGTCGTACGCCTCCTCCAGCGCATTGAGATAGGAGATGAGGCTCGTCTCGCTGTTGCCCGTTTCGACCTGGGACGTAGGGCGAGTCAGGTCCGAGACCTCCTCCGTGTAGACGCCGCTGGCGGGCAGCTCCAGCTCGAGGAAGTCCGGACGATCGCTGACGAGAAGGGCGGTCGCCCCGGCGCCCATGACGTACTCCCAAGGCTTGCCGAGGTGCATGCGGCTCTGATCCGTCGTGATGACCAGTGCCTTCTTCCCCGGCGCGGCGCCCGCGCGAATCCAGCAGGCTGCCAGGTGAAGTGCAGCCGTCCCGCTGTAGCACGCGTGCTTGACCTCGAGGTTGCGGCACCGACTCGACAGTCCGAGGTAGCGCTGCACCCACGTGCTCATGGGTTTCTCCTGGTCGACTCCGCTCTCGGAGCACACGAGCAGCAGGCCGATGTCGTCCCGATCCTGCGTGGAAAGGATCGGGTCGGCGGCGTGAACCGCCATCGTGACTGGATCCTCCCACGCCGGGTTGAGCGATCGCTCGTCGACGAACAGATCGTCGCGAACGTGGCTCACCGGGTCGCCACGGGCTTCGCAGAGACGATCCATGGGCAGCGCGAGCGTGCACGGATAGACCCCGATCTTCTCGATTCCGACCGAGCTCACGAAGTCTCCTCGTAGCGACCGAACACGCCGACGGCGTTGATGCCGCCGAAACCGAACGCGTTCTTCACGAAGTGGCGGACTTCGTGGGTGCGCACGCCGTCACGACACACGTCGAAGTCGACCTCGCCTTCGATGTCGTCGATGTTGATGCTCGGATGAAGGCGCCCCGCCCCCATCTGCAGGACGGCCGCGATCGTCTCCACGGTCGGCGCAGACCAGCAGCAGTGCCCCAGCATCGACTTGGGAGCGTTCACCTTCAGTCCCGGGCGCGCGCCGAAGACGGTCTTGATCGAGCGCGCCTCGACCAGGTCGCCGAGCGCCGTCGAGGTGGCGTGCGCGCTGACGAAGTCGATCTGTTCGGGTGCCAGTCGCGCTTGCGACAGGACCTTCTGGATCAGCGCCACCTGCCCCTCCTGCGAGGGATCGGGCAGATGATTGGCGTCGGAGCTCGCGTCGACGGCGAGGACTTCGGCGTGGATCCGCGCGCCTCGTCGCCGCGCGTGCGCGAGCGACTCGAGCACGATGCAGCCTCCTCCATGCGCGGGGACGAAGCCCTCGCGCCTCTTGTCCCAAGGCCGACTGGCGAGCTCGGGAGCGTCGTTGAACGACTGCACGGCGATGGCTCCCATGATCGCCATCGCGTGGAGCTCGAGCGGGTTGTAGTCGAGGACGGGACCGACGACGAGCGCGACGTCGCAGCCGCGATGCCGGATCTCGTCGACTGCCAGACGCAGCGCGAGGTTGCCGCTCGCGCAAGCACCTCCGACCGTGTAGAGGGGGCCCCTGAGACCCAGCAGCTCCGAAACGCAGGCGCCATGGTCGGTATCGAGCCGACTGACGCTGGTCATCGAGTCGATCCAGTCGGGCTCCTCCTCGAAACACGTGCGGTTGTCGTACGCGTAGTTCTCGTTGAGATTGTGCCCGGCGACGACGGTGGCGGCAGTCGACCGATTGACGTGCGCGCGAAGGAGGTCGGCGTCGCGCACCGCATCGATGGCCATGAGCATCGACAGGCGCGTCGAGAAAGGCGCCTTGCGCATCAGACGCACCAGTTTCTGAAGGACGTGATCGGGGACGACGCCTTCGAGCCCCTTCACGCGTGCAGCGACGTCGTAGGCCGACAGATCGCCGCCGATCTTCGAATGGATCTTCTTGGAATCCAGCCCTCTCCATTTGCCGATGGCCGAGCGACCGGCCAAGAGCCCTTCGAGGAGCTGCGGGAGCGTGTCTCCGAGCGGCGTGTTCACCGCCATGCCCGTGATGACGACGCGTGACACTCGGGGAGGATCGATCCCCCTGCAGGAAGCGTCAAGACAGGCCCAACGTCGCGATGTCGACGTCCCGAGTCGCGACGGTCACCTCCGGACCGCTTCCACGATCGATCGCGAGCGCGACGACGTGGTTGCCGGTCGGGCGGTGCAGCGAGAACTGCCAACGTCGGGCGTCGTCACGGACGCGTTCGTCGAATTCGACCATCCATCGCTCTCCGTCCGGGAGAAAGGAAAAGTGCTCGAGGGGAAGCGCGAGCCCGAGCCCGCGGGCCTTGATGTAGGCCTCCTTGAGCGTCCAGTACTCGTAGAAGCGGTCGTGCTGCATCCGGGCGGGCAGCGCTCGGAGGGTCCGAATCTCGCGCGGCGAGAAGCAGCGCTCGGCGAGGTCGGCGGCGAGGGGCCGGCGGGTGTCTTCCACGTCCACGCCGACGCTGCGTCCCGCGCCGTCGACGAGGCAGACGATCATGCCGCTCGTGTTGGACAGGTTGAACCCCAGCGCCGCGGGTGCAAGGGGACCGCAAAGGGCGGGCCGTCCGTATTCGCCCTCCTCGAAGCGCCAATCCCACGGAGCCACGTCGGCGTAGTGCGACAGAACCGTGCGCACGACGGCTCGCGTCAGCAGGTACTCGACGCGCACCGAGTCGACGACGTGGCGTTCGTAACGAGATCGCTCCTCCGCCGTGAGCCAATCGAGAAACCTCTCCAGCCGCCCGAGGGCGGGGGGGGCGTCCCAGACGAGCTGCCAGAGATGCGCCTCGTCCCCCGGCAGCGGTAGTCTCATGTCTCCAGCGTGCCACGAGATCGATGCCCGTCGACGACCGCGATCCGCGGGTGTATCGACGGCCGTGCGAGGAGCCGTCGATGCTGAACGACCCCACCCCCGACCCCTCGGAGCTCGCCGCGCCGCGCAGACCGGCAGCGACGGTCTTGGCGAGTGGCAGCCAGGTCACTCCGGGACAACAGGCGGTCGCTCGGGCTTTTCTCCGGGTCATCGGCTGGCGGACGACCGGGCGAGCCCCGGACCATCCACGGTTCGTGCTCATCGCCGCGCCGCACACTTCCGCGTGGGACCTCCCGATGTTCCTGGCTTGCGCGTACGCGATGGGCGTTCGCGTGCACTGGACGGGCAAGCACACGATCTTCCGCTTCCCCTTCGGAGCGCTGTTTCGCGCGCTGGGAGGCGTGCCGATCGATCGACGGGCGAATCACAACGTCGTCGAGCAGATGGTGAGGGAGTTCGAGAAGCGCGAACGTTTCGTGCTCGCCATCCAGCCGGAGGGCACTCGAAAGAGGATGCCCTACTGGAAATCGGGCTTCTACTTCATCGCCAGGGGAGCAGGCGTGCCCATCGCCATGACGTATCTGGACTACGAGCGCAAAGAAGGCGGGTTCGGGCCGCTCTTGTTCCCGTCCAGCGACGTCGACGCCGACGTGCGCGCCATCCACTCCTTCTATGCCGACAAGAAAGGCAAGCACCCCGAGAGGTTCGGGAACATCGCGTTTCGGCCGAACGAGAAAGGAACCCGCCCATGATCCCGCGGACGCGTGATGCTCTTTCCGCGCTCCTGTCCCGCACGTTCCCGGAGGGCCAGGACATCGACCCGCAGACCGTCGACGCCTTCGTCGACGCCTTGATGGAAATGAAGGGGCGAAAGACGGCGGCGGACCTGCAGGACGGTCACGCGCCGCAGAGCCTGCGGAGCCCGGACGAGTTCATCGTCTACCACCAGCGCGCGACCCATGCCCGGCGTACCCCGGTGACCTCGGTGTTCACGGGTGAAGCGCAATCGGTGCGCACGCCGCTCCCCAAAGACGAGCCGCGCAAGTACGAGACGCCCATCGGAATGGTCCTTCCTTCGGATCACCTGCTGCCGACCGTGAGCGCCGTCCGCGAAAAGTACGGCTCGCGCATTCGAAAGCCGTTCACGCGCATCGATCTCGTGAGCCCCGCCCGCCACTCTGCGGTGAGGTTCTCGCCGATGTCGCTCTATCTCGGCTACGAGAAGGAGGAGAGCACGACGCCATCCTTCGTGGTCTTCGAGGCAGGTAGCGCGCTCGGAAAGCCCATGGCGCTCTACCTCGCCGAGACCATCGACACCGTCATCGAAGAGCCAGCCGGGTACGCGCCGACGCCTTTCTCCTCACCCGACCACTGGTACAGCGGCGGTCTCCGGATGGCGGCCAACGGCCGAGACCCCGAGGCGCTCTACATGAGGGCATCCAAGGAGAGGGGCGGCGAGCCGTACCTGCGTCTGCACGTGGAGTACCTGAGGGCGGACGGCGCGCCGGTCATGTGGCCGGCCAGGGAGATGGTCGAGGCCGCGCTTCGGGCGATGGCAATCATGAAGGGCATGGGCCTCGACCAGAACGTGGTCGAACGAATGGTGGCTGCAGCGGGCTTGGTGACCGTCCCTTGGGTGGACAAGCCGACCAACGCTTCGCCGGAGGCGGCCGCCGTCTCGAGCCCATTCGCTGCACCGGAACCGGTCGTGTCCTCGACGGCGTTCGACCCGTTCATCGCAGGCTTGCCGGCCGACGAGCGGCGCGCGTTCGAGTCCTCGATCGTCCTCTTGCTGGCGGAGATCGTCCGTGCCGACGGGAAGTTCGATCGCCTGGAGCGCATCGAGGTCGACTGGACGATGAACTTCCAGGTGCCCGCCATGCTGGGAGACGCGTTCCGGTTCTCCGAAGCGGCGGAGGTGGAGTACCGGTCGCTCATGCACGAGGCACCGCGCGCCGACACGCGTCCGTTCGAGGTGCGTCTGACCGAGCTCGGAGCCATCGTGGCTCGGTTGCCGGACGCGCTTCGCGCGCACTACAGACGCGTCGTCACCGACGTCTGTGCAGCCGCCGCGGAGTCCTCGGGCGGGTGGCTCTGGTTCGGCACCAAGGTGAGCAAGGAGGAAAAGGCGGTGCTCACGCGCATCGAAGAGGCGCTCGGGCTCGAGGCTCGCCCCGAGGCGGCCGCTCAGTCGACGAAGTAAGCCTCCATCACGCTCACCGCGCAGATCTCGCCGCCCAGCAGGAGCTGTCCCGCGCAGGTCATGGCCAGCGTGTCCGAGGCGAGCAAGAGGGCTCGAATGGTCACTTCGTCTCCGGGCGCGATCGCGCGGAGAAAGGACGCGCCGTGCACCTGCACTCCCCGGAAGCGGCGCGGTTTCGCCGCGCGCGGGATCTCGTGGGTGTTCTCCGCCTGGAAGTGGTGGCAGCAGAGGCAGAGCTGCCCGACCATCTCGATCTGGAGGCAACCCGGATAGATCGGATCGTTCGGGAAGTGTCCGCGGAACACCGGATCGGCCGGATCCACCCGGCGCACCGCCTCGAGCGCGCCCCGCGCCGGATCGACCGCAGTGATGCGATCGAGCAGCAAGAACGAACCTCGGTGCTCGATGAGACGCTCGATCGCCTCGCGCTCGAGAGAGACCTTGCGCGTCTCCGGACCCGGCGTCCAGATCGGCTCGCGCCGCAGTCGCCGGGCGAGCTGCGACAGCTCGATGGGATCGGAGAAGTCGGACGCGTTGGAGTGTGGCATCGGGACGCGATCTTATCGTCACGACCCCAGGCTTGCGCTGCGTAAGTCGAGGTCGTCTAATCATGGCTCGTGCCGTCGCCCGTAGGGTTCCTCTTTCCAGGCCAGGGCTCCTACAGCACCACCATGCTGAAGCGCGCTGCCGCGCTCGGACAGCGGAGCCGCGACGTGCTGCAGGAGGCGGAGGACACCCTTCATCGCGACCTCCGGAATCTCGACGACGAAACCCCGAGAAGGAGCAACCGCGACGTCCAGGTGACGATCTTCGTGGCGACGCAGATGCACCTCGTCGCGATCGAAGACGCCGGCGTGGTCGCGACGATGTCGCTCGGGCTGAGCCTGGGGGAGTACGCGCACGTCACGCACATCGGTGGGCTCGGACGTGCGGACACGCTTCGTCTCGTCGACACGCGGGGCGACCTGTACGACGGTGGTCCGCCAGGGAAGATGGTCGCAGTGTTCCCGATGTCTTTCGAGGAGCTCGCCGAGGTCATCGCGAGCGTCCTGCAAGGCGAGGGGAGCGCGGGCGCGGTCGTCGAGATCGTGAACGTCAACTCGCCGACCCAGCACGTGATCGCCGGGCAAAGGGAGCAGGTCGATCGCGTGCTCGCCGTTCTCGAGCGCGAGCACTTCGTGCAGACCGTGGTGATCGACGATCGGATTCCCATGCACTCGTCGCTGTTCGAGCCCGTGGCCCACCGCTTCCGAACTCATCTCGAGAGCGCCCCGTGGGGCAAGGTGCGCCTGCCCTATCGCCCGAACGTCGAAGGAAGGGTCGTCGAGGATCCCTCGGCCGCCGACTTCTCCGACCGCCTCGCGCGCCACGTCCACCGACCCGTGCAATGGCGCGCGTCCGTGGAGAGGTGCATCTCCGAATGTCCCGACGTCGTCTTCGTCGAGGTCGGGCCCGGACGGATTCTGTCGAATCTCCTGCAGAAACGATGGGTCCCGAACGTGCGCATGGCGACCGACAGCGGCGATGACCTGCGTGCGAGCATCGACGGCATCGCGAGGAAGCTCGGCCATGCGTGACGAGAACGGGAAAAAACGCGTCGTCGTCACCGGCATGTCGATCAACACCGGTCTCGGCGACACCCTCGAGGGGTTCCGAGACGCGCTCTACGCGGGCACGTCGGCCATTCGCGAGTGGAAGGCGTTTCCGACCGAGCGCGTCTACAGCAAGATCGGCGGGGACCTCTCGGACTACGACGTCCCGTCTCGCCTGCAGGCGCTCGAGAGCGCGTTGCCCCCGGCGACGTTCAAGCGCCTCCGCAAGCTCGTCGCCCGGGCTCCCTGGACCACGAGGCTGACCATGCTGCTCGGCGCGAGCGCGTGGGTCGACGCGAATCTCGGCGGCGACGGGGACGGGCTCGACGAAGCGGCCGTGATCGTCGCGGGCCACAACCTGAACGCCCTCTACATCTACAAGACCCGAGACACGTTCGAGGACGAGCCAGACTTCATCGACGGCATGACGTCGCTCTACTCGCTCGACACCGACCACGCGGGCTCGCTTTCGGAGGCGCTTCAGCTTCGAGGGCCCATCTACACGGTCGGCGGCGCGTGTGCGAGCGGCAACGTCGCTCTGCGCGCAGCCATCGACGAGATCCGGCACCACGGGGCGCCCATCGCGCTCGTCGTCGGCGCGGTGCTGGAGTTCACGCCGCTCGACGTGCATGCCATGGCGCTCATGGGGGCCATCACCCATCAGAGCTTCAACGCCGAGCCGGCCCGGGCGAGTCGGCCGTACGACGTCCGACGCGAGGGCTTCGTGCCTTCACACGGCGGCGCGGGCCTGGTGATCGAGAGCCTCGAGAGCGCCCTCCGCCGCGGCGCGCGCATTCACGCCGAGGTGCTTTCTTGTGCTGCCGGTTCCGACGGCAACCATCTGCCCCAGCCCTCCGAGGAGGGCCAGGCGCGGACGATGCTCCGCGCCCTTCGCGAAGCGGGGATCCGGCCCGAGGAGGTCGACTACGTGAACGTTCACGCGACCTCGACGCACCTCGGCGATCTCACCGAGCTGCGATCGATCAAGCGGGTCTTCGGCAGTCACGCGCCGAAGCTTCGCTTGAACGCTCCGAAGTCGATGCTCGGGCACACGTGCTGGGCAGCGCCGACGGTCGAGACGGTCGCGGGCATCCTGCAGATGAACGCGAGCAGGCTGCACCGATCCATCAACATCGACGAGCTCGACCCGGAGGTCGATCTCGACGTGTGTCGCGACGGAAACGTCGACGCGCGCGTCGGCGTGTTCATGAAGAACTCGTTCGGCTTCGGGGGAATCAACTGCGTGAGCGTGTTCCGGAGGTTCGAGGGATGAGCGACGACCGTCGCGTCATGTTCGTCTCGGGCGGCTCGCGCGGCATCGGCGCGGGGCTCGTGGTGGGCGCGGCCAAGGCGGGGCTCGACGTCGCCTTCACCTACCGCACGCACGGTGCAGCGGCCGAGTCGGTCGTCCGTCGGGCTCTCGAGTCGGCTCCGGGAAGGACGATTCGCGCCTACGAGCTCGACGTCCGCGATCCCGAGGCGGTCGAGCGCGTAGGTGACGTGGTCCTCGACGAGTTCGGTCACGTGGACGTGGTTGTCGCCAACGCGGGTATCACGCGGGTAGGCCTCGCCTTTTCGACCGCCAACGAGGACTGGCGCGAGGTCATCGACACGAACCTCACCGGCGCGTTCTGGGTCACGCGTCACTTCCTCGCGTCGATGCTCGCGCGCCGCTGGGGTCGCATCGTCTACGTGTCGTCGGTCGCAGCCAACGGGATGACCGGCGATCCGGCTTACTGCGCGAGCAAGGCCGGGCTCCTCGGGCTCACCAAGGCCATGGCGAAGGAGTACGGACGGAAAGGGGTCACGGCGAATGCTCTGATCCTGGGCCTGTTCGAGACCGACATGAGCGCCGAGGGGGTGAGCGAGCGAAATCGCAGCTTCTACGAGACGTACTGCCCGGTCGGCAGGCCGGGGCAGATCGACGAAGTGACGGCCATGGTCCTCCATCTCGCTCGCGACGTGAGCGGTTTCATCAACGGTCAGACCCTCGGCCTCACCGGGGGGCTCGACTGGTACCAATGAGATGCTGATCGACTACGCCGACAAGGCGGTTCTCGTCACGGGCGGAACCAAGGGCATCGGTCTCGCATCGGCGCTCGCGTTCGCTCGGCGCGGCGCGCACGTGACCATCACCCATCGCTGGGGCTCGGCGGACGAAGAGAAGCTCGTCGAGTGCTTCCGGGCGGCGGGCGCCGTCCCACCGTCGATCGTCGAGGCCGACGCGGCGAATGCCGACGAGACGCGCGCCGTCTTGAAGGGCATCGCTGACCGTCACGGCGCCCCCACCGCGATCGTATCCAACGTGGCCGTCGCGTCGGTCGTGGCGACGCTGCAGGACTACGTCCAGCGCAACCTGCACCGCAGCATCGACTACGGGGCCTGGCCCCTCGTGAGCCACACGCTTCTCGCGCACGAGGTGTGCGGACGCTGGCCACGCTACGTCGTCGGGGTCTCCGCCGCGGGCCACGAAGCGATGCACGTCAACTACGACTTCGCTGCGGCGTCCAAGGCCGTGCTCGAGACGCTCGTCCGTTACCTCTCCCATCGGCTCATGAAAGAGGGGGTCCGCGTCAACGCCGTGCGTACCCGCTTCGTGTCGACGGACTCCCTGCGGTCGATCTTCGGAGAAGACTTCGAGCCGTTCGTGAAGCGCTACGCCCCGGACCTCTTCGTCTCGGCCGAGCAAGTGGGAGAGGCGATCTTCGGGATGTGCTGCGGTCTGATGGACGGTGCCTCGGGCCAGGTCGTGTGCGTGGACGGAGGTGCAGCCTTCGCCGACGGCTTCAGCCGCTTCTATGATGATTTTCGACGGGGCTTTTTCGGCACCGAGCAGCGTGCCCACTCGAGGAGGGAACCCGATGAATCGTGAAGACATCGCCAACGTCGTCCGAAAGCACCTGGCCGGCATTCTCGACGGGGTCGACCCCGCGAGCATCGATCCGCAGCGTTCGATGAAGGACTACGGTGCGAACAGCCTCGACGTCGTCGAGGTCGTGAGCGCGACGATGCGCGAGCTTCGTGTGAAGGTCCCGCGCTCCGAGCTCGCCAAGCTGACCAACATGGATGGGCTGGTCGACCTCCTCTACAAGGTGGCGAACGAGCAGAAGAAGCCGGCGAGCTCGAGTCAGTGATCCGGACGCCCGACCACTCCGGCACGATCTTGCTCGTGACCGGTGGCACGCGCGGGATCGGCCTGGCCACGGCGCTCGCCTTCGCGCGGTACGGCGCGCAGGCCATCCTGACGTACCGATGGGGAACGGCGAACGAAGACGACGTGAAGCGCGCCTTCGGTGACGTGGGCGGGAAGGAGCCGTGGATCGTCGAAGCCGACGTCGCCGACCGCGAGAGCACCCACGAGCTCGTGCGCGGGATCCGGGACCGGTACGGCCGTGTCGACGTTTTCGTGAGCAACGCTTCGCTGTCGCTCCTCGTCCGGGAGATCGACGACTACTCGGAGCGTGGGTTCTTCCAGAGCTTGCGCGCCAGCGCGTGGCCGACGTTCGAGCACCTGCTCGCATTCCGTCAGCATCTTCCGAAGTTGCCGCGTCACGTCCTCATCATGTCGTCCGATGGGCCGGATCGCTTCACCAACGCCTACGACTTCGTCGCCGCGTCCAAGTCCGTCCTCGAGACGCTGATGCGCTACTGGCAGTTTCGCGTCAGGGACCAGGCGGTGAACATCAACGTCATCCGATCGCGCGCGATTCGTACGGAGTCGTTCGACTCGACGTTCGGCGGCGAGTTCTACGAGTTTCTTCGCCGTTTCGTGGACGACGAATGGTTCATGACGAAGGAGGAGCTCGCCGATGCTGCGCTCGCGCTCGCGAGCGGTTTCTTCGACGGCGTTCGCGGACAGGTGATCACCGTGGACCGCGGGTCGACCTTCGGCGACGGGATCTCGCACCTTTATGCCGAACGAGAGAGGCGAGGCCTCTGAAGCAGCTGCGAGACGCGCACGCATCCTGCGCGGCGATCGCATCTGACGTACACTTGGCTTCGCGATGGTCGAGTCCAAAGACCCCGTCCTCGGTCGAACCATCGCAGGCAAGTTCCTCGTCGAGTCCTATCTCGGCGGCGGCGCGATGGGGGCGGTCTATCGCGCCAAACAGCTCGCGCTCGAGAAGGACGTGGCCATCAAGATCATGCACGGCGATCACGCCGGCGATGCCACGTACGTCGCTCGCTTCCAGCGCGAGGCGAAGGCCGCGAGCCGCCTGGATCACCCGAACTCGATGCGCGTCCTCGACTTCGGCCAGGAATCCGACGGCCTGCTCTACATCGCGATGGAGTTCCTCGACGGGCGCGACCTCTTCCGCGTGCTCCAGCAGGAGTGGCCGCTCGTGCCGGCGCGCGTCGCCGACATCCTCTCGCAGGCGCTCGCCGCCCTCGCGGTGGCGCACGAGATGGGGATCGTGCACCGCGACCTCAAGCCCGAGAACATCATGCTCCTGCAGGGCACGGACGACGAGGGCCGGCCGCGCGACATCGTGAAGGTGTGCGACTTCGGCATCGCCAAGTTCACCGATCGCCGTGACGGCACTCCACAGACGGGGGGACAGAAGCTGACGACGCAGGGGATCGTCGTCGGCACGCCCGAGTACATGTCCCCCGAGCAGGGCAAGGGCGAGGCGCTCGACGCGCGCAGCGATCTCTACGCGATGGGGGTCATCCTCTATCAGCTGCTCACAGGACGCGTGCCCTTCGAGGCCGAGACGGCGCTCGGCGTCGTGCTCAAGCACGTCACCGAGGAGCCCGTTCCGCCGAGCACCGCGCACCCGCCGTCGGACAGGCGGCTGGAAGCCATCTGCCTCAAGGCGATGCGCAAGAAGCGCGAGGATCGTTTCCAGAGCGCGAGGGAGATGCGCGCCGAGCTGCGTACGCTCGGCGGATCGTCGGACGGGCTGGCGCACGCTGCCACGCAGCGGGTCTCCCAGGTGACCGCTCCGACGGCCCCGGCGTTCGACTCGTCCCAGGTGGTGTCGGCGACTCCGGCCATCACCGCGAGCAAGCTCACGCCACCGGGGATGTCGACGGTCTCGCCGGGCGGAGCCCCGCGCAGCCGTGCACGCCTCTTCGCCAGCCTGGGCCTGATCGTCATCGCCCTTGGTGGAGGCGCATTCGTCTTTCGCGACAAGCTCCTGCCCAGGCCCGCGGCTCCGCTGGTCGTCTCGCAGGGGCCGGTGCTGCCGCCGGCGACGACGACGCTCAAGCCGCTCACGCCTTCGGTGCCTTCGCTCGATCCGACGCCGATTCCGAGCGCCGTACCTGCTCCGTCGTCGAAGGCGACGGCGCCCGGTCCGACGGCGAAGCCGCCCACCGCGGCACCGCGAGCGCCGGCTGCGGCCGCCCAGGCGGAGCCTCCCCAGGCCCCTCCTCCCGCTCCGCCGGCGCCGGAGACGGCCACCGTGGCGGCCAATCCGGCTCCGCCCGCCCCTGCGCAGGCGCCTGCTCCGGCCCCGGCGGCACCTGCTCCCGCGCCGTTCGATGCATCGCACGCCCACGTGCAGTGGAGCGTCGCCGGCGCCGGGGGCGGTGCCACCTCGAGCGCCGTGCAGCGTGCCCTCTCTCGCAAGGCCGCGGCGTGGACGCAGTGCTACCGCAACGCGCTCGAGCGACGCGCCGAGCGCATCGAGGGCTCCGCCGTCCTGCACGTCGTGACCGACGAATCGGGCAACGTCGTCGGCGCGCACCTGAACGGGTTCGATCAGATGCCCGGCGTCAAGAACTGCATCGCGAGCGCCTCGCGGGTGAAGATCGACGGCGTGGACACCGGCGATGCATGGGCCGACGTGCAGCTCAGCTTCGTGCCGGAGTGAGAAAGGCGTGCGCGCGCGATCCCTCGCAGGCGCAGCAGGCCTCGTCACCATCGCCCTCGTCGGGTGCAGCTTCTTCGACCCGCAGCAGGGCAAGCTGCGCGCCGCGTGCGTCGACGTGGACTCGAATCCCGACGCGCCGGTCGACTTCGGGCGCGACATCCGTCCGCTCATGAACCGCACGGCGACCGATCCGACGGGCCACGGGTGCATCGCGTGTCACTACTCGACGCAGGCGCAACACTCGTGCCTCGACGCCACGGGCCTGGACATGGCGACGCTCGGCGCCATCCGCCGAGGTGGAAACACCACGGGCGCGAACATCATCATCGCCGGCAAGCCCTGCGAGTCGGCGCTCGTGCAGAAGCTGCAAGGCGATTACCCTGTGGGCTTGCAGATGCCCAAGGACGGGCCTCCGTACTGGTCGCAGAGCCAGATCCAGCTCGTCGCCGACTGGATCGCCGAGGGCGCGAACGGGGCAGACGACGAATGACGCGCGTCGCCCGGTTCGTGCTGCTGCTGCTGCTGGGGGCGGCGCTCACCGGCTGCGCCGGCGCCGTGTCCGAGCGACGCGAGGGCCTCGACGTCAGCGCGCTGCCGGCCGACGTGCAGAGCGATTACGCCCTCTTCGCCCAGCGCTGCTCCAAGTGCCACTCGCTCGCGCGGCCGCTCGAGGCCGGGATCACCGAGGACTCCTACTGGCACGTGTACGTCGAGAAGATGCGCCGACAGCCCGGCAGCGGCATCAGCGAGGCGGACACGGTGCCGATCCTCCGCTTCTTGCACTGGTACTCGGTGGAGCGGCCCAAGGCGGCGGCCGCATCCACCGCGGACGCGGGAGGCTCGGGGGGATGACACGCGGTCTCTGGGCTCTGCTCGCGATCGTCGCCGTCGTCGCGCTGGCGCTCTGGGCGCCGCCCGCGCTCGCGCTCGACCGCACCTTCGCCGGATCGGTGCAGGTGGACGAGCACATCGCTCCCTTCCAGCCGAGCGACTCGTACGGGACGCAGTTCTTCGGCGGCTTCACGTCGGAGCTCTCCGGGAAGATCGCGGCAGACCTCAGCGAGCACGTCTCGGCGAACGTGAAGATTTGCTACGGGTGCCACGGCTTCGAGACCGACATGGCGTACGTCGACCTGCGCGTCGTCGACGAGCTGAGCTTCCGCGTCGGCCGCTTCAGCCCGAGCTTCGGGGCGTTCAACCTGCGCCACGATCCGGCCAATCACAAGCTCGCCGACAAGCCGCTGCCCTACGACATGGGGCGCATGCTGCGCCTTCGCGACTGGAACATGGGCGTGCTCCC
>Ga0335069_10001735_pt1 | contig 34607 bp, 27 predicted proteins | sample Lox_Sample_11_FD_206714 | JGI IMG/M metagenome (GOLD analysis project Ga0335069, IMG submission 206714) | Soil microbial communities from Loxahatchee National Wildlife Refuge, Florida, United States - Lox_Sample_1.1 | ecosystem: Environmental > Terrestrial > Soil > Wetlands | place: USA... | reverse complement strand
GGCAAGCAAAGCAACTTTGACATCTCTCTTGGTGATCACTAAGCCTCCTCGGTGTTCATGACGTAGGGCTTGCGTTGCGGGCGCGAGAGCAGTGAGTTCGCCGGGTCGCCGTTCTTGAAGCGCTCCTTCTCCGGATCCCAGTACAACTTGCGATTGGCCTTCATTGCCATGTGATGGATGAGACACGTGGAGCACGCGCGATGGCCCACCTCGATGGGTGCGATCGGCTGCTGGCGCGAGATGATGCAGTCCAGCCAGTTTCCGTGATGGTCATTGCTCTTGTAGAGGTGGATCTCGTCGGGTCCGATCACCGAGGTGAGTATCTTCGGGTCGCTGGCAGCGAGCTTCTTATCCGCCAGAGTCGCCGACGGATCGCTGGCTGTAACTGTGTCGTTACCACGTGAGACGAATAGCCATCCTTCCGTGCCGTAGAACTTGATGCCGTTGGGAAAAGCGCCGCTGATGGTCATCTTTACGCCGTTGGCATAGATCGCTTCCGTGCGGAAGTCACCATGGACGTTCCATAACCCATGCTTGGGAAATTCAGCGGTTCCCCAGACCTCCACCGGTCCGGTGTACTCGGTGTCCATCGCCCAGTGCGCGCTGTCGACATGGTGCGATCCCCAGCCCGTGATCATACCGGCACCGAACTGTTCGCACCGCAGCCAACCAGGACGGCTGAAGTCGGTCTGCGGATGAACGCGATCTAACGTGTAGTAAACCTCGGGCGTGGAACCGAGCCACATGTCGTAGTTCAGGTTCGTCGGCACTGGCATTTGGGTCTGGTCGCCGCCCGCCGGATCGCCGGGCAATCCGATTTCGACCCTTTGCAACTGGCCAATGCGTCCGTTGCGCACGAGTTCCGCGGCGTAACGGAATTGTTCGGTCGAGCGCTGCTGGCTTCCAATCTGGACGATTCGCCCGGTGTGGTGCACGGTGTCGCTTAAGGCGCGACCCTCGGCAATGGTGAGCGAAGCCGGTTTCTGCAGATAGACGTCCTTGCCAGCGAGGACCGCGTCCACTGCAATAATCGCGTGCCAGTGATCGGGCGTGCTGATCCCGACTGCATCGATGTCTTTATTGGCAAGCAGTTCGTGATAGTTGGAATATGTCGTCACGCCGTCATAAAACTTCCCGGTCTTCTGCCCGTAGTAGCCGTTGACCAGTTCCTTCGCGGCCTGCACGCGCTTGGAATCGAGATCGCACACCGCAACGATGCGGGTGTTGTCGTATTTCCAGATACCCGGCATATCGTGAACGCGCGAGATCCGCCCGGTGCCGATCGCGCCGACATTGATTCGGTTTCCCGGAGACGTCTTCCCGAACACAGTTGACGGAACGATCGTTGGAAATCCAGCTATCACCGAAGCTGCGACAGCACCTTTTACCGTCGTCTGAAAAAATTCTCGGCGTGTCTTTTTCTGCATCGAGGTTCCTACGATTGGAATGAAATACGTGTTGCCTGTTGTTGCGCCTTCAGGACCAATTCGGTTGCGAGAAAGCAATGCGCTTGCGTCATGGCGGTTTCAGTCCTGTTCACCAAGTCGGCAACAAATTCCGGACCAAACGGCAGCGCCTGGTTCTTCGTGTCGATATAGCGAGTTCCCTTCTGATCGACGAGAAAGAGGTGACTGCCCAGCCCGCGCTCGGCAATATCAGTATTCTTGCGCACCTCGATGAAGCCATCAGTGCCGAGGATCGTCAACCGTCCGTCTCCCCAGGTGTCCAGCCCATCAGGCGTAAACCAATCGACACGGATGTAGCCAACGCCTCCATTGCCTCGCAGCACGAGGTCACCGAAATCCTGAAACTCGGGATATTGCGGATGACCGAGGTTGCCGATTTGCGACGCGACCACCTCGGCGCTGGTGGAATTCGTGAAATAAAGGAACTGATCGGCCTGATGCGAGCCGATGTCGCAAAGGATTCCACCGTACTTGGGATAATCGAAGAACCACGCGGGCCGCGTCTTCGGCGCCATGCGATGCGGCCCGAGTCCGATGGTCTGCATGACACGTCCAATCGCACCAGCTTTAACGAGTTCGCCAGCTCTGACAGTCGCGTGATTTTCGAAGCGCTCGCTGTAAGCAATCGAGTAGATTCGCTTGGTCTGGGCTTGAACGCGCTTTACTTCGGCAAGCTGATCAAGAAACGTGATCCCTGGCTTATCGACCAGGTAGTCCTTGCCGTGCTGCATGACGCGGATGCCAAGCGGAGCACGCTCCTGCGGGACGATGGAACTCAATACAACTTGAATCGAGTTATCGTTCAGAATTTCGTCTTCGCTGCGCGCCAACTTCGGCTGCGGATACTTCTGGGTGAACTCCGCAATCAACTCCGGCTCTTTGGCGTAGAGCGACACAAACTCGCCACCGCCGCGCATTACTGCTGCGACCATACTGTAAATATGTGGGTGATTTATGCCGACAACGGCGAACTTGATGTGGTATTTCGGCGGTTCGGTCGGCTCGTGCGAAGCTGAGACCTGATCGTGAATGACAGAGGAATCCTGAGCGAAAGCGCCCGGAAGCACGGACATAGCGGCTACCGATCCTATGACGCCCTTCATGAATCGGCGGCGGTCGACTTCATCTTGGCTCATCTATTCAAACCTCGAGGAGTCTATCTTTAGTTCGAGTCGTAAACTATATCACTATCCGCCAGCGAGTTTCCCCTTGATTTGCTGTTTCCCTGCATGTAAATCCCAGTGAGCCCAATTCCACCTCGCCCAAGCGAATGTAAAAAATCGTAATGCCGTCGCATGAATGATTGACATCAAACCTTAAGGCATCGTAAGAATGCAGGACAGCGTGGTGTCCGTTCTCGACGCCATCTACGGTGGACATGCCCAGAAATTCAGAGGTCGTGCGACCTGACCATTCGCGGGTTCGTCGTCTCTTCATGGCGGCATTCATCCTATTGCCTTTGTGGCACTCGCATTTGAGCGCCCAAGCTGCCCCAAGTCAACAATTGCCGCAATCACCTAAGCCTGCGGTGCATATAGATTTATCGAGCTTTGCCTACACTCAGCCTTCGCGGATGGATCGCTTGAGTGGCGATGCGTCGAGTGAGTCTCTGGATTTCCTCGACGACCGGCATGTTTTGATCACATTTGAACGAAAGGAACTTTTTCAGCGCGAGCCTAGCTGTCCTCCTCAACACGAGGACCGGATTGTCCATGCCGTTGTACTCGACCTGGACACGAAAACGCTCGTCAAGGAGGCCAACTGGTATCTCCACGACCGCCGGAAATATGTGTGGCCCTTCGGTCGCGGCCGAGTGCTGTTACGAAAGCTGAACGATCTTTACGTTGTCGATGTAAACCTGCATGAGAAGCTGCTCTGGAGTTCTCCCAAAGACCTGTTATGGGTTGCGGTAACGCCCGATTCCAGCCAAATCGTCATCGAAACCCCGGCCGATCCGAAACTCGATACGGCCGTGCCAGCAAGAACAATTGGAACGGTCTCTGCCGCTGCGCCGCCTCCCGCGCCAAAGTACGAGGCACAATTCTTGAATGCCCAAAGCTTGCAGGTCGAGCGAAAGTTCCCGCTTTCGGACCTCGTGAGTCTGTCGGGATCGAAATATGGATACGTTGACCTCGTACACAAGAACGACGTCTGGCTAATTCGCTTCGGGCCCACTTCAGAGCAACGCAAAAACATCACGCGAGTTCGCTCGGTTACGCTACCCACGGTTCTTTACACCAGCAACAACTCGCTCCTGGTAGGAAGATGTGCATGGCCCGGATGCCAGTACCCGATCTCTTCTTTCTCATTGACCGGACGACTTCTGTGGCGCCAACATTGGCCCGACTATCGTTGGTTCCCGACGGTTGGGTATAGCGCAGACAGTAGCCGTTTCGCAGTCAGCGCCCTACGGATCGACCACAACGCCCTGCCGCAAAAGAGCAGTGCCAGCGGCCAGGAAAACCCTTACCACACCGATCTTTCGCAGATCGATGCCTTCGAGCAACAGGTTCAGATCCTCGACACTGCTTCAGGAAACGCTGCTCTGACTGTGCCTGTTCATCCGGCGTTGATGACGGGCGGCAATTTTGCTCTTGCTCCCGATGGTCAAAGGCTGGCGGTGATTGAGGGTTCGAGTCTTGAACTCTTCGATCTTCCGGCGGCCTCAAAAGCCGAACAGTCAGCATACGCAGCTCTTAAGTCTGATATACCCAACTTCTACGCTCTCACTTCATCGCCCGGTTTGGGTTCAAACTCGGCCGACGCTTCCACAACGCAGCCGGAAGCGAATCCCGACCTTAGGACAAACCGCGACACTCCTGCAGATGCTTCACCCGAGGTGGCCAGCACGATCTCGACGAATCAACTGCCTACCTCCACGGTTGAGAACGCCGCGATTGCCGACGACACGACAACGACATTTAAGGTCAACAGCCGGGCAGTCCTGGTGGATGTGGTCGTTACCGATAAAAAGGGAGTTCCTATCCACGGCCTCACCGAAAAGGACTTCCACATAACCGAAGACGGAACCACCCAAGGCATTGGTTATTTCCAGGAGTACAACAACCTTTTATCGTCGACGGCCAGCGCGAACTCGACCAGCACGCAACCGCCTCTCACGGCATTACCGGTGAAAGATACTTCGGAGATGCCCGCGAAGACGGACCCGCCGAAGGACGCCGCCAATACGTTCAGCAACGAAACGAAGACACCCGAGCCAGGAGCGGTGACGCTCGTGCTGTTCGACGTTCTCAACACACCGGCGCAGGACCAGGTCTATGCGCGAGAACAGCTGCTTAAGTTTCTGCGATCAAAGCCGACGAATATGCAGTTTGCTCTTTGTCTGTTGAGCGGAGGCTCGTCGCCCCTGCACATGATCCAGGGATTCACTTCCGACGAGAATCTGCTGCTGGCGGCAGCGAACGGAAAAAAGACGAAACAGGCGGTATCGCGATGGCAGGGTGCTGCTTCGGGCACCGCCAGCGATATCGCCACGCTGAATGAACTCGCCAACGCCGCTCCCAGCAACGGCTTTCAAGGGCTTGCAGCCACAATGCAGAAAATGCAAGCGCAGGAGCAGGCGAATGATACCGACCAGCGGGTCGCCATCACCGTCAATTCCATGATGATGTTATCGCGCTACCTGGCTGGGATGCACGGCAGAAAAAACGTGGTTTGGCTTTCTGGGTCGTTTCCGATTTCGTTGCCCTCGGCTTACGATGCGGGAGGACCTTCGATCGGCAACAGAAATTACTCACCCGCCATCAAGGCGATGACCAACCTGCTCGCAGACGCGCAGATAGCTGTCTACCCGGTGGACGTAAGGGGCCTCCGCGGATTTACGGAGTTCGGTGCGGAAGGTGACGCCAGCAGCCTGTCGACGCAAGCTTACTCGGGCCCGCAGGATGCCAGCGACCCGAACAGCATTACGGCGCCGCAGTCGAGCGCTCCCCCGGGACAAAGCGATCCGACGTTGAATGAAGGAGCGGAACGGGCCAGTCTGATGCAAGTAGCGAACGCCACCGGGGGCAAAGCATTTTTCAACACCAACGGAATTGCCAAAGCAATCGCAACGGCGGTGGAAGAAGGATCGAACTACTACACCTTGTCTTACTCTCCCTCCAACAATAACTACGATGGCAAATTCCGGAGAATCAAAGTAGCGCTCGAAGACAAGGGTTACAGGCTGCACTACCGGCAGGGTTATTTTGCGACTTCGGAAACATCGAACGCCGTTGACCTCGCGCGCCAAGCCAGGGCGGCAGCCATGCAGCACGCATCTCCGCCGTCACGACAGCTTCTCTTCTCCGCTTCGGTGATCCCGGTGGGGACGAAGCGCAAGGTCGATCGCGCGACCTTGGGCGAAGTTTTACTCGCATCGAGCAAGAAGTCGCCGGTTTTGCCTGAGAGGGTTGAGGCGCAGCATTACAGCATCGATTATGCTTTCAAGGCATCGGATCTCCGATTCACCTCGAGCGCGCAAAAGAACTTCCGCAATTCCCTGATTCTGATGATTGCCTCTTACGACCGCGAAGGAAAAATGCTGAGCGAAACGTCGGCGTTGGGAGTAAGTGAATTGCAGGCAAAAGATTATAGCCAGGTGCTTAACGGAAACGTTTCCCTTCACCAGGATGCCGACGTTCCCGCGGATGCTGCATTTCTGCGCCTAGGGATTCAGGATCAAGGCAACAACAATATCGGAACGATTGAGTTCTCGTTACCGCTTCCGGTACCGCCAGGCATACCGCGAAAAGCGACCGAGTTGTTGCCGGAGATCGAACCGGACTGATAAGCCTTATTGGGTATCGCGGACAGCGGAGGTTCCCGGCGACCTGCGGTGGCACAATGCCGCAGCACCTACGATTCCGGCATCGGCTCCGAATTTTGCCCGCAGCAGAGGAATCTGCCCTGCACCAGGTACGATGGAGCACGACGGCAGCTTCTTACTAATGTAGTCGAACCATTCCGAGAAAAGTCCGCTCAGACCGCCGCCGATGACAATCGCGGCCGGCTCGATCAGGTCGATAACATTGCCGAGCCAGACTGCGTACAGGTCGGCAGTTTCGCGCAAAATGTCGGTGGCGATCGGATCACCGGCACGCCACGCGGCGGCAATTGTGCGTGGATTGATCTCAGCGAGATCGGTTCCCCATAGCGCCGCGTTGTGGTTCTTGGTGGCCTCGATTCGCTCGCGGGCACGGCGTGCCATCGATGGTCCGGAAGCCATTCCCTCCAGGCATCCGCGTTTGCCGCACTCGCAATGGCAGGGTGCGTTGATGTCGATGGTCATGTGCCCGCCTTCCGGGCCGATTGCCGTGTGGCCGTAGTAGAGCTTCTTGTTGAGAACGATAGCCGTGCCGATTCCAGTGCCGATGGTGGCGCAGAAGATAGAGTCGTATCCGGCGCCGGCCCCCCACAGAGCTTCGGCCAGGCCAGCGGCATTCGCGTCGTTGTCGATGATGGTGGTGATTTTGTACTCAGCGCGAATCGCGTCGCCAAGTCGAAAGTTGTGCCAGCACGGCAAATTAGGACTGTAAACGACGACGCCTTCCGGGAGGGCGAGGGGACCGGGACTGGCAACTCCAATCGTAGATACGTCGTCGGGAAGCCCGTTCATGACGGCGCGAATCGCGGAGTGGACGCAATCCATGGCCTGTTGCGCCGACCCCGAGACGTACATCGGAAACTCGGCGCGGCTCAGCACCCGGCCCTGAGCATCCACCAGCCCGGCGGCAACTTTAGTGCCGCCGATATCTACGCCAATCGCATTACTACTCATGGCCGCCACCCGAAACCGGGACTTGCACCGCATCCAGGTTCCAACCGTCGATTTCGAGGCCGAGCTTCTTCGGAAGCTTGGTTTCCGCCATGTAGCGAGCGTCGAACTCGCGCGTTTCTCCGGGCATCAGCGCAATGTAGTTGTCGTCCCACAGAACGGGCAGGACCTCTTCCTTCGTCGCTGAATCGCGGAGAGTCAGATGAACCTGAAACGCTAGTTTGTCGGACGCATTGCGCAGCTTCACGCGGACACGCTTGCCATCAGGCGCGGTTTGTAACGCGGCCGTTCCCTGCACCTTCGCCTTGGGCAGTTGCTGAAGGGCGGTCATATCTTCGAAATAGAGGATCGGTCCAAAGTCGGTATCGGTAGTCTTGTCCCACCCCACGACAGACTGTTTTGCCGGCAGCCAATAAAAATTGCGACTGACGACGCGATTCGAGCTGTCGGTCAACGTGAGGTTTACAAAATAAGTTGCCGGCATATCGGGGAACTCAGGGATGGTGGTGACGGTCTTCACTCCGTCGGCATCGACGTCGACGGTAGCTGTCTGATCAAAGATGTGTTTGAGACTGGTGTCGAGAACCGAGACGCTTGCCTTCAGGTTCTTGCGCGCCTCGGAATAGCTGCTCACAACAACAATCGAGCGGTCATCGTACGAATACTGGATATGCAGCGGCTCGCAGGCCTTCTTGGTGCCAAAGTATCCACCAGCCGGCTGTAGGTAGTAGTCGTAAAGATGCCAAATGATCGACGGCCACGCGTTGTCCATCATCCACTGGATCACGCCGGTTGAGGTGTACTTGTTTCGGGCAAAGGCTTCGAACATCGCGCGTTCGCCATCGTAGTCCATGGCCTGGGCTTTCTTCTCGTAGTCGGCGAGATCCGCAGCCGGGCCATAGGTTTTATTCATCGCTTCGTTGTAACGGTCCACCGTCATGAAGCGCTCACCGCCGGCGTGGAAATTCCAGACCTCGCCAATCGGCCAAAGGTTCTCTTTCGGAATAAAGCGGCGTAGCGATTCTTCTGTCGGGATCGCCGGCCCCGGGCTGGTTTCGGTGTTGAAGGCCCACGCTCCTCCCCATTTATTCGGATCGGTAAGCCAGTAATCGGGCGGCTCGTAATCGTAGGGACCCGTCATCTTTACTCCGGAAGGGCCTGTGACCGTTGTTGACTGCCCAGTGGCCGACGATAGGGTAGGATTGGGCCAATTCGCTTCTTTCTCTACTTGCAGATACGCCTGCTCGACGTTGGCGGGCGGCGGATTATCACTTCCGTTCAACCAGACCAGCAGGCTGGGATGGCTGCGCAGGCGGCGCATCTGCGAACGGAGCGAAGCGGTGGCGATATTCTCCATTCCTGGTTGCCACCTGGACCACTCCTCCCAGACATCGCAGCAGCACCAGCCCGCCATCACTAGCAAGCCCTTTTCGTCGGCAAGGTCGAAGAACCGGTCGTCCTCGAGTTGACCCTCGAGCCGGATCGTATTCAGGTTCATCGCCCTCACGTATTCCATCTGCGCTTCGAGGCGTCCAGCGGGATGACGCATCAGCATGTCCTGCGCCCAGCCGCCGCCCCGAATCAGCACTGGCTTGTGGTTTACACGGAACAGCCGTCCACCTTTGGGCGTTAACTCTGACGTGATCTCGCGGATGCCGTAACGGATGGACGCTTCGTCCGAAACTGACTTGCCGACCACGAATTTCACGGAGAGCTTGTGCAGGGTGGGATCGCCCATGTGCACCGGCCACCAGAGCTTAGGGTTCTTGACGTTCAGTACAGGATTTTGTTCCGGCGTAAAGCTCACAGTGCGTGCTTCCTTAGGGTCGAGCTTTACCGATTGCGTTAACACCTGCCCCGGACCCAGGTCTGCGACCAGCTTCCCTTCCACCGGCTGGTCGGTCAGGTTCTGGAGATCGGCGTTGACCGTCAATTGGGCAGAATCGGTGGAATCGGGCGCCAGGTGCGTGATCACCTGCGGGTAACGAACTGTTACCGGGCCGGAGAACGTCAGGTAGACGTCTCCCCAGATGCCCATGTTCTTGTCGGGTGGAGTCGGGTTCCAATCGACAAAGTTAATGCCAAAGTCATCAAGTGTGGGAGAGAAGACCTGGAGAGCAAGGGTATTCTTCCCGGCCGTGACGAATGAAGTGATATCGAATTCCAGGATGTGGTAGGCACCCGCGACGTCCTTGGCGTCGCCGATCTGCTTGCCGTCCAACCAGATATTCGCGCGTGGATTGATGCCGGTAAAGTGAATCGAAACCCGCTTCTTCAGCTGTGCAGGTGTTAGCTGAAACTGCGTGCGATACCACCAGGGCACGGCGTAAGGGCTGTCCGGAGCGATAGGCAAGCGGTTGAAGATCGCACCGATCGGATACGTCATCCCCGGTAGTTTGCGTAGGTTGATGGCTGTAAACATGTCACCGTACTGCTTGAATTCACCGGCGGCATTCTGCGCTGCGACGACAGTTGCCGGCACGTTTGTGGTCAGCCAGTTTTTCAGGACATACGACGATTGGGAGATCACGTCGCCGGCATCGGTGACCTTCGTTGAGGATTGCAGCAGCCAGCCGTGTTCGAGCGGAAACCGCTCCGTCTGCCCGAACGATAGCGTTACGAACAAAAACAGAACGGCTGACGCACAGCGAGCGGCGGTGATCAGCGGCTTAGACATAAGAGCCTCGATTAGGAATGAAAAAAGGCCGGCGTGGACCGGCCCAATCTAGAACGTGAACCGTGCCCCAAACTGGAACTGCCGTGGCGTATTGACGGTGTTTGTGATCTGCCCGAAAGTGTCAGCTATTCCCGCCACTGTATTTACCGAATTGATGTCCGGTACGTTCGGCATTCCGAACTGCGGATGGTTGCCGACGTTATAACAGGAGATGTCGAATCGTAGTTGTTTCGTCTCGCCAAGGCTGAACGTCTTATAAAGCTGTAGGTCGAGATTACGAGCTCCGGCGGTACGAACGCTGTCGAGATATGCGGGAGCAGTGCCGGGAACGAATGGGCTCGATGGCTCCGCGAAACAATTCGAATTAAACCACTGCTGCACCGTATGCGGTGCCCCAGCGTTGGGGTTACAAACCAGGTCGGGCCGCTGATTGAAGTAAGAGATGCCAGCCCAGGATCCGGCGGTCGGGGAGGCAATCGGGATACCTGTACTGAGGTAGAGAATGCCGTTGATCGTCCAGCCGCCGAGTATCGCGTCAGAGGCACCGTGCAGATTCAGGGCGCGACCGTTGCCCACCGGAAGGTCATACGATACCTGTCCTGTGAACTGGAATCTCACGTCCTGCGGGCTGACGGACCATTCATACTGCAAGTCTTTCCAATCCTGCGGCGCTCCCAGGTGCGAACCAACAAACCCCAGTGGCGGATTGCCATCGTTCGTCATCAGCTTCGCCCAGGTGAACGAACTCAGCAGTGCCAGGTGATTGGAATACTTCTTTTGCAGTTTCGCCTGCAGGGAGTTGTACTCGGAATCACCGGCCGGATAGCCATGAACGAGTACGCCATTGCCATCGCCATAATTGCCGCTACCAAATTGGGGAAACTGCTGCAACGCCACCCACTGCGGAACCGTTGCCGCTCCATAGTTAACGTTACTGGCGGGAAGGATGTTCACCCACTGGTTGGGCACCATGCACCCTGGATCGCCACTCACGCAAAGCGAAGCTCCGTACTTCTGAATCGTGGCAAGATTGAGCGTGTTCAAATCGGCGCTACCGAAGGGCAGGAAGAGACCACGGCTGCCAACGTACGCCATGCTCAAGATGAATCCAGCCGGTAGCTCATTCTCGATTCCTATGTTGAAGTTGTAAGTGGTGGGTGTGCGTTGGTGCTGGAGCACCGTGTTTAATGTCGTGCCTAAGTTGTTGCCCAATCCCGTAGGTGCGCTGGTATAAGTGGGCACCACTCCGTTCGGGAATGGATTGTTCAAGGCATACGGACCAGTAAAGCTTGGCGCCGGACTGCCCGGGGCCGCTCCCATGCACGCTGACGACCCGTTGTACACCGAGTTGCCGTCGGCGTTGTAACACGTGGCGTTCCAGGCTGTCTGCGAGGAGTATCCGTCGCTGTTCAAGGTGGCACTGGCCACCATCTGCGTGCTCGGGCCATAGTAAATGCCGCCTCCGCCGCGCAAAACGACATGCGACACTGGTTGCCAGGCAAGTCCGAGGCGAGGTCCAAAGTCCTTCAGATTGGCGTTAAATGGAGAGCCGCCGTTGATGTAGATTTCCGCGCCGGTGTAATCCACGCCGTTGACGGTGTTGGTCACATTGGGATTGAAATATTCCAGCCGGTTGTAACGCTCGGTGCGACCTCCGAAAATATCCCACCGCAATCCTGCCGTGATGGTTAGAGACTGGAATGGATGATACGTATCCTCGATGAAACCAGCGTAATAAGGACTGGTTTCGGCGGCAAAGATGTCCTTGGTAAAGTTGGTTCCGAACGCGTTGGCCTCGGTTCCGGGAAGTGTGCCCATGCCGACTAGGAGAGAGGCGAAGTCACTGCCGCCAACGTTACCGTTCTGCGTAATTGCGTAACAGGCGGGGTTCGCCACCTGGTCGGGATTGTTGCACGCGTTCGTCGCGCTGGTGTCGAACGCATACGCGCCAGCGGGAGCAGGCGGCTGGCCGACGTTGAGGTATCGTCTCATGTACTCGAAACCGAACGAGAGCTGGTGCTTGCCCCAGACCTTGGTAAGGGAAATGTTGGCATCACTGTTCTCGCTGGCGTACTGGAAGGTGTTGTAGTTGGCAGTACCCCCGACTCCGTTGCCCACCGTGTTAAACAGCACGAATGGCAAAATCTTGTAATTCTGCTGCGCCGCCAGCGATGCCGGAAATCCCAGCTTCGTAATGTCGTACCCATTCTGCGCCGGATCGCCACCCTGGTTCTCGTAATGCCGTGTAAACGAATAACGCAGTTGCAGGACGGTGGTGTTGTTGATCGTTATATCGTCAGCGAGAAGGATGTTGCGCGCGTTCGTGATGTTCTGGGCATAGTTCAAATCCCACATGTTATCGAAGGCGTTAAAGGTGGCCAGGGTGGACCGGCTATACGAGAAACGGCCGAAGATCCGTTGGCGCTCGCTCTTGATCCAATCCATGCGAACATCGAACTTGTAGGCGCTATAAGGATCCAAGCCTGGCTTGAAGAAGTTGGGAATGACGTCACTGGTCGCTGCTTCACAGGTGACGGGATCCGGTAGGTTACATTTCGGCATGTTGGATAGAAATTGCAGAGCCGTGGGATTCGGATTGGTGATGATGTTTCCCGGAAATGACTGTCGGAGACCGCCCACGCCGGGCTGCGTCGGATCGTAAATAACGATTGGAGCGGGAAGGCCAGTTTGAGGATCGACGTAGTTGAGAAGGTTTGAGAAATCACCCATTCGTTCGGCGCTGGTGGGCACGGTGAAGGTGTTCGACCCATCGTAGAGCTGCTGCTGCGTCGCTTCAAAGTCCCCGAAGAAAAAGAGCTTGTCTTTCTTGATGGGCCCACCAATGGAAGCGCCTTCCTGATAGCGGTGAAAATCGGGGGTCGAGTTGGGCAGGCCCTGCGATAGTTGACTGCCCTTGTTGAAGTATTCATTTGCGGCAAGCACGTTGGGCCGGAAGACTCCGAAAACGTCGCCATGGAACTTGTTCGTGCCGGAGTTACTGACAAGGCTGATGACCCCTGCAGCCCCGCTCTGGTACGAAGCAGAGGTGTTTTGCGTCTCCATACGCATTTCATTCACTGCATCTTCAGGTATTTGGAACGCAGGGATGATGGCGGCGGCATTGTTTTCGGCAACGCCGATCGGGCTACCGTCCACCATGTAATAAACCGATCCTTGAATAGCGCCATTAAACGTATAGGAGGAGACGTTCACGCCCGGGCGCCCGCTGGAGATATTCTCAATCGCGAAGGAACTGTCGGAGTTCGGCGTACCGTTGGCCGGCGTAACGCCGCTGCTCAATTGGACGAGATCGTAGACGTTGCGCGTAAGCAGTGGAACCCGGTCCATGGTTTGAGCGGAAATGAGCGCGCCAACGGTAGAGTTACTGGGCTCGACAAGGTCGGTTCCCGCGGTTACCGTCACCGATTCGGTGGCGGCGCCAACCTTCATGCTGATATTCGCCAGCGTGGCCTGGTCGACGCTCACATTGACCTGGTCGCGCTGGGCGCTCGTGAAACCGCCATGGCTGACCGTGACCTGATAGTTTCCAGGATTCAGCGAAATAAACGTGTACAGACCGGCATCACTGGTGACCGTCTGCTGCTTCGTTCCCGTAGCCTTGTTGAGCAGCACGACTTGCGCGCCAGGGATCGCGGCGCCACTGGGATCGGTGACGGTTCCGCTGATACTGCCTCTCCCGGCTTGGCCGAATCCAGCCGCTGCAGTAAAGACGACCAGAAAGAAAGCAACAAGTCCCATAAACATCTTTCCAGTAGCAGAGAGGAGAGCAAAAGGATGAGACTTCATGATGATGCCTCCAGGGGGAAGTCGGTTAGCCCAGCAACGGCGTGAAACGGTGGAACCGCCGTATTGAAACGTATTAATATCCTGTTTTGCGGCAGTGTCAAGAGAAAACTTCCCGTAGGGGGACTAGAGGGTGCGCGTCGATTGCCGCACCACGAGTTCCGGAGTCAATCTGCGATGAGCGATGGCGAAATCCCGCTTTTCTATCTTGGCCTTGATGGCTTCGGCAATGATATCGACCGCAACGCTCCCCATACTCTCCATAGGCTGACGAACCGTGGTCAGCGGCGGTGTTGAGAATGCCGCCGGAGCAACATCGTCAAAGCCAATTACCGAACATTGTTCTGGAACCTTCACGCCTGCCTTTGCCAATGCACGCATTGCCCCCAAGGCCGAGACGTCGTCATATGCCATGAGCGCAGTAAAGCGGTGGTTTCGTTTCAGGAGTTCTTCGGTCAACTTTTGCGCCGTATCGAACCCATGATTGGGATCGGCCACATTCGGAATTTCCATAACCAACTTCGGATCGAGGGTGAGCTTCGCCGACCGGGCAAACGCGCGCACTCCATTCCAGCGCAACTGGCTGTCGCCGACGGCCTTAGGACCACGGATAAACGCAATGTCCCGATGCCCCAGTTCGTGAAGATGCTCAATGGCTTTTCGCGCACCATCTTCGTTATCCACAATGACAGAGCTGATTGTGTCCGGTTGCAGTTCGCGTGCGACCACGACGGTAGGGATACTGTGCTTTTCCAGGTCGGCTAAGAGGTTGATGTCCACCACCATCCAGTTGGCGACCACGATCAATCCCTCCACTCGGCGCTCTAACATCATTTCCAGATAGCGCTCGAACCGGCCGATGTCGTTATGGGCGTCCGCAAAGATCGAGAGATACGACTGTTTGTAGAGGGTGCTTTCTATACCGCGCAACAACAGCGTGCAAAACGGATCAGTGACATCGAGCACCATCACTCCGATGGTGTGGCTGCGGCTGCCGCGCAACGACCGCGCGAACTGATTGGGACTGTAGCCCAGGCGTTGCGCAACCTCTTTGATATGCGCCTTGGTCTTGTCGGAGATGTAGCGCGCCAGGGGTGCGTCGTTCAAGACGATGGAGACTGTTCCGACCGAGAAGCCGCTCTCGCGCGAAATATCGCGGACAGTGACCATCGCCGAACCTGTCTTTTGTCGGGGCAATCAACTACAGATACTGCATCCCGCGCGCGAACGCAATGGCGATGTAGTGGCGACTCAGGCGCATGACAAATGTCATATTTCCGCGTTGACAAAAGGCACTGTGCTACGGCGGCGAGCTGACCGACCATGAAACTCATACCGGCCCAACTGCCGGCGAGGAGTAATTCGGATGTCAGCCGCACCAGTCGAATTCGTTCCCCCTAAGCAACTTCAACCTTCACCAATAGCCAGCGTGGTCAACCTGCGAAAAGCTTATGGTTCTCTGGTGGCCCTCGATGGTATCAATCTCGACATTCATGCCGGAGAATTGTTGGCGCTGCTGGGCCCGAACGGCGCCGGAAAAACCACACTGGTACGAATCCTACTGGGACTGGCAAAGGCCGACGCAGGTCAGGTCAGCGTGTTCGGCGCGAATCCGCAAGTGGGTCATGCTCAGACCCGACTCGGAGCCATGCTACAGGTCGGTCGCGTTCCCGAAACGCTCCGAGTTGCGGAGCACATCGATCTATTCTCTTCCTATTACCCGAGGCCCCTTTCTCTGAATGAAACGCTGGAGATCGCAGGCCTAACCGACATACGCAATCGGCCATTCGGTGAAATCTCAGGCGGGCAGAAGCAGCGGGTTCTGTTTGGGATCGCCATCTGCGGCAATCCCGATCTGCTCTTCCTTGATGAGCCGACTGTCGGCCTCGACGTCGAAGCGCGCCGGTTAATGTGGTCGCAAATCCGCAGCCTGATCGCGCGCGGCAAAACAGTATTGCTTACCACACACTATCTCAACGAAGCCGACGCCCTCGCTGACCGCATCGTGGTTCTCAATCATGGACGCATCGTCGCTGAAGGAACGCCCGACGAAATCAAGACCCGCGCCATCGGCAAACAAATCCGCTGCACGTCGGGTCTTTCGATAGCTGAGATCCAAAAGATCGCCGGCGTGATCAGCGCGAAAGCAGAGCGTAACCGCTTCGAACTGGTGGTGAACTCGGCCGAACCCGTCATGCGCGAACTGCTCGATCGCGATCGCACGCTTGCCGATCTTGAGGTCGTGAACGCAGGGCTAGAAGACGCCTTCCTCGAACTCACCCGCAACAACTCCGAAAAGAACGGGAGAAACTGAAATGTCTGCCCTCTCCTTACCCACTACGTTCGAAATCTCCTCGCGCTCACTCAGCAGAACTTTGCGTATCTACATGAAGGAAGCGAAGTATGAGTTGCTCAAGAACCTGCGCCTCCCGGTGTATTCGGTTGCGACCATTGCGTTTCCGGTGATGTTCTACGTGCTGTTCGGCATCGTGCTGCCGCACAACAATCCTGCTGACCGCACCGAGACCGCCACCTATGTGCTCACCAGCATGGGCTGCTTCGGCATAATCGCAGCCGCCCTATTCGGATTCGGCGTCAGCCTTGCCATGGAACGCGGACAAGGCTGGTTGCAGGTAAAGCGGGCTTCCCCTATGCCCATCGGCGCCTACTTCTTCGGCAAGCTATTCTCCGCGATGGTCTTCAGCACGGTAATTCTGCTGGTTCTGCTCGCCCTCGGTTACGGCTTCGGCGGCGTACACCTTCCGGCGCTCACGGCCGCAAAACTGGTGGGCATCCTGGTACTCGGCGCAATTCCGTTCTGCGCCATGGGACTGGCAATCGGCTATCTCGCGAAACCCAACTCAGCGCCGGGAATCGTGAACCTCATCTATCTGCCGATGTCATTCTGCTCCGGACTGTGGATCCCCTTGTTTATGCTTCCGCACGGGCTGCGCACCTTCGCGAAACTGCTGCCGCCATTTCACCTCAGCCAGTTGGCTCTGAATGCCGTTGGCATGGGAATGGAACCGCACTCTACCTGGGGACATGTGGAAGCCCTCATTGGATTTACGCTAATCTTCCTCGGAATCGCTGTGCTCGGCTATCGCCGCGACGAAGGCAAGACCTACGGCTAAACTTTTCATTCACGGGTTGTAACGAACCGGGTTTCCGGAGAACAATGATGCAGACCTCAATGATCGATCGACTGTTTCCCGGAAGACGAGAACACGGCTGGGTCGCAGCAATCTGGCTGGTGTACTTACTCTTTTTCTTCACTGACCCCTACTTCTCCGGTCGCAGCACGCCGCGTTTCTGGATTGGCACCGCAATTTGTGGCGCATTTTTCGCGCTGCTCTACTTGCAAGCTTTTTCGCCCAACCGGCGGCGTGCGATTCTGGCGACCGTCGCCATGTTTGTGATGGGCATACTCTGCCTGCCCTGGAATTCCGGTGCGCTGGGTTTCTTTATCTATGCCTCTGCGGCGCTACCGTGGCTAGTTTCAAACCATAAGCTGTGGTGGTACGTTGCCGGAATAATCGCTACCATGTTTGCCGAGAGCCGGTGGTTACACCTGCCCTGGTTTGTAACGGTAATGATCGGCTTCTTCGCGCTTACGGCTTGCGCCGCCAATTATCATGTCTTACAACGGAAGTACGCCGCGCGAAAGCTGCTGCTGGCACAGGAACAAGTTGAGCATCTGGCCAAAGTCGCCGAACGCGAGCGCATCGCCCGCGATCTGCATGATCTGCTTGGCCACACTCTTTCGCTCATAACGCTCAAGACGGAACTCGCCCGCAAGCTGCTGGATCGCAATCCTGAACGCGCCCGGCAGGAGATGCTGGAAGTTGAGCAGACCTCGCGAGCCGCACTAGCCGACGTGCGCGAGGCGATCAGCGGATATCGCGGTGATGGACTGGCAGCCGAACTGGTGCGGGCCCGCAAGACCCTCGAGACCGCCGGCATCGAAGTTCAAGCCGAGGTGTCCGAGTTGCCGCTGACACCGGCGCAGGAAAGCGTGCTGACACTGGCCCTACGCGAAGCCGTCACCAACGTTGTCCGACACGCGCAGGCTCAGCATTGCACGGTCCGTCTCGCCCGTAAGAATGACATTTGCACGCTTGAAATCGCCGACAATGGCAAAGGCGACGAGGCTCCGGAAGGCAACGGCCTGCGCGGTATGCGGGAACGGCTGTCCGTCCTGGGCGGCACGCTCACGCGCATCACCGAACCCGGAACACGCCTCGTCATCAGTTTGCCTCTCGCCGCGGACGTCCCGCTTCTGCCAAACTGAATACATGCCCGGCAGCAAGAGCCACAGGATCCGAGTCATCATCGCTGAAGATCAGGCGATGGTCCTCGGAGCTTTAGCCGCGCTTCTCGAACTCGAAAACGACATCGAAGTTATCGGCTGCGCCCACAACGGCGAAGAAGCACTCGAGCAAGTCCAGAACCTACACCCCGACATTCTGATCACCGATATCGAGATGCCGCAGATGACCGGACTAGAAGCCGCAGCGGAGCTCAAGCGGCGTGGCCTTAACGCCCGCGTGATCATTCTGACTACCTTCGCGCGCGCTGGGTACTTGCGTCGCGCTCTCGAAGTGAGCGCCTCTGGATACTTGCTCAAGGACATGCCTGCCGAACAACTCGCGGATGCCATTCGCCGGGTGCACCTGGGATTGCGCGTTATCGATCCGCAACTAGCGGCGCAGGTATGGAGCGAGGAACCAGATCCGCTCACCGATCGCGAACGCCAGGTCTTGCGTCTCGCTGGCGAGGGCACCTCCACCCTCGATATTGCGAATGAATTGCAGCTTTCTGAAGGAACAGTCCGCAACTATCTCTCGGAAGCAATCAGCAAACTCGGCGCTGCCAATCGCGTAGAAGCCGCCAGGCTGGCGCGTCAGCGCGGCTGGCTGTAATCAGTCCTGCCCCGCAGCCGCGCGCAAAGTCAGCTTCCGAGCCGCAGCCAGTTTCGTCAACATCCAGTACACCGTCGCCAGTCCACCGATAAATAGCACCAGGAAGATTCCGATCACCGACCACTGCGGCGCCACTTTCAATGTTGCCGGATCGAAGTATGGTTTCAGATATTCGCTGCGCACCATGTCGCGAACGTAAACCATCACCGCAGCCGCCAGGAACCCGCTCGCGAGACCGATAATAGTCGTCGTATTTCCCTTCTTCGGATTCGCCGCCGTCAGCAGGTGAACCATCGCTGCCAGCGCCAAAAGAATGGTCACCGCCAGCAGCCCCGCCGCCAATCCGCTTCTGCCGAGAAAGAGGCTGCGCACGCGCTCCGGCAGTACCAGTAGGAACCAAAATCCGACCAGTACATTGGTCATCGTCGCGCCGGCAAACCACAAGCCACCGTGCCGCACCAGCCATTCTTTGTATTGCTGATCCCTTTCTCGCAGTCCAAGAATCACCACGAACAGCCCCGCCACCGCTAACGCGCCAAGCGCCATGTGTAGGTACCGCGGAACCAGAGTCGGCTCGCCCAGATTCAGGTGAAATCCAGCCGTGCTGTCGCGATAGAACGTAAGCCAGCGCTCTGGTGTGAGCATCAGTGTCATGTTGTTGCTGAGGGTGAAGCCGATCCAAGCCAACACGATCACCGCGAACCAAAGCGCGCCCTGCGACTCCTTCAGAGCCGACCAGTAGAACGCGTAATAGCCAATAATCAGGATGGGAATCACTGCCATCCACGGGACCCCCAGCAGCACCGAACTCGAGTACAGCATCTGCCCGTACATCACCTGTACGAACAACAACGCCGCCACGCCCAGCGTGATCGTGAACGCCACCAAGACGGGCAACATCCCTCGGAACTGTCGCGCCAGTCGCGCCGCATGCGGATCGTTCTTCCCTTGTAATGCGGAAACAATCGCGATTACGCCACCACCGAGCGCAAAGTTCATCAGCACCATGTGCAGGCAGAACGTCAGCAGCGACAACGTGCGCAGCAGCCACAACGGCCCGGGCAGCGGCATCGGATCAGGAGTAGGAATCGGAATCTGCATCGTGGCTCCTTAATTCTGCGCGCGCAGCCAGTTGGCCAGCGCGTGACGTTGGGCTTCGGTTCCGGTGAACGGCGGCATCTCGGGAGTCAGGCTGTCGAGCTGCTGCAGCATGCCGTCGACGGTGTCGAAATCGGCGCCGCCGAAATCCAGCGGACGGCGCGCGCCTTTGATGGTGTGGCACAGCGCACAGCGTTCCTGGAACACCTTCTGCCCGATTTCGATTTCACTGCCCGTACTCGGCAGCGGTTCAGGAACCAGCGTGCCCAGGTATTTCCCCAGCGCAGCGGCGTCATTCTGGTCTCCGCCGAATTCCGGCATCGTGCCCCGTGTCAACGAGAGATGCGGCACAACCGCCGCGGCATACTTCTCATCCCATCCTTTAATCCGCGACCGAATTCCGCGATATCCACTCACGCTGTGACACGCCGAACACTGGGCAATGAAGACTTCGTGCCCATACTCGACCGTGGGTCCCGGTGAAACCACCATCCACTTATCATTAGCCGCCATTCCGCCGTTTGCAGCAATTGCCGAAACGTCCGTCACGCGAATCCCATTCGCGTAAATGTAACCATTGACGGCGTATGGCTTGCGCACGAACTCCCGCAGGTACTCGCCTGACGCCAGCGCGCCAAAGCAGGCGAGTACCATAACGGCCATCACTGCCGGACTTCTCCAGCCCGGCTTCAGAATCCCGAACAGCAGCGCTAGCGAGGCCGCTATGGCTGTGCACACAATCCCGAATCGAACCACATGCTCTGCCACTGGAATCAGCCCCGCGACGTAGTCATGAGCGAACGCCGGAAACTTTCCGTAATACCACCACGCTGTGAACGGCAGGAGCGCCAGTCCGAGAACCATCCAGCTACCCGCCCAACGCGAAGCTCTTTCGCGAGTCGGACTCTGCAGCTTCCCTGCCGTCACGAGTCCCCAGACCCCGGCCAACGCAATCGTGAAGAACGTCCTCATGAACAGCGAAGGCCAGTATGTCGGATTGAAGAAGCCATCCCAGAACGCCTTCGTCTCCAGCCAGTGCCCTGGCGTCAGCATGTAGGTAATAATCCCGTTGATAATCGCTAGGCTCGCCCACGCTGCGACAAAGTAGATCCATCCGATCACGAGGTGAGTATCGCGATCCAGCGTGTCCCAGTTGTAGGCGTAGATCAGCGCTGCGGCGATCTCGACGAAGAAGAACACCCACTCGATCGCCCATCCCCAAACGAAGCTGTGGATCAGTGACGACGTCGCCTCAGGGCTAACGAGCCCAATGGCAAACCAGATCCCCACGCCGGTCACCGCCCCAAAGACAACTGTCAGCAGGGCAAAGAACTTCGAATAGCGCCGGACATACGCGAGCAGCTGTTCGTCACCTGATCGATACGCGCGCCGCTCCGTCAAAACGAGGTAAGCACCACCTCCCACGGCAAAGTGGGAGACAAACACATGCACCACGGCGATGATCGCGATCAATATTCCGCCGGGAAACCCCAGCCGCCAGATCGGATAATTCATGAGAGTTGCCTCAGATCCTCTGCAACTAACCTTCAACTTTGCCTGTACTTACGGCTGTGACGAGGCACACGTCTCGCTGTGACGAGGTCGGAAGGATTGAGAACAGCCGGATCTCGCCGCTCCTTTAACGATTGCGTGTTGCCAGTCAACCTCCCCGCCGAGTTGCGCCATCTTCCTTAACACCAACGGAAGCAATCCGAAGCAGACGAAGGGATTATGAATTTCAGGATTTTGCTGGCTGGTGCATTGGCCGTGGGTTTGGCTGCGCCCGCCATCGCACAAAACGATTCCGACACGCAACCGGTAAATGATTCCAATAACGCCGACACTCAGCCGGTAAATGATTCCAATAACGTTCCCGTTTACCGGGTGAATGTCACCGAGCACACCATTCAGGCCATCGACTACCGCCACAAAGGCGGCAAGAATCACATTGAATTCGCTGGCACGTCGCTGATGCCAAAAGCAACCGGCAACGCCGAGGTCGACAGCAAGAAGACCCCGCTCCAGATCAAGGCCCATTTCGAGGACATGTAACCCGCCGACAAATTTGGGCCCCAATACCTGACCTATGTTCTCTGGGCCATAACGCCCGATGGCCGTCCCATCAACCTGGGCGAAGTTCTGCCGGCCTCGCATCACAAGGCTGACATTCACGCTAGCAGCAATCTCCAGGATTTCGGCCTCATGGTGACGGCGGAACCCTATTACGCGGTCACCCGGCCCAGCGACATAGTCGTCCTACAGAACGAAATCACGCCCAACTTAAAGGCGGATGTGCAACCCATCACCGCGCGTTACGAGGCTCTCGGCCGCAACGAGTACACCGTGGATCTGAACCCGGCCGATCTTCCGGCGAATTCCGCCGATAAGAAGACGCCACTCGATCTGCTGGAAGCTGAGAACGCCGTTGCCATCGCCCAGGCCAGCGGTGCCGCTCAATATGCTGAGAGCACCTTCCAGCGCGCTCAGGACCAGCTGAACCAGGCCGAAAACGACTATCGCCATAACGATAAGGACCGCACCATTGCAACGCCTGCCCGTTCCGCCGCCCAGATGGCCGAAGACGCCCGCGTGATCGCCATCCGCAAGAAACACGAAGAGCAAGTTGCGCAGGAAAGGGAGGAGGCTCAGCAGAAGACGGAAGAAGCCAGGGCCCGGGCGGAAGCTGAACAGCAGCGTGCGGAGCAGGCTCGTTTGCAAGCCGAGAAAGACCAACAGGCTCGCGAAGCTGCGGAACAGGCCAAAGCCCAAGCCGATCAGGCTCGCCAGCAGGCGGAAGCTGCCGCTCAACAGGCAGCGCTGGAGCGTCAGCAGGCCGAACAAGCTCGCCAGGAAGCTCTAGCCCAGCAACAGCAGTTGGCTCAGCAGACGCAGCAAGCGCAACTTCAGGCCCAGCAGGCGCAGGACCAGTCGCAACGCGCCGAACAGGCCCGCCTGGCGGCAGAACAGCAGGTACAGCAAACGCGTGAGCGCCTGACCGAGCAGCTCAATCAAGTGTTACAAACGCGTCAGACCGCCCGCGGCCTCATCGTCAACATGAACGACGTACTGTTCGATACTGGCAAAGCTTCGCTGAAACCGGGAGCCCGGGTCCGCCTGGCCAAAGTCGCCGGAATTATCGAAGCCTACCCTGACCTGAAGCTGGAGATTGACGGCTACACCGACAGCACCGGCTCGCCCGAGTTCAACCAGCAGCTCTCGCAGCAGCGCGCAGACTCGGTTCGCAGCTTCCTCGTGAGTCAGGGAGTGCCCGACGCGAACGTGGTCACCCGCGGCTATGGTGAGGAAGATCCTATCGCCAGCAACCAGACGGCCTCTGGACGCCAGCTCAACCGTCGCGTGGAATTAGTCGTCTCCGGCAACGCAATTGGCGTCAGCGCCAACAACCAGCCCGCAACTGCACCGACTCCGGGACAGAGTTCCGCTATCGGCAGCAACGGTGGCTCTGCCAACCCCCAGTAACACATTTGTGACAAGGCCGCTCGCGGGGGCGGCCTCCGTCATTTCCTTTCCAGCGCGCGATGTTGCACAATGGCAACTTGTCTTGGGAGGCCGCGTGGAAAAGCAGCCCTCGCCCGACTGGCGCAAGAGCGTCGCTGGCATGTTGGATTCCTACCGCAAGCTTTTTGAGATCGTGTTCCAGATCCAGGTGCAGGTCACCGCGATGGAGCGCACCCTCGTTGTCGATCCCGCGTTGCGTGAGCAGTATGAAAAATATCTCGCCGAGGTGCGCGCTGAACTCGAAGATTCCAAAACCGTGGCCGTGCATCTACTGGAAAGGACCGCCGGCCAACTGCGCGGAGATCCAAACTGGAAGGATTGACAAAGGAAGATGGCAAGCAAGCTCGATCCACTACGAAAAGAACTCATATTTCAGCTCAACGGCGGTCACGCCCATGCTCCCCTCGAAAAGATAGTTGAAAAGTTTCCCGCAAAGCAGCAGGGCATTGTTCCTGAGGGTCTTCCCTATTCTGCGTGGCAGTTGCTTGAGCACATTCGATTGGCCCAGCTCGACATGCTGGAGTTCTGTACCAGCAAGGATTATCGGGAGAAGAAGTGGCCGGAAGATTACTGGCCCAAGTCTCCGGAGCCGCCAAATTCCCGAGCCTGGGATTCCTCGGTGCGCAACATCAAGACCGACCGCGAGCAATTCATCAAGCTGATTTCGAATCCCAAGGCCGATTTATTCGCGCCTCTGGCCTGGGGCAACGGACAGACTCTCTTCCATGAGACCTGCCTCATTATCGATCACAACGCTTATCATTTAGGTGAAATCGTTACCGTTAGGCGCCTTTTGGGCAACTGGTAATTTCACGAGTCGCCACGCTAGAGGAAAATATCGTCGCTTTTTTGCTGATTGTTATCGCCAAACAGGTTACACTCTTCCGTTAGGCGTAACGAAAGGGTTATTCGCTATGAAAACGAAAGGTTCCAAAGGCAGTGGTCTTCCCGCCGCGGTAGTGGAACTCCGTGAACAGCTCGGGCTGAACCAGAGAGACTTCGCGGACAAATTCGGCGTCAGCGCCATGGCAGTATCGCGCTGGGAATCCGGCGCCAACGATCCTCCGGGAAAATGTGTCGTCCAGATGGCAAAAATGGCCAAGAGTCCTAATGCCTACTGGAGCTTCCTCGGAGCCTTGGGCCTGACTAAGAAGGATTTCCGCGGCAAGTAACCCACAGCCTTCTGGCCACCAGGATGTTTTGCCGTAGGTTTTCGCACGTCCCGCGTCCGGTTCCGCGAAACCGCGGGCCGGCGCTCTTCTTCTAACGAGAGCAGTAGCTCTCCTGTGAAAAAGCGCTAGCGCTACTTCTTGGACAGCGGCTTGCAGAACCTCCGTCCGGATCGACTGATCCAGAAAGCGCTTCGCCCTAATTGGAGCGCCATCGGCGCAGCCCGGTGCTTCCATTGTCCCGGTTATTCCCGCATGCGGTTCTGTATCTCTATCATCAGGTAAGTCTTCACGCTGTGCGGCAGGTTGGAGTTGTACAACGCATCGCGCGCAATATCGGCAGGAAGCGTCTGCGCGAATTGCAGCGCCGCCGCCATCGGAGTGCTCGGATTGCGCAGCAGCGCGCAACGCACATCCGTTCGCAGGGACCATTTCGAGTGTCGCGCCACTCGTTCCACAAAGTGTGGATTCACCGGATCGCACATCAGCGTGCGAATAATCGCCGCCTCCGTGAGATAGGGATTGTTCATTGCCAGGTCGACGACCCGCGGATCGGCGTCGATCAGCAACCGCTCTGCCACCCGTGCCGATCCGCGCTTCGCCAGCGTGATGCGCTCTCCTAACGAGAGCTTTTCGAGCCTATCCACAATCAGTTGTTCGATGGCGATCTTCACGTCCGCCGGAACCGGCGGCTGTAGTGCCACACTCATCAGTTCGAACGTGTACAGCGACCTTGCCAGCGGCAACGAAACAAAACGCGGCGTCTTCGGGTGCGCTACCAGCGCCACCAGCACCGGGCGCGACTTCAGGATCGCCGAATTCTTCGCCATCCGTTCCAGGGCTCGCACCGGCAGGTCGCGTCTTGTCAGCAAAGCTTTTGCCAAATCTTCATTGAGGTGGGGATTCTCCGCCGCCGCACACACTTCATCTTCCACGTGGCTGTGGATCAGCTTCTCCAGTCGTTCAAGCTGATGATCCGGTGCCCGTTCTGCTCCCCAGCCCAGCATCAGCGGACCCCCATTCTCACGCCATTCTTACGCGCCATCCACAACGCTCCGACCACGGGATCGGTGATCTTGAAGCAGACCGCCGCCTTTGGCCATATCGGACGTAGAGCCGTGTGAAACGCAGTACGCACATCGGGTGAATTGGTAAACACGCCTCCGGCGAGTACAACGCGCACCACGTCTGCCGGACTCCATAACCGATGCAGCACTGTCGAAACCAGCATGGCGAGTTCCACGCCCGCCCGGTTCAACAATACACTTGCTTCCACGTCGCGTTCTTTTGCGGCCTGCTGAACGATTTCGAAAAGCTCCGCAAAGTTGGGCGCCGGTTCCCGATTCGCATAGCGCACCAAGTCATCGGTCGAGCTGAGACTCCAATGCCGGAGAATTCGCTCTCGCAATACCGTCTCGCGACCGCTATCGATACTCTTCATGACCGCGCTCACCGCAGCATGCCCGATCCAGTGCCCCGAACCTTCATCGGAAATGCGGTGGCCCCATCCGCCCGCGCGCGCCGTCTTTTCGGCACTATTGCATCCGTAGGCAATCGATCCCGTTCCCGAGATCGCAATCACTCCCGGCAGGCCACGCAGTGCCGCCTCGAAAGCGATCACCATGTCGCCGACCACCTTCACGCTCGCATTCGGCAACGCCTGGCTGATAGTCTTCTTGATGAGCGCCGCAATTTCCTGACTCGTCGCCCCGGCCGCGCCTACGCACACCGATTGCACTCGCAGCGGGCTGATCCCGGCCTCGCTGCACGCCTGCGCCAGCGTCTCTCGCAAGCCCGCACAAGCCTGTTCTTCGCCGAGGCGGACCACGTTCGATCCCGGCCCGCTCACCACCGCCAGCGTGGACCCGTCATCTCCCACGGCACACGTGGTTTTCGTCCCTCCGCCGTCGATCCCGATGTACAGCGACATTGCGCCTTTTCTATCACAGGTACGCCGACTTGGGGCATAAGGTGCGTAACCGATGTACATCAGGGGGTTACTTGCGTGTTAACCCCGTGCGCGTTACGCTCCGATCACCGACCTCATGGGGCTCAACGCGCTCGACTTCCTCATCATCGGCATTTACCTCATCGGCGTCACGGCTTTCGGGCTCCATTTCCGCAGCCGTGATCGTTCCCTCAAGACCTATTTCCTCGCCGATCGTAACCTGCCGTGGTGGGCTATTTCCCTCTCCATTGTCGCCGCCGAAACCAGCACCCTGACCATCATCAGCATTCCCGGCCTGGCCTACGACACCAACTTCAGCTTCCTTCAGCTCGTGTTCGGTTACCTCCTCGGACGCGCCATCATCAGCTTCATCCTGCTGCCGCATTACTTCCGCGGCGACCTTTTCACGGCCTATCAATTAATGGACCGCCGCTTTGGACCTCGTCTGCGCTCCCTTACCGCCGGGCTGTTTCTGATCACCCGCGCCGCCGCTGAAGGTGTCCGGGTCTTCGCCGTCGCCATCGTTGTCGGAATCGCACTCTCAGGCATGTTGTCTGGCTTCTCCTCGTTCGACCGCGATCTGGCCGCGATCACCGTCGTAACCGCCCTGACGCTGATTTACACCTTCGAAGGCGGCATGACCGCGGTCATTTGGACTGACGTTGTGCAGATGTTCATCTACATTGCCGGAACCATGATCGGCGTGTTTACTATCCTCCAGCGCTCGCCCGGCGATTGGTCCTCGACCTTGTCTCTTGCTATGTCGTGGGGGACCTCGCACATGTTTGATTTCGGCTTCCACTTCTGGAAGACCTATACGTTCTGGTCGGGACTGATCGGGGGAGCATTTCTCACCACCGCCAGTCATGGCACCGACCAACTCATTGTGCAGCGCCTGTTGGCGGCCAAGAACGAAGCGCAATCGAAGCTCGCGCTGCTTTCCAGCGGCGTGTTCGTCTTCTTTCAGTTCTCGCTATTTCTGCTCATCGGTGCCTTGCTCCGAGTGTTCTACGGCTGGAGCGGTCATACTCCACACGTGGGGACTTCCGACCGGATCTTTCCCAATTTCATCGTCACGCAAATGCCTCATGGCCTCTCCGGCCTCCTCATCGCCGCTATCCTCGCCGCCGCCATGTCGAATTTGAGCGCAGCGCTGAATTCGCTCTCCTCCAGCTCAATGATCGACTTCCTCTTCCGCCTGAAACCACGCTTCACCGACACGCAGCGTGTCAGCCTCTCGCGAATCGCTACTATCGTCTGGGGACTCGTTCTCTTCGGCTTGGCCATCCTCGCGCGCTGGCGTGGTGGACGCGTCATCGAGGTCGGCCTGTCCATCGCCTCGGTTGCTTACGGCGCCTTGCTCGGCGTCTTCCTACTTGGCGTACTGACAAAGAAAGCCAATGAGCGCGGTGCCATGGTCGGGTTCTTCGTCGGATTCGTCCTCAATCTCTATATCTGGCTGTTCACCAAGGTTCCCTTCACCTGGTATGTCCTCATCGGCTCCCTTGTAACGTTTACGGTCGGATACACTTCCAGCCTTGCGTTCCCCCAACCGCAACCGACAGAATCTGAATCCTCGCATGCCTGATCCCGCCGCCCAGTCCGGCTCCGGCCCCAGCCTCGCGCGCGACCTCAAGGTCTCGCACGCCGCCGCCATCGTGGTCGGCACCGTCATCGGGAGCGGCATCTTTCTTGTCCCCGCGGAGATGATGCGCGCTGCGGGTTCTTCCCGCCTTGTCTATCTCGCTTGGCTCGTCGGCGGACTACTCTCCTTCTTCGGCGCGCTCACCTACGCCGAACTAGGCGCCATGAAGCCCTACGCCGGGGGCGAATATCTCTATGTCCGCGACGGCTACGGCCCTCTCGGCGGATTCCTCTACGGTTGGACTTACTTCCTCATCGCCAAGCCTGCCTCCATCGCGACGATCGTCATCGGATTCGTGCGCATCATCGGCACCTTCCCCGACATGACGTTTCTTTCGGATCCCATCCTGTCATCGCCGGTGACGATCACCAAGAGCCACCTCGTCGCGATTGCAGCCATCGCGCTCATCACCCTCATCAACTACATCGGCGTGAAGAAAGCTGGCGAATTCCAGCTCTTCTTCACCATACTGAAAGTCGCCATCATCGCCTGCATCGTGTTCGGTGGTTTCACTTACGCCCACGGCACCTGGAGGAACTTCCATACGGATTACGCCCTCGCCACGGGCGGCTTCAGCGGATTCATGGTCGCCCTCATCGCCTCTCTCTGGGCTTATGACGGCTGGAACCTCGTCACCACCGTCTCGGGCGAAATGCGCGATCCGCAGCGCAGCCTGCCGATCGCTCTCATTGCCGGGGTCGGCATCGTCGCCGTGCTCTATATGGCGGTTAACGCCTCCGTTCAGTACGTCATGCCTGCAAACGCGATCGCAGCTTCACCTCGCCCCGCATCACAGGCCATGCTCATCGCCTGGGGAACCTTCGGCGCGACGCTCGTCTCGGCCGGTATGGCGCTCTCCATGCTCGTCACGCTCAATGGCAGCAGCATGACCGGCGCTCGTATCCCGTTCGCGCTCGCCCGTGATGGCTACTTCTTCCACACCCTCGCCAAAGTTCACCCTCGATTTCATACGCCGTCGAATTCCCTCGTTGTCCAGGCTGTTCTCAGTGCCCTGCTCGTCGTCCTCGGAGGCAATTTCCAGCAGTTGTTCTCGCTCGCCCTTTATCCCGAATGGGTCTTCTATATGCTCGCCACCGCCTCGGTATTTATTTTCCGCCACCGCGAGCCGAACGCTCCCCGCCCCTATCGCACTTGGGGATACCCCATCCTCCCCGCCCTCTTCATTGCCGCCTCCTCCATCGTTCTCATCTACACCTTCAAGGCGAAGCTGACGAACTCGCTGGTTGCGACCGCGGTCATCCTGGCGGGAATCCCTGTCTACCTCCTCTTCGCTCGCGGGAAGCCATTTGCTACCCACTAAGTGTCATATCCGGTTGCGAAACCCGGTTGATTCGCATAAGCTTGCGAGTTAATTGGGACAGGCGGGCACCGACGCCGAGGAGAGAGCATGTCCACCAAAGCCAAGCAGGAACTGCGCCGCGACAAACGAATCGCCACGAAAGTTCCCGTGACTGTTAAGAAAAAGCAGAATGGTGCGACTGAGGAATTGAACGGTCAAACTCGGGACGTCAGCAAACGCGGCGTCTTTATGTATCTCAGCAATCGCGTCGCGGAAGGCTCCGAACTCGAACTAGTCTTCCCCATGCCGCAAGGCGAATCTCCCGCGGAAGACACCTGGGTCCGCTGCCGCGCCCGGGTCCTTCGCGTCGAAAAAACCGATGGCGGCCAGCGCTTCGGCGTCGCCGCCGTGCTCGAAAGCTACGAACGCCTGGAAGACATGGTCACAGCCCGAGCGTAATCGTCGAAGGGCGGCCGACAACGATTCCGGCATCTCTGAACCCTGCAAGAGCAACCAACCTCGCCGTTCCTCTACCATGACGTACTTCGGAGCACGACCATGAAATCCATATGCATCGCTCTCTTCCTCGCCCTGTTCTTCTCGTTGGCCGCCATCGCTCAATCCCAACCGAGCCCCCTTCCCGCCATCAACACCATCTCCGTTACCGCCGACGGAAAATACGAAGCTGCGCCCGATACCGCCGTCGTGACGTTCTCCTTCTCGGTCCAAGAGAACGACTCCAAGACCGCCTACGATCACCTCTCGCGCGTGGTCGATGAGGTTCGCGAGATGCTCCGCCAGAACGGCATCGATCCCAAGCAGGCGCAGGTCGGCTACTTCGGACTTCAGCCCGTGCGCGACTATAAGAACGCGAAGAACAAGATCATCGCCTACACCGCGAATACCACCATCACGCTCAAGCTGAAGGATTTCGCTAAGATCCCCGCCATCACCGCTGGAATGTCGAACATCGAAGTCTCTTCGAATCAATCGATCTCCTATGACCTCGACAACATCGACGAAGCCAAAACCAAGGCCGTGCAGGACGCCCTCAAGCGCGCCAAACTCGAAGCCCAAACCGTTGCCTCGTCCTCAACCCGCAGTCTCGGCGAGCTCGTGTACGCCTCCGTCGATACCGCCGAGCAGCCCCGACCGATGCCTATGGCGCGCATGGCTGCAATGTCCGCGAACGGTGCCCCCGCGCTCGAGCCCACCGCCGACTTCACACCCCAGTCGATCACCGTCACCGCTCACGTCAACGTCGTCTTTGCCCTGAAATAAAGATATGTAGTGCAGACGCCCTCGTCCGCTGGCTCCCAACCTCCCGTTCCGTTCATCCGTCACATCCCGCCCGGTCACGGCGATATAATTTTCTGTTCCAGTCTCCGCACTTATCCCATCAGGAGCCATCATGGCCACGATCGCTGAAGCCGCCGTTAAGACTCGCACTGAATCCGACAGCATGGGGACCATCGAAGTCCCGACCAACGTTTACTGGGGCGCCCAGACCCAGCGCTCGCTGCATCACTTCAACATCGGACGCGACACCATGCCGCCCGAGCTGATCCGCGCCTTCGCCATCCTCAAGAAAGCCGCCGCCCTTGTGAACCAGGACCTCGGCAAGCTTCCCGCCGACAAAGCCAAGCTCATCGTGCAGGCCGCCGACGAAGTCATCTCCGGCAAGCTCAATGACCAGTTCCCGCTACGCATCTGGCAGACCGGCAGCGGCACGCAAACCAACATGAACGTGAACGAGGTTATCTCCAACCGCGCCATCGAACTCGCCGGCGGAGAACTCGGCTCCAAGAAGCCGATCCATCCTAACGATCACGTGAACATGTCGCAGTCGTCGAACGACACGTTTCCCACCGCGATGCACATCGCCGCCGCCGAACGCGTAAAGAACGTCCTGATTCCGGCGATCAAGCTGGTTCACGATGCCATTGCCGCCAAGGCCAAGGAATTCGACGGCATCGTCAAGATCGGCCGCACTCACCTGCAAGACGCGGTTCCGCTCACCATCGGTCAGGAATTCGGCGGTTGGGCCGCGCTCCTCAAGCGCGATATTCACCGCCTCGAACAGGTTCTCGACGGACTCTACGATCTCGCCATCGGCGGCACCGCCGTCGGCACCGGCCTGAACACGCATCCCGAATTCGCCGAGCGCGCCGCAAAAAAAATCGCCGAACTCACCGAACTCCCCTTCCGCTCGCATCCCAACAAGTTCGCCGCACTTTCCGCGCACGACGAAATCATCTTCGCCCAAGGCGCGCTCGAAACCGCCGCCGCATCACTCATGAAGATCGCCAACGACATCCGCTGGCTCGCTTCCGGCCCCCGCTGCGGACTCGGCGAACTCATCATCCCCGAGAACGAACCTGGCTCCTCCATCATGCCCGGCAAGGTGAATCCCACCCAGTCAGAAGCCATGACCATGGTCGCCGCCCAGGTTCACGGCGCCACCGCTGCCGTCGGATTCGCCGGCTCCCAGGGCAATTTCGAACTCAACGTCTTCAAGCCGGTCATCATCTACAACTTCTTGCATTCGGTGACGCTCCTCGCCGACGCCTGCCACGGCTTCGTCGAGTTCATGATCAACGGCATTGAAGTGGATCGAAAGAAAGTCGATTATTACGTGAAGAACTCGCTGATGCTGGTGACCGCGCTCGCGCCGAAAGTCGGATACGACAAAGCCGCCAAGATCGCCCACACCGCGCACGTCGATCACAGCAGTCTGCGCGAAGCGGCACTGAAACTTGGTTATCTCACCGGCGAAGAATTCGACGCTGCCGTGAAGCCCGAGACGATGACCCATCCGTAGCTTTTCTTATTTGTCATCACGAGGGGCGCGAAGCGCCCCGAGGGATCTGCTCTTCCTCGCAATTTCGAGGGGAAGTTGTTCAGATATTCAGATCACCAGATATTCAGATGGGCAGATGAATCAGGCTCTCTTCTTCGCCCCGTCCGTCGGCAGCCTTCTCATCTGCCTCGGTGGCTTCGCCATATCGGGCGCAAATTCCACCATCGCGGTGCCGACGCGCCGAGCCGCGCGCTCCAATAACTGCAAGTCGGCTCCGCTGAAATCCGGACCGGCAATCCCCGGCGTCATGCCTTTGCGGCATACTTGCACCACGCCAATTACGGTGCCATCCTCGGCGATGATTGGCGCCGACATCATCTTCTGAATCGGATCCGGCATCTCCGAGAACGGCTTCGAGCTGTCCAACTTGATCGTCTCGAAAATCGTATGGTGCGGAACCTGCGCAAAACGGTTGTACAAGGCGGCCTGCTTCTCCATCGCGCTCCGCGCCGCCACCGCCGAACTCGATAACGGAATCGTTCCTGCCGCTTGCAGTTCCACCGGGAAGAGGAACTTCAACAGGTCGCCTTCGACAATGAGCAAGCCTACGTCCGTAGGCTTCACCTCGAAGAGCTTTGCGATCACGGCGCACACGTTCGCCGGGCTCGGCGGAGTTATCTCGAGCAACGCCTGCAACTGTTCGAAACTGACCATTGAATGACTCAACTAATGTCCCTATGGTCCAGCCTGCTCACGCAGGCTGACAATTGACTTCAGTCGCTGTCCTAGGGTTCCGCGTACCAAAGTAACTTGGGTTACTCTGCGTCATGAAACGGAACCCCCAACGTATATCGCATTCCACTATGTAATCGGCTCACGCCGTGCCGAATATTCACCCGATAGTAACCCCTTGTTCCTTTTTTGGGACGAAAGCGCGTCGTAAAGATCAGGACCTGTCCTTGCTCCGGCGCCAGCACCTGAACCTTCGATTGTGCCCGTGGCTGCTGCTCGGTGAGCACGAACTCGCCGCCGGTGTATACGCTTTTCTTGCTGAGAAAACAGGTCAACTGCAGCGGAAACGCGAGCCGCCCATAAAGATCTTGATGCAGGCAGTTGTAGTCTCCGGCTTCATACCGCAGCAGCAACGGCGTCGGACGTTTCTGCCCCGATTGGTGACATTCCTTCAAGAATTTCTCATGCTCTAACGGAAAACTGTCGCCTGCCCCAAGCTTGTCACTCCATTCATTCGCAATCTTCACCAGCTTTGGATAGAACCTCGCACGCACTTCTTCGACAATCTCCGGCAACGGATACGCGAAGTACTTGTACTCTCCCGACCCGAACCGGTACCGCGCCATCACAATCCGGCTGCGAAACAACTTGTCCTCCGGATACATCGCCACCAGTTCTTCGCATTCGGCAGCCGTCGGTAACGGCTCAGTTAGGAAATATCCGTCTTCATTCAGCGCAGACGCAATTCCATTCCAATCCAGCCTCTCAATTCGACTTTGGAGATCCCCTCGCATAGAAGAATTCTGACGCATGCGCCCGCAGCACGCCCATCCGAATCTTGCTTGCAAAACATAAAGGCCCAGCTTTCGCCGAGCCTTCGGTTTTCAATTTACCAATTTACTAATTCCTAGTACCCCCATCGCAGCAGCGCCGCTCCCACCGTAAAGCCAGCTCCCACCGCCGACAGCAACACCAGGTCGCCTTTCTTCAGCTTGCCTTCATCGAGTGCTGTTTGCATGGCCAACGGAATCGTCCCCGAAGTCGTATTCCCAAACCGGTCGATATTAATGATTACCTTGCTCCGATCCATTCCCACCCGGTCCGCCGTTGCCGTAATGATTCTCCGGTTCGCCTGGTGCGGGATATAGCACGCGATGTCGTGGCCCGTGACGCCGTTGCGCGACAGCAGCTTCTCGCACACCTCGGTCATTTTCTTGACGGCAAATTTGAACACCGCCTGGCCGTCCTGGTGTACGTAGTGCATCTTCTTGTCTACCGTCTCGTGCGTTGACGGATTTAAACTTCCGCCACCCGGCATATACAGCGAGCACGCGCCGGTTCCATCCACCTCATGCTCGAAATCGAGAATATCGATCCCTTCTTCGTCCGACTTTTCCAGGATCACCGCTCCCGCGCCATCACCGAAAATTACGCAGGTTGCACGATCGGTGTAGTCGATGATCGACGACATCACGTCTGATCCGATCACCATCACCTTTTTGTGGGCGCCCGTGCGCACGAATTGCGTTCCCACCTGCAGCGCGTACACGAATGAAGAACACGCTGCGATCAAGTCGAATCCCCACAGCTTTGGGGATCCTAGCTTGTTCTGCACCAGGCACGCCGTCGAAGGGAACATCATGTCCGGCGTAACCGTCGCGACGATGATCGCCTCAATGTCGGACGCTGGAATCCCTCGCCGCTCCAGCGCCTGCTTGGCGGCCGCAGTCGCCAGATCGCTGGTCGCCACG
>Ga0335069_10001734_pt1 | contig 34627 bp, 28 predicted proteins | sample Lox_Sample_11_FD_206714 | JGI IMG/M metagenome (GOLD analysis project Ga0335069, IMG submission 206714) | Soil microbial communities from Loxahatchee National Wildlife Refuge, Florida, United States - Lox_Sample_1.1 | ecosystem: Environmental > Terrestrial > Soil > Wetlands | place: USA... | reverse complement strand
TCGATCGCATCTCGCAAATGGCCAGCGCCGCTTGCGGTCTCGCATTGCAAAGCGGCGGGTGGGACGCTGAGAGGCGAGCCCGAGTGGATGTGTCGTTGGTGGTGGGAACCATGTTCGGTGGCATGCATACGATTGGCGAGTTTGATCGGGCCGCAATCGTTTCTGGTCCGGCCAGTGTCAGCCCCATGTCGTTCGCCAATACCGTGATTAATGCGGCGGCCGGTCAGACCGCCATCTGGCACCAGTTGCGCGGTGCCAACAGCACGGTCGCAACCGGATCGGTTTCCGGAATCTCGTCGGTTGGTCACGCGGCCGACTGGATAGCCCAGGGAAAATCCACGGTCGTGCTGGCGGGCGGTGCTGACGAGTTCTCGATTGAGGCATTCTGCGGCTTCGGCCGCGCCGGACTACTTTGTACTGACGGCGATCGGGCTGAACTGCCCATTCCCTTTGACCAACGCAGGAACGGCTTCGCGCTCGGCGAAGGAGCGGGATTCCTTGTCTTGGAGGACCTCGCTTATGCCCGGCGCCGCGGTGCAAGAGTAGCGGCCGAAATCAGGGGTTATGCGACGGCATTCGATGTATCGCAAGGCAACGATCCCGACCTGGCCGTGCGCGCCATGGTGCGGGCGATGAGAACTGCCATCAGCCGCTCTGGTATGACTGCGGACAGCATCGAGTTCGTGAGCGCTTCTGCCAACGGAAGTATTACGCGCGACTGTTCCGAATTGTCCGCACTGGCTGCGGTGTTCGGGGAGCGCGCCAAGGAACTTCCGGTTACGGCGATCAAAAGCGGAACTGGCGAGACCCTGGGGGCGTCAGGCGCATTGCAGATTGCGGTCGCATTAGAGACGCTTGCGAGCGGAAAATTGCCCGGCATCATCGGCCTGGAGGAACTTCCTCCCGCATGTCCACTCGAGGGCCTACTTGCCAGAACGCAGAGCATCGATGCGCGTAGCGCATTGATCAATGGAGTTGGACTCGACGGCAACTGTTGTTCACTCGTACTCGCGTCACTTGAATAGGGTCGTGTTGTAGCCATCAAGACAAAGGATCTCCGTATGTCCGCCACATCCGAGCCCGGGATTGCGCATTCGCCGTTGATCCCGCGCTATCGACAACAGGGGTATGACTCTGAGTCGGTGCGACAGCGCCGTGCATGGATCGAGTCTGCCGTTAACTCGCCCCTGAAACAAATTGGCGCATATTCGATCTCCAGCGTGCAAATGAGGGGAAACATCGAGAACCCGATTGGAGCGGTTCAGGTTCCACTGGGCATTGCGGGGCCGCTGCTGATCAATGGACACTACGCTAAAGGCGTGTTTTACGTTCCGCTGGCTACAACCGAAGGTGCCTTGGTCCGCTCCTATGAGCGAGGGATGACAGTCTTAAGTCGGGCTGGAGGAGTTGACGCTCGCGTTCATCGCGACGAGAACTGCATCGCACCAACGTTTCTTCTCCGCGACGTGGCGCAAGCATTTGAGTTCGTGTGCTGGCTCGAAGAACACTTCCCCGAAATCTGCGAACAAGCGGAGGCGACGACCAAACACGGGAGGTTGCTAAGGACAGAGCCAAACGTCGAAGGGCGTAACGTTCTCGTTCGCTTCCATTACCACACTGTCGACGCTCATGGCATGAACATGATCGCCAAGGCCACGGATCGTGCTTGCCGATGGATCAGCCAGACCTTCGGCGTACCGGATTACCACCTTTTTAGCGGTTATGAGTGCGAAAAACACGCGGGCGGTACTCTGTTTACAGCCGGAAAAGGTAAAAAGGTAACCGCCGGCGCCCATGTGCCTGCCGATATCGTGAAGCTCTATCTGCGGGCAACACCTCGGCAGTTCGCATCTCTGTGGCACCACACCGTGCTCGGCCATATTCAGGCCCAGTGCGTAGGGTACAACGGTCATTTTGCCAATGGACTCGCGGCTATCTTTATCGCCTGCGGCCAGGATGTCGGCAATTTGCCGAACTGTTCGGTAGGTATCACAAACTTCGAGGTCACAGACACTGGAGATCTCTACGCTAGCGTTACCCTACCCTCATTGACGGTCGGAACGGTCGGAGGCGGTACGGGATGGGGAACTGCACGCGAATGTCTTGCCATGTTGTCTTGTGAAGGACCCAACCGCGCCCCGAAGTTCGCCGAGATCATCGCTTCTACGCTGCTCGCCGGAGAACTCTCCATCGGCGCAGCGATCATCACCGGCGAGTTTGTTGGAGCACACGAAATGTTCGGGCGGAATCGCCCCAATGCTACCGCGCATACTTGAGCGGAAGTGAGGGAAAAATATGCCAGCCCCTGTTCACTTCGCTGCCACGGTTTCAGACAGCTTTGGGCTCGGTCAAAGCTACTACGGGGAGATCGATGTCTCTTTGGACTTGTTCGTCAACTATGTTTGGGCCATCGTGTGTAGGCACCTGGGTGGATCGGTCGACGAAGCCGGGGGGATGGCCTTCGCAAAAAGGCTCTACCTCCGCGATCTTTACCTGGCGAGCGGTTGTGTGCACAACAGCGAGAAAGCTTGGGCCATCTTGGACCTTCGTTACCGAAAGTTTGTAACGGACCTTGTGCGCTTTTGCTACCGACATGGCGCCGATAACGAGGAGATCGCCGACTCAATTCTGGTCAGCCTCTACCTCAACGATCGTTCTGGCCGTCAGCGTATTGCTTCCTATGACGGCAGGAGTTCCATGGCAACGTGGCTTCGAGTCATCGTGATCAATCGCGCGATAAATGACCGGAACGAAAGGAAACTTGCTACCGACGAGGGGATAGCGGACGTTCCCGATGGTCGTGCACTCATAAACTTGGAATCAAGCCTATGTGCCCAGCGATACGGCAGCATTCTGAGGGAGTCATTGGCTCAAGCCTTGCGGGAGATAACCGAAAAAGAGCGTCTCATGCTCTTGTGGCGTTATGAGCAGAATTTACAACTGGGCCAGATCGCGCGGCTGATGGGTATTCATCAGGCGAACGTCACGCGGCAAATGCTTCGCTTGCAGACCAAACTTCGAGAGGCTGTCGTGCAACGAATGGAGATGCGGTATCGGATGAGTCGCTCCGCCATCGAAGAGTGTCTGGCTGAGGTTGTCAATAATCCTCAGCTTGCAATACCCCTGATGGCCTGGATTAAGGCAGTGCCAAAGTCGGCTCCGAGCGCGGGTGATGCCAGCCGCCCTCGAGAAGCTTTCTGATCGCCGAGAGCGGCGAACCGATGCTAGTCGGAACAGGACCTTGCTATTGCTAGCAAATGTTTTCGGTTGGCAATTCTTCTACTCCAGGCGATACGCCGATTTCGCGATGCCACGAAACATCAACGTGGCGCGACAGCAACCCTAATTTCTGACCTCTGAGTGGTGAAGCGCGCAGAAGTGTCTGGGATGCGGTCTGTATGCCGGGCCATGTAAAATGGGTATGGGTACTTTCGTCTGAGACTCGCTTCCGCCGCGTGCGCCCTCGCAATTTCCACCTCCTCGCTTGTCCGACTCGAATGAGGCAAGATTCTTGACCATTCATTGTCATCTTGAGCCCCAACTGATAGCGGCGTATTGCCACGGCCAGCTCAATGAAAAGGAATTAGCCGAAGTCATGGTGCACCTCTCAGCTTGTCGTAATTGCAGGGAAATGATCGCCCAAGTCCTCCGCAGCGAGACTCAAGTCCCCTCTGAGGATAACGGAGATGCGAAGTGAACGTTTCGGTTTCAAGAGATCGTTCTCACTTTCAAATTGCTCACCTTCGGCTGCAAGAATTTTTCACTCCCCGACATAGTTGGTTTCGGTGAGCTCCTAGCGAGTCTATTCCGCGCTCGCTTGCTTGATGCACAGCAGCAACCATGCTTCTCTGACAGCCCGTTCCAACAATGAGTGTTTAAGTCCCGAGAACGACCATCCCTCAACAATCGGTCATACGCCAGCGATGAATGTCGGTGAGAACCGCAGCACCTACGAGGCTAAAGGTTGCGTCCCTGGCCCAATCGCGAGAACGATGCATGGAAACCGAAGTGAATCGGAGCCTTCAAGCGGAGTGTCGCTATCGGACCCTTGACAACGGCCAGTGCATCGAAGAGGGCGAAAGCGCTCGCCATAGAGGCTGCATCAAACAACTGACAGATCACCACTCCTGCTCTCTGATCGCGCGGGTTGGGGATGAAAATCGGCTCCGCCCCGAGGTAGTGCATGGGCGGCGACTGGTACACGTCGTGTGGCCCGTCCGTGCTCCAGTCGGCGTGTACGAGCTGATCGAAAAACTTTCGCCCACGCCGACCCGTCTCGGAGATCCCAAGCATCCAGAAATCCCGATATGGCTGTGTCGCGCGCCTGGGGTCCGTCGACGGAAAATCAGGAGCCAATTTGTAGTCAATTCTCTGACTGGTTATCAACTGGCCGCCTTTTACGTCCAACACTAACCGGACCGGTTGCCCTTCGCCGACGTCTGTAAACAGGTTGGGTACCTCCTGATACTGGTCGTAAATGGGTCGCTCCAACTCGACCACGTCGACAGTAAGGTTCTCGCCCTCTTCAAAACAATTCACCAGGTGCAGGCAGTACTGGCCCGCCAGGGGTACCAACGCAGCCTTTTCACCGGTTTGACGGGAAATAACAAGCAGCCAACTGCGCCGCTCAGGCTCCCAATCGAGAGCATCCATTAAAGAGCAACCATTGCGCAAGAGCGCTTCCATGTTCACAAGGTAAGGGTTGAGGTAGAAAACGGCGTGCCTCGCGCTCAGGCCGAAGTCGTGGACCGAGCAGGCGAAAGGAAGCGGGAGACGCTTTCGATAGACCTGTTTTCCTGCATGGTCAAAGCGATACAGATTAAGCGTCGGCTGTCTCGGTGAGAAGGCAACGCCAAAGTTGAACATCTCTCCCGTTGCTGGGTCGAACTTTGGGTGAGCCGCGAATGGGCTCAAATCATTTAGACAACCGCCAAACGTAAACTTGCCGCAGGTCTCAAGCGTTATTGGGTCGAGTTCCCAAGGCAGACCTTGCTCGCCGAACGCCAACAGGGACCCGTTGTAGGGGTAAACGCTTACGTTCACCGGCGATTCCAACGCGATGCCGCCTTTCAGCCGGTCGGATGGGAAAGTTGTACCGAAAGTCCGGAAAATCGGACGGCCTGCCTGTTCTTCGACTGCGAACTTCTCGCTTCTTATGAAACGATTAGCGAACTCGATCCGCCCATCTTCGAACCGCAAGGTGCAGACCATGCCATCGCCATCCAGCCAGTGGCGATAGTGCAATCCCCCACGAACAAAACGCGCGGGCCCATTCAGGTAATAAGATCCACGGACAAAGCTTGGAACATTTCCCTCGATCTGATCGATGGAATAGGATCGTTCTTCCGGCGTAAGCGCGAAAGCTCGCTCGATGCCCGGAGCAAAATCTTCGCCGCTTTCGGGCATCACACCACGGGGTTGCAGCAACGCCCGATTTTGCAGGGTGGACCTCATTCCACGACCTGGGGCGCCAGCGGCTCGATGGCCGGCACACAAACTCGACGCCGAAACTCGTTGAGCACAAAGGGATCGAAGGACCATTCATAGAGGGCGCGGGAATCGGCGCATTCTTTCCACTTTTCTTGCATTGCATCAGGATCGAAGCGAAGGTCCTCCAAGTGGATACTCTCAACGAAAGCCTCACTGGTGAGGATGCGTTCATCCCCCAGCACGACTGAAGTGACATGTGCCACGATAAAGCGGGCTAATTGTCGAAGATTCGCTAGCTGTAAATCCAGAACGCGCCGTGCCTCATCCACCGAGACGTTGACCGAGTAGAATGCCTGCTCCGCTGTGCGGAGCGGTCCGATTTGGGTTAATTCTTGAAACGACGGTTCCTTTGGAGCGCGGCTCAGTGATTTCTTCCATTGGAAGTAATCACTGATGAATGATTGCAGATTTCTGTTTACCGATCCTAGGCGCGCAAACCTGTTGAGAAATAGAGTTATGAATCTGCGGTCCGTGAAAAGGTCGTTGATAAACGGAAAGACGTAGAAGGCGAAATAGACGGACAATTCCCAGGTGTATTTGAGGACAAATGCCTCTTGGTCGCCAAGCGCGTCATAGCTCACCGCGAAGGTTGGAATCGTTCCTTCATAATGTGAAAGCATCAACTGTTCATACATACGGCATTTGTCGGCTAGTTGACTGCGATCTCTTGTCAGAATCGCGTCGGCGATCAATGTATTGTGCAGGGCTATCAGGTCACTGCCGGGACTGTAGAGCGGATCCGTGAAGCGACCGGCTTCTCCTGACAAGGCCCAGCGGCGTTCACTGATGACGTGCCCGCAGTCATAGGAGAAGTCGCGTAGCATACTGTGGTCGAGAATCTTTCGGAATGGAAGGTCGCGGGAGAAAAGCGGGAACTCCCGGCAGGCCCACTCGATCAGTTTCTCTGCAGTACTGACTCGTTCCCAAGGAAATATCCTGTTGTCGTAAACCACGCCCAGACTGGTTTTCCCCTGAAGTGGTATAACCCAGAACCAGAAACCCTCGCCCATGAAATGGTTTGTAGCGAGCCAGGCTGGGAGATGTCCGGTTGCACTGCGCTGTTTCTTGAGGCGCAGATCTTTAGGCGATAGCGCGGTCAGCTTATCAATGTTGACGAGGCCTTCCACCCATAGAAAGGAAGCACCGTGACGAATAGGGTTCTGCCGGGTCAAGCCCATGTCGCGCGCCAGGAACTTCCTGCGCCCCGAGCTGTCCACAACCCAATCTGCCTCGGCGCAGACCTCCCTCCCGTCGCTTTGGAAAGTGACCGAATGCGGGCCGTTGTCGGAAATCACGACGTTCAAGTCGACAACTGGAGCGCAGAAGCAAAAGTTGGGGCTCTGGCTGTTAAGCCGAAGCAATTCTCCTTCGAACTTATTTCGATCGAGTTGATAGCAGGCAATGTTTGAGAAATTACGAATGTAGGCTTGGCAGTAGTCCTCGAAGCAATCGTTGTGGAGACCAGCGGTTTTCCAGTAGAAGCGGAGATTATATTTCATGTAATGCTTCTGAAGCAGATACTCTTCGAGATCCAAGACTCGAGAGTAGTAGTAGGCGCCAACTTGGACGGTCGATTCACCGACCTTCTGCCGCGCCGGTGGGATCTCTGGCCGCTTGTCGAGAAGAAGAATCTTCTTGTCGGAAACGAGCAGGAGGTGTCGAGCCAGGGAGAGTCCAGCCAAACCTGCGCCCACGATGACCACGTCGTGATGATGGCAGGCTCTCATGTCCCGGATTCCTCGCCGCGACGGGCCGACATCCTCGTTAAGCCAGCCCATTGGCACGCCTGTATTTGGCTCTGACACACCCGTTTACTTTCACGGCATGACGTTCTCGACCGGTGCGCTCGAGATTCCGCCGTCCGAGGAGTCCGCTGAGAGCTTCGCGAGAAGCCGCGACCAGTTGGTCGGCCATCCCGGCAATTCAAATCAATAACTTGCGTAACGTTCGCCTCCCGTCGATTACTGGTTATTGGACAGTTGGGTGAGCAGAATTTGCGCCGCTTGGAGGCTGTGGCTAGGGCTTTGACTGGGAAGCGGAAGCTTGCTCTCGAGCGAGACGGTCGTTCGTTGTAGACGCCCATGCTGCGGTAGCGTAAATATCCGCAGCCGATGCGGGGTCGATTCCCGATCCCGAGCCTGCGTCACTCACCTGAGGGGCTGTCTAGATTGGAAGCTCCACCTGTCGTCGTGTAACTCGCGGGCAAATCGGTCTCCGACGTCTGTCTATCATTAATAATTAGCTCATCTAGATCGTAGCCCTTCTGCGGGACAACAGTGCAGGAAGGCGTCCCAGGTCGAACGGCGCCAGTGAGGAATCATGAACAAGCGCTTTGTCATTTCTGCAGCCGTGGTCATCATTATCCTGTTCGCAACCGGGTATCTGGTCCACGGTATTCTGCTTAGGCCGGATTATGCCCGCCTGCCCAACCTCTATCGGCCGCAAGAAGAGCAAACGAAATACCTTCCTTTCATCTTGGCCGCGCAGGTCATTGCAGGCGTCGCTTTGGTGTGGCTTTATCGGCGCGCCAAGAACAGCCGCGCAACCATCCTCGATGGCCTACAGTTCGGCCTAGCAATTGCGGCGCTCATGGTCATACCGAAGTTTTTGATTTACTACGCTATCCAGCCATTGCCCGGCACCATTGTTGTCAAACAGATTTTTCTCGACACGATCGTCGTTACTCTCATCGGTATCGTGGTGGCATATCTGAATCGTAAAGAGCCGTGACGCTGAGAAGTGAACAGCGGTGAGCATGAGTTCTCGAAAACTGTTGGCGGCCTAAGTGGTACTGGTCGGAGTACCGCTATTGGCACTCTTACTAGTCCTGGGAAGAACCAGACTAGCCTATCCTCAGACAGTAATGCCGTTGGTGCGAAGCTGAATACTTTGGCAGTTCCTTCGCCCGTGCCGTCGGCCCTGTTCGTTCTGCTGTTGCAAATCGCAGTCGTCCTTGTGCCTCACGATTGGGCGGAACTTCGTTCCGCAGCGTCGGTCCGCCGCAGGTGTTGGGAGAAATGGTAGCCGGAATGCTGCTGGGACCGTCGCTCCTTGGCAAACTGGCGCCCGATGTCTCCGCCGCTTTGTTCCCACCCTCCAGCCTCTCTCACATCGCTGTGCTTAGCCAGTTGCGCGGGCAGCCGTCCCGCTCTGGTTTACCGGTGCCTGGCTTTCATCGCTGTAATTGGTTCACGGCTCCGGAATGTGGGCCATCGCAGTCCTCATCGTGGCAGTTGCTATTGTTAGTCGGCTCGACGCTCGCTGGGCGGTGAGCCGGCCTGACCTGGCGAGATGCCGCCACACTAGGCGCTCTTCTGAATACCCGAGGTCTCATGGAAATTGTGATTCCGAACATCGGGCTCGATCTCCAGTTGATAACCCCTGCACTCTTCACGATGACGGTCATGATCGCCATCGTCACCACCCTGATCACAGTGCCTCTGCTCGGTTGGCTCCAACCGTCGCATTTCTCCACGTCGAGCCTCACAGTTCGATGGGAGACAAGCTCGCCGCGAGGGTCGCTACCTGATGCTAATCCCCGAGACTGACGTTCGGAAGTGCAAATTCCGGCGCGTGAACTGTCGATTGAAGTGGACGCGTGCGGCTGTGCGCCCGCGAGCACTTCGCGGAGAGACGCGAGGTGAGAAGTTGACGAATGGACACGACCTATCTGACGGATGTGAGAAAACTCCCGCCCATCGTGCGCCACCGCCAACAGTCTTACCGGAGGTGGCCGAATTTGGCGCGCATTGCGCACATCGCCACCGTACTAACTCGCCATGGCGGTAGGTACCTTCTGAGCGTCCTCGCTCACCGCTGGCGCTGGCTCATGCCCCTGTGCCCACATCCCATCCCCGGCCCGGACCGGCTCCGAATGGCCTTTGAAGAGTTGGGAGGGACCTTCATCAAGTTTGGACAGATGCTTGCTTTGCAGCCGGACATCCTCTCGCTGGAGTATTGCAATGGCTTATTCGATCTGCTCGATCGGGTGTCGCCGCTCCCATATGTTGATGTCGAACGAGTGTTCGAGGAGGAGATCGGCCGTAAGCCCCACGAAGTCTTCGATTCCTTCGACCTGGAGCCATTGGCTACCGCATCCGTCGCCCAGGTTCACGTGGCGTGGCGGAATGGCAAAAAACTCGCCGTCAAAGTTCAACGCCCATCCGTCGAGGATGATTTCCACGGAGATATTCGTCTGATAGCAGGCACCGTCCGCCTGATCCGGACTCTGCATCTGAAGCCACTGAATTGGCTCATCGAACCCATGAGCGAGTTCGTCGCATGGAGCCGGGAGGAACTCGACTTCCGACGTGAGGCGAGTTACATGCGCCAGCTCCGGCAGGAGGCTCGAGACAATCCGCACGAACGGGTGCCGAAGCTGGTCGAAGAATTCGTAACCCGCCGCACATTGGTAATGGAGTTTCTACCTGGCATAACCGTGCTCTCTTACCTTCGCGCCCTCGAACGAGGCGACGAGCAGGTCGTCCGCCAGCTCGAAGCCGGCGGCTTCGATTCCCACAAAGTCGCGTCGCATATCATCGACAACTTTCTGGGGGATGTATTCGAGCATGGCCTTTTCCACGCCGATCTGCATCCCGCTAACCTGATGATCCTGCCCGAAAATGTCGTTGGGTACATCGACTTTGGGATCTGTGGCGTGATTAGTGCCTACTCGCGGCGGAACCTGATCGCGCTGACACTGGCCTACACCAGCGGTGATCTGCCGGGAATGTGCCAGGCGTTCTTCCGGGTCTCGGCTCTTGATTCCTCTAGCAGTGCGGAACGATTTCGTCGGGGTCTTGCGCGCGATGCGCGGAACTGGTACGAGAAAGAAGGCCGGCGTCTGCGCCTGCGGAAGAATTTCACCCTCGTTATGCTGGACATGCTACGGCTCTCACGCGAGAGCGGCGTCTGGCCCGAGCGCGACGTAATCAAGTACATCCGTTCGGCGATCGCCATCGATGGCTTGATTACTCGCTTCGCTCCCACCTTCGATCTCGGGCAGCACCTGCGGGCCACCTGCGACCGGCACTTGCGATGGAACCTTCGCCGTTCGCTGCTTACGATGAACAACCTAGTGCACTGGAGCGCCGCCAGCCTCCGCTTATTCCGCAGTGGCGGTCGGCCCGCCTGCGATGCCATGAACCGAGTTTCGAGCGCTTACCGCTCATCGGAAAACTGCGGTCCTGGCCAGACGGTTGGTGCGCATGTTTACAAGCTGGTGTTTGCCTCTGGATTCCTGGCTGTCACCTGTTTCGCCGCATTGCAATCGGCCGATCGGGTCCGGCTCGGGATCAATATGTTCACGGCCGAAGCTGCCCTGGCGTGTGCTGCGCTTTCGTGGCTGCTGCTCGGCCTCAAAAACACTTTCTCGGGAGAATAAACGGTATGCGCGAGCTAACTAAATCGCTGATGAGTTACACCTGGGCCATGTCTGTGTTCGGGGTGCAACAGATGGTCAATCTGCTCACGCGGGGCAATGGAGATCCGTGGGGCAAGGCCGCTCACGCGTTCGAGAATGTCACCGACGCCACCACCAAAACGTTTGGCGGGGCCATGACAGAAACCTTCAAGGCCGGTGACTCGTTGCAACACGGGATGATCGACATCATGTTCGGAGGCCTCACGTTGGGAGTGAATCCGAGTCGCTGGATCCGTGTCGGCCGCGAGGCGGCGCAGAGAACGGGCGAGGCAACCCGCGATACCACGCAAGCACGGTCCCCGACAGCCGACGTTTCTCCCGGCACCTTCGGCTCCGCCAGTGCTTCCGGAGATTGGGGGCCGATGCCGCGCTGAAGCTAGTTCGTGGATCGTAATTTTCTTATGTCGAAGTTACCCAAGTCGGTGGTCTCTCTTTGCTGGGCTTCTTTTATGTTTGGGATGCAGCAGTGTGTGGACCTGCTCTCTGCCGAGGGTGCCACAAAAGCGAAGGCTGCGGCCTACACAGCGAGGAACGCTATTCAAGAACAGTTCAGCGCAGACCCAGTGTTCTTTGCACTCGATCAGATCGGCGACGAGGCGCAGAGGGAAACCGTCGACCTGCTCTGCGATTCCTTCCGGCTGAAACCTCTCGACCCGAGTTGGCTGGGGCGCACCTGGGGTCGGTTCGTTCGAGGGGCAGTGGAATCGGCTTCAGCCCTTACTCCGGGGGGAAATCTCGAAGCGACATGGCAGGGATTGCGAAATACGCTAGCGGTGATCCGGTTCGTAAATCAGGCTTCCACGACGCTGAACCTCCCGCCCGGAGAGGTGCGCTTGCTGGGAGCGGTGGACCGCGCTTACGCACTCGGCGGCGACTACGCCGCTCTGTGGCTCGTTGAGGGATTAGGAGAGGAATATGCCGAACGGAACTGGGCCCTGGCGGCGCAGGTGCGAGGGCTATTGAAAAGCGGACCAGCGGCTCAATTACCCGAGAAATGCCTTCTTATGTTGCACGCGGGGATGGGGATTTCGTTCGCGCGCCGGATACTGCGGCCGCTAACACCGTATACCTGCGATTCCGAAGTGGCTGGGGCCCTGAGGCGGTTCGTAAGCCTAGTGCACGACAACGCGCGGCCTGGCTACGACGGACCGGCTTTGGAATCCCTCGGACTAGTCACACGCTCTTGGTATCCGCAAATGACTTCCCTAATCGACCGGCATCTTTGGACCATCAGTCGTGAAGCCCTCGAATACTTCTGGCACGGAATAGGACGGGGAACGTACTTCAATCCTCGATATCTCATTCCGGGTGCGAGCGCATTCAAGGCAATCGGCAACGAAGCGCCACATCAGCTTGCGCGTCTCAACGGCACGGCAGGTGCCGCCTGGGCGTTCACGCTCGTGAATATCCGGCAACCCGAAGTCCTGGTGCACCTGTTGAAGAAGGAAGGAACAACACTCGGGGCGGACGATGCCTTCGCCTGCGGCGTCGCTTCTACCGTGATGATGTCGCTGGACACGCTGCCCGACAATGGCTACGTGCTCGGATTCTGCCGTTTCCAGCCGACGTCCGCGGATGCTGATCTGGTGGCGCGGTGGGATCGCATGGTGCACACGCCTTGCCAGCACGCCACGGAGCACTATTTTCCGCTCCTGAGAAACCGAGGGCGCCTGGGCGAAATCTTCCGTTACCAGAATCTGGAGCGGCTGGCCGCTAGTCTCGAGGGGCAGCACTAGTGCAGACCAAAGTACAAGCCAACGAGAATCTTTGCCGAGGCTTGCAGGAGTTCGGTGCGGTCTTCGCTGCATTCGGCCGATATCTGGCGGCGCGCGTCGACCTGCTGCCTTATGGTGTGTGCCAGGATCTTGCCGGGATTCCGGACCGCGCCGCGCCGGCGCTGCCGCAGCAGGTGCGCGAGATCCTTAACCGGGAACTTGGCGCATCACCTGAGGAAGCATTTCAGTGGTTCGATCCGTCGCCCTACGAATCGCGGCTATTCTGGCAGTCTCACTGCGCCCATCTCGCCGGCACCGAGGTTGTCGTGCGGCTCGTCCGGCCGGATATTCCTGAATGGATCGAGAAGGCTGAGAACATCGAGGAGGTTGTTGGGATGTTCGCGGCTTCCGGCGTAAAACCCAGTAGCATCCGGGCGGCAGCGGCCGAGTTTCGGCGTGAGCTTGCAATCCGGCAGAGTTTCGAAAGTGACTTACAGTCGTTCGCGCGTCTGGAGTTGGACGCAGATTCCTCAAGTGTCCTGGCACCGTTGAGGATCTATCAGCACCTATCCACGCCGAGTGTCCTGGTACACGACCGCACGGATTCCATAGCCGGCTTCAGCCCGCCTCCCAGCCCAGATCAGGCCCGCACGCTGTGCCTGACATGGCTCCGCCAGGCACTGGAAGGCGAGGTATTTGCGGTCGAACCGCATCGGGAAAACCTTGCGATCACGCCCGAGGGGCGAATCGTCTTCTTTGCGGGACCGTTCGCCACGCTGCCAGAACAACTGAAGATCAGCCTCGGGGAATACCTCGCCGCTGCTGCGGGACAGGATAAGAATGCGGCGTACAGATACTTTGCGGAAGTTGTATCCAGCGATCGGCAGAATCCGGGAAACGAAGAGTTGCGCCGCCGGTTCCTGCAAATGGTCGTGTTCCGCGACGGGTTCGGGAACGAGAACTGCGCCGGCAGCCCACGACCGGAATTTCCACCGTTTAGCGAAGAAGTACTAATTCATTGGCGTATCGCACAGGAGTATGCAGAACCGGGTGAAAGCGTCAATGCTTTTTACCGTGGCCTGTTGCATGCCGTCACGACCGCTGGGGCGATGGCTCCAGGCCGCGACTCGCTGCTAGAGGCGCTACATGAACTGCGGGTCCAGAAGGTTTTGATCGATGCTAAGGAAATGCTCCGGCCCAGCGAAATCGCTGGATTGATGGAGAAATATGCCACCACTTTCCTTGCCATGCCGGCAGACGTCAACCGCTTCCTCGACTCGGCGGTATCGGGACACTCTCCAGACGTGGCAGTGCAGACGTCGCAACCCGTGGCGCGCAGTGAGCGCTATGCCGTCGCGGTCAGCTTGCTGCTAGGTTTCGGCGCCGTAGCCCTACTGCTGCAAAAAGTGACGGAGTCTGTGCACAGCCCAGTCCTGAACCAGGTGCTGGCAGCGTTGTGCGTGGGATTCGGACTGATTTTGCTTTGGGCGGGTAGCCGGTTGAGCAGATAGAAGGCAATGGAAGCGACGTTGACATGACGATATCCGGGAGTCAGCAAGATTCGGGCGGGATCGCTTCTGAAGCGAGCGGCATGACATTTTTATTCGTAAAGATATTCTTCATCCCGTTCCGCATGTTGCTGCACGGGATGGAGCTGTTGACCGACGCCATGCGAGGCCTGCAGAAAGTAAACGACCGCGGAATGAAACTGATGGCGGGCGACGGAGCCGAGCCCGAACAATTGGCACCCAGTGTGAGCCCGCCATTGATATCGGACAGTCCTGCCCCCGGTGGGGGAGCTGAAACAGTAATCGAGGAGGTTAAGAGTATGGACAAAGACTTGAACGACGATATGCTTAAGCTAGTTCGCTATAAGATCCTTTTTGTCAAGCGAGATCTCGAGCACGCGTTTCCAGAACACGAAGAACTCGTTTCCGACAACATGGAGCCCTCAGCCTACGCGGCCTGGAAAGTGGCGGAGTTTATCCAGTCGCTCGCGCAAAAGGACACTGGCATCCCAGCGAAGTGGGGCGAGTACCCCAGCGAGAAGGACGATGGTAAGTTCAAGTACCGCGAGAAGAAGAACGACAGGTACATCCTCACGGGTCTGCCGGAAGATGACAAGAAGTACCTCCGCGTGTTCTATGAAGTGCTGGAGCGTTACCCGCGCGAAAAACTGAAGTACGAAGAAGACCACCTCAAAGTACTGCGGGAGATCCGCGACAAGATGCCAGGTGGAGCCAAAGGCGTGAACGTCAGCTAGAGGGGGTTCTGCCGACCTCCTCGCTGAAGCTCGCAGTATCGCCAAATTGCGAATCGTGATGGAGCGGTGCTGAGCCTTGGCACTAGTGGTGGTCAGCGTGCTGACACCTGGACACATAACGCGGGTCGATCCGCAGCGGCGGGGTTGCGGATGCGGTGGAGACTCATGTCCCTCGGTCTCCCGTTCGGTGATCGAGTTGTCTCGGGTCAGTCTCGATCTCGCCCGTGGCTTGCTCTCGGGCGAGAGCTACAGTCCCCGGCACCTGGCGCTGACTGCGATGCGGATGGGGGCAGCGTCGGCCCAAGGTATCGGTGCTGCAGTTTGCGGACTAGTCGACTCCGCGCGGTGGATCGAACTGTCTAACAAACTGACCACGTACCGGCTCTTCGCTTCGGCCGATGTCCTCTTGCCGGATATCGGGCAACTGCCCGCCGTGATGCAGCGGTTATGCGGGCACGAGCCGTACTCGCGCATCTGGGTCACGGAGGGGCTTGGCTGGTACTACGCTGATAGAACGGGATGCCAGTTGGATCCTGCTCTGCCGCGCCACTCGCTGATTCCTTTGCATACTGGCGTCGGTCTTGCGCTTGCCCAACGGGCGTTCAAATCTTGCGACGGTGGTAGTTTTGCTGCGGTGCTAGATCGGTTTCGAAAGGCTTGCGGCCAGGTATGTGTTCCCGGCTACGAAGGTGCGGTGTTCGAAGCGGTGGGATTGGTGACGATTACATTGTATCCGGAACTGGTGCGCGAAATCGAAGAAGCGCTCTCCGGTACAGAGGAAGCCGCATACTTCTGGCACGGCGTTGGGAGGGGACTTTACTTTTCCGCGCTTAGTTTCGTCCCGACGCGGGGGGCCCGGCGCTGGGCCGCGGCAGCCTCGCAGCAGATGCCGCTTTCATCCTTGGGACGCGAGAACGCGTTGGCCGGCTTGGCATGGGCGACCACCTTGGTGAACATCCGGAATCCTGAAGTTCTGGCGTGCTGTGTTCGGGATCTCGGTGACCTAGCAGTTTCGCGCGGCACCTTCGGCAATGGTGTCGGCTCCGCCATGGTGATATGGCGGGAGACCAGCCCTCGCAATGAGTACCTCTTGGAGCGATGGTGGCGTTTTCGGCCACGCGATGTGGACCCCATCGTGTGGGAGCGAGCAATCGTCGGGCCCGCGCTTGACGCGTTGCGTTGGTATGAGACGGTGAAGGGGCGGAACATATGGGGCAAATTCTTCCGGGCATGGAACTCTGAGCTATAGGAATAACCGTGACTGCAGCGCAAACAAACAGCATCCCCGAAACTCTAGCCATATCTTCTACGCCGGAACAAGAGAATGATGCGCGCGTGATTCCGACTGTGCCGAAATACCTCGCACGCGGCCTGGACCTCAAGCGCTGGTGGGACGAGGTGGAACGGAAAGGCGGTCCCGAAAATCAATTTCCCCTGGAACGCAGCTTTAGCCGGCCAACCCGCAGTTTTGGATTCTACGACAATGCCCCGGTCGGCGGGAGCACCATGCCGGTGATGGGAAATGTTCAAGAAATGTTCTACGACCAGACCCGAGCGCCGGCCTCTCTCAACCGCGAGTCGGCGGAATGGATGAAGAGCCAGCTGCGCGAATTCGTAATGAAATACTTCATGCGCATCAGCTCGTTTCGGCAACCCGAGGCCTACGTGAACAGCGCGATCTCGATTCCTCCTCCTGCCTTCCAGTTCCTCAGCTGGTGTCCGAATCCAACCGCCAGAGAGGTTGGCTTCGGCTTCTCGCAGCTCTTTCACAAAACCCTTGGGTCCGGCCAGATTTACTCGGTCCCGACCTATCAAAAGCACGCGATCGTCGATCAGCGCGCAATCGGCAATACGCTCGAATGGATCGTGCTGAAAGTCCGCATCTTCGATTTCACGTTGACAACTCGCCCGCTGGGCGCTCATGGTCCGGAATTCGTCTTCGGGGAGAACGAAGAGAGCTATCTTGTGGTCAACCAGGATTTTGTTGATTTCAAAGACGAGCCCTTCGCGACCGACAACGGTAGGACTGTTCTCGGCGAGTACGGCATCGGATATTCATTTGTAAAGAGCCCGACCGCGGGCCCCTTCGGTTATGGGCCAGGGGCGTTTGACGCGGCCATTGAGCTGATCAAATTCCGCATTTATGACACCGGTTATGTCAGCGTCAGAATGATTTTTGTCGCCAACCGCGTCCACCAGGTGCTGAACGTTGTAGTCGATCCGGTGGATTGGAGCTTACGATTTGCGGACACGATGTCGCTCGGACTCGCTTCTCCTTTGTTGCAACCGGTGAGAGATCTACTGGCGCGCTTGCCGCTGCGATTTACGTTTGATCCGGTATCCGCTTACATCTCACTCGCTGATGGAATCAGCTCTGGATATGCTTCCGAACAGTTTTGCATATCGATGGAGACGCTGGAAGTGTTGTTTCTTTTGAAACATTTTCAACAACACTACCAAGCGGTACTCGGTTCGTTATTAACCTGGCGTCTCGTGGAGGATTGGCTGAACCCAGACAAACTGCCCCCCTGGGTGGTTACGGGGGTAACTGTATGAAGCCCCCGGAACAGACGGCCGTGGTGTTATCAGGCGGCGGGGTTTACGGTGCCTTTGAAGTCGGAGTGATGAAGGCACTGTTTGCGGGCGCCAGTCCAGTCAACGGGTACCAGCCGCTGGAGGCCGGAATCTTTTCGGGCACATCGGTAGGCGCATTCAACGCGGCCTGTATGGCAGGATTCTTTCGACAAAACGAGCTCGATTCCGCACTACGGTTGGAGAGCATTTGGCTCCAAAGAATTGCGAACCGTCCTGATGTCTGTGGAAGCGGAGCCTTTCGGATTCGGGGTACTCCGAGCGAGTTCATCGATCCGAATTGTCTCCGGGAACCGGTGGCTCTGGCGGGCCGCATGGCGCGAGACGGGCTCGTCCTAGGGCGTTATCTTCTGGGCCGCAGCCTTAATTTTCTCGTGTCCCCCGCACCTCCGATGGATCGCGTGACGTCAACGGTCAACATCGAGTCGCTGGTTGATCCCCTGCCTTTCCAGGATCTCGTGAACCATGCATTCCAGGAAGAGGACATACTGAACAGCACAAGGCACCTGCGCCTGGTGGCAACAAATTGGAGCATGGGAGTAGCCGAGTATTTCGAAAATTCTGATTTCGTGAACGGCCACGGCTATGAAATCGTGAGAGCATCGGCCGCTTTGCCCGGAGTCTTTCCGCCGGTGAAGATTCGCGCCAACACCTATGTGGATGGTGGCGTCACGGAAAACACTCCTTTGAATTCGGCGCTGAGCGCCGGCGCCACAGAACTGCACGTCATTTATTTGAATCCCAAGCCACAGTTCCTTCCCTTGAAGGGCCAGCCAGACACGCTGGATACGATGCTCCGCGTGTTCTACCTTTTGCTGGCCGGCAGGATTGAGCAGGACGTCGACAACCTTAAGCAAGTCAATCAGGGCTTGCAGGCTCTCGCGAAGTTTCAGGGCGGGAGCAATGTTCCGGCCAGCGCTGCGTTATCTTTCGCCAGAGTTGCGGCCAAAGCTCTGGGGAGTTCCCATCAATTCGTGACAGTTCACCGTTATTATCCCCGAGGCGTGCTCGCCGGCGAGTTTGGAATGCTCGACTCCCAGCTTCAAACGATTGTGAACGTAATGGAGGCGGGGGAGAATATCGCCCTGACACACGACTGTGAAGAAAGCGGGTGCCTTCTACCGGAGTGAGCAGCCATGCGCGAATTGCTGAGTTCGATGTTGCGCTTCTCCTGGGTCACGTCGCTTTTTGTCGCGCGGCAAATGGCAGGTATCGCATCGGGAAATCGCGGCCTGGCGCGAGCGTGCGACTCCATTGTGGAAGCAGCGGTGGCCGAACTGCAAGGACCCGCGCGCGATCTCTATCAGATTGGCCAGCGGTTCCAAGAAGGCTTCGACGAAGCTCTTTCCTCGCCCGCTCCGCTAAGCAATGGCGGCGAGCCGGCACCGCAACCTTTGCAGCTGGTTGATAGCGGGCGCCTAAACCCGTCTTCGTTTGTCGTGCTGGGGGAAGGGCTCGCCGCAGGCATGGGCGACTTCTCACTTTCGAGCGACACGCAGGTCTACAGCTTTCCGGCACAGATTGCGCGCCAAATGGGGGTGGCATTTCCGCAACGGCTCATCGAGCCGCCGGGCTTAGGCAACGCGCCGGGATTCGCTTCACTTCCTGTCATTGTTCCCTCGCCGTTACAAACCTCCGTCGTGGACCAGATCCCACCGCGACGCCCGCGCGACCTCTCCGTACCCGGCTTCACGGTTGCGGACGCGGTGCGGAGGCGAGCGTCACAACCGTTGATCGACAAAGCAGACGCTACGCAGACGACGGCCAACTTCGTCCTCGGATTGTTGGATATCGCGTACGGAAAGACCGAAGAACTTGGCACCCAACTGGAATGTGCTCTGGAACTGCAGCCCACGTTCGCGCTTGTGGCCTTAGGCTACTCGGAGGCCCTGGAAGCTGCAATCGCGTCATCTCCCCAGAACCTGCCGTCGGTAGCGGCGTTCGAAACCGACTATTCGGCTATCGTGCAAAGTCTTCGCGGCGCGGGCAGCGATGTTCTGGTTTTGACCATCCCCGATCCGTTCGACACAGCGCATTTTGCAAACCTCGAGAAGGCAGCGACGACACTCAAGGTGGAACCGGAATCGTTGATCGAGCTTTGGCACCTGCAGTCGGACGACCGGATCAGTGTGAAGGGGCTGAACGAGATCGCCTTTCAGATTTTTGCCGGCAGCATACGGGAACTGCCTGAGGGATGTGTCGTGCCGATCGGGTTAGCCAGGGCGATCGGAAGCTCCGTAAAGGGACTGAATAAAGCGATCCGGCGCGTTGCGGAATCTCACGGCGCCGGCGTATACGAACTCGGAGCGTTTTTTCGCCGATTGTGCGACAACGGTGCAGAGGCGGGGCGCCGCAGGGTAACAGGCGACTATCTGGGCGGCTTTTACTCCTTGAATGGCTACTATCCGGGAGCAACAGGCCACGCTCTGATCGCGAACGAGATTCTTAACGAGCTCAACCACCGATTCGGAGCATCGTTTGCTTCAGTCGATCTGACTGCAGCAATGTCCGCAGATCCGGTGGCGCAGTACAAGCCCGCCCTTGGCGCCAAATGGACGCCGAGCGCGTTGAGGCAGATGGCGAATGTTCCGGTCACGTCGGTGCCGGAGTTGCCGCCGTCCGTTCGCTGCGCTCCGCGCCCCGTTCGGAGGGGACCGCTGCAGCTACCGCCGGGTCTCGAGCAGGTACTTCCATTGAACAAGGCGCTGAGTTATTTCGGGGACGGCATAAGTGCAATAAACTGCCGCACCCCGCAAACTATCCAGTTCGGAAGCGGGGCCAATCTTCTCTTTGGTGGATTGGCGATGGTGGATAGCCACCTTGCAGGAAACATCCGCATCAAATTCAATCCGCCAGTTAACGGATGCACTCAATTCCACGTTTTCTATGAAGGTGGATTTACGGGCGACGATGAAGTTCTCGAAGCGCCGCGATTTTTCAAAATGGCCTTTCGCAACAACCGAGTGGACGAAGTCCCCGGCTTCCTCTCTTCGGGCGTACTAAACCTCACGACGGGGGATGTCGACACTTCCCGAGGTTCACTGAACATCTTCGCGCAATTTAGCAGCAGCGCGCTGAATGCACTCGTTAGCCTGAATCCCACGTTTCCCAGACCACCGCAGGCACCGCTCTCCTTTCCTGGCCAATACGGCTCCGCCTGTGTGGTGTTCGAGCAACGACCGGATGGATTATTGGATTTCACATTCGTCGGGACCAGCTTCGTACCCCTCGGCAACAGCATCTTGTGGCCACTAAATTTCACCGGGCCATCGTTCGAATTTGCAACCATTCCCGCTAATGGCACAGTGATGCACCCGCACCTCGCGCTTAGCACGCGGCAGACGGAGCAGGCTGAGGAAGAAGATACGATCGAGATTCCCGTCAATACGCTCCAGGAGTACACCCTGTTCGCACCCATAAGCTCCTTTGGAGATGTCTTCTCGCTCGACGCGCCACAGTTGGGGGGGCCGGCCACAGGGCGCTCGAGGCTGCTGGGAAGGGTACAGATTCAGTACGGTCCGCGATCCGGCAATAGCGTACCAATCGCGGTAACGACAACTACGGCCGGAGGCACGCTTGCTCCAATGGATCCGACGCCGCTGGCACAATTGTTTCCCGGACGTCTCACTCCCGGGCCCATTGGCTTCTACGAGAACCTGCGTTTCCCGCTCCGAACATATTCTCTCAACGATCTGGCTATCATCGATGATCCGTTCGAAATCGCAATTGGGGCAGTGGATTTTCGGACTGGCCAGGCGATTCACCCGGTTCTGCACCGCGGGTTCATCAATCAAGACCTCATTTTTGCTTTGATCCGAGTGGAGCCGTGTACTCCGCAAAACTCGTTTCTGTTTCGCGGCCCCGCGGAGCTTCGGAGTAAATACGGCAGCCCGCCAGTGTTTCAGTATTACGGGCAAGTTCACATTCCGTATCCGCCGGGGTTCGCTTTCCCCGACCCCAATATGGCAACCGGCTTTCCTATCGGCGGCGCATCGGCGCTGGATCCCTACCTGTGGCTTTGGGCAATGCCAGACAAATGTATCGGTGAGACGACAGCCAGCGGGGCAGGCGAGGCCGTTTCCTCGCGTTTCGAAAGATTCACTTACCGGTACGAGATTCCACTGAGGCTCGGAAATAAGAAGGCCATTTTCGAGTATGAGAATTTGAGCCAGAACGGTAAGTTCCGCATGCATAGCCTGGTGTGGGTCGGCTTTGCGGACTCGAATACCGGTTCGCCGGGAGAGCGCGGCTACGACACGCTGTCGTTCACCGGTTTCGGTATTTGGAATAAGGATGGAATAGAGCGAGTAGAACTCGCATCCGTCCAGGTATGCACAGCGGCCAAAGCTCACTACATAGGAATCCAAATCGGACTGGGCGATGTCTCGAACGTAAATACCCCGGTGGCTGCTGACGCTTTCCCTCTACGGCCGCCTCAACCGGGTGGCTACCAATGCTGCGTGGGTCTGCCGAGCCAACCACCAACGCCCCCGCCACCGCCTCGCGACTGCCCCTCTCCACCGCCGTGTGGGTCATTGAATTCCGGGGCTGTGCATGAGTAACTAATTGAAGTCCGACGTCGCGCAATTGCCAGGAGATTTCGACATCAAGAGCCTGTCGTCTTTTTCCAGGCGAAGGCGAAGAATGCCGAGGATACCCGATGTAATTCGATCTCGCCGGACCCCTGCAGCGCTTTAACGGGCCTCCCGTCTAAGCAGGGTGAAAGATTCTGTCGTCCTATCGTATCGAATCGAGATTCGCATTCTCAGACTGCCGCCCGACTCGACGCGACATATTCTTCGCAGGTCGGGCTGGAACGCGGTGATCCGGTCATTTGTTTCGAACCGGCCATACATTCATCTGAACACTCTTGTGGTCCCAGACCGAAGGGCCGATGCCCACGAATACAAAGCGCGCCAAGTTCGGCGCGGATGCTACGGTTGTCGAACTCCAGTACAGCGAGTTGCGAACGTTCTGGAATGGATGCCCGTCAGGAAGGGCTGGACTATGCTTGCTATAGTCCATCAGGCTGCGCAACTCGAATAGATTGGGTAACCGCCAAGCGCCCGCCTTGCTACCATCGGAGAGACCGGAGTTGGGGCTAGCCAGGCTGTTACAAGCCTTGAGAGCATCTTCCCAGGAGAGCGCATCGAAGTAACCCGCATTTTGAAGCCAAACCAGACCGGTGAGGTTGTCGGTCACCGTGCCATCCTTGTTTTCGGTGAACCGTGGATCGGGCCACGCGACGCCCTTCTGTAGTTCGCCATCCTGACCGGTACCAGCGCAAGGAATGACGGTGCCCATGGGATCGAAACATGCGTTCTGCCCTGTTTTGGCAACCCGCAAGCTTGAACCGCGTACAGGCCACATCCGCATGGAATTAAGTTTCAAATCGAAGACGGGCGGACCCACTGCCAAGGCACAGTACCATCCGAGAGGCGGCGCAGCCGCCACACTAGAGGACGACCAATAGTTGGCGGGCGTGGCGTTCATAAATGGGTGCGCGGGGGGCAGCGCGGCGCCGCTCAGGTTATCCAGATCCAGTAAACTCTGGAACTCGTTTACATTCGGCAACCGCCAATCCCCAGCCTGACTTCCGTCGGAGAGGCCGTAGTTACCGTTGGAAAGTTTGCTTGCGATCTGCAGCGCCTCGGTTTGCGAAACGTCGCCAAAAATATTCGCATTCTCCATCCAAATGAGGCCAGTCAGATTGTCCGTCACGGTGCCGTCATCGTTGGGAGTGAAACGGGGTTCTGGGGAAGGGACGCCAGCGCGGACTTCACCGTCCTGCCCCGTGCCTCGGCAGGGCATTATTGGATCGCCTTTCGCGTCCCAGCAGTGCTTCTGGCCGGTGCGCAGGACGGGGGCCTGCTGCGGCCCCTCAAACCCTCCATGGAAGTTGAGACCGGGACCGCCAATCAACATGGGCAGCACGCTCTTTTGGAAATCGATCAGGTGCTTGGAGTCCCATTGCTTCTGGAAGTGGCGCACGGAATCCCAGTCTTCATAGATCAAGTGCTTGACTTGCTGGGCCGCGGCCGGATCCGGCTCGAACGGAATGTCCCTATGGAAGCCGAATTCCACACAACCGGGTAGCTTCCGAGTCGCAGTTGTTAAGACCTTGGCCAGCTTTTCGAAATCTGCCTCCTTGTCCTGGGGGATCGTCAAAAAAACGGTCGATCCAATCGGTGCATCTTGGTCTTGATCGTTGAGCATTTTCGTCACGGCTGCCCGGAGTTGATCAAGCGGATCTTGTGCTGCTGCCATCGGAATTTTCCTTTCTCCTTAACTGTCCCGCAGCTTGTCGCGAACGGGCCACACAAAGAACGGATGTTCTTTACTTTCGAAAATCGTTGGTCCAACGCCGTAAATAATAAACATCGCTTCGGTTGGAGCTGCGGTGACGGAAGTCGAGGTCCAATAACTGGAGGGGCGCAAGTCTTCGAAGACGGGGTTGCCTTGCGGATTCTGCCCTCTATTTGGCAGACACGGGCCCGCTTGACCGTAGTCAACCACACTCTCGGCCTCGCGAATGTTGGGTAAGCGCCAGTCTCCGGGAACGCTTCCATCGGTAAGTCCGTAATTGCCGCTGCAGAGATTGTTGCAAAGCGCCAAAGCCTCCTCCCAGATTCTGAGTCCGAACGGATTGGCTTTTCTCAGCCAGACAAGCTGCGTATGGTTATCGGTGACGGTGCCATCACCATTGTCAGTGAAACGGGGGTTGGGCAATGGAACGCCGGCTTGAAGCTCCCCGTCTTGGCCGCTTCCCGAGCATGTGGTCAGAGCTTTGCCTTGTGCGTCCCAACATTGCTGTTGCCCGGTTTTGGGGATTCGGCCTTGGCCGCGGACGGGCCACATCCGATTGCCGGGGCTTGTTTTCACGTCAAATACGGTAGGTCCAATCGCCAGAGTCATCATCCAGGCCAGGAGCGGAGCTGGCGCGAGTGTCGTGGATGTCCAGTAGATTGCAGCTTTGACGTTGTTAAAAGGGTTGTGGTGAGGAATGATGGGAGTAAACGTTCCGTAGTCGATGAGACTCAGCAGTTCCCGGATGTTCGACAGCCGCCAGTCACCTTTCGCACTTCCGTCAGAAAGACCGTAATGGCCGCTAGCGAGATTTCTGGCGTACGAAAGTGCCTGCTCCCAGGAAACTGGACCGAATGTGTCGGCATCCTTCAACCAAATCAGACCAGTAATCTTGTCGGTGACAGTACCATCACAGTTATCCGTAAATCGAGGAACCGCAGACTTTGCACCCCGACGGAATTCCGCGTCCTGTCCTGTACCTTTGCAGTCGATCTTCTGGCCACTCGCGGAAAAGCACGAAATCTGGCCTGTCTGTTGGAGGCGGAGCTGTCCGCTCGATGTCTGGGGGTTGTAGAAATCGAGGTCAGGCGGTTCGGTCACCCAGTCCATGACTCCTGCCTGGAAATGTTTCAGATGGGCCGAATCCCACTGGACGCGAAATTGCCTGACCGTATCCCATTCCTCGTAGATCAGGAATTGCAGTGGGTCCTTCACGGGATCGGAATAAATCGATTGGTGACGGTTGAAGTCAAAGATCTTGCAGCCAGGCAACTTCTGCGTGGCATCGGCGAGCGCTGCAGCTTGCCCTTCGAACGTTCCTTCTTTGGCCTTCCTCACTTTAAAAACGACGGTGGATCCGATCGGCACGTCCGGGTCAAGGCGGTCCAGCATCCTCGAGACCTTTTCCCGGAGTTCTTCTATCGATTGCGTTGTTGGCATGGAACTTTCCTCTTGTGAATTTGAAAAGCAATAATGCCGAAGCGCGTCACGTTTTCCTCCATCCCCGGGAGCCTGAGCGGAACTTGCACAGCGGGTCGTCAATGCGCAACATATAAACGCTCGCGCTGACATGCGGCGTAAACGCCACAACCGAATTGTCCGTCATCAGACCGGTCATTCCTTGATAGGGGCCGGTTCCGCTGAGAATCAGGCCGGTTCCGCCAAATCGAATGCCAGGCTGGCCGAGAAGTAGTGTTTTGAAAACCCTGCCCTCGGTGCTGTTCGCGCGAAAGGCTCCGCCGTTAGGAACGCCGTCGCGATTGGATAGCACGAACTCGTCGTCGGCAAGGAATGGAATGGGGTCGAGATTCGAGCCCCCAGGTGTGGATGGATCGAAGGCCACGCTGGCTGTTATCTTTCCAATGGACCGACCCACTCTGGCTGTGCTCTGCACGCCGCCCGGTCCTCGGCTCTTAAAATCGAGATCAAGAAGCCGGAGTCCTTGCACCACAACCAAGCCGTTGGGTTTTCCGTCGGGACCGATTCTCGGAGAAACCGGGTCAGAAGGCACGGCCTGCCCTCGGAAAACCAGGTAAGTCACGTTCGGCTCCGGATTCAGGTCTTCGTCGAAGCTGCGCAACTCGCTTTCGGTGGTCAGATCGGATTGTGGGTCCATTACACGCAACAGCACGTTGCCCATGAATCCATTTTGGGGAGTCAAAGTGCCGCAATAGACGTAAGTACCCTGCTCGTGTCCTTTGAACTTACCGAAGCCCTCAAGGATGGTGCCAACGGCGGTAATTAGAAGTTGCGCCCGACCGTTTGCAGCTCCGCCGACGATGGTTTGTCCGGCACCGAATCCGCGAAATCCGTCGTCGCCACGGCCGAACTTACACTCGGAATCGAGCATGACGAACCGTTGCGAACGCGTGGGATCGAGTGATGTTGGGGGCGGTTCCCTGCCTGGCCCGGCGGCCCAATCGTCGGGAGCGAGCATCCAGCGGTGCGTAAACCTCGCGCCTTCTTCTCCCACGGCATTCGAGGCCGTCATCGGCTTTCCAGGCGAAGGGGGATGAACGCTGATACGGAAGCGGTGCAGTGTTTCACAAACATTCATGCCAATCACAGAGCCAGCGCTGCCTGACGCGCAGATGATGGGGTTATTCAAGGCGACATCCGGGATCGAAAACATGTTGAAGTACGCGGCCTGATCGATCACGCTTTGCAATATCGGCGCGGGGATGGCGCCCGAATCGGTCGGCGAAGGGGCAGGCGCGGGCACCTCGGCCAAAAATTGGTTACTCACTCGAATCTCCTTTTGAAATACAAGGCATTTCCCGGATCCAGGACGCGATCTCGCGACCAATGCGGTGCGGACTACTTTCTTCGAGAAAGTGGAGGCCGGGTCCGATGTTCACTGACTTGAGATTCTTCAGATTCTCCTGGCACCATTGCACATGCTCTTGCGTGAGCAGGGCGCCGGGCGTGGCATAGAGCATGAACTTGGGAATACTGGAAGCCTTAAGCTGCTCGCTGTATTCGACTACGGCCTGCCAAACATCACTCGGTTCTCCGCTAATTGCGGTCTGCCGTGGGAATTGCCAGATGGGTAAGCGGCTCCTCGGTTCGCCGAAAGGCTCGCGGTAATAATTCATTTCGGCTTGCGTAAGTGGACGTCCGGAGGCTTGCGGAAGCAGCTGCTCAATGAACACATTTTGGTCCACGATGAGTTGCCAACCCAGACCTCCCTTTTCGCCCGTTCGAAACCTGCGGAAGAGATCGCGGAATTCCGGAGTGGAGAAATTGTCCCAGGTGAAGGGCCGCACCAAGGCTTCAAAAAAAGCGATGGCCTTGATGTTGCTCTGGTGACGCATCGCGTAGTGAAAACCGAGCGCCGAACCCTGGTCGTGCAAAACCAAGGTGATGTTTTCGAGTCCCATCTTGTTGATGAAGGTTTCGAGATAGCGCGCGTGATCGAACCAGAGGTACTGAATCGGGGGCTTGTCAGACCTGCCAAAGCCGATCAGATCCGGAGCGATGCAACGGCCCACGGAACTGAGATGAGGCACGATGTTGCGCCAGCAGTAGGACCAAGAGGGATTGCCGTGCAGCAGAAGTATGGTCTCTCCCGCGCCTTGTTCGATGTAGTGCATACGACAGCCATATACGTCGATATAGTGGGGCGTAAACGGAAAGTCTGCGGAGATATCAGGTTCGCCGATGGGGGGCGGCGACGGAGAAGGAGCCGGTGCCCCCGCTGCAGCGGCAACCTGGGAGGCGCTTGAGCCCGGCATTGGACCCCAACTCCCCGAGGCCGGCGGTCGCGGCGCGCTAGGAGCTGGAGCCGGCTGGCTGGCTTCCGGCGGAACCGGCCCAGACTGTCTAGCAGGCGACGGCTGCGATTCAGAAGGCTGCATGAGATTGGCGAAGATCCGCATCCAGGTTGAGAGATCAAGAATCTTGCCGTTGAAGCCGCCGCGGGCGATATCGAAGATCCCGTTCTGCAGGGTGTCTCCCGCCCGGAGGGCTGCGCGAAATGGCTCGGTGAGTTCACCTTCGGCAGCACTCTTCAGGTTTTGGAACGATTCTCCAGAGCTGGATGGCGAAATCAAATTGACCATTTGCTGTGCCCCGAACAAAGACATCGCCCAGGAGAAGCCGAGCGCTGACGACCAAATACCGTCGGAGGTTCGCTGCGCCTCCACCTTCCGGTTTTCCCGCCGTGTGGCATAGGTCCGAAGACTGGGGGGCGAAACCAGGAAGGAGTCTACCGAATTCAGGAATTGCTCGAGGTGCCGGGACTTCCACTGAGCGCTAAAGTCTTCGCGATTCTGCCACTGCTCATAGAGCAGATACTCTACGCTGGCCGCGCTTTCGCGTCCTGTGGTTTTGTGCAACGAGTAGCCGTTGCAACCGGGCTGTCTCCTTGATATCCGAGTAAACAAGGTGGCATTTTCCAGGAACGCCGGTTCCTGCGAGCCGGCCACGCTGAAAAGAGCGATTGCCGCGACAGGCGTGTTGGGATCCAGCGAATCTAGAAGCGAAGAAACCTGCCCGCGAAGTTCATCGATCGTGGAAGGCATGACGCTTCTCGGTTGGGAAACCCGGACGAAGGTGAAACCCTTAGGTCTCAGGTAGGTAGACAGTACCTATGCTGTTTTTTGCGGAAACCAAACAAGCAAGAGGCATCGTGGCTGGCGCAAATCGCAGACCACCGTCTGTCTACGTATTGTCGACCGTAGCGCCTACGTGGGGCCGGTGTGGGAGCCCTTTGCCACTGATCTGCTTGGCGTGAAGAGCAGGTCTGGAGCATCGATGGAGTTCTCAGTTGAAGGAAGCCCATGTCATCTTCGGTCGTACTTACCCCCGGCACTACGACGTTATTGTTATCGGCGGCGGAATCGGAGGCTTGGTCTGCGCCAACTTGCTCGGGCGCGGCGGCATGAAGGTTCTTCTGCTCGAAAAGCACTATGCGCTGGGAGGATTTTGCTCCAGCTTTCGCCGCCAGGGATTTCTGTTCGACGCTGCAACGCACTTCTATCCGTTGCTGGGCAACCCCAATACACTCACAGGAAAGGTTCTGCGCGAACTCGAGATCCCGACAGAGTGGATCAAGATGGACCCTGTCGACCAGTTCCACATCCCCGGCCTCGAACCGTTCGCGGTCCCAGCGGGGTTCGCAGATTATATCTTCAAGCTGAAGCAATACTTTCCGCATGAGGCTGCGGCGATTGATCGTTATTTCGCAGAGCTCCAGCAAGCTTACATGTACGGCCTGCTGTATTACTTCAGGTGCGTCTCCAACGAATACGTCAAACGGTTGGAACACTACACCATGGCCGACAAGCTTGCTGAGCACTTCAGGGATGCGAAGCTCAAAGCCATCCTGATGGCAGATACGTCACACTGGGGCTCACTTCCCAATCGCACCTCTTATCTCTTCGATGCGATGCTGCGCTTGAGCTACTTTCTGGGGAATTACTATCCGAGGGGCGGTTCGCAGAAGTTCGCCGACGACCTTGGGCGCGGGATCGAAGCGCGTGGTGGAAAGGTGCTGCGGTGTGCGGCCGCGGAAAGCATCCTCGTGAGCGGCGGGGCAGTATGCGGTGTGCGTATCCATACGGTTTCCCACCGCGAATCGACGCGGTACGAGTTCCACGCGCCGGTTGTCGTATCGAACGCCGACGCCCTTCACACTTATCGCGACCTCTTGCCGGCCCAGTACTGCGAACAGTCAATTCTCGACCGGATTTATGCGATGCGGCCATCCTATCCCTGCTTCCTGATGCACATCGGCCTTCGCGGCATGGACCCGGCGCGACTGGCAGCGGCAGAAGGATACTACTGGAGCTCCTACGACCCGGATGACGTGATTCGGAACGTTTTCAAGATTTTTGTTCCAACTCACTTCGATACGAGCGTAGCGCCGCCCGGATGCCAGATCCTGATCGTCCAAAAGGTGACTCCTGTCAAGTTTCCGGAGGTCGCAGATTGGAAGGCTCACAAGGAAGCAATTGAAAGCACACTCATGGAACGGCTACGCCGAATCCTCCCAGGAATTGATCGTCACATTCTGGTTCGGCTGGCGGCATCGGCATTCACTTCGTACCGTTTCACCGGCAACCGCGAAGGGGCAATGCTGGGCTGGGAGATGTCCCCCGATCAGCTCGGCGCGGGGCGACTGCCATTCTCTACGCCAGTCCGTAATCTGTATCTTACCGGTCATTGGACGCAACCAGGCGGGGGCATCACCCCGGTGATCATTTCCGCCCAGCGGATTTCGAAGACCATTCTGAGCCAGGGATACACGGAACAGGATCTCGCGGCGCAGTATTTCCAGTGCCGCGTGTCCGGCACCCGCGTAGAGGAAGCAGTATTACGATAACCGCCGCGCGACGAACTGCATGTATTCGGCGGCGCGATGCCGCAGGAGTACAACGCAGAGTTTCTAAACCAACGCAAGGGTCTGGGAGAGCTGCGCGAAGACGTTGACGTAGAAGAGGCGTCCGCCGTCTTCCTGACGGTGAGCCGTCCGGTGTCATTGCAGAATTGTAGGACGGCTATTCGGTAGAACCTCTGATGACGAGCGCGGTCGAATAAGATCGTCGACGATTTTCTGAACGGGGGAGAGAAGCCAATGAATGTCACAACCATCGGATTCGATGGACCCTTGGCCCGCGCAACGCGCGCGCTACTCGAGAAACGGGGTCACAAGATCACAGGTCGGGCAGCGGAATGCGCTATCTACTTTCCGGGAAATGCCGGCGAGCTAGGCAATTTGATGGCCGATGAAGGGTACAGGAGGCTGGTGCTGCGAAGCCATGCTTACGTGTACGGATCCAGCACCAAGAATCCGGGTCTAATGGGCGAGGAGCGAATCTCGCTGCTTCCGTCGCACGCTCCTGAGAAGCGTTGGCTGGAGATGGAGGCGGTCGTAGCCAGGCATCCTAATTCGGCTGTGGTCCGGCTAACGAATGTTCTAGCTCCGGAGGAAGGTGATTTGCTGGTACGGCAGATTTCCCGCCCTGCCGCAATCGCACTTGCGGGGCATGATCCCAACGCGCAGTTCATCAGCGTGGATGACGCGGCCGGCGCGCTCGTGGCCGCTGCTGAAGCGGATGCGACCGGAGTATTCAACGCCGCCGCCGAGGGGGTCATCCCTCTCAAGAAGGCATTTCGTGCCGCCGGTACTCGGCGCATCCCGATTCTCAAACCGCTGGCTCGCCTTTCACGCTTGGGCAGATCTGTTGATCAAATGCAATACAACTGGACCGTGTCGAGCGAACGGGCGAGCCGCGAACTCGGCTGGCGGGCGGCGAAAACCACTGTTCAAGCTCTGGCCGATTACGTCGCGGCAAGGTCGGGTCGAGCAAGCGCGCCACTCTGCAATTACGACGATTGGGGTCTCGATGTAGATTACATCCAGGCATGGGGTCCCTGGTTCTGGTTCCTTCGCAACATCTACTGGCGGATTGAGCATGAGGGCCTGGAGAACGTACCCGCTTCTGGACGGGCGCTCTTTGTATCGAATCATCGTGGATTCATGCCGCTGGATGCGGTGATGCATCTCTCGCTGATCTTTACTTATCGGAAACGAATTCCGCGCTTCCTGATCATTCATTCACTGCTAAACTTCCCTTTTTTGTGCAACTTCCTTACCAAGCTGGGTGGCGTAATCGCAAGCCAGGAGAATGCGGCGCGGTTGTTCGCAGGCGAGAACCTGGTAGGTATCTTTCCGGAGGGCATCCGCGGCAGTTTTACTCCGTACAAGCAGACTTACCGCTTGCGTGATTTTTCGAAAAGTGGCTTTGTGCGAATTGCCATAGAGAACCAGGTACCGATCGTTCCCGCCGCTGTAATCGGCCATTCCGAGATCTTCCCGATTATCGGACGCATCAATTCAAGCTATCTCACCAGGAAATTCGGCTGGCCCTATCTGCCGATTGCTCCGATGTTCCCGCTAGCGCCGATTCCACTACCCTCGAAGTGGCACGTGCGCGTGCTGCCAGCCATTCGGCTGCAGGGCCTCAAACCCATCGATGTGGACAATCAACGGCTTGTCAACGAATTCAGCCGCCATATTCAGCAACAGATCCAGTCTCATATCGAAGATATGCTGATGCGGCGGGAGTACATCTTCTGGGGACGCATCCTGAACGTCCCCGAACGGAAAGCAGGCATGCGCGCCAAGAATGCGCCTCAGGGAATCGAATAGCGTCTGTGATTTATCCTCGAAGATGACCGATGTTCCGTGTTCGACACTTTTTGCGCGAATACGAGATCATGACGCGTGGAGAACCTTAAGAATCTTGGAATGTCGAATTCACACACACCAACAAGCAATTGCGATCGGCGGCACGCTGCCGGTGGTGACTCTCACCTAGCCCCATTCTGGCATCGCCAGATGCCTCGACGGAGCTCCGAGCGAGGAGGGAAGAATGACGCGGCTATTTGCACTACTCATAGCAATTACAGTGCTCGCGCAGTCTCTGTACTCAGCGAGTCTTCCAATTCAGGTGGTTCCGATGCCCTCGGCAGCGGCAAAGGGTAACACGGAATTGGTGGACTTGATTGTTCGATTATCCGCCACTGACGGCACTCCAAGGAGCGGACTGGTGCCACCAGCTTTCCGGGGATGGACCGCAAAGTTACTCCTGTCGCCAAGGGACTTCAATGAAACAAAACTCCGGTACGACAGTAAAGACAACTTCGGGCGGTCGCAAACGGCTGTGCTTGACGCTATCGGCATGCTCACCATTCGTAACATCGTTGAAATTGACAGAGGCGTCTATCGTGTTCAGATCGCGCCTAGTGCCTACGCCAAACAGCAAACCTCAATCCAAGGTTTCACCGCTTGGGCCGAGGGTGAGTATCTATTTAGGATGTCAGTGGCTGACGGGCCCAACATGGGAGACGTTCTCGGGACCTTCACCATCCGATAGTTTTATTTGAAATGCGATAGCCAGGCACTCGCAGGACCGCCGTGCCGCGTTTTCAGATTAGAACGACTGTGAGAAACGCGTCTCCAGGAATTCACCTAGCTTGGCAGTTGCCTTGAACTGAGGAATTGGCTCCAACCGCTTGAATGCCGACGTGAAAGCATTCGAAAGACTCCAAATCGTCCTCGGCCGGAATTCCTCGTACTTCGGCTCGAAATAGAGGTCATGTACCGTGCGAGCCAGGTGTTTTGGAGCTTCCAGTCTGCCTTCCACAAACGCCTCGTAGATGACCACCTTCGCGGTGACGTCTGTCAACTCACTTCTCTGCCAGACTTCGACCTGCTTGCGCATCGGCTCGAAGTTTCGCTGCATCCGGTCGACTCCAACCGAAATGCAGTCGATCAGGCGCCCTTGTTTTCTTTGTTTGCCGCGAAGAAGAATCTCGTCTGGTCGTATTGGGCGAGGTTGCAAGCAGCTATACATTTGGCCGACTGCGGAGGAGTTTAAGAAAAGAATAGTCGGATCTTCAATTCGCTCACTTGGAGAAAGCTACGGAGATATGCTCTCCAATACCTGCAAGATCCGGCGGCCTCCACCACTACACTTCGGGGTCAGTTGTGTTCCCCAGAAGATTAGCAAGCCCATCCAAAGCGGGCACGGAGACATCTGGCATGACACCAAGTTCCTCTTCGGGCAAATGTCCCCGATTCACCCAGCAGCTCCAGAGACCAAAGCTTTTGGCGCCAGCGATGTCCCAGAAATTGGATGACACGAAAGCAATCGCTCCGTCGGATACGCCCAAGTGTTGCGACATCAGGCCGTACACCCGCGGGCTTGTCTTGTAGATCTTAACTTCGTCCACGCTAATTACGTCGGTGAATACGCCTTTCAGACTGGCGCTGTCCACGGCGGCAGAGAGCATCCTCGGCGAACCGTTCGACAGGATAGCTAACTTATATTGCGACAGTTTGGCTAACGCCGGCCTCACATCGGAAAACACATCGAGGTGCAGATAACTTTCCATCAACTCATCGCGTGTCCCGGGAGGGCACGCAAGGTTCAGGCTCCGGCATGCAAACGCCAGCGCTGATTCGGTCACCATCCAAAAATCTTTGTACTGCCCGCTTAGGCTGCGCAGCCATGTGTACTCCAGTTGTTTTGCGCGCCACAGCCTACTGAGTTCTGCGCCTCGACCGGGGAACCTCCGATCGCACAGTGCAATCACCGAATGCACATCAAACAACGTACCGTAAGCGTCGAACGCTATCGCTTGGATGCCCAATTTCATTAGGAACTCTCTCCATGAGTACTGCTCATTATCTTAAAGTTACGCCCCTGTGATGCCGGATGGTATGAACATTCGACTCGAACCTCCGCGAGACGTCAGCGAAAAAGCAGGGGCTCTACAAATCTGACGGTAGGCAGAACGCAGGTCGTTTATCAGGGCGTGCACGAGAACCCTCCGGACTCAAACTGAGAAGCACGGCTGTGGTTCTGCTCGTTCTCCAATTCGACAAAGGACGGGCAACCGAAGGCAATGCAATTGTAGCTCCGTCACTGCGGGCTTTAACTGGTTGATCGAATTGTACAAATCTCACTCACGTAGACGCATAAGAGTTCACGAGCGGACAGAAGTGTTCGAGATTGGACGATTCAGTGTGGATGACAAAGTCTGGCAGCCAGTCTGCGTCGACCACCATCGCCCATCGAACTCTGCACGTTGGTCGAACTCTTATAAGCGAAGCTTGGGACTAGTCAGGGCTGATTGACGCGCTGCAAATGTGTGATGGAAATCACAGATTCGAAATGCGACCGTGGCCCACCCCGCGTAATCAGACGCTCCTGGTCGAGACCCTGCTCGCGTGCTACACGGGCGAGAATCTTTTCAAGACGCTGCGCCGGCTGTGCGCTCACGCCGACGCCTGTGCTTCACGGCGATCGTGTTCGTAGCGGCCAAGCT
>Ga0335069_10001733_pt1 | contig 34637 bp, 24 predicted proteins | sample Lox_Sample_11_FD_206714 | JGI IMG/M metagenome (GOLD analysis project Ga0335069, IMG submission 206714) | Soil microbial communities from Loxahatchee National Wildlife Refuge, Florida, United States - Lox_Sample_1.1 | ecosystem: Environmental > Terrestrial > Soil > Wetlands | place: USA... | reverse complement strand
GTCAAAGCCGCTACCTTTCGCGAATATTACGAATGCCTCACGGTAAAGCCGATTCGGCAACCTGAAATGGTTGCCCTGCTCAATGAGATTACGATCGGTGAGACCTGCTTTTTTCGAAATCAGCCCCAACTGGATGCATTGCGGCGGGTGGTGCTCCCGAAGATTCTGGAGGCGAAAAGCGTAATCCCGGTCCGTCATCTCAGGATCTGGAGCGCGGGTTGCTCTACCGGGGAGGAACCTTACACCCTGAGCATGATTCTCCTGGAGGAAGCGAACGGCCTCATGAAGGGCTGGACATTCGAGATGCTCGCAACCGATTTGAATGAACGCTCTCTAGCGCACTGTAACAGGGGTATTTATGGCGACTACAGCACTCGGAATCTGACTCCCTATTATCGCCAGAAATATTTTCACCCGGTCGAGAGCCAGCTTCAGGTCTCACCCCAGCTCAAAAGCTGCGTATCCTTCAGCCGCTTGAATCTATTCGACAACGCGCGCATGGCTTTCATGAAAAGCATGGACATTATCTTTTGCTGCAATGTCCTCATTTATTTCGATGTACTTTCGAAGCGCCATGTCATTCAGCACTTCTATAACAACCTGCTGCCGCATGGATATCTATTCCTCGGGCATTCTGAGTCGCTATATGGCGTCTCGGAAGACTTTCGCCTCGTGCACCTGCCGTCCACCACGGCTTACACCAAGGCGGAACGCAAGTTTGGGAGTAAATGAGCCATGACGACCAGGGAAATCTTGTTGAAGAAGCTTGAGAACATCGACAGAATGCCTAGCGTACCGGTGGTCGTTGCACCGTTGCTTCGCTACCTGGAACAACCAGTCGATCAACTCGACGTGCAAAAGGTAGTGAGTCTGCTGGCGCAGGATAAATCTCTGACGGCGCAGTCCCTCCACATGGCGAACAGTCCGTTATTCGGCCATGCTCAGGCGATCGACAGTCTCAAGGGTGCCGTCGTTTCACTTGGCTTTCAGCGCCTGCGCGATATCGTCATTTCTTGCAGTGTGCTTCGGCTCAATCCTTCTGGTGAGTGCAAGATCGATCCGATCGTATTCTGGGAGCACTCGCTCGGCTGCGCCCTGGTCTGCAGACATTTTGCACGCGAGATTTCTTTCCCCAATCCCGAAAAGGCCTATCTGGGTGGCCTGCTCCATGATCTGGGCGTTTTGGTAAATCTCTGGATTATTCCCAATGAATTCGGCGAGGTTGTGGATCGGGCTAAAACCGAGCACGTACCGCTCGATGAAGTGGAGCGCGAGATGCTCGGAATAACGCACTCCGAAACCGGCCGTGTGCTAGCCCAGCGTTGGGGATTGACCGGCGATCTGGTGGCCGTCGTGCAGTACCACCACGATACGCCGTCGGCTCCCGACCACCGTTCGTTAATCGCGCTGGTCGCACTCAGTGACCTGCTATGCCGCATGGGAGAGCTCGGCCACGGCTATCAAGAACATCGTCAGGTCAGTTTTCAAGAGGAGCCTGCTTTTGCGGTATTGCTTGCGGAATGCCCCACTTTGCAAACATTCGACTGGGCACGTTTCACTTTTGAGTTGGAAGGATATCTCGACGAGGTACACCGCCTCGTTTGTCAACTCTACGGAACTACGTAGCCTTGCGATTGCAGATGGGCCTGCGTGAGCAAGCGGCGATCAATAGCTCAGCAAAAACTCTGACAGAGTCCGTAAGTCGCGCACTTCGAGATCTGGCAAAGCGTCGATCTTTCTGACCGCGCCTACGTTCGGGCGGGCCGATGGGCGATTCACCCAAACCGTAGACAGTCCCAGACTCTGGGCGGGTCGAACATCGTGATAAAGACTTTGACCAACGTGGAGTACTCGATCCGGAGACAAGCCGATCGTGGCGAGTGCGGAGCGGAAAATCTCAAGTCCCGGTTTGTAGCAGCGTACTTGTTGCGCGGTAAAAACATGAGCAAAATGCACGGGGAAATTGCGCCGTGTTTCTGAAAACAGATCATCATCGATATTCGAAATAATAGCCAAACTGAATTGCCGTTCGAGCTTTCGCAATGCATCGATCGTGTCCGGCCAAGGGTGCCAACGCGGTAATGCATTCCCCAGGGCCGCGCTTTCGTCGGGACTTGGCTCGAACCCGTATCGTTTCCCACATTGCCTCACGACCGATGCCAGCACCGCGCGATAGTTTTGGTATGGTCCCGATTCCGATAGTGCTTCGAATTCCCCATACAGTTCAAGAAGTTCCGCATCCGAGATATTCACATGGTGTGTCCGGAGAATCGGCATCAGAGTTGCGACGATGCCCGCTTCCCAATCGATGAGGGTGCCGTAGCAATCGAAAGTTAGGAACTCGAAGTCTTTGGATTGGAGCATGGGCAGGATCCGCGGTGGTGTCTACATTAAGCCTTGCGGGGTTCCAGTGGCTCGACGGTGATGACCAGACTCTCCGTCGATGTTTCGAGGTGCTCCAGTAAGGATGCCTGCTCGACCTCAACAGCAGGCTTAGTCGCTCCGGCTTTTTGTGTGAGAAACTTCGTTGTGTTCAGGAGTGGGCGCCCTAGCGACCCGTTGTAGCTTGTCCAAGGGCCTTCGAGGTCTGACTCACGCTCGAAATGTGCCCGCATGCTCTCCATCTTGGAATCCAGATCGTCGAGGTAGTGCAGCATGAGCGCTTCCGGGAACATCGGCAATTTCGGTGAGCCGAACTCGTACTCCCCGTGGTGGCTGATGATTAAGTGCTCAAGCAGGATCTGCAATTCGTTTGGGAAATCGGTTTGAGTCGAGATCTTGTCCTTGAGCATCTCCAATTCGATGATCATGTGTCCCAGCAACTGGCCGCGGGTGGTGTAAGAGAAAGATCGCTGGTAAGTCAATTCGTGAATCTTTCCGATATCATGCAGGAAAACCCCGGACAAGAGCAGGTCGCGATTGATTTGCGGGTAGTTTTTGCAGATCAGATCGCAAGAACGGAAGAGAGACACGACATGATCAAGCAGCCCGCCAATGTAAGCGTGGTGAAGAGTTTTTGCCGCAGGCGCGGAGCGATAAGCCTGGGCGATTTCGGGGTCGTCTATAAATGACCGTATAAGGTTCTTGAGATGGGGATCCTGCATGCCGTCGACGAACGCCGTCAGAGTATTCCAGAGTTCATCGATATTCTTCGACGTTTTCGGAAGGTAGTCAGTGAAATCGATCTCCGAATCGCCCAAACGTCGAACCTTGTGAATGGTTAACTGAAACCGGTTTTTGTACCGGTTAATCAGGCCCTTGATTTTGAGAAAATCGTCCTGCTCGAATGCGCCGATCGCATCTTCGACGTTATCCCACATCTTCGCTTCGAGCTGGCCGGTACGGTCGCCAATCGTAAGCGCGAGATAGGGTTCGCCAGTTTTTTTGGGTTTTACCTGCTTCGAGACGACTACAAAGCTTGAGGTTATGACCTTATTTTCTTGCTGGGCGCACTGAGAAATGTAGAAGTCCTTCATCGCAATAGGGCCGTTTTCCGTAGCGCTCGCCTCGCGGAGATTGCCGGATTCAGCTCAGCTTACCTCAAAAAACGCCCATTTTCTTTTTCTTCTTGAGGTTCTTCGCGCCCGCATCCTTGCTTGCCGTCTCGATTGGCTTGGTCTGATTGGGGCTGGCGCCGGTATCAATATAGCCGGGACGGATGTCGATGAAGGCATCTTCCCGCAATTTTGTGAGATACGCGCGCAGTGCCGGCTGCAACTTCTCGTAGTACAAGGCGTCCTGGATCCTTGGCTCGACCTGCTTCATGGTGGGGACCCCTGCTTTCTGGTGTTCCGTCACCTTCAGAAGCACGAAGCCTTGCTTGGTTCTAATCACGTCGGTGATGTCGCCAGCTTTCATCGCAAAGGTGCGATCCTCCAGTTCTTTGGACAGCTTGCCGCGCTCGAAATAACCGAGATCCCCGCCTTGTGCCGCGGAAGGACCGTCTGAACTTTTTTTGGCGACATCCTCAAACGCTGCGCCCTTATGAATCTGATCGAGTAAGTCTTTGGCCTTTGCGTTGGCCGCTTCGACGTCGGCATCCGTAGGCGCTGAGGGAACTGCGGGAACAGTTGCCGTCGGCGTCGACGCGCTGGCAGCCTTTGGTGCGGCAGGATCTGCCGCCGGTGTCGGAGGAGCAGATGGCTTCACCGCTACCAGGATTTCGCTTAACCGGATTGCTTCCGGTTGCTCCATGTCGCTTTTGTGCGCCTCGTAGAAGCGTTGTTCCTCGTCCTTGGTGATGTTGAGATGGGACCCTACCTCCCGCCCAATGACCTGTTGCGTGATGATCTGATCGCGAAGGTTCTGCTTGAAATCCTCGAACGACACTCCCTGGGACTGCGCCGCCTTTTCCAGATCTTCCATCGAGTCGAGATTCATCTGCTTCCGCATTTCATCCAGACGCTTAACCAGATCCGTATCTGCAGTGATCCCGAGGTCCTTCCCCTTTTCCAGCAATAGTTGCCGGTCGATGAGGTCGCGTAAAACGTCCTTTTCCTTGTCTTCGTATGTCTTGCCCTGGTTGCTGGGATCTTGCTGCTTGATTTCTTCCTTGAGCTGCTCCTTACTTCGCTGGAAGTCCGATCGAGTGATGATGGAGTTATTGACACGGGCAATGATCTCCTCGACCACGGTGTCAGCACTTGAAAGGAGTGGCAACGCCGCCAAAGCAGCTACAAGCAGGGGAAGAGTTTTTCGATTCATAGGGAAACCACAAGCTGTTTCAAAACAGCTCCCACAACTCCTGGATTTGGACTGTTAGCACGATTGTAACGCGCTGAATTTGCAGAAGCCAGCGTTAAGCCTTGGCGGCCGAAGCGCTTCGCACAAGGGCGAGAGCCGTCATATCGTCCTCCTTGGGCGGGTCGCATGCAAACCCTTGTGCCTTGTTAAGGATGGCTACGCATAGATCGTGAGCCTTGTTGACGGGCGCCGAGTGGAAAGCACTTTCAACGCTCTCCATCCCAAACTCCTGGTCCTTGCACTTGGCTTCCACCACTCCTCTTGACACGAGCAGCAGCGCAGCCCCCGGCTCTAGGGCGATTAGCGGTGCGTCGCAAGTCGCATGTGAAAACAGGCCTAAAGGCAACCCAGTCGCCGTCAGTTCCGAAACTTCAAATCCTTTCCGCACCAACCCCGGCGTATGTCCAGCGTTTACGTAACAGATGATCCCCAGATCTTCGTTGTAGCATCCCGCAAATGCCGGGCAAGAATGGACCCCTTCCGCTGCCTCCATGATGGTCTTGTTGAGCTGAACGCAGAGCTGGGTGAGTGCCTCCGCTTCATTGATTTCCTGCTGGCCAAACAGATCGGCGCCCATCTCGCGGAAGACCTGTTGGGCCTCGGCCAAGATCGTCTGATTGGCTTCCCTTCGCCCTGCCACATCAAGCAAACCAAAGAGAACCCGGCTCGGGCTGGCCCGGAATGAGTCGTAAAAATCGCCCGCCGCCCGGTCTCCCGCAAACACCGCACCGATTTCAGCGTCTCGAAGTGCGGGGAAACTCGAAGCTACCGGCTCAATCGCCGGAGGCGCCGGCCGGATGCGCGGTTTGAACAGAAACCCCATGGGAGGTCGAAATTAACACAAGGCGGGGAATCTGTCAGTTCGGCGATGATGAGGAGAGCTACTCGCCGTATTTGACGCTGAGGAAGTGCGCAACTTCCGACTCCAACTGACCGTAGTCGGCGTGGGCCGTAGCTCGTAGCGCCGATTCTGCGGAACTTCCTTCACCAATGCGCTGAAGAATCCGTTGAACATCACTCATCCCGTAGGTATCGGAAATGTACTCGACCGCGGCCAGCGACTCGGCGTACGCGAGGCTTGCCTCCCCATTCGAGAATCGCATAAAACTGCCTTCCAGAATGTTGTAAGGGATCGCGTGTTGCTCGCGGAACACTTGCCCGAGTCGCCTGCCATTCGATCCGACGCTTCGGGGTTCTAGAGCCTGCGCCACGCCTTCGTTTAACCAAGTCGGACAGCGGCCGCCCGTGAGTTGGTTCACAAACGAGTGTGTGAGTTCGTGCTTCAGCACGCGGGCAAGGTCGGAATTCATTGAATTCACTCCGCTGATTGGGATGCGAAGCTTCCCATCATTGAGGGCGCCCGTCCAGGACGGAGCTTGCGTCACATCAAAAAACGCCTGCTCGGTATAGAGGATGACCGGAATGCTGCTGCGCGGTGCCGCCCCCAACTCGCGCACCAGATTGTCATAGTCCGATTCCAGCGTGGCGAGCAGTTCCTTCCGGAATTGCTCCGGTGTCTGATGGCCCTCGTAGCGCAGTGTGAAGTGACTGCTCTCGCGCTGCGAAAAGTCTGCCTCAGTTTTCTCTTCCCGCTGTGCCTTTGCAAGGTAGGCTTCGAGCGTTGAATCTGGCCGCAACTCGAGCGACCGCTTCCATGCCCGGATCGCTTCCGGCGTGTGATCGCGAGATAGCTGCACGAAACCCAGTACCGTGTATGCATCGGCAGAGTCCGGCTTCGCCCGCACAGATCGATCAGCAAATTCCAGAGCTGCTGGAGCATTGCCCGATCTCACCAGAGCCATAGCGTAATAGTTGAGAATTGTGGAGTTATCCGGTTCCGCCTGCAATGCTGACTCGAAGTAGCGCTTTGCCTGCGCCAGGTTTCCCCGCTCGTACTCGTATTTACCCGCAAGGAAATAAGCGGTCGCGGTCAAATCCGGCTTGCCTTCGTGCTCTAATGCCGCTAAGGCGTCCGTGTCTACTTTGCCATCGTGAACGACCTTTGCGGCCAGATCCTCGTGACCGGAGAGCGCGTCGGAGGGAGCAAACGTTGGTAAGTCTTTTGCCCCATCCTGACCTGCTGCCGAGGCGTACGCAGGAGCGATCCCACCGGCCTCTACACTCTCGACCGCAGTCTTCGGAATGGCATAGCTGTCATCGCCGATGTCGTATTCCAGCTTTGTGCCTGCCTCCCGGACATGGTCCGCCCATATCTTGCGCCCATTCTTGAGATGTATGACGTCCGCACGGGCAGGCAAACCTGTAGCGGCAACAATCGTCCAACTGACGAGGAATAGGGTGACAGGTGACCGCACTCAGGCGCATTCTAGCAACCGGGGGAGAGTCGACCGTAGTGACCGAAGTAATCAAGAGGCGGATGCCAAGACTGCCGCTTATCCTCTATATAGCTCTCAGCGCTCTCCCACTCGGCATTCTCTGCCCATGCGCTTTTGCCGAGCCGGGAGAAAGCCAATCCGCGGCATCGCCGGTTGCCGGTTCAGGACACCCGGCAGAGCAACTCTACCTTCAACTCCGGCGCATCGGCCTCAATCCCAATAAGACCTACAAGGTTCGCGGGGCCGCGGTCGATCGTCCCGGGCTGCACCTCACCTTCGACGACGGAATGATCGCATTCACGCAGGACGTCATGGGGCATATTACGGGGGCTCTTTTTGAGGGCGATGGCGAAGTCTTGATCACACCGCCAAACTATGAGGAGCGAGCTTCGATGGCGCTCGGAACCGGTATGGCTATCCTCGAGGAACGCTTCGTCTCGGCCTACCTTCGCTTTAACGACGGCACTCTTGCAGAATTCCAGCCCTATCTTCGTCCATCTGCCGAAGCGGCGGATTTTGCTAATCGGTTTGAAGGGACCGCTGAAAATCTTGCAGAACTGGATGCCTTGCGAATTTTTACTACTTTGAGTCGGCTCTTGCCGGTTATCGGAGATGAACAATCGACAGGGAACACACTCGATCCTACGGACGACCACTTCCTGCATGTGCGATTCGAAGGCGAGACGTTAGGTGCTTTCGATGTGCACTACGATTCGCTTGCCGACGAACAAGTGTCGGCGGGCAAGAGTACCGAGAAAGATGGTGTCTCCTATTACGACGTTTGGACATCGTTCTCACCAGCCTCCACTCCCAGGACACAAGCTCCTGATTTTCCTCTGGAAGTCGACTCCTACCGCGTGAATGCCCACGTCGCTCCTCCAACAGACCTCTCAGCAGACGTGTCACTCAAGGCTAAAGTTCGGACCTCCGGCGATCGCACCATACTTTTTGAACTCTCGCGTTTCTTGCAAGTGAAGCAAGTGGAGGTGAACGGGCGGTCCGTCGAATTTATTAACAACCCGGCTCTTGATGGCACACAGTTATCGCGGCGGGGAAATGACCTGGTCGCGGTTGTCTTCCCACAACCTCTACGCAAAGATCAAATTCTCACGCTACGCTTCGTTTATGGGGGATCCGTCCTTTCGGAGGCTGGGGGCGGCCTGCTCTACGTAGGTGCACGCGGCGCTTGGTATCCGAATCACGGCCTATATCCCGCGAGTTTCGATATCACGTTCCAGTATCCGCGTGGCTGGACCCTCATCGCGACTGGAAATCGCGTCTCTGGAGAAGAGGAGAGCGCAGAGAACCCGCTCCTAGAATCGCACTGGAAGACGGATCGCCCGATCGCACTCGCCGGTTTCAATCTCGGGAAATATGTGAAGGCGTCCGCCCAGGCTGGACCCGTGCTAGTTGAAACTTTCGCGGCCCGTGGTGTCGAAAAAGATTTTCCTAAGACCACCTCCGCTCTGCCTCCGCTTCCAGATCTTCGCGGTCTTACACCGCCCGGTGATATGCCGGTGCTCAACGCTCCGCAACCTTCGCCGGCCCGGCACGCGCAATCCGTCGCCAATGAAGCAGCGCATTCGGTCGAATTTTTTGCTCAACGGTTTGGACCTTTTCCTTATCATTCGCTCGCTCTCACTCAGATGCCCGGCCCGGTCAGCCAGGGTTGGCCGGGCCTGATTTTCTTGTCGAGCCTTTCGTTCTTGTCGCCGGAAGAAGCCGAGGGCCTACACTTCAGCCCGGCTCGGTCGTCGTTGCGACGGATCGCGTTGTCTCATGAGACGGCTCACCAGTGGTGGGGCGATTTAGTCATGTGGAAAAGTTATCGCGATCAGTGGATCGTTGAGGCGTTGGCCAACTACAGCGCATTGATGAAGCTCGAAACCGAGAATCCTGGTGAGTTCCGTTCTGTCCTGGAGGAATACCGCAAAGAATTACTGACCAAGAATAAGGATGGAAAGACGTTGCAAGAGGCAGGTCCCGTTACTCTAGGCCAGCGTCTTTCTTGTTCGCAGTTTCCGAATGGGTATGAAGCTGTGAGCTACGGGCGCGGCACTTGGCTATTTCATATGCTGCGCTACATGCTCCTCGACGCAGAGCCCAGAAAGCCGGGCGTGAATTCGCCCGACGAACCGTTTACGCGAATTCTCCGCAAAGTCAGCGAACGCTACGCGGGGAAAGCCATCGACACCCATGAACTGATCTCTGCATTTGCGGAAGAATTACCGAAATCTCTGCAATTCGAAGGAAAGGCATCCCTGGCGTGGTTCGAGGACGGTTGGGTTCATGGCACTGCGCTTCCTCAATATTCGATCCACAGCCTGAAAGTCGTTCCAAAGTCGAATGGTGTCACGGTCTCCGGCGTGCTGCTTCAGAAGGAGGGTCCGCCGGACCTGGTTACTTCTGTCCCCTTATACGCAGTGGTAGGACACAAAGCCATCTTCCTGGCCAGGGTCTTCGCCGACGGCCCCGAAACTCCTTTCCATCTGACCGCACCTGCGGGCACGCGCTCCGTTCAGATCGACCCCAACTCGACAGTGCTAACCGGAGGACGCTGACCAAAACAGCGCATCGGCAAACAGATCTGAACCGCTTCGGGAATTTTTGCGCCCTTCTTCCCTAAACGCAACTTTCGTCGCTGGATATCGCCGTCAAATGCTACCAAAACGCTGAAACAGCTCAATTTGAAAGCGATGATCGACCGATGAATCAATGGGCGAAAGGGAAGCGAAAGTGCTCACTCGCAATCTAAGAAATGGAGACAAGATGAGTTTCCAAACGCACCGTTCGCCACGCAATGCCGGCTTCGATTCGGTCAGAATCTTGTTGGTGGAAGACGAAGCTCGGGTTCGCAACGTAATGAAAGAAGTTCTCGAAATGCAAGGTTTCCTGGTTGTCGAATGCGAAACTGCAGAACAGGCGCTCCTGCAGAGTACAGCGAGCCTGTCCCGCTTCGATGTGTTGCTGACGGATGCGATGCTACCCGGCAAAACTGGGAGGCAATTAGCACGCGATCTGCGCCAACGAATACCCGCGCTGAAGACGATCCTGGTATCCGGATACGGCGAGGCTCAGGCCTTGCTGGGAGCCGAGAAAAACGACAAAGTCTCCTATCTTCCGAAACCTTTTTCGGCATCTTCGCTGGTGGCTGCTGTCCAACGGGTCACGGAAAACGCAGGAACCCTTTCCGCGAAGCGGGCTAATCCTTCGACCAGCCCGCAAGACGAACTTTGATCAATTTCCAACCGCAACCTTGACCAGTTTGTTGCGGATCGCGCAGTGGACAAGTTCGGCCTTATTGTGGATATCCAGTTTCCGCATGAGGTTGAACTTGTGTGCGTCGACGGTCTTCATGCTGACGCCCAGCATGCCGGCGATCTTCCGCACGGTATGACCTTCCGCGAGAAGCTTCATGACTTCGGTTTCTCGTGGCGTCAGGTTCGGCTTGTTAGCACGATTCGCATCCGCTTCGGGGTGCTGTTCATTGAGCAGCAGGCTATTGAGCACTTCTGGACTTACGTACTTGCCGCCTTCGTGGACGTCGCGCAAAACGCTCGCCAACTTCTCGGCTGGCGTATCCTTCAGAACATAGCCGGCAGCGCCCGCCTGCAAGCCTTGCATCACGTATTCCTGGTCTTCGTGCATCGTCAGGAACACCACTCGGGTCTCGGGATATTCCACCTGGATCACACGCGTAACGTCGAAACTCGATACGCCTGGCATCCCGATATCCATCAGTACCACGTCGGGCCGTAAGGCCATCACTTGTTCTAACGCGGCTGCGGCATTCTCCGCTTCGCCGATAACTTCCACACCCTCTTGATCCTGGAGCAAACGACGTACGCCCTGGCGCAAGAGTGCGTGATCATCGACGACAAGACAACGCACGTTGGCAGTAGTTCTGCTTTCGTTCAAAACTCTCTTCTCCTTGGTACACCGCTCCTCGCGTTGTTCCAGATCTCGGAAGCGGCGCGTGCTTCGGTAGGTTGCTTAGACAATCAACTGCTGTTGGGCATATTGTAACCATTTCTTTTTCGAATTTCAGCCAAAACCCGCCAAAAAAGTCGCTTTTGGACTACGCCCCCACCTCCTTGCGAACGTCATTTAAAATCGATAATTCATGCTTCGCTACTTCACATCAGGGGAGTCTCATGGCGAGGCCCTGGTTGCCTTCCTCTCCGGCTTGCCAGCCGGCTTGAAGATCGATCAGGCCTTTGTAGACCGTGAGCTGTGGCGCCGCCAGCAAGGATATGGCCGCGGCGGCCGAATGAAAATCGAAACGGACAAGGCGCATTTTTTGTCGGGAGTCCATCATGGCATTACGATCGCTTCCCCGATTGCCGTCCTGCTCCAAAACAGGGACTGGAAGAACTGGCAGGATTCTCTGCCCGTTGCCGAAGGTAATCCCGAAAAACACAAAGCGGTGAAGTCCCCTCGCCCCGGACACGCCGACCTCGCAGGCGCGCTAAAGTACAACTTCCCCGAAGCCCGATACGTTCTCGAACGGGCTTCGGCTCGAGAGTCTGCCGCTCGTGTTGCCATCGGCGCTCTGGCAAAGTTGTTCCTCCGAGAGCTCGGCATCGATGTGCTCAGCCATGTGGTTGCCGTGGGTAAGTCAACTTTGGATCACCTCGCCACATGGGAGGAAATCCGCGCTGTTTGTGCGAAAGATGACGTGCTGCTCTCTTGTGTCGACGCAACGACCGAGCTGCGCATGAAGGAAGAAGTTGACAAGGTCTTGCGGACTGGCGATTCGGTCGGCGGGGTGTTCGAGGTCGTGGCACATAATGTCCCACCTGGCCTCGGTACCTACGTCCAATGGGATGAGCGCCTCGACGCCCTTTTGGCGTCTGCCGTGATGTCTCTGCAGGCTGTCAAAGCCGTTGAGATCGGCGCGGGTGTGGCTTCCGCGCATGCACCGGGCTCTGAGGTCCATGATGAAATTGGATACCAGGCATCGGACCGTTTCACCCAGTTCAGTCGTGCCCACAATAACGCGGGTGGCATCGAAGGGGGCGTTTCGAACGGAGAAGAGATTCGTGTGCGCGGCTATCTGAAGCCGATCTCCACTCTGCGGCGTCCGTTGCAGTCTGTCGACTTTGCCACACGGGAGCCGGTGAAGGCGGCGTACGAGCGCTCTGACGTATGTGTGGTTCCGGCAGCCGGAGTTGCCGCCGAGGCGATGGTCGCTCTAACTCTTGCATCATGCGCCCTGCAAAAATTTGGAGGTGACTCGATGCTTGAGACGCGGCGTAATTTCGACGGCTACAAAGATCAGCTGAAGTCTTTTTAAGCACAAACAGCGAGTGCCCAACCGAAGGCCGTTTTTGAGATCGGAGAAGGGCAGCAAGAGTCCAAACTAGGGCAAAAAACAGACACTCATGATTTATCCCATCGTAAAATATGGTGACCCGGTATTGGAGACTCCGGCTGCGCCAATTATCACCTTCGACGACGGCCTTAAAAAGCTGGTCGAAGATATGTTCGAATCCATGTATGCCGCCCACGGCGTGGGCCTCGCCGCACCGCAAATCGGTATATCGAAAAGGCTCGCCGTTATCGATATCTCGTTCAAGGAAGATCCTGACGCGAAATTGGTGCTAGCGAACCCGGAGATCATTCATAGTTCTGGAAAGCAGAATTCCAATGAAGGCTGCTTGAGCATCCCCGATTTCCGCGAGCCGGTCACGCGCCCGAATGTCGTTACGATCCGTGCGCAGGACGTGAACGGCAAGTTTTATGAAAAGACCGGGGAAGAATTGCTGGCTCGCGCATTTCTCCACGAAACTGATCATCTCAACGGAAAGCTCTACATCAGCCACATCAGCGCGCTAAAGCGGGATCTGATGAAGCGCAAAATCCGCAAGCTAATGAAAGCCGGAGAATGGTAAAAAGCCTCGTCTTCGCCGGTACTCCGCTCTTTGCAGTTCCTGCGTTGGAACGTCTCGTTGAGGCCGGTTTCCCAGTAAAACTTGTCGTCACACAGCCCGACAGACCGCGCGGGCGGGGGATGGAACTGACTCCGTCTCCGGTCAAGCAGTCGGCGATGAAACTGTCATTACCAGTCGCTCAACCTGACAAGATCAAAACCAGTGAGGGGTTCAGAAACCAACTCGCTTCGTTGAAGCCTGACGCGATCATCGTCGTCGGGTACGGCCGAATTATTCCCCAATGGATGATCGATTTGCCGCGGCTCGGCAATCTCAACCTTCACGCCTCTTTGCTGCCGAAGTATCGCGGAGCCGCTCCGATTCAGTGGGCGATCGCCTGCGGCGAATCTGTCACCGGTGTCACGATCATGAAAATCGACGCCGGGCTCGACACCGGAGACATTCTTTCGCAGCGCGAGATTCCGATCGGCCGCGAGGACACGGCTCCGACGCTTGCTCCAAAGCTCGCAGAAATTGGCGCCAACCTTCTGGTGGAGACTCTGCGCGCTTTAGATGCGGGGACGATCAAAAGCACGCCGCAGGACCACGGCTGCGCTACGCTCGCTCCCATCTTGACGAAAGATGACGGCCGAATTGATTTCAACCGTATCGCTAGCGAAATCCTGGATCGACTTCGGGGTTTTCAGCCCTGGCCGGGGGCGTTCACCACTTTTCGTAGCAAAAATCTTCAGATCATCTCTGCCAAAATTGCTCCCCCGCATTCTTCGGAAGCAACTCTTCGAGCAGGAGAGATACAGACCGGAGGAGACCGACTTCTGGTCGGTTGCGGGGCCGATACGATTCTCGAACCCCTCGAGGTTCAGGTTGAGGGGAAGAAGCGAATGTCGGTGCGTGATTTCGTAAATGGTTATCGGCCATTCAAAGGAGAAGTTCTCGGAGAAGCGGCGGCCAGGCCTTTTCCTTCGAGCGAATCCTCGTCGTAATCGCGTACTAACCCATGCCTGCCTCTCCATCGCGCATCACTGCATTCGACATTCTTGTGCGGGTCGAACGCGCACACTCTTTCGCGTCGGAATTACTTCATTCTGCCTCTTACGCCAAGTTGTCGGCGACGGATCATGCCTTGGCCACCGAATTGGTTATGGGTGTTCTCCGCTGGCGATCCAAGCTTGACGCCCAAATCGCAAAAGTCTCATCGATGCCAGTTATGAAACTGGATCTTGAGGTGCTTACCGCCTTAAGACTCGGTTCTTATCAAGTTGGCTGGCTGGATCGCGTTCCTGTGCGGGCGGCCATCCACGAGAGCGTAGAACTCGTCAAGCATGCGCGCAAGCGCTCTGCGGTACCTTTTGCGAACGCTGTGCTCCGAAAGCTAGCCGCGCGAGAAGCGCGTGCGGGAGAAAGTTATAACGCTTCCATTCTCACCGCGACTTCCGCCAAAGACTTATCGGAGACAGCCGCTCATCCCGCTTGGATTATCGATCGTTGGGTCAGCCAGTACGGCCTTCAAGTTGCCCGTCAGATATGTCTCTACAATCAAACTATCCCAACCTCGACCATTCGCCTTCGAGATTCCCACGCGCCAACACTTCTGCAGGGCGAAGGAGTCGTTCTCGCGCCGGGCGAGTTTCTTTGTTCCGCGCGCCAGATCTTTTCCGGGGATGTAATGCAGTCAGGGGTCTTGGCTGCGAATCAAATTGCAATCCAGGACGAAGCTTCCCAACTCGTGGCAGCTCTTGTCGGCAGAGGCAAGCGCATCCTTGACTGTTGCGCCGCTCCTGGAGGAAAGACATGGAGCATCGCCGACCGGAATCCTACCTCAGAAGTCGTCGCTGTTGAAATCCACCGTCATCGTGCGGCCTTGCTCGAGAAGCGCGTCGCTGCGAACAACGTGCAGGTCATCTCTCAGGATTTTCTGGAGTTTACGGACAACGAATCATTCGACCGCGTTCTATGTGATGTCCCTTGTTCCGGTACCGGAACAATCTGTCGTAATCCCGAAATCAAATGGGGTTTGAGTCGGCAAGATCTGCGAGATCTTCCCGTTCGACAACTGGCATTGCTCAAGGCTGCAATGAGGCACGTAACTCCCGGTGGGAAGTTAGTTTACTCCACATGTTCTTTGGAGCGTGAGGAGAACGAATCGATCGTCGAACGCGCTTTGCATAACGATTCTTCATTCCGAGTCGTTCCTTGTTTGTTGGAACTCGATCGGTTGCGATCGGAAGGAGAGTTGACTCTCGCCGATGCAACACGCGCCGTCCACGGCGTTTATTTGCGGACCCTTCCGGGCGTTCACCGATGCGATGGGTTCTTTGCAGCGATCCTGCAGAGGGCATGATCTCGCAGGTCCTTAATGGTGTGCCGATCGATTGATCCAGTTTTTGAATTTCTATCGGACTTCAAAGTTGACCGTCGTGCCCGCAACCACTTTCTGGCCGGGAGGCGGGTTTTGAGACATCACGATGCTTGCCGGGTTCGGTTGGGGGGACTGCGCCGCCTGCCCTTCACTGCCAGGCTGAGTCTTGTTCGATGCGGTCGAATTAGCAGGCAATGACGGTTGTGCCGCAATCGGAGTTGTTGCGCTGTTTACTGGTGGAGCAATCGTGAGCACGCTTCCCATACGAAAGCCGGCGTCGAGAAGCTTTTGGTTCACACTGCCAAGAGGTTGCCCAACAAAGCTTGGCATCACGTATCCCGGCGCAGCTGATGCAGAACTCACCAGCAAGTTGATCTTTGGCACTGAGATGTCGCTTGCGTTGACCGGAGGGCTCTGGGCAAGCACCTGGTCGGGTGGCGTCCCCGGCAACTGGATATACGCGATACTGCCCAAGTCCAGACCGCGACGTTCGATGTTGAGATCCGCCGCCCTTCCACTCTCACCCAGAACATCCGGAATGGCGACCCGCTGCGGACCCAGACTCTGCGCAACCCGTACCTGCCAGCCCCTTCGAACTTTCGTTCCCGCGTCCGGGAGTTGCGACAGAATCCGTCCTTCCGCAACCTGCGAACTGAAATACTGGCGCTCAATGATGACATTCAGCCCGAGGCTCGAGGCTGACCGCTCTGCTTCCGCCGGGGAGAGCCCAACCAGCTTCGGTACCGTCACCTCTGCCCCGTGAATTGCAAATCGCATCGCGGTTAGCGCCGAGATAAGCGCAATCGTGACCAGCACGAGGCCGAGCAGAATTACTCGGATGATCGATTTCACGCGAGCGATATTCATGGCGGACTGCCAGATTATATCGTCCGCCACAGAACCACGGAGCACTTAAGGGAGCCGCTGGTCCCATGATGACGGCTGATTTCGAAGGTTGAAGAGACCGTTTACGAGAAAGCGGGCGTCCGGTTCGACACCTGAGCCGTAATGCCCCGCTTGCCAAATGTCAGAAATATTTCATCGGATGGCAAACAGTTTGTAACCGTACGGGGGCATCGTTATCTGCAGAGAGCCATGCGTTTCTTGCGTGACTCCTGTGCGTAGGTCGGTCAGGTTCTGCATGAGTAGTCCACTGAGGTCGATGTTTACTTCTTGAGACGACGCCGAGAAGTTCGTCACCACTAGAATTCGTTCTGTCTTATCGTTTGACGTTTTTACGAAGGCATAAAAACTGTGATCGTCGCTGGTCAGGAGCCTGCGGCGCGAGCTCATCTGGTCAAGAGCCGGATGCGATGATTTAGTTTTGAGCAGCCACTGGATCTCGTCGTCGGCACTTATGTCCTCGCTCGCTCCGCTCCAATCCGTCAGCAGGTGGCCCGTGCTGACGAGAATAGCGCTGGCCAAACGCTGTTGTTCGGGATGCCCTGGGACGGTGATGAAGGCCAGATATGGCGTCCCCCCCGCTTCGACCACGCGATCGTGATAGTTCCTTAGGCTTTGCTCGATCGGAGTGGGATCGCCAGCCTCAATTGCCATCTCGAGAATGCGGTTCTCCTTCTCCCACCACAGGGATAATCCGTAGTCTTGCACTGAAGTCCAACCGCCATCCGTGATCCACGCGACGGGATCTTCGTGGAATCCGCCGGCGCCTTCTGGCTGGCTATATTTATCTCCGTAGCTATTGATCACATCGGTAATTCGTCGCCGGCCGATCTCCCAGGTGAAGCCCACATACCAATTCACTGCATCCACAATCATGCCGTCGATGCCGGTGTCCATCCAATAGCGCACGATCTTCTCGGCCTGCCCCTGCCACTCTTGCCCGGCCCAGTTGTACTGCGGCAGGTCAACCTTGTTGCCTCGCTCATCCTTGCCGGGCCATCTTGTCCAGTAATAACGCTTGGCACGATCGCTGTAGGCCCAGTGTTCGACCTCATTCGGCTTGTACCGCTTCAACCATGTTGGCCGAACCATGAAGTAGCGATTTCCGCTGGCCGGCGCGGGAGAATCCGGCGAGTCACTCCAGAAGAACCAATGGGTTTCTGGCGTGTCCCTGTGGTCGCGTTCGTCATCGCACGCCTTCAGAAATGACGGAGCGTCGACTGCGCTGTAGCCGAGATTATCGAAGATGATTACCGCCAGATGCATGGAGTGTGCAATCTGCACAAGCCGCCGGAAATCCTCCATCGTTCCGTACTTCGGCTCAATGCGGAAGTGATCGCGCGCGTCTAAGCCGTTGTAACTTTTCCCGCCATCCGCCGGACCGAATACCTGGATGCCGGCAAAGCCCCGATCCTTCACGGATTGAAGCTGGGCTCTAGCCTTCGCTGCATCAAGTGAAAGCTGTGGATATTGAGTGTCGTTTTTGAGCGAGAAGTTTCGCAGGCCCGATGCCGACTCGAACCAGTGCCGCGGTACGACCGCCGTCCGCTTATCCGCAGCCGTTTGCGGTGGATCCAGTGGCTGGGCGTCCCGAAAACAGAAGCAAACGAGTACAGAGAGCAGCGCAAAGGCCTTCGACTTGCTTAAACGACACACTTGAGCGTCTTGCCTCGAAAAACACCCCGGCGCGGACGGTCTTTGCTACAACACTTGCCCTATCTTAGAGAGACTCGAATCTCTCGGTTCGACCTCTAGAACATTACCTTGGCGGCAAGCTGGATGATGCGCCCTTCGCGGCTGCCGGTCACTTGCCCAAATGGACCAGTGAAGCCATTCAATTGCGTGCTGACCGCATTCCATTGGGTGTGATTCAGAGCGTTATACATGTCCGCGCGAAACTCCGCGTGCAAGCTTTCACGGATAGAAATCCTCTTTCCGAATGAGACATCCCAATTGTTCTGTCCAGGCCCACGCACGATGCCGGGACGAGCAGTGCCTTGAACATTGTTGGGCGGCACGACGAACGCGCTAGTGTCGAAATATTCTGCAAATGTACGCTTTGAGTGCGGCAAATTCGGGTTAGAAATCATGTCCAGATTGCCTAACCCGTTATACGGCGCAAAGTCGTTGGCTTGATTACCTGCGCCGTTATAAACCGTCAGAGCGTCCCCCGACTCCAGTGTGACGATCGCCGAGCCGTACCAGTCGCCAAGTACAGGGCGCAAGTAACTCGGCAGATATTGCGCGTATTTAGGCTCATAGGTCGTCTGAAACAAGAAGCGATGGCGATGAGAATAAGTTTCTTCGCCATAGGTGGGGATTATGTTTTGTGGATAGTTAAACCCAGAATCTTGTGTGCCTTGTCCGGTGATACCCCGATCGCCCAGCGTTTTTGAATAGGTGTAATGGCTCAAGATCTGCAGGCCATGGGCCATCTGCCGAGAGAATTTCACAATACCCGCGTTGTAGTTGCTGTTCAGGCCTGCCCTTTGCACGTAAATGTCGCCGAATCTTCCGGAGGGGAAGGGTCGTGCCGCATTGTAAGCATCATTCGATGCCCATCCCGTCTGATAAGGCGACGCATTCATGTCACTTAGATACCAGCCGTTCCTTCCTTCTGCGCCGAGGTACGACAGCGTAATTACAGAATTGTGGGTAATCTGCTGCTGGACATCGAGCAGGTAGCGATGCACGTAAGGCGTTCGGAATGACTGGCCCCGGTCCGCGTACATGACCGTTTGATAAAGACCATCGCCGTAATACCCCTCTCCGGGTCCTGTAGAGACGGGATAAGTGCCCAGTGCCACTTGAGGCGATGCCTGAAACACCTGAGCCTTGGCGGCTTCCTGAGGGGTGCTGTTGACGATCTCGTTGCCCACAAAACCGCCCGGCACACCGCCGTAGAGAGCTCCGCCGAGCACATTCGAGATCTGGCTGGCGCCGGAGTTGTAATAAAGGCCATAGCCTGCGCGAATCACGAGATTGTTGCGAGCCTGCCACGCCAAGCTGAACCTTGGAGCAAAGTCATGCTTGGGAGCGGTGGCATAGTGCTGTGGAATCCCGGGAGTAATCCCCGGGATAGCGAGAGTGTCGGTAGCTGGTTGATAGAGAGCACAACAGAGATTGTTGGTGGCGAAGATCGGAATCGGCAGATCGTAGCGGAGGCCGAAAGACAGGGTAAGGTTCTGCGTGACCTTCACCTTGTCGTTGGCATATCCGCCATAGTAGGGAACGACAACGTTCGGTTCCGGTGCGAACGGGCCACCGGCGGTATAGCTGAAGCGCTGATGAATCACGGAGGGCAGACCCAATTCAACCTCGGCAAAAGCATCGCCGCCGGCGCCGCCATTGGCCCCATTGATGGCCGTGAACAACTGTGGGCCGCCTCCACAGTATCCGCTCGGGGCGACCGCGCAACCATAGGCGACGTAACGGACGTTATCGAAGTCTTCTTCCCCTTTTCGGAGATAGAGAAAACCGAAGGTCATGGAGTGTCGACCGTGAATCCAGTTCAAGTTGTCGGAAAATTGGCGGGAGTTATTGGAAGCCAGAAAGTACTCTTCGAATCCTACGCTTGGTTGGTTAAAAAGCGGGCCGTAATTGAAGATGTTCAAGCCCATGATGCCCGTATTCCCGCCTGGAGCCGTGCCTGTATTCTGGAAGATCGAGTTGAAGGGATTGGCAGAGCTATTCTGGTAGGAGATTTCTGCGGGGCTCAGGGTTTGCAGAGCGCCACTGCCGAATGCGAAGATGAACTCATTGGTCAGGTGCGGGCTGAACACGTGAGACTCATCAATAGTTACCACGTGAGATTTGTCACTTACATTCGACGTGCTCAGGTTCGGGACCAGACCGCCGGAGTTGTTGGGCGTTCCTGAGTATTGCGACCAGGCCACAAATGCATTGTCTTTCGCTGAAATACGAACATCAAAGCGGCTATCCCAGTGGTAGGGAGTTACAGCCTGGGTTGATTGATATTGATAATTTGCACCGTTGTTCGCCACGCTCGGCGTCAAGTTGGCGTGCGGGAACAAATTGATGATGCCCTTAATCTGGTCGCTGGCAGTCGCAGGGTTGAAGAGCCCGGCTGCGGTTAGGTTATTGAATGGGATTGGATTGAGGGTATACGGGTTATAAAGCTGGCCCTGGCCCGGGTTTGGATTCGGACCACTCGAGAGGAGCGGGGGTGCAGTGGAACAGACTCCAGTCTTGGGATCGAAGCTGCCCTGGTTCAGCGGCCCTGTGCAGACTTCCCCAAAGTTTCCTGCCCGCTCCAACTCACTCGGGACGATCGCGAGGTTATTCCCGCCTGCGAGCGAATGTGGATTGCGCTCGTAGTTGACGAAGAAAAAGGCGCGATCCTTCAGGTTGAGAAGCTTCGGGATGTAGATCGGACCACCGAGGCCGCCACCGTACAAATTGAAGCGATAGGCGCTGGCGGTATCGAGTCCCTGGGCCTTGTTGATGGGAACCAACGCATTCAAGGCATTGTTCTCGAAGAACTCGTAGACTTCGCCGTGGAAGCTGTTGGTTCCTCCCTTGGTAGTTGCGCTGAGGTTGGTGAAATCGCGGCCATATTCAGCGGAGAAATCGGCAACGCCGACTTTGACTTCGCCGATGGCTTCCGCGGACGGCTGGAAGCTGGCGCCGCTCTCATAGTTCTCGTTGGCGTTCACGCCGTTCACGTAGTAACCGTTGTCGCGGGAACCCTCGGCATTGCCGCCTGCGGTGTAGTCCGCGCCGCCCGAGGTGTAGGACGCGCCGACTTCGAAGGTGCCACCCAGATTGATGTTCACGCGCGGAGAGGTGCTGACGCCGGGGGTCAGTGCTGTTAATGACGTCCAGTTGCGGCCGTTCATCGGCACGCTGTCGATCTGGTGCTGGCTGATGTTCTGATCGAGGTCCGCGGATTCAGTTTGCAGCAACGGTGCGGCCGTGGTTACCTCGACCTTTTCGGAGACTTCGCCTACCTGCAGTTGTGCGTCATAACGGACCGAAGCCTGGGGCGATACTGCCAGCGGCACGGAGAGGGACTTCTTGAATCCTGCCATTTCAACCGAGACTTGGTAGCTCCCTGGGAGAAGCTGGGAAAATTCATAGTGCCCGTTCCCATCGGTAGTGGCAGTCGAGGTTTGATTTCTGCCCAGGTCGAGCAGCGTCACAGTAGCCTTCGGTACAACCGCTCCCGAGGCCTCAGTCACAGTTCCACCGATACCGCCACGTTGGGAAACCTGGGCGAAAACCGTGTTGGCGAAGAGAAGGAACAGGACTAAAAAGAACCAGCGGCGGGGAAAGGGGGCGATGCGCATAGCGGGAGCTCCTCGGTGTATCCAAGGCTCAACTTCTTGAATCGTTTCAAGCCGACGACCGAGAACAATACTCAAAACCCTTCCCGCCTGTCAAGGAAATCCATCTCCAAACGATGGACTGCCTCAGCGGCGCCGCTTTGCTGAAGAACTGGACCGCGGTTTTCGGGACCGGTGGAGGATTTGGATCTCAGCGATATCCTCCCCGCGCAAACGCACGACCGACTCACGTCTGATCAATTCCGTAGGCAGCAACAGTTTCTTGGAAGCGCTCTCGACGCCGTCGATGCGCTCCAGCAGCAGGCGCGCTGCGGTCGCACCGAGCTGATACCCAGGTTGGTAGATCGAAGTCAGGGGAGGAGCCGTAAGCTTTGTGAACTCGAGACTGTCAAACCCAAGGATTGACAGTTCCTCAGGACAGCTCAGGCCAAGTTCGCGAGCTGCCTGCAGCACACCAAAAGCCATCAGATCATTGCAGGCAAACACCGCAGTGGGCCGCGGCAACATGCGCAAGATACGCAACGCGGATTGATATCCACTGGCGGCATCGAAGCGCGCCTCCTGCACGAACTCAGGTTCAATCTTGAGCTTGGCCTCCTCCACCGCTCGCCGGAATCCGTGCAGTCGCTCGGAAGCATTGGTGAGCTTGAGAGGTCCGGTAATCACAGCTAAACGCCGATGACCCATTTCAATCAGGTAGCGTGTACCCTCGTAGGCCCCTTCTTCATTGGCCACCAGTACTGCGTCACCCTTCCAGCCGTCGGGGACTCGATCGATGCAAACCACCGGAACCGACGCCGACGTATAGGTCCGGAGATGAGCCGCCACGTCCGCTCCTGACGACGGGATGATTAATAACCCGGCAACGTGATACGAACGCAATTCGCGGACATACGAGCCCTCTTTGCTTGAATCGTTATCAGCATTGCAAAGAATGACGCGGTAGGAACGTCGGTAGGCAACATCTTCCGCACCCCGGACCACGCCCGGAAAGAACGGGTTCGTAATATCAGGAATGATCATCCCGAGCATGTTCGTGCGCTTGCGTCTGAGCCCCTGCGCCAACGCGCTGGGTTGGTAGCCCAGGCTACGAATCGCTTCCAGTACCCGTTCACGAAGCTTCGGGCGGACTGCGGCCGTGTCATTGATGACATGCGAGACCGTGCCGATCGAAACTTTTGCGGCGGCAGCGATCTGCCGCATTGTTACTTGACCACTCATCGGGATTTACACAACCTAATGACCAGATTTTATCTGCTGTACGTCATTAATCATTTAGGGTGCGTCGACGACACACCGAAATCCTACGCCTCCCGAGCGATCCATGCTTGGCGCCATTAGCAGGAGCTTTCCGTGTTCATTTAGCTTGTAAGCTTGCGGGAAATACCAGATCGATCCTTGCGGCTGATAGTAACTTCCCCCACGGAGAATGCCGCCTCGGGTGTGATCGTCGACGAATTCTTCGGTCCACTGCCAGACATTTCCAACCAGATCCATCACCCCAAAGGGACTCGCGCCCTTTGGATGAGCATCGACCGCGTCGGGGCCTCTCATGCTTCGCGACTTGTCAGGTTCCGGCACGGCGCTTGCATCCCACTCGCTTCCCCAGGGATAAAGACGTCCATCCAGCCCCTGCGCTGCGTACTGCCACTCCCACTCGTGTGGCAACCGTTTCCCTGCCCACGCCGCATACGCCCGAGCATCTTCTTGCGAGATCCAGGTCACGGGACGGTTGTCCCAGCCCTGAGGATACTTGCCGCCGGACCAATCCTTCAGAAAGTCCAGATCATCCTGCGGATGATAGTGAGTCGCATCGAGAAACTTCTTGAAGTCCGCGTTCGTGACAGGATACTTATCGATATAGAACGACTTTATATGCATCGTGTGTTCATGAAACCGGCGCGGAGAATCTTCCCATGGATACTGCACATCGACGCCAATATCGTTGAATCCTTCAATTTCGATACCAGTTACACGAAACAGGTAATCGGCTTCGGCAATTTTCACCATACCGGGTGGTGCCGAACTGGCTGGCTTGGTTCCGGCAATCGGTACGATCTTTTGAGGCAGCACTTTCCATTCGTGAGAGTAAGTCCCGAGAGAAGTGGCGGTCATCGCCTTCATTCTGCTCATCAAGTCTTTGACATCATTCGCGGGCGCATTTGCGGTGGCGAGAATCGCTCCGTAACCCTTTGCTTCGATCGGGAAGCTCAAAACCCAGTCGTTCCCCCGAGTTTCAGGGCTGATCTCGCTGCCGTGGTAGAGATCGTAGAAATGCATTCCAGGCTGAGCGGGCACGGTGAACTGTGCTCCCATCACATCGTATTCATTCCGATTCACGATGGTCCAAAGAGTATCCGCGCCGCGAGGCCAGCGGCTCGCGAAAATTCCATAGCGCAACATCGGAGCAAGAGGTTCCCAATCGCTGCTGGTTAAGAAAGGCGCGACTCCTCGCTCCAGGGTAGCAACCCGGCGCGTCGCTTCGGCGTCGCGGGGCGTAATCCCGTTCCAGATTCCCCAAATGTTCTCCCAACTCTCCCAACCAACTCCGTTGAAGAATGCAAACTGCAGATTGTCAGTCTTATTCCGATTCCATCGGTCGGAGATATTCACCATGTGGCGGGTTTCCAGCCACTTGTACTTGTCCACCATGGGTACAAATGGATAGGAATACTGTCCCCAAGTCATTACGTTCCATGCCAACGCCTCGTCAGACGGACCACCTTCTGGTTCGAAGGCGAGTGGATGGCCAACTTTGTCGGCAGCCTGGGAGAAGGCCAGCGGCACGCCGTCCTGGGTATCTCCATTAATGCCGTCTGCCCCAACTTCTTTCATCAACTCGGCGATTGCCTGCGTCCAGGGCATGCCCGGGTCTCGGGTTCCCTGATCCCACATCATCATCGGGAAAAGAACGCGAACATTTCTGCGGTGAAAATCAGAAATCATTTGGCGCACGCCCGCGACCCCGCCCGGCATGCTGCGAATCATGTCGTGCTGGTTGCGATTATCAATCCCCATATTGGGATAAGTCGGCCAGATGAGTACGGCATCAATTCCGCCATAACGCTTCTCGAGATCATCGAGGTATCGATCCACCGTGTAATGATTCGCCACCGGGTCGTAAAAATACCGATCCTGCACCATCATCTGCGGTTGAATGAAGCTCGATTGAGTCCACTGCAGCGCCGGAAGATCATAACGAGATCCGTCATAACCGATGCGAATCAGCCGCTCCATCCTCCAGTGCCGAATGTCACCGAGCCACGCGTTGTGGTCCTCCACTGTGCATGGCTTCGAGCCGCCCTCCCACGCTCCCTTCATGATCAGGCAGGAGGGGTATGGAATCTGTTGCCGTTCGGGACGGTAGTGCGAGTCTTGTCCTAGAACCATGACGGGGATGCAGAAGAACAAGGCAAGGGCAAAAGCAGACAAGGTTTTCATGGCACGCTTCCTGGTACGAGAAAAACAAGGGCAAATATAAAACGTTTCAAATCGCCTGTCTATGATTTACACTCGCCATGCATGATCGGCCGCACAAACGCCCTCCTTCGATGCCTGTGCGTCTTCACTCTCCTTCTTCCAGCTTTCGGTCGAAGATCTGAAACCGGCTTCTTGAACCGCATCGTTTCCGTGAACGGCGAAAGCTATCGCTACCAGGTCTACGTGCCGGCCGATTTCAACCCAAAGCAGAAATGGCCGATCATTCTTTTCCTGCACGGAGTAGGCCAACGCGGCGACGACGGCCTTCAGCAAACCGACATCGGGATCGCCCATGCGATCCGCCTGAATCCGTCGCGATTCCCGGTGATCGTGGTAATGCCGCAATGCCGCTCTGACGCGCGTTGGATTGACACTCGCATGCAGGCACGGGCGCTGGCCGCTTTGGAACAAGTTACAAAGGAGTTCCACGGAGACCGCACCCGAACCTATCTCACCGGCCTCTCGATGGGGGGCTTTGGAACCTGGGATATGAGCGCCAGATATCCTGGAAAATTCGCGGCCTATGTGCCCATTTGCGGAGGCATTCATGGTCCCCCAAAAGTTCCAGAAGCACGAGTGAACCTGGCTGCCGATCCGAACATCGCTGATCCTTATGCTGAAACCGCTAAACGCATCGGGCAGACGCCTGTCTGGATTTTTCACGGAAGCGCGGATGATACCGTGCCCGTGGAAGAGTCACGCAAGATGGCGGAGGCGCTTCGAGAAGCTCACGGAAACGTGCGCTACACCGAATATCCTGACACCAAACATAACTCGTGGGATAAGGCATATGCTGAGCCCGAGTTGATGCCCTGGTTGCTCGCGCAAAAATTGTCGCACTGAGATTCGATGAGTCGCTTGTGTTTGGTCTCTTTTCGAACCCTTTGCGCAAGAAATCAACCACCCGAACTGGAATGCAAGATGCCTTTCACTCTTCAGCGCTCGTCTCAAAAAAGCAAAGCTCGCGTATATGCGATCGCCATCTGGCTGCTCGCATGCGCTCCCTGCGCGTCCGCCCAGAGCACACGATACTCGCCGGAAGGCGACCAACTTCCCGGGCCCGACTGTCTCAGCCCCGTGAAGCCGTCATTGGGGTTGCCTAAAATCTGCACGCCGGATGATTACCAAGCCTGGCTCGCAGATATCAGCCACTGGCGCAATGAAATGAAGGTCCGCGCCGGCTTTTCTCCCGAAAACTATGACCGCCCTGAATGGAAGTGGACGCAATCGAGCTTTATCCAACCGCAAATGATGGTGGAGGACCGTTACTTTTACGACCCGACAGCCGGCAAATACACCGTAGATCGTTACCTCGACGATTTAAGCGCCCGTTATGGCGGCATTGATGCTGTCTTGATCTGGCCCGTTTATCCGAACATCGGCATTGACGACCGCAACCAGTACGATCTGTTGCGCTCCATGCCGGGCGGGGTCGAGGGCGTGAAGAAGATGGTCGAGGACTTCCATCGTCGCGGTGTCCACGTCTTCTTCCCGGTCATGGCTTGGGACCAGGGCACTCGCGATCCCGGCATGCCGAATTGGGAGGCCTCCGCAAAGCTTCTTGCGGAAGTGGGGGCCGACGGCATTAATGGAGATACCTTGCGGGGCTTGCCCCTGGCATTTCAAAATGCTGCTGACGCCGTCCACCATCCCATCGTGCTCGAGCCTGAGCACGCCATGCCTTTCCCATACGAAGCTCTGAGTTGGAACACCATGACGTGGGGTTACTGGCAGTATCCTGATGCACCCATGGTCAGTGTTTTTAAGTGGATTGAGCCGCGGCACATGGTCAACGTTTGTGATCGCTGGAAGCACAGCAAAATTGACAACCTGCAATATGCATTCTTCAACGGTGTCGGGTATGAGAGTTGGGAGAACGTCTGGGGCATCTGGAATGGGATTGTTCCTCGCGACGCCGAAGCTCTCCGTCGAATCGCCAAGATTGAGCGCGCGACCGCAAGTTTTTTGACAAGTTCTGACTGGCAGCCCTACGCAGAGACGGAACAGTATGGGGTTTACGCGAGTCGATGGCCGCTCGGTGGGCAGGTCCTGTGGACCATCATCAACCGCAATCAATCTGACATAGATGGCCGTCAGCTACGCGTCCCCGCCCAGAGCGGTGTGCGCTACTTCGACTTGTGGCATGGAAAGGAGTTGACTCCCGAGCAGGTGGACGGGAGCGTATATCTGTCCTTTGCGATTGAGGCACATGGCTACGCAGCCATTCTCGCAACTTCGAATAACCTCGACGGGAAACTTCGCGCCACTCTGGACGAGATGGCCAAGCTCTCGGCGCAGCCCTTAGCCAGCTATTCGGCGGAATGGAAGTTCCTACCCCAACAAATCGTTCCGATTGCGAAAACTTCCAAGGGCGGGAGCGCGCCAGCCGGCATGATAAAAGTTCCAGGCGGAGATTTTTCTTTCCGGGTGAACGGTATCGAAATCGAAGGCTTCAACGATGTTGGAGTCGACGTGCAATATCCGTGGGAAGACTCACCGAGGCGCCATCACCTGCATTCGATCCAGGTCGATGAATTCTGGATGGATCAGTATCCGGTGACAAATTCAGAGTTCAAGCGCTTTCTGGATGCCTCTCATTACCGCCCCAAAGACGATCTCAATTTTCTCCGCGACTGGCATGACGGCGCCTTCCCGAAAGGGTGGGATCACAAGCCAGTGACCTGGATCTCGATTGAGGACGCTCGTGCCTATGCAGCTTGGGCGGGGAAGCGGCTTCCTCATGAGTGGGAGTGGCAGTATGCGGCCCAGGGTTCCGATTCCCGGCTCTATCCTTGGGGAAACGAGTGGAACGCGGCCGCGGTTCCCGCTCCAGACAGAGAACGAACACTGCGCGGGCCGGACGACGTGGATGCGCATCCCGCGGGTGCGAGTCCATTCGGCCTGCGCGACATGGTAGGGAACGTTTGGCAATGGACCGACGAGTTCGTGGATGAACATACGCGCGCGGCGATTCTCAGGGGCGGAAGCTACTACCAGCCGCAAGGCTCCATCTGGTATTTTCCACAAGCCTACCGTCTCGACCAGCATGGCAAGTTATTGCTCATGGCGCCAAGCAAGGACCGCTCCGGGACAGTCGGCTTTCGATGCGTGAAGGATGCTCAATGAGTAAACCCGTCTCGCGCGGTGGGGCCCGAGCACGTGCCTAGTTTTTCTCAATCTCCACCGCACGACCCGGCCTTCGAGGGCTCGCCGGGTTGGCAGTTTGCCGTTACTTCCGGCATTCTCGGTTGGGTTCTTGACGCTTTCGATTTCTTCGTCGTCATCTTCCTCGTCGACACGCTTGCCGAGCATTTCCAGGTTGAGAAAAAAGCGATTGTTTGGACGATCTCAATCGCCTTGGCCATGCGCCCGGTGGGCGCGTTGATCTTTGGCGCCTTGGCCGATCGCTTTGGCCGGCGTATTCCCCTCGCGGTTTGCGTCGTCTATTTCTCATCCATCACAGCACTCAGCGCCTTCGCTCCAAACTACGCGGTCTTCGCCCTCCTGCGAGGCTTGTACGGAATTGGGATGGGCGGATACTGGGGAGTTGGCGCATCGATGGCCATGGAAAGTGCTCCGCCGCGCAGGCGGGGCCTGCTCTCCGGCCTCATGCAGAGCGGCTATCCCATAGGCTATCTTTTTGCCGCGCTTGCGGTCGAAACGATTCTTCCTTCGCTGGGCTGGCGGGCCGTGTTCCTTGCTGGCTTACCCGTCGCATTGATTACTTGCGCGTTGGCCCTCAAAGCCCCGGAGCCGCCGGCGTGGTCGGATCATCAGATCCGCTCTATAAGCAGAATGTTCGGTTTGCTCTGGGAACATCGAAAGGGCTTCAGTTATCTCCTCTTGGTCATGGCGTTCATGACCTGCCTTTCGCACGGTTCGCAGGATCTTTATCCCGACTTTTTGAAATCCGTTCATCATCTTTCTCGTCCCACCGTATCCAACATCGCGATCGTCTATAACTTGTGCGCGATCGCTGGCGCCTTATTCTTCGGACAGGTCTCAGAGCGTTTGGGGCGGCGAAAAGGCATCATGCTTGCGCTCGCTCTTTCTCTGGCGTCCATTTATCCCTGGGCCTTCGGAACCACACTTCTCCTGCTGGTCTCGGGCTCCTGCTTGATGCAAGCCGGCGTACAGGGTGCCTTTGGAGTGATTCCGGCTCATCTGAATGAACTCTCACCGGACGCGATTCGTAGCCTTTTCCCCGGTTTCGTCTACCAGTTTGGTGTACTTCTCGCGTCTCCCGCCGTCAGCATCGAATATGGGATGCGTGATCGCTTCGGTTACGCATGGGCGCTGACCATTTTCGAAAGTGTGGTCATCGTGTCATTGATGGTCATTTTCTGGTTTGGGCCGGAGCGTCACGGGAGAAGCTTTCGACGAGCCGGCTAGCCTGCGCACATTCCCACTCCAGTCAGATGATTCTCAACACGTCACGCTTCGGTGCGTCGCTTTTCCCGCATCACTTGTAAGATAGTCGGCGTGGCCCTCGTCAGTTCCCCCGGTTGTTCATGGCAAATCTGCAAGGGATGGTTACTATGAATCGCCGTAAATTCCTTCACCTCGGCGCGGCGGCTTCGCTGGCAAACTTCCAATTGCCGCAATTGTTCGCACAAGACGATCGTGCGGCAGTCCGCCTGAATTTGCGCAGCGATCGTCTAGGCCAGAAGATCGCCGAGGATTTCGTTGGGCTCAGCTATGAATCCGCGCAACTCGGCAATCCAAAATTCTTTTCCGGAGAGAACACCGCACTGATTGGATTTGTCCGGGGTCTGGGTTCTTCCGGCGTGCTTCGGATCGGCGGCAACACCAGCGAATGGTGCTATTGGACTCCCGATCCTTCCAAGCGAATCCACGCTGACAGTGAGGGCGCCGTCGGCCCGGATAAGGGCCTGAAGGCTGCCTCTCCCGTAAGCATCACGCCAGAAGCGATTCGCAACTTGCGCGACTTCCTCGATGCGACCGGTTGGAAGCTGATTTACGGGCTGAACATGGGGACGGGTAGCGCGGAAGACGCCGCTGCGGAAGCCGCCTACGTGATGGATGTCGCAGGCGCAAAGCTGATTGCCTTTCAGTTGTGCAACGAACCCGATCTTTTCTACAAGAATGGAATCCGCAAGGCCGATTATGCGTTTTCCCAGTTTGGGCAGGAGTGGCAGCATTTCTTTGAAGCCATCCGCGCACGAGTTCCCGCGGCGCCTTTCGCTGGTCCCGACACTGCCTACAACAATTCCTGGCTGGTTCCATTTGCCAATCAGTTCAAGAGCCAAGTCCGATTTCTTTCCCAGCACTACTATGCGGAGGGCCCACCGACCGATCCTTCGATGACCATTGAACGTTTGCTTCATGCGAATCCGAAGCTGCAGGATGAATTCGCGGGAATGCAGAAGACGATGCATGAGACGGGTCTACCGTTTCGCCTCGCGGAAACCAATTCCTGCTATTCCGGAGGAAAGGCGGGGGTCAGCGATACTTTCGCCTCCGCCTTGTGGGGATCTGACTTGATGTATCAGTTAGCTGCGGCTGGTGGGACGGGCATCAACTTTCATGGAGGTGGTTATGGCTGGTACACGCCAATTGCTGGAACGCCAGAGGACGGCTTCCTAGCACGCCCGATCTATTACGGCATGCTGATGTTCTCGCAAGCAGGGGCGGGGCAATTATTCGAAACAAGCCTTGACGGTATCGAGCGGGCTCCGATACTCACCGCCTATGGGCTGCGCGCAACCAATGGAAAGGAACGGGCAATTGTCATCAACAAGAATCTCGATCGGCGGGTATTGATTACGGTGAGCGCCAACCATGGCATGCGGGGGGTGCAAGTTTTGCGGTTACATGCGCCGCGGATCGACGATACGACAGATGTAACCTTAGGCGCGGCGCCCGTAGGCGCCTCGGGAAACTGGTCCGCGCAGCAAACGGAAACTGTTTCTGCGACCAACGGCAACATTGAACTCGATTTGCCGGCTGCGAGCGCAGCCGTACTTACTCTCGAATAACGCGGCGCGATCCGAAATGCAGTCGTGAGTTTATGCCCGTTCGTAGAAACGGAAAAACAGCGCCTGTTTCGATACAGGGGTGGCTTTCTGCGTCAATGCTGCCATCTGCTGCTGGTTGAGTGGAGTGAAGTCCCGCGCCAATTGGACGTTTTCCTGAAGCTGCGCGATTGAGTCACATCCAATAATTACTGTGCTGACCGGTAGCGAGAGTGAATAGTACATCGCCTGCCGCATATCAAGCGTCCCGGGCGTGGGCGCGGGAACCATCCCTTCCCACATGTGTTTCTGCTGTTCGAGAGACGGCGGTTGCCAGCTCGCTAGAATACGGCCTCGCGCTGGCACCTTCATTCCGATAATTCCCATCTGCTTTTCAACCGCAAGCGGCAGGAGTTGCTCGGAAAAGCTAAAGTGGTGTGGATCCGCCGCGTTGACCGCCATCAGAATAGTATCGAAGGGATAACGATGGATGGCTTCCATCAAAGCGTCTGGCCGATAGTGTCCGGTAATGCCGAGGTAGCGCACAGTTTTTTGGTCCCGCGCCGCCAGTAAAGCCTCTATCGCCCCGCCTTTGGCGAAAATCTGCTCGATATCGGCCATCGTGCCGATATCGTGGAGTTGCCAGATGTCGATGTGATCGGTTTGTAGGAGCTTCAGCGACGTCTCGAGCATTCGCATCGAGCCCTCGCGCGTCCGCTCCTTGGTCTTGGTCGCGAGAAAGGTCTCGTTGCGTCGGTGCTTCATCACTTTTCCGACATATTGCTCGCTCCACCGCTCGGGACCACCGTAGATCGAAGAAGTATCGATATAATTCACGCCCAGATCGAGTGCCTTCTCGATGATCGGTACAGCCACATCTTCGTTATGTGGCCGCTCGATCGCAGCTTGACCCCCCAGGCTGAAAATCCCAACCTTGTATCCGGTCTTGCCCAGGTTTCGGGTGGGCATGGGCTCCGGCCGGTTTGTCTCAGCCGTCGCTGCCGAAGCCTTCTCAGTGAAATTGGGCAAAGTTGCCGAGCTCACGACCGCGGCTGTAAGGGCGCCGCTGGATTTCAAAAATGTGCGTCGATTACTGGCGGAGGATTTCTCGGAACTGGTAGCCATGATTGCCTCCCTGTAAGAACGAATGCTGCCACAAACTGTGACCCATTTCTTATCTCGCCGTCAATGACATGCCTCGAGGATCGCCAAGCCCTAATCGATGCGAGCCGGTTCGAGCTGTGGCGATAGGAAATGAATGACAGCCAAGGCCAGCAAATAAGCTGACCCGGCCATCAGGAAAGGAAACTGGTAGCTTCCCGTCCACTGCAATGCGTACCCGACAGCTTTCGCGATGAACATACCGCCTACGGCTCCCGCCATGCCCCCCAAACCCACTACCGACCCCACGACCTGTGCCGGGAACAAGTCCGAGGGCAGGGTGAGTAAGTTCGTAGAAAAACCCTGATGTCCGGCGGCCGCCACGCCGATCAGCAGAACCGATCCCCACAAACTGTCTACGCGGTAGGCGAAAACGATTGGCACCACCGCCAATGCACAGGCGAACATCGCTAGCTTGCGAGCTCGGTTGATACCGCTGCCATGTTGAATCAACGCGGACGACATCCAGCCGCCGGCGATGCTGCCCAAGTCAGACAGTAGGTAAATGGTCACTAGAGGCAGGCCGATGCGAGTAAGTGTGAGATCGTGACGCCGCTGCAAAAAATCGGGAATCCAGAAGAGATAGAAATACCAGATCGGATCTATCATCAACTTCCCCATCACGAACGTCCATGTCTGGCGTACCCGTAGAAGGCTTTTCCACCGGATATGGTTCCCGATCTCCGGCGGATCGCTCCGGATGTAGGCGAGTTCCGCTTGCAAAAGCCTGGGATGCTCTTCTGCCCGCCGGTAGAGCAGAAGCCAGCAGATAAGCCAAACAAATCCGAGCGCTCCGAGTACGAGGAAAGCAGCGCGCCACCCCCAGTGAATGGTGATCCATGGCACGATCAGCGGTGTGAGCATCGCGCCAATACTGGTGCCGGCGTTGAAGATGCCAGTTGCGAGCGCCCGTTCTTTCTTTGGAAACCAATCGGCGGTTGCCTTTAAGCTTGCAGGGAAAACGCCCGCCTCCCAGAAGCCCAAAGAAAATCGCGCGACTACGAAGGTCGTGAACGATGAAGCGATAGCGTGGCCTGCCGAAGAAAGGCTCCAGAAAGCCATCGCCAAGGCATAGCCCAATCGCGTTCCGAGGCGATCCACCAGCCAACCAACGGCCACCATGCCAATTGCGTAGGCACCCTGGAAGGCAAATACCAGGTTGCTGTAATCGATCTCATTCCACCCAAGATCGTGTTGCAGGGTGGACTTGAGCACGCCAAGAACCTGCCGGTCCATGTAGTTCTTTGTGATTCCGAAAAAAAGCAGCGCACAGATCACCCAGCGAAAATTGCCACCGCTGTTCCCGGTTCGTTCTGTATTGGCGGTCTGGGCGCGCGCCGTCGGCTTGTTCTCGATGGGTTGAATATTGGCAGGTGCGCCTTTGGGCATAGAAAGGATCTTCGGAAAGAGCTACTAGACGCGGGGCGCCCAGCCGTCAGCGTATTCGCGGCCCCAAAATTTCATGGCGTCAGCGTCGTCTTGAATCTTGCCACCGGCGGTATCGAGGCGAAGCTCGCGGTTGACCTCCCATGCGATATTCGACAATTCCAGCATGGTGACGCTGATGTTGCCATCCGCGATGGGTGCGCGAAGCTTCTCTCCGGTTCGAATCGCGGCGATGAAATTGGCGAAGTGCGCATCCGTCATCGAATCGCGCCCAATTAGATCAGAAGTCGATGACCTGTCGCTTCCAGCTTGGAATTCACGCGTCTTCTTGCCGTTCAAATCGTAGACCTCGTACCCGTCGCGATCGACGACCACGCTTCCGGTCGTACCCATGATGCACGCTCCCCGGTCGCGTCCGTAATATTCCATGCCCTGGCAGCTCTTACCTTCCCAGGAAATCATCTGATCGGGATATTCGAAGCTGGTCACCAACGTGTCATAAAACTGCCAATCGTCGTGGAAATGGTACCTTCCACCCGAGGCAGTAACCCGCTTGGGATAATCGACGCCAAGAGCCCAGCGACACACGTCCACCTCGTGCGTGCCGTTGTTCAGAGTTTCCCCCGTTCCATAAATCTTGAACCAGTGCCAGTTATAAGGGTGGAAATTGTCGCGGTACGCTTGGCGGGGTGCTGGTCCCTGCCAAAGATCCCAGTCGAGTTGCGGCGGAACCGGGACTTCCTTGCCGGTACCGATCGACTTGCGATCGTTGCTGTACCACGCCTTGGCGAAGTAGGGGCGCCCGATCACGCCGTCGTGAATTTTGCTCACAATCTCGATGGTGTGCGGGGACGATCGCTGCTGGTTTCCCATTTGAACCAGCTTCTGATATTTGCGCTGTGCGTCGACCAGCATCACACCCTCAGCAGGGTTATGGCTGCACGGCTTCTCCACGTAGACGTGCTTGCCTTTTTGCAGCGCTGCGATCGCCATGGGTGCATGCCAATGGTCGGGTGTAGCGATCGTGATGGCATCGATCTCTGTCAGATCAAGAACACTTCGAAAGTCCTTTTCTGCGGCGATGGGCTCGCCCA
>Ga0335069_10001732_pt1 | contig 34638 bp, 38 predicted proteins | sample Lox_Sample_11_FD_206714 | JGI IMG/M metagenome (GOLD analysis project Ga0335069, IMG submission 206714) | Soil microbial communities from Loxahatchee National Wildlife Refuge, Florida, United States - Lox_Sample_1.1 | ecosystem: Environmental > Terrestrial > Soil > Wetlands | place: USA... | reverse complement strand
GGCTATCCGATGGTCCGGCATGCGCGCCAGATGGTCGAGCAGGGAGCGCTCGGCGATCTTCGCGTGGTGCAGGTCGAATATCCGCAGGATTGGCTGACGGAGCCGATCGAGAGGACCGGCCAGAAGCAGGCGGCTTGGCGCACCGATCCCAAGCAGTCGGGCGGCGGCGCGATCGGCGATATCGGCACCCATGCGCACAATCTCGCCGCTTTCGTCTCGGGGCTCGAGCTCGATGCGGTGCTGTCCGACGTGGACACCTTCGTCAAGGGCCGCAAGGTCGATGACAATGTGAACGTGCTGCTGCGCTTCAAGGGCGGCGCCAAAGGCATGCTCTGGGCGAGCCAGGTCGCGGTCGGCAACGAGAACAACCTGAAGCTCCGGGTCTACGGCACCAAGGGCGGACTTGAATGGCACCAGGAGCACCCGAACCATCTCTACTGGTATCCCTACGGCCAGCCGCAGCAGTTGCTGACCCGTGGCTCACCGGCAGCAAACGCCGCCGCGGGGCGCGTGACGCGCGTCCCGCCCGGGCATCCGGAGGGCTACCTCGAGGGCTTTGCCAACATCTACACCGAGGCGGCGCACTCCATCCGCGCGGCGCGGTCGAGGAAGAAGCCTGACAAGGCCGTGCTGTTTCCGTCCATCGGTGACGGTGTCAAGGGTATGGCGTTCATCGAGGCCGTTCTGAAGTCGTCGGCCAAAGGCGGGAAGTGGGTGAAGCCGGCGGCCTGAATGGCTGTCTAGTTGAACTGAGGCTGAGAAGGACCACGTCTAGCGAAATCACGACAGGAGGTTCACATGCCGCTCGACCACATGACGCTCCGCACACGCAAGCCCGCGGAGACGGTGCGGTTCTATACCGACGTGCTCGGCGTCAAGGAGGGCTGGCGCCCGCCGTTCCAGTTCCCTGGCCACTGGCTCTATGAGGGAGAGACGCCGATCATCCATATCATCACCATCACTGAGGACGAAACCGCCGTGCGCGGTTATGTCGGCGAGCGGAAGGAAGACGGGCCAGGTTCAGGCGCCGTCGATCATATTGCCTTCCGTTGCCAGGGCCTGGCGGCATACCAGGACCGGCTGGTCTCGCTCGGCTACACCTTCCACGAGCGGGTCGTGCCGCGGCTCGACCAGCACCAGCTGTTCGTCAAGGATCCGAACGGCGTCACGCTGGAGCTGACCTTCCCGGCGGCGGAGAGCAAGGGGATCCGCGGTGCGGAGATGCCTCAATCCAAGTTCAAGGAACCGGCCAAAGCCGGCGAATAACGCGGGAATGACGGCTAGGCCGTCTGCCTTTCGGCAGTTTACTTAACAAGAGTTCGCCGCGCACTAAACTGCGCCATGCATAGCGTTGCACGCTAGAAGCCGCATGCTGCAAGTGCGAGAGTGCGAACCGTTAATAAACCGGCGCTTGCGATGTTTAGCGAATAGGTATTTACTAAACATCACTCGGCAACGATTCCCACCGGGGAGAGTGCGTGGTGGGGGCGATGCCCAAGCCGAAGTGGCCGTCGAAAGCCGGCCGAAACGACCGCCGGGAATCCGGCGGAATAAGTGCAACGGCAACCTGTTGGGAGGACTCTGATGAAAAGGCTACTGGCAATCGCCGGGGCCGGGATGGTCGCAGCTGCGATCTCCCTGGCGCCCGTGCAAAAGGCGCACGCCGAAGGAACCTTGTCGCTCTGCTGGGCGGCCTGGGACCCGGCCAACGCTCTGGTCGAGCTCTCGAAGGATTTCGAGAAGGCCAACAACATCAAGATGAGCTTCAACTTCGTGCCCTGGCCGAACTTCACGGACCGGATGCAGAACGAGCTCAATTCCAAGGGCAAGCTCTGCGACCTGATCATCGGCGACAGCCAGTGGATCGGCGGCGCCGCGGAAAATGGGCAGTACGTCAAGCTGAACGACTTCTTCCAGAAGGAAGGCATCAGCATGGACGACTTCATGCCGGCGACCGTGGTCGGCTATTCGGAATGGCCGAAGAACACGCCGAACTACTGGGCGCTACCCGCCATGGGCGACGCCCTCGGCTGGGTCTATCGCAAGGACTGGTTTGCGAAGCCCGATCTTCAGGCTGCCTTCAAGGCGAAGTACGGCCGTGATCTCGCCGTGCCCACCAGCTGGGAAGAGTTGAAGGACATCGCCGAGTTCTTCCAGGGCCGGGAAGTGGACGGCAAGAAGCGCTACGGTGTCTCGATCTTCACCGAGCGCGGCTCAGAGGGCATCACCATGGGCGCCGCTGCGGCGCTCTATGACTACGGCTTCGACTACCAGGATCCGGGCAAGCCCTATGCCATGGACGGCTTCGTCAACAGCCCGGGCGCGGTGAAGGGCCTGGAGATGTACAAGTCCATCTTCAAGTGCTGCACGCCTCCGGGCTACACCGACGCCTACATGCAGGAAGGCCTCGATGCCTTCAAGTCGGGCCAGGTCGCAATGATGATGAACTGGTTCGCCTTCTGGCCGGGCATGTACAAGGATCCGGACGTCGGTGGCGACAAGATCGGCTTCTTCAGCAATCCGCCGGAGAATGGCAAGCAGTTCACCATGCTTGGCGGGCAGGGCATCTCAGTGGTCGCCTATTCGGATCACAAGGACGACGCCCTGAAGTACATCAAGTGGTTCGCGAGCGCCGACGTGCAGAAGAAGTGGTGGGCGCTGGGCGGCTACTCCTGCGCCAAGTCGGTGCTGAACGATCCGAGCTTCCAGTCGAGCCAGCCGTTCGCCGGCGAGTTCCTGAAGTCCATGGGTTTCGTGAAGGACTTCTGGGCCGAGCCGACCTACGTGCAGTTGCTGCAGGCTGAGCAGAAGCGGCTGCACGACTTCGTGGTGGCCGACCAGGGCACCGCGAAGGATGCGCTGGACGGGCTGGTCAAGGATTGGACCGGCGTATTCCAGGATGCGGGCAAACTCTAACGGCGCAGCCGCGCCGTATCGATTGCCTGTCTGATTGTCTGAGTGCGTGACCTCCTCCCCAACCCTCCCCCGCAACGGGGAGGGGCCTGGGAGAGTTTGTCCCGGCGCCGGTGAACGCGGCGCTTCCGGCCGGGGAGGGGGCTTCTGCAAACGGTTACGAAGCCCTAGCGGCGGGTGCTAGACTCCGGATCGGATTTCATGAGCGAGCAGTCTGAAACCATGAGCATGGCAGAGAAGGTTGCGGCGGCGACGCCCAGGCCGGTGGCGGCCCGGATCCGGGGTCTGTCCGACCGCGCCATCACCTGGCTGTTCGTGGCGCCGACCATAGTCCTGCTGCTGGCGATCAACATCTTCCCGCTGATCTGGACGATCTATCTCTCCTTCACGAACTACTTCGCGAACCGGCCCAACGCCAAGGTGCTGAATGTCGGGATCCGGAACTATCAGCGCATCCTGAACGATCCGGATATCTGGTCGGCGATGCAGGTGACCGCGCACTTTGTGATCTGGACGATCGTGATCGAGACCGCGCTCGGCTTCGCTTTGGCCTATCTCATCGACAAGAAGTTCCGCGGTCACGGCTTCTGGACCACGATCATCCTCTTGCCAATGATGCTTTCGCCCGCGGTGGTGGGCAACTTCTGGAAATTCCTCTACCAGCCGCAGATCGGGCTCTTCAACCACGCGCTCTCGCTCTTCACCGGCGCCGATCCCTCGTCGTTCCAGATGATCGGCGACATCGGTTTGGCACCCTGGTCGATCGTGATCGTCGATGTCTGGATGTGGACGCCCTATGTGATGCTGATCTGCCTCGCCGGGCTGCGGTCGATTCCCGATTACATCTATGAGGCGGCCGAGGTCGATCGCGCCTCCACCTGGCGGCAGTTCTGGTCGATCACACTGCCGATGTCGATGCCGTTCATCATGCTGGCGGTGCTGTTCCGCGGCATTGAGAACTTCAAGATGTTCGACATGGTGAATCTGCTGACCTCGGGCGGGCCCGGCTCCACCACCGAGGTCGCCTCGATCACCCTGAAGCGGCAGGCGTTCGAGAGCTGGCGCACGGGCTATTCCTCGGCGCTGGCGATCATCCTGTTCGTGACGGTGTTCGGCCTCGCCAATATCTATGTGAAGGCCTTGAACCGGGTGAAGCAGCGATGACCAGTCTTGCGCCCAGGGGAATCGCGACCGCCCATTCCGTCGTCGAGCCGAGCGCCCTCACCAAACGGATCGCGGGCACGCTGATTGTGCTCTACACGGTCATCACCATTGTGCCGTTGATCTGGATCGTGATGACCAGCTTCAAGACGCCGCCGGATTCGATCGCCTATCCGCCGAAGATCGTGTTCTCGCCGTCGATCGAGGGCTATTGCAATCTCTTCAACACCCGCTCGCGGCAGACGGCGGAATATATCGCGACTCTGCCACCACCATCCGGCCGGTGCGAACAGATCGCGCGGGACGAGAGCATGGTGGTGACCGAGCCCTCGAAGTTCCTGCCGCGATTCATCAACTCGCTGATCATTGCCTTTGGTTCCACCTTCTGCGCGGTCGCACTGGGGACGCTTGCGGCCTATGCCTTCTCGCGCTTCAAGGTGCCGCTGAAGGACGACCTTCTGTTCTTCATCCTCTCGACCCGCATGATGCCGCCGATCGCCGTCGCGATCCCGATCTACCTCATGTACCGGGAGCTCGGGCTCTCGGATACCAAGCTCGGCATGATCCTGCTCTACACCGCGGTTAACGTCTCGCTGGCGGTCTGGCTGCTGAAGGGCTTCATCGACGAGATCCCGCGGGAATACGAGGAGGCCGCCATGATCGACGGCTATACCCGGCTGCAGGCCTTCTACAAGATCGTCCTGCCGCAGGCCTCGACCGGGATCGCCGCCACTGCGATCTTCTGCATGATCTTCGCCTGGAACGAATATGCCTTCGCCGTGCTGCTGACGTCCGGCGACGCCCAGACCGCGCCGCCCTTCATCCCGATCATCATCGGCGAAGGCGGTCAGGACTGGCCGGCCGTTGCCGCCGGGACGACCCTGTTCCTGATCCCGATCGTGGTCTTCACCGTGCTGCTGCGGAAGCACTTGCTGCGCGGCATCACTTTCGGTGCGGTGCGGAAATGAAGCGCTGGTTCCGTCGAGGTCCCTGGGAGATGGGTGCCATCGCACTGATCGCACTGGGCGTCGTCATGCTGATGCAGCCGATCTCACTGACGCTCTATTCCTATTCCTTCGTCACCTTGCTGGCGGGGACGGCCGTCTTCACCGTCGCCACCAAGTTCCCGGAGTAGGGCGATGGCGCAGATCGAAGTGAAGGATCTCCAGAAGGCATTCGGCGACTTCGTTGCCGTGAAGGGCTCGACCTTCACGGTCGAGGACGGCGAGTTTTTCGTCATGTTGGGGCCTTCGGGCTGCGGCAAGACCACGACGCTCCGCATGATCGCCGGGCTCGAGCTGCCGACTTCCGGCGAGATCCTGCTGGGCGGCGAGGACGTGACGTTCAAGCGCGCGGCGCAACGCGACATTGCCTTCGTGTTCCAGCTGTTCGCGCTCTATCCCCATATGAACGTCCAGGCGAATATCGGCTTCCCGTTGAAGTGCCAGGGCATGCCGAAAGCGGAGATCCGCCAGCGGGTGGAGGAGGCGGCGCGGATCTTGCGTATCACCGATCTCCTCAACCGGCCCGTCTCTGGCCTTTCGGGTGGCGACCGGCAGCGCGTCGCGCTCGGGCGGGCGATCGTCCGGAAGCCGATGGCCTTCATGATGGACGAGCCGCTGGGCGCGCTCGATGCTGAGTTTCGCGAGCTGATGTGTGACGAGCTCAGGGCGCTGCACGACCGGCTGCATGCGACCACGATCTACGTGACCCATGACCAGCTAGAGGCCATGGCGATGGCGGACAAGATCGCCGTCATGAACCACGGTGTGATCGAGCAGCTGGGTACGCCACAGGAAATCTACGACCGACCGGCCAGCATGTTCGTCGCCGACTTCATCGGCTCGCCGCCGATGAATTTCCTTGCCTTCAACCAGGCTCTGCACCGGGGAGACCGCACGACGCGGTTCGGTGGCCTCGCCGTGGAAGTGCCGGAGATTCATGAAGATCTCAGCGAGCGCGCGCTGAGCCTGGGTGTTCGACCGGAGGCGATCCGGCTGGTGGCGGAAGGTGGCCTGCGTGGCCAGGTATTCGGCTCGGAGTATCTTGGGACGACGCAGATCGTCACGGTCAACACCGAGCACGGCCGGGTGAAGGCGCGGGTCGGCTCTGAGCAGCGAGTGCCGGACGGCGGGAATGTGGGCTTGGTGTTCCGCCCGGATCGGCTTTCGATCTTCGACCAGGAGAGTGGACGGGCGGTGCGGACCGCCTTGCAGGACGGGGGCGCCCGTGTCTGAGGTCGCCCTGCAGAATGCCGTGAAGCGCTTCGGCAACGTGACGGCGGTGGACGACATCTCGTTGACCGTGGCGGACGGAGAGTTCGTCGTTCTCTTGGGCCCTACCGGCGCCGGGAAGACCACGACGCTGCGCCTGATCGCCGGGTTGGAGACGCTGGATGCCGGGGCCGTCAGGATCGGCGGACGTGACGTATCCAAGGACGCGCCGGCGCTGCGTGACGTCGCGTTCGTGTTCCAGCAGTACTCGCTCTACCCGCATCTCTCGGTCTACGACAACATGGCCTTTCCGCTGCGCTCGCCGACCCGGCGGGTACCGGAGGACGAGATCAAGCGCACGATCCAGGAGATCGCGCGCATGCTGCACATCGACCACAAGCTCCAGAACAAGGCGACGCGGCTTTCCGGCGGAGAGATGCAACGGGTCGCCATCGGCCGGGCGCTGGTGCGCCGACCGTCGATCTACCTGATGGACGAGCCCCTTTCCTCGCTGGATGCAAAGCTGCGGCAGGAACTGCGCCTGGAGCTGAAACGGATCCAGCGCGATCTCGGGGCGACCGTGCTCTACGTCACCCACGACCAGGTCGAGGCCATGACCATGGCGACGAGGATCGGCGTTCTGAAAGAGGGGCGCCTGGTCCAGCTCGGCACGCCGCGCGAGATCTACGAGGATCCGGCCGAGACCTATGTGGCGACCCGGCTCGGCCAACCGCGCATCAACCTGATGCCGCGAGGCCTCTTTCCCGATGTACCGGCACCGACATCAGCGGAGACCATCGGCGTGCGCACCGAGCACCTGAAGATCGATCGCCACCACCAGGGGACGGCCAGGGTCGCGCGGATCGAGCATCTCGGCGACCAGCGTTACTTGCATCTCACGCTGCAGGGCCAGCCGATCGTCACCCTGGCCGGTCACGACACCGATCTCGACGTCGGCGACAATGTAGCATTGCAGCTGGAGCAGCCTCTTTTCTTCGATGCCGGGGGCCAGCGGGTGCGGGCCAGTTGAGCGGATCATGAGCATGGATTTGAAGCCGGAACAGGTGAAACGACTGATCGAGACCACGGCGAAGGCGGTCATTGCCGAGACCGATCGGCTGACCGCGCTCGACCAGGCGATCGGCGACGGCGATCATGGCCTGAACATGAAACGCGGTTTCGAAGCGGTACTGGCCGACCTCGACGGTCTCGCGCGGAAGCCGCTGCCGGATGCGGTGAAGAGCGTCGGAACGCATCTGGTGATGAAGGTGGGCGGCGCCTCCGGACCGCTCTACGGGACGTTGTTCCTGACGCTGGGCAAGGAGCTGCCGGCCGTGCCGGACCTCGCCGGCGTCGCCAAGGCATTCGACGCCGCCTTCGCGGCGGTGAAAGCGCGCGGCAAATCGGAGGTGGGGCAGAAGACCATGCTGGACGTGCTCGGACCAGTGCGCGACACGCTGTCGGATGACAATGGGAGCGATCATTTGGGAGATCGGGTGAAGCAGGTGGCGACCGCCGCGGCCGAGGCGACGGTTCCCATGAAGGCCATCCGCGGTCGTGCATCGTTCCTGGGGGATCGGTCGATCGGTCATATGGACCCTGGTGCCTGTTCCTCGGCGCTGATGATCTCCGCCATCGTCGATTGCCTGGAGAGCGTAGCGCAATGAGCGGGAATGTCGGCATCGTGATCGTCTCACACTCGCCGAAGGTTGCTGAGGGCGCCGCGGACATGGTGCGCCAGATGGTGGGGCCGGAGGTGCCGGTCGCCTGGACCGGTGGCAACCCCGATGGCGGGCTTGGCACCAGCGTGCCGGCGATCATGGAAGCGATCGACAGGGCCTGGTCCGAAGCGGGCGTCGCCGTGCTGGTCGATCTCGGCGGAGCCGAGACCAACAGCGAGATGGCAGTCGAAATGCTGACGGAGGAGCGTCAGGGCAAGGTCGTGGTCTGCAACGCGCCGATCGTCGAGGGTGCGGTGATCGCGGCAGCGGAGGCAGCCAGCGGAGCACCGCTCTCCCTGGTGAAGAAGATCGCCGAGGAGCTGTCGCCGCAATGAGCGAGACGCCGGCCAGTGCGAGCACCCTTCTGACCCATGCGGCCGGGCTGCACGCGCGTCCGTCATTGAAACTGACGATGCTCGCAAAGACCTTCGCCACCAAGATCGAGCTGGCGCTGAAACCCGAAGGTCCATGGATCGACGCCAAGAGCATCGTGAAGGTGATGGCGACCAAGGCGCCCAGGGGGAGCACGCTGCATTTCCGCGCGTCTGGTCCTGGCGCCGCCGAAGCGCTCGAGGCCCTGGTTGGTCTCGTCGAGCGCGATTTCGACGACGACGGCGCGGCGGAGGCGCCGGCCAAGGTTCCGGAAAAGGATGGTGCGGGTGGGTGAGCTCCGCTGCACCGGCCGGAGCGCTTCTCCCGGCGTGGCGATCGGAACCCTCTACGTGCTGCACGCGATGACGGAGGGAGGCCGGAGCGCCGGCTCCGCTGCCGAAGAGGAATCGGCGTTGGTTGCGGCAATCGGACGGGCCACGGCCGAGCTGACTGCGCTGATGGCAGAGGTCGGCGATGAATCGGCGGCGGAGATTCTCGCCTTCCAGGTCGCGATGCTCGAGGACGAGGCACTGACGACGCCGGCCTATGACGAGATCGCCGGTGGAGCGTCTGCAGATCGCGCCTGGCGCAGCGTCATGGATCTGCAGATCGCGGACTATGCGGGCTCCGGCGACGAGTATTTCCGCGCCCGCGCCAGCGATCTCGCTGACATGCGCGACCGCGTGCTGCAGCATCTTTCCGGCGCGGCCTTCGAGACCGCCCCGGGCGGCGCGGTGATCGCCGCGGAGGATCTGACGCCATCCCGCTTCCTCAGCCACGACTGGACCGGCGGTGGCGCCATCGTGCTGGCGAAGGGTAGTCCTTCGAGCCACGTCGCCATGCTGGCCCGCGCACGCCGCGTACCGATGGTGGTCGGCGTCGATTTCGATCCGAAGCGCTTGAAGCCCGGTGCAGCCGCCATCGTCGACGGCGAAGCCGGCTTGATCATCCTCGAGCCTGGCCCGGAAGCCCATGCCGCCGCCAGCCGCAAGATCGCCGCCGATCTTCGCGTCGAGGCCGAGGCGCAGCATCTGTTGACCCGGCCCGCTGCGACTGCGAACGGCATCGCCGTCACGGTGATGATCAACGTCGCATCGCCTGATGAATTGGCAACACTAGACCCCGCCATTTGCGATGGCATCGGTCTCGTGCGCACGGAGCTGCTGTTCCACGGCGAGCGTGGCCTGCCGGACGAGGCGCGCCAGCTCGACGCCTATCGGCGGATCCTGCATTGGGCTGCCGGCCGGCCGGTCATCATCCGCACCCTCGATGCGGGCGGCGACAAGCCGATCCCCGGGCTGACTGTGGATGGAGAGACCAATCCGTTCCTTGGCCTGCGTGGGCTTCGGCTCTCGCTGAAGCGACCGGACGTGTTCAAGGTTCAGCTCCGCGCCCTCTGCCGTGCGGCGGTCGATGGTACGTTGAAGGTGATGCTGCCGATGGTGACGATCCCGGCCGAGCTCGAAGCGGCCCGGCGGCATCTCGACGACGTTGTGATGGAACTCGCAGCCGCCGGCATTCCCCATCGCAAGCCGCCGCTCGGCATCATGGTCGAAGTGCCGAGCGTTGGCCTGACGCCGGAGCGGTTCGACGCGGACTTCTTCTCGATCGGCTCCAACGACCTCACCCAATACACCATGGCGGCGGCCCGCGATCTCGATTCGGTCGCAGGACTCGCCGATGCCGGCGACCCGGCGGTGCTCACCCTGATCGCTCGTGTGGCGGAGCACGGCGGAAAGAGCGGGATCGAGGTCAGCTTATGCGGTGATGCCGCCTCCGATCCGAAGTTGGTACCCTTGCTGCTGCGTGTCGGATTGCGACGGCTCTCGGCGGCGCCGGGTTCGGTCGGCCGCGTCAAGGCTGCGATCGCCGGCGTCGATCTCAAGAAGCCGTCATGAGCGACGCGGACGAACGCGAGTCGCTGCGAGATGCGGCCGGCCCGGCGGTCTCCGAGTACAAGCGCATCCTGGCAAAGGTCTTGGACAACCGGCCGTCGGGCACGCGGCAGCGTCTCGCCGCCGCGCTCGGCAAGAATCGCAGCTTCGTCTCGCAGATCGCCAATCCGAGCTACGCCACCCCGATCCCGGCGCAGCATCTCGACGTGATCTTCGAGATTTGCCTGTTTCCGGCAGCCGAGCGCCGCGCCTTCCTGGAATGCTACGGGCGCGCCCATCCGGGACGGCTGGAGCGCACCAGGCACCGCAAGGATCACCGCCTCAGGCCGGTCATGGTCTACGTGCCGGACCTGGAGGACGACGCAAAGAATCAGGCCTTGGACCGCCTGCTCGCCGATATCGCGAGCCGGATCGGCAAGCTGTCCGAGAGTTGAGGGGAGGAAGCAATGAAGAAACTGATCAACGCGGTCGATATGGTTCTTTCCGAGAGCCTGGACGGCTTTGCAGCGGCCCATAAGGACATCGTGACTCTCGCAGATGACCGTCTGTTCGTGCGGAGAAAGACCCTAAAGCCGGGCAAGGTGGCACTATTGTCCGGCGGCGGCTCCGGCCACGAGCCGCTGCACACGGGATTCGTCGGTCACGGCATGCTGGACGCGGCCTGTCCGGGCCAGGTCTTCACCTCGCCGACGCCTGACCAGATGGCAGCTGCGGCTGCGGCGATCAACCGGGGTGCCGGAACGCTGTTCATCGTGAAGAACTACGAAGGCGACGTGATGAACTTCGAGATGGCGGCGGACATGGCCGAGAGCCCGGTGAAGACCGTGGTGGTCGATGACGACGTCGCCGTCGAGAAATCGACCTATTCGACGGGACGTCGCGGCGTTGCGGGCACCCTGATCGTCGAGCGTCTCGTCGGGGCTGCGGCCGAGCAGGGAGCCTCGCTTGACCAGGCGCAGGCGCTGGGCAAGGAGGTCAACGAGCGCACGCGCTCCATGGGTGTCGCGCTCACCAGCTGCACCGTTCCGGCTGCGGGCAAACCGACCTTCGACATCGGCGCGGACGAGATGGAGATGGGGGTCGGCATTCACGGCGAACCCGGCCGCCGGAGGGTCAAGCTCGCCAGCGCCGATGCCATCGCCAGCGAAATGATGGGTGCCATCCTGGACGATCTCGCCCCGAAGCGCGGCACCGAGGCCGTCCTGCTGGTGAACGGCTTCGGCGGGAGCCCGGCAATGGAGCTCTATCTGATGTGCAACGCCGCCAATAAGATCCTGGCAGGCCGGGGCGTGAAGCCCGCTCGCACCCTGGTCGGCTCCTATGTCACCTCGCTCGAAATGGCGGGATGCTCCTTGACCGTATCCCTCGTGGATGACCGGCTGACGAAGCTCTGGGATTCACCGGTCCACACCGCGGCGTTGCGCTGGGGCATGTAGCATCCTTACCAGTCAAAGCCGGTCGGCGGGACCGCCGCCTTTCGCCGTGCATCCTGCTCCAACGGACGTACCAGGATCGGGCAGCCGCCGATCATCATATCTGATCGCGTGGTAGCGACGCGCCGGCGGGCGTGGCGCCGGCGCGTCGGCTGGACGGTCGGCTCGCGCTCGGCGCGGGGAAAGTCCTGCTCGGACGCGTAACGCAGGCAGCGTCCGAGCAGCAATGCAAATGGTAGCTGGCAGGCCAACCAGAGAGCGACGACGCCGAGAATCTCGACCATACCCGTCATGGGATCCTCCTCTTCGCTTGATCGGTGAGCCGAGCGGAACTCCTTTCGTTGAGTGACCGGTGGTGCCTAGTTGGCCGGCTGATAGATCTGATCGAACACGCCGCCGTCGGCAAAGTGCTCGGTTTGCACCTTCTTCCAGTCGCCGAACACATCGGCGAGGGTGAAGAGCGTGATCTGCGGGAACTGGTTCTTGTACTTGTCGGCGACGGCGGGATCGATCGGTCTGTAGAAGTTCTTGGCGGCGATCTCCTGGCCCTCGGGCGAATAGAGGTACTTCAGGTACTCTTCCGCCTGCTTCCGGGTACCGTGCGCATCCACAACCTTGTCAACTACCGCCACCGGCGGCTCGGCCAGAATGGAGAGCGACGGTACAACGATCTCGAACTGGTCCGGTCCGAGCTCCTTCACGGCCAGGAAGGCTTCGTTCTCCCAGGCGAGCAGCACGTCGCCGATGCCACGCTGGACGAAGGTGGTGGTGGAGCCGCGGGCGCCGGTGTCGAGCACGGGGACGTGCTTGTAAAGGTCGGCGACATAGGACTTGGCCTTGTCTGCATTGCCACCGGGCTGCTTCAGCGCCCAGCCCCAGGCCGCGAGATAGGCCCAGCGCGCGCCGCCCGAGGTCTTCGGGTTCGGCGTGATCACCTGCACGCCGTCCTTCACCAGATCGCCCCAGTCATGGATGCCCTTAGGATTCCCCTTGCGGACCAGGAACACGATCGTCGAGGTGTAGGGGGTGGAATTGTGCGGCAGGCGGCTCTGCCAGTCGGCATTGATCCCGCCGCCCTTCGCGGCGATGGCATCGATGTCGTAGGCGAGGGCGAGAGTGACCACGTCGGCCTCGAGGCCGTCGATCACTTTCCGGGCCTGACTGCCCGAGCCGCCGTTCGAGACTTCGATCGAGAGGTCCTCGCCGGTGGTTTCCTTCCAATGCTTGGCGAAGGCAGCATCGTAGGCCTTATAGAGCTCCCGGGTTGGGTCGTAGGAGACATTGAGGAGCTTTGAGTCGGCCGCCGCCGGATTCGCGGGAAACTGCACCGCGATGACTGTGAGGGCCGCGCCGAAGATGCCAGCCTTCAAGAATTTATTCATGAAATTCAACATTATAGCCTCCTAAGTTTCGTGCGATATCGAACGCTTTGGTGGGCGGCAGGTTGCTTGCCAAGCTTCTCGCTTGCCAGGAAGCCTAATCACTACTACAATGATAGACAAACAAGGCTTACTTTCCACAGGGATGAGGTTTTCTTATGGCGACACGAGCCCCACGTCTCCCGTCCTTGAATGCTCTCAAGGTGTTCTGGGCGGCCGCGCGCCACGGCAGCTTCGTCAAAGCCGCGAGCGAGCTTCATGTCACCGCCTCGGCGGTCAGCCTACAGATCCGACAGCTCGAGGACGAGTTGGGACAGAAGCTGTTCGATCGTACCCCACGCGGCCTCATGCTGACGCCGGCCGGCTCGCGAATCCTGCCGGACATCAATTCCGCCTTTGAACGGCTGCGCGATACCTTCGCCACCCTCAATGACTCGGCCGCGGGCAGCACCATGCTCACCGTCTCCGCGGCACCTTCATTCGCGGCGAAATGGCTGCTGCCGCGGCTCAGCCGATTCCTCGCGGCACATCCCGACATCGAGGTCAGCTTGAAGGCGACGGTCGAGTTGGTGGACTTCGAGCGCGATGAGGCCGACCTCGGCATCCGCTACGGCCGCGGCGAGTACGCCGACCTGGTGATCGAGCTCCTGATGCGGGAGATGGTGTTCCCGGTCTGCAGCCCGGCACTGATCAACGGCCAGAAGCGCCGCTCGACGGCGGAGCTCCTCAATTCGGTTAGTCTGCTGCATGACGACAGCGCCGATCAGAACGAGGCACTGCCCGGCTGGAAGATGTGGCTGCGCGCAGCCGCAATCGACGGCGTCGACTGGCAGAAAGGGCCGCATTTCAACCAAACAGTCCTGGCGATCGAGGCCGCGGCGGCCGGGTTGGGCGTGGCGCTGGCGCCGGCGGCCCTCGTGGACGCCGATCTAGCGAACGGACGACTTGTGCGGCTGGCCAATGCCGAGCTTAGTGAGCCCTTCGCCTATTACCTCGTCTATCCGGCGAATCGAAGAGAACGACCGGCAGTGAAGGCATTTCGCGACTGGCTGTTCCAGGAATTGGCCGCGGCCGAACCGCTCCCGCGCGTCCTCAGATCATCGGCGGCATGAGGGGGAGCGGGCGCTAGTCGGCGATCGCCGCCGCGGGCATCTGGCCCGGCCGTGGCCGGCGGTCGGGTCGGCGCAGCAGCAGGAGCAGCGGAATGGCGGCCAGCGTCACCCACAGCATGAACTGAAAGTCGTTGAGATAGGCGATCGTCGCCGCTTGGCGCGTTACTTCGGCATTCAAGGACGAGAGGCCGGCGGTGGTGGCGAGCGACCAGGATGGCGGCAGCCACGGCGCCTGCATCATGTGGCCGAACGGCGTCACATGCTCGATCAGCGCGGCGTGGCTGACCTGGGTGTTCTCCGACAACATGGCCGTGACGACAGAAATACCGATGCTGCTGCCGATGTTGCGGAGCAGGCTGAAGAGACCCGCCGCCTCGGTCCGCAAGCGCGGCTCCAGGGTCGAGAAGGTGATCGTGCTCAATGGCACGAAGATGAAGCCGAGGCCGAGCCCCTGGATCACGCCGGACTCCACCAGCGTCGCCTGGTCGGTATCGAGATCGAAACCCATCATCTGGTAGAGCGAATAAGACGTCATCAGCAGGCCGGCCAGGATCAGCAGGCGGGAATCCACGCGCCCGACCATGCGACCGACCACCATCATGGCAATCATGGTGCCGATACCGCGGGGCGCCAGGACGAAGCCCACGGTGATCACCGGATAGCCTTTGAGGTTCTGCAGGAACGGCGGCAGCAACGCCATCGTCGCCAGGAGGACGATGCCGACCATGAAGATGAAGAACAGGCCGGTGACGAGGTTGCGGTCGCGGAACAGCCGCGGCGTCAAGAACGGATGTTCGTGGGTCAGCATGTGGACGAGGAACATGTAGAGACTGAGGGCCGCCAGCACCGCCTCGATTACGATCTCGTTCGAGGAGAACCAGTCCTTCAGCTCGCCGCGGTCCAGCATCATCTGTAGCGACCCGATGCAGAGGCTGAGCAGGGCAAAGCCGAAGAAGTCGATCGGCTTGTCGCGCTCCTTCTCGGTTTCCGATACAAAAGCGAGGATTCCGAGCAGGGCAAGGATTCCGAACGGCAGATTGATGAAGAAGACCCAGCGCCAGTTGTAGTACTCGGTCAGATAGCCGCCCAGGGTCGGCCCCAGGATCGGCCCGACCATCACGCCGACGCCCCACATCGCCATGGCGGCGCCGTGCTTCTCCCGCGGATAGGTGTCGAGCAGCACCGACTGCGAGAGCGGCACCAGCGCTGCGCCAAACACTCCTTGCAGCAGGCGGAACAGAACCATCTGCTCCAGCGTCGCGGCGATGCCGCAAAGCATCGAGGCGATGGTGAAACCGACCACGGACCAGACGAACAGGCGCTTCCGTCCGAGCTTGGCACTGAGGAAGCCGGTCGGCGGTGTCATGATCGCGGCAGCGACGATATAGGAGGTCAGCACCCAGGCAACCTGGTCCTGGGTCGCCGAGAGCGAGCCCTGCATGTGGGGGAGGGCGACGTTGGCGATCGTCGTGTCCAGCGCCTGCATGATCGTCGCCAGCATGATCGAGCACGTGATCAGGAACGGCGAGGCAGCGGGACGTTTCACTCCGGATGTGGGCATTCCAGGATCTTCGATCCGGTGTTACTTCCCGCCGCCGAACCAGGCAAAGGCGGAGCGAATGACACTCGGCAGCGAGCGGGTATGACCAGTGTCGATCGCGACCACAACGCTCATACCGGCGCGCAGTGGCGGTTGGTCCGGTGCCGGCGTGATCTTCAGGCGGACCGGAATGCGCTGCACCACCTTCACCCAGTTGCCCGTGGCGTTTTGAGCGGGGAGGGCGCTGAATTCGGAGCCGGTGGCGGCACCGACGCTTTCCACCGTGCCGCGAAATTCGACATTGGGATAGGTGTCGACCTCGATGGTCGCCGGCTGGCCCGGACGGACGAAGGTCATGTCGGTCTCTTTCAGATTCGCCTCGACCCAGACATCTTGGTCGGAGACCAAGCTGAAAGCGGGGCGACCGGCCGAGACATACGTGCCGGGACGGACGTTGTCGATCTGGCTGACGACGCCGGCGCCGGGTGCGGCGATCGTGGCGCGGCGGAGATCGAGCTCGGCCTGATCCACCTTGGCTTGGGCGGCCTGGACACGCGGGTGGTCTTCCGGCGCGATGTCGGGATTGCCGTTGAGGTCGGAGAGGATCCGCAGGATGTCCTGCTTCACGCCGGCGGCGGTTGCCTGCATGACGCTGTACTGGTTGCGCGCCTCGTCGAAGTCGGATTCCGAGATGGTCTTCGCCGCGAACAGCTTCTGCCGGCGTGCATATTCGCGCTGGGCGAGGCCAATGTTGTCGTTAGCCATTTGCAGGTCCGCCTGGCGCTGGCGGTAGGCGGCCTTCTGAGCTTCGATCTCATTCTTGGCGGCAGCGAGCTCCGCCTGGGCGCCGGCCAGCGCGATCTTCAGCGGTTCGGGATCGATCTGCAGCAGGACATCGCCCTGCTTCACGACCTCGTTCTCATGCACGGGAACCGAGACCACGCGTCCGGAGATTTCCGGCGCGATCGAGACCATGTGCGCCTTCACATAGGCATTGTCGGTGCCCTGGTAGCGGCCGCCGGTGGCGTAGACGTAGCCGGCACCAACTAAGACGGCAATCGGTCCGAGCGCCAACAGCAGCCGGCGCCAGCGCCGCCGGCGCCGGAACGCGAGCGAGATGCCGTCTTTGGGTAACGCGGCAGGTGTGTTTGCGCCCGGCACGGAAGTTGGCGCGGCGGCGTCGGGTGCGGAACCGGAGTCAGGCATTCTGAGATACTTTCGGATTCAGCTCATCGGCCTCTGGTGGCGCCTTCGCGGAATCGCGGCCGGAGAGATTGCCGCGGACTCGCATCAGAAGATCGACCAGTTGCTGGCGCTCCTCGGCGGTCAGGCCAGCCAGCGATGCTTCTCGAGTTTCGGATGCGAGTTGCTCGAACTGCTCCATCAGCGGGCGGGCGGTCTCGGTCAGGAAGAGACGCCGGATGCGGCGGTCGTCCGGATCCGGCCGGCGTTCGACCCAGCCGGCATCCTCAAGGCGGTCCAGCAAGCGCACTAGCGTGATCGGCTCGATGTCCAGGATGTCCGCCAATGCGGCTTGGCTGGAGCCCTCGCTTCGCGCGAGATGCGCAAGCACCGCCCATTGTGCCCGGGTGAGGCCGGTCCCTTTGGAGCGGCGCTCGAAATCCCTGCGCATGAGGCGCGCGGTGTCGTGCAAGAGAAACCCGATGGTAATCTGTTTCATAGGAATATAGATGTCGAAATGGATTGCTGCTGAGCGATAACATAAGCAAGCTTATGATAACGTCAAGCTAGTTTCTTGGAACGGCACTCGTCGATAACTGCCTGGTTGTTAATGATTAATTTACCATGCGCCAACTGCAGATAAGGAACAAAGTGGCGATAACAGCGCGGTCTCGTGGGACAATGATCGTGCCGCGGGGGTGGAACGTCGGATGACCGAGAGCAGAGTGCCCGGTCTTGAGATGGCCCAGCAGGCCGGTCATGGCCAATTGCCCATGCCGGCACGAATGCCCGCGCTGGTCTGGGCGGTATCCCTTCTGCCGGCTGTCGGGGTCGGACTGATCGTCGCGGTCTTCGCACTCGACACAGGTCTGCGAGACGCTTCGCCGGGCCTCTGGGCGCTTAGCGTCGGCCTACTTGGCTTCGCCGGCGCCGCCGCAACAGGCGTCGCAGCGGCATCGATCGCTGCGCGACGCTTCCAGGTCCGAACACTGCCTGAAGCAGCGCAACACTGGCTAATGCGGACCAACGATATGTCCGATCGCTATCCCAATCCTGCGATGCGGATTGCGGGCAGCGGCACCGTCGAGCAAGCCAACCCGGCAGCGCGTGCCTTACTCGCCGGGATTGCCATGGACGCCGAGGCGGCGCGGCGATGGAATGAGATATGTGCGGCGCTTCGCGATCCTTCCTGCACGGAACGCAAGTTCGAGACGAACGGGCGCAGCTATCTGGTGCGCAGGCTGGTACCGTTCGAAGCGGACGCGCTCAACCTCTATGCCCTCGACGTGACGGAACTGCTGGCCAAGGAACGCCAATTGGCGGAGAGCGAATCCCGGCTGGCGCTGGCGACCAGGACCGCGCGCCTCGGGCTCTTCGAAGTGAACGTGGTGGACCGCACCATCGGCTACAACGACATCTATGCCTGGCAGGTCGGTCTTGGACCGTCGGCCCGCGTCGAGGCACTCGACGCCTGGGCCGGGCGTCTGCATCCGGTCGAACGCGGTCTCGTTGTCGCCGCCATGGAAGATTTCCTGGCCGGCCGGGCGGGACATTATCGCATCGAGCATCGCCTCAACGATGGCCGCGGCCATTGGCTTTGGGTTTCGGCGATCGCTGAAGTGGTCGAGATCGACGCAAGCGGGCTGCCGCGCAGGATCATCGGCTCGCATCTCGATGTAACCGAGCTAAAACGTTCGGAGTTCGAGCTCGAGCGCCTGAACCGGCGCCGCACCGCGCAGCTCGACCTAGTAGCGCTGTCCGACCGTGGGTCGGAATCTGCGCTGATGGAAGGCGCGGCGCGGCACGGCGCCCGCCTGACCGAAAGCAGTTCGGCCTCCCTGCAGCTGGCCAGACCGGACGGGTCAAGCGATACGAGCGGCGAGTATGGCGCCTCCGCCGGTCCGGCAGAGAGGAGCTGCGTCACAGTGATCCGCGAGAATGGCGGAGTTGTCGCCCGTTTCTCGGTTGCCGGCAAGCAGACGGAATACGACCACGAGGACGAACTCACGCTGCAGGCGGTGGGGAGCGAGGCGTGGCGCCTGGTCCAGCGGATCCGGCAGTCGCAGAAGTTGGAGATCCAGTCTCGGGTGCTGGAAAGCGCCGTCAACGGTATCGTCATCGCGGACGCTTCGGGTCGGCTGGAATGGGCCAATCCTGCCTTCGAGCGCATCATCGGATATACGCTGGAGGAGATCGTCGGCCGCAATCTCAGATTCCTGCGTTCCGGAGAGCACGACGAGGCATTCTATCGGCGGCTCTGGGACACGATCTCATCTGGCCGGACCTTTGCCGCCGAGTTCGTCAATCGACGCAAGGACGGAACGTCGATCACGGTCGGCCAGACGATCTCGCCCGTCACCGGTGTCGACGGTCGGATCGACAAGTACATCTCGATCTGTGAGGACATCACCGAGCGCAAATCCGCAGAGCATCGCTTGTCCTTCCTCGCCCAACATGACGAGCTGACCGGCCTTCTGAACCGCGCGAGCCTGGTCGCCGCGATCGAGCAGGCGATCTCGGAGAGTGACCGGACCGGGCGGAGCTTCGCGGTGATCTACATCGGCCTCGACTATTTCAAGGTCGTGAACGACCGCTTCGGACGGCGAGCCGGTGACGAGATGCTGCGCCGGGTCGGCCAGACCCTCAGCGGCTGCATGCGTCCGACCGATGCGGTGGCACGCACCGGAGGCGATGAGTTCGCCATCCTGCAGCGCATGGCGCGTGGGCCTGACGATGCCGCTGTGTTGGCGCGACGCCTGTCGAAGTCGCTGGTCGCGGCATCGGAGGCGGCGGCGGTTCCCGAGATGCCTCTCAGCGCCAGCATCGGCATCAGCGTCTTTCCGTCCGATCAGGGGAACGCCGACGAGCTCCTGATGAATGCTGAGCTGGCGATGCGCCGCGCCAAGTCGGAGGGCCGCGGGGGCATGCGGTATTTTACGCCGGCCCTGCACGAGGCGGCGCTGACGAAGGCAACGCTGGCGGCGGCCCTCCCGGCTGCCATCCGTGAGCGGCAGATCTCGCTCGTGTACCAGCCGATCGTCGATCTCAAGACTGGCAGGACAGTCGGCTGCGAGGCACTTGCACGTTGGCAACATCCGGAACTCGGGAGGGTGCCGCCCGATCGGTTTATCGCGATCGCGGAGGAGACCGGCCTGATCCGCGACCTCGGTCTCTATATCCTTGACCGCGCCATCGGCGAGTTCGCGGCCGCGGTCCCGGACATGCGGGAGATGGGCATTACCCTGTCGGTCAATCTCTCCTTTGGCCAGTTCGCGGAAGATGAATTCATGGAAACCATCCGTGAGGAACTGGCCCGGACCGGCTTCCCAGCGGGGCACCTGGAGTTCGAGCTGACGGAATCAATGCTCGCCGTCGAGCCGGAGCGCGCGATCGAGATCACCCGCAGCCTCGCGGAGTTGGGCTGTAAGCTGGCGATCGACGACTTCGGCACAGGATATTCCTCGCTGGCTCTGCTGCGACGGTTTCGCGTCGACTACCTGAAGATCGATCGATCCTTCATCATCGATCTCGAGGGCGGCGCCGCGCCGCAAGCGGTGGTGCGGGCGGCCATCGCCATGGCCCATAGCCTCGGGATCGCGATCATCGCCGAGGGCGTCGAGTTGCCGGAGCAGGCCGAATTTCTACGTGGCGAGGGGGCCGATCTGGTACAGGGCTACCTGTTCGGCAAGCCGATGCCGATCGACGAGCTCGCCGCCCGGCTGCGCGCGCAGCCGGGGCCAGGGGAAAACCCGCCACAAGATCCATCCCTGCCGCCGAGTGCGCTCCCCCCGCACACCACCGCGGAGCGACGGCAGAATCTCCACTGATTGCAGGGTTCTTCGGCTATATTCTCCCGGACGCGCGAGTCTGGAGCGATAGGTGAAACCGGAGGATTTCCCGCGCTTGCGAAGCCGGCGGAAAGCCCCTAACTTCCGCGCGGCTGCCATCAGCTCCTGGCGTCCGGGGTGTAGCTCAGCCTGGTAGAGTACCTGCTTTGGGAGCAGGGTGTCGCTGGTTCAAATCCAGTCACCCCGACCAGCAGCGAGACGGCAGACCAAGCAATTGGAGTGGGACGGGATCATGCAGGCACGTATCTTCAAACCGGCCAAGACGGCGATGCAGTCCGGGCGCGCGGGGACCCTGAAATGGGTGCTCGAATACGCGCCTTCGACCCGGCGGGAGATCGAGCCCCTGATGGGCTGGACCAGCTCCGACGACACGCGTCGCCAGCTTCGGCTGACCTTCGAGACACGAGAAGAGGCCGTTGCTTATGCCGAGCGCGAAGGCATCCCTTATGTCGTCGAGGAGCCCCAGGCCCGGCGCGTTCAGGCCAAGGCCTATGCCGACAATTTCCGCTATGATCGGATCGGCAACTGGACTCATTGACGGCGGGCCGGCTTCGCGCTTCCGGAGCCGTTACTCCAGTGCGTGACCCCGTAGCTCAGTGGATAGAGCACTCGCCTTCTAAGCGAGTGGTCGCTGGTTCAAATCCAGCCGGGGTCGCCATTCTACTGGCAGCGCTGCGAACCCGCGAGAGCGGTCCCGAATCATTCGGGGAAATCCGGGCGCCTCGAAATCGAAATTGACACCACTCCTCACTCCATCATCAATGCGTGAGGAGTTCGGGACGTCCTACTCGTTGACGAAACAAATGGAAGAACCGGAGTGCCATTACTTGACGGCGCCCTTTGGATTTGGAGTGGAAGGGATGTTCTCTAGTCCTGCCGATGCCGCATCGGAGAAGGCGGACGCGGGCGAAGCGGCAAGATCTCGCGCATGGCTAGCGGCGATCGTCGCCCACTCCGATGATGCGATCATCAGCAAGGATCTCGACGGGATCATCACCAGCTGGAATGCCGGGGCGAAGCGTCTCTTCGGTTACGAAGCCGAGGAGGTTATCGGCCGACCGGTGCTGATCCTGATCCCCGAGGACCGGGTGGATGAGGAGCCCGAAATCCTTGCCCGCATTCGCCGTGGCGAGCCTATCAAACATTACGACACGATCCGTCGTCGCAAGGACGGCTCGATGGTCGATGTTTCGCTGAGCGTCTCGCCGATCAAGGATGCGGCCGGTGTGATCGTCGGCGCTTCCAAGATCGCCCGCGACATCACCGAAAGGCGAGAGCGCGAGCGACAGCAGAGCCTGCTGCTGAGCGAAATGAACCATCGGATCCGCAATACGCTGGCGACGGTCCAGGCGCTCGCGACCCAGACCATGCGTGGCGCGCCGGCGGAAGAACGCGCTGCCTTCGGCGCGCGGCTGCAGGCGCTCGCCCGGGCGCATGATCTCTTGACCCTGGAACGGTGGAACCGGACCACGGTGCGCGACGTGATCCAGCGCGTGCTGCAGCCGTTCGAGGAGCAGCATCGCGACCGTCTGACGATCGAAGGCTTCGACGAAGCGGTGTTGGAGGCGGGGAAGGCGATGATGCTGGCGATGGCGCTGCATGAGCTCGCGACCAACGCCATCAAGTACGGCGCTCTTTCGCTGCCGCAAGGGCAAATCGTCATCACCTGGGACCGGACGGCGGACCGGCCCAGCGAACGTATTCGCATCCATTGGCGCGAGACCGGTGGGCCGTCGGTGACACCGGGGCAGCGCCAGGGTTTCGGTACGCGCCTAATCGCTCTGAGCGGCGGTAGCATCGCCTTCGAGCCTGAGGGCGTCTCCTGTACGCTCGAGCTGGCGCGTTAGCCTAAGGGCCGCATTTCCCGCCGCCGCAGATCGCGCCAGCATTCGAGGTGGAGTGTCGCTTCGCTGCGGGCCTGTTCCCGCAGTGTCTGCCAGGCCCGGCTGGGGCGGGCAAGCGTCCCGCTGCGCAGCATCCGCACCAAGTTCCGAAAGCAGTTCTTCGCCAAGGCGAACTCGCGGGCGGAAATGAATCGTAACCGCTCATTCCGGTCGAGCCCACGCATCGCACGGAGATCGCTTTCGATCCGCTCCTGCGCCGAGATTGCGGCACGGATCTCGATTGGAATGCCGGAATCGTAACGGAGCTCGGCATCGCGCCGCATGCGTTGCGAAAGGGCGAGTGTCTCGCAATCCATCACGAGAATGATAGGCGATTTCCGATCAACTGTAAATAGGTAACAGCCTATTGCAGCGTCTAGAGCATCTCGTCGCGGGTAAGGACCAGATGGACGGATAGTACATCGGCCGACTTGAAGATACGGGTCTTCCGGGGATTGAACTGCTCGACCGTGATTTCACGATCTGTGCGCCGCACAAGGCGCTTCAGATAGGCGAGGGGATTGTCGCCTTCCACCTTGGGGCGGACCTGGATCACGACATCGCGGCCGATGACCGGTGGCCGCGCGGCATAGACAAGAACGATCTCTCCAGGCTCGTAGCGCGGCGCCATGGAATCGCCCTCGACATAGAGCGCATAGATGTCTCCCTTGCCGATCAACGAGACAGGGCGGCGTACGTACTCGATGGCGTCACCCATGTTCAGTTCAAAGGAACCTTCGGTGCCGCCCCGCACGGTGCCTCGCACCGGCACGGTCTCCGGTCGCCCGGCCGGCCGCGCGAGCCGAACGTCAGGAGCCGGACGGACATTCGGCCGTTCGGCCTGGTCTTCGGCCAAGCTGCCGCGGGGCGCGGTTGTGAGATAGATTGTGCTCGCGGTATCCTCCGGTCCGCCTCGCGGCCGACGTTGGATCCGAAGCTCTGCTTCATCGACGCCGAGGATTTCGGCGAGACCGTAGCGCACCTCCTCGGGTAGCGCCTGAGGCTTACCCTTGGTGACGAACTGCTGGATGTAGGCATGGTTGAGGCCGAGCCGGCGCGAGACGCCCGCCATGTCCAGACCGAGGGCGGCAATGCGATCGACGACGAGCTTTCTAATCGGGTCCATAGGCGGGAGCCTATCAATGTCGGAAAGAGTCTGGCGAATAGGATAATGCCTCTTGACGAATAGGCAATAGCCTATTATGGTTCGAGGCATGAAGACGCCGATCAATTCCCGAGCTTCGATGGTGCTCACTCCCCGAGGCGGGCGGCGGCGTCTCGATCCCGGATGGGTTGTGATGTCCGGAGCACCGCGGCGCTCCCCCTGATCTCCTGGCGCCGTCGATAGCGGACTAATCTGGGAAACCGCCGCATGAATCCTGACCTGGATGGTGAGCCGGACGCCGGCTCAACCCTACCGGCTGTGCTCACCTTCGCGGCATTGAGCGACCATCCGCACTGTTGCCGATGGCCGCTCGAGGATGGCTGGTGCGGCGCCGCAACTTCAGGCAGGCGACCGTACTGCTTGACCCATATCGAGCGCGCCTATCTGCCGCGGGAGCCCGAGCTCGAGAGGGACGCGGCCCCGTCTGAAAACACCAGTTCGAACCAAGACAGCACTCGGGAGGTTGCATGATGGCCGACAATCTAGCCGCCGCCGCGCTAGACGACGAGGGCGCGATCAATCCGGTTCGGTACCGCATTCCGCAGGGCCAGGGACTGCAGGCGAAGGTCTATGCCATCCTGGCACGGGGCGGGCCGATGACGGCGGATGAGGTGGCCGATGCGCTCGGCGAGAGCATCCTCAACGTCCGTCCGCGAGTATCCGAGTTGGCGAAGCGCGGCGTGATCAAGGATTCGGGCCATCGCGGATGCAATGCTTCCGGCCATAGCGCGGCAAAATGGGTTCTGGCATGAACCTACGCAGGCGTCGATCCATGGTTGCGCTGCCCCAGGTGAAGCCGGCGACGCCGATGCTGCGGCTCGGCGGCGTTGCTGTCGATCTCGCGGCGGTGTCGGCGATCACAATCGCCTGCAACGGCCGGATGGTGGCCCTTGGTCTCGCGCAGGATGCGATGAACTGCGTGCCTGCCGACCGTGTCGCGAGGCTGCTCGAACGCCTCGCCGGCGAGATCCGACGGAATTTCGGGTAGCAGATGGCCGGCGTAAAGCGTCGTTCTCCTGCACTAAAGACCGTCGGCGACGGCGACGACCCGGCCGGTTTCGTCGGCGCCCTGGCGCGGCAGCACGGTCCGGACGCGGTCGCGGAGTTGCTTCGCCTGGGCACCGGTGCGGAATCGGAATCCGTTCGCGTCGCGGCGCTCCGTGAATTGCTGGATCGCGCCTATGGCCGGGCGCCGACAGTGACCGGAAGCGAGACGCGCACCATTGCATACGTACTGATCGACGATGGATACTGAGAGCGTCAAGGTCGCAACCGGACACGTGCCGCGGCTGCAGCAGCGCGCGCTGCATGCGGCTGAGGCGCGTTTCAAGGTACTGGTGGCGCATCGCCGTTTCGGCAAGACAGTGTTTTGCGTCAACGAGCTGATCTCGCGGGCCGCACGTTGCCGCCTGCAGGATCCGCGCTTCGCCTATGTGGCGCCGTTCCAGGTGCAGGTGAAGGACGTCGCCTGGCCCTATCTGAAACGCTACACGGCGGCGGTTCCGGGGATCTCCGTGAGCGAGACCGAACTCGCCGTGGACCTGCCACCACGGAAGGGCGGGGCGGGGCGGGCACGGATACGCCTCTACGGCGCCGACAATGCCGACAGACTTCGAGGATTGTATTTCGACGGCGTGGTGCTGGATGAATTTGCACAGATGCACCCTCGGGTCTGGGCTGAGGTGATCCGGCCTGCGCTGGCCGATCGCATGGGTTGGGCGATCTTCATCGGCACACCGTTGGGCCGGAACGCATTCTGCGATCTCTACGAATCGGCCACGAAGGGATTTCTGGCCGAGGATGGTGCGCGAAGGTGCGATCCCGATTGGGCCGGTTACCTGTTCAAGGCGAGCGAAACCGGCATCATCGACCCCGCGGAGCTCGACGCAGCACGCCGCGCCATGACTTCCGACCAGTACGCCCAGGAGTTCGAGTGTTCGTTCGATGCAGCAGTGCCGGGCGCCTATTACGCGGCGTTGATTGCGCAGGCAGAGCGGGAGGGCCGGGTGAAGACCTTCGCCCATGAGCCCTCATTGCCGGTACATACCGCTTGGGATCTTGGGATCGGCGATTCGACCAGCATCTGGTTTGCGCAGCTCGTGCACCGCGAGCCCCGACTGATCGACTACTATGAGTCTGCTGGCGTCGGCCTTGACCATTACGTCGCACAGTTGCGTGCGGGCCATCGTGCGGACTGGATCTATGGCCTGCATTTCTTCCCCCATGATCTCGCCGTGAAGGAGCTTGGGTCCGGGCTCGCCCGCGCGGACGTGCTGAAGGGCTTTGGCATTGCGCCGACGATCCTCGCTGCTTCGTCGGTCGATGACGGCATCTCGCAGGCGCGCTTCATGCTGCGGAAGAGCTGGTTCAACTCCGGGCGCTGCGGCGACGGGCTGACGGCATTGCGGCAGTACCGATCCGATTGGGACGAGCGGCGGCAGGTTTTGAAGCCGGTGCCGCTACATGATTGGACCTCGCATGCCGCGGATGCTTTCCGATACCTCGCGGTCGGGCTTGGCCGGCACCTCATCGATCGGGGACCCCTAGTGGATCTGTCGATGTCCGCCCTCGGTCGGGGTCTTCCCGGACGGCCAAAATTTGCAGACCGGAGCGTCACGGTGGGGCCGATGCGGACTACCAATCCGTATGGCTGGTGATTGGCGGTAGGACTGATAAAAACACACTATTGTGTGGGCTACGATTTCGCGATATAATTGCGGCCTTCCACATACGAGAGGAGCCGTCGGTATGGCCGTGAAAGGTCAGAAGGCAGGGTATGGTCGCACGGAGCCTGCGGATCGCTCCGCCCGTGATTCCGGTGCCAATCCGAGCGGTCCGGGACGGTCGGGGGACAGTGGAAGCGGCAGTGACGGGGGCCGAAACGGCAGCAGTGATTTCGGCGGTCCGCGTCGTGCGGATGCCGCCTTCCAGCATGCTCTGGAATCGATCGGCGACCGGACGGCAATCAAGGCAGGCCGCTCGCTGCGGGGTGACCGGTCTCAGGAGCGGCCCTTCGGCGGGGCGGTGCCGGATTACCGCCATCCCTCCGCGGGGCAGGTGCTCTCCGGGCTCGGCAATGCGTTCTCGCTCGGAACCGGCAGCGTCGGGGGCCTGATCGGCGGCGTCGCAACCTCGGACGAGTACGGCCGTACCTTGATGGGACGGGCGTTCGACAACCTGACCGGCGGCACTCCCGAAGCTCCCGCGCATTGGAGCGTCCCACACTCCGCATACAACCTCGACTCTCGCGGCGAGAAGCCGACGCAGATGCTGAACCCGCGCGATGGTGTTGGGACGGCCACCGTACCGAAGGCAGCCGCTCCGAAGTCGGCCAAGCCAGCCAAACCGGCGCCGGCAAACGACGGCGATCATCCGGAAGCGATGCTACAGGACCGCCGCCGCCCATATTCGGTCTACGCAGGCACCGATCTGCTGGCGAGGTGGGCATGAGCTTCGTCGGGGACCTCTTCGATCCACCAAAGCCGCATGTGAAGGCGCCACCGCCGCCGCCTCCGCCGCCGACCCGCAATGACGCGGCCGCCGTCACGCAGCGTCGCCAGGACCAAGAGCGGCGACGGCGCGTGCTGACGGCCGGTGGCAATGGAACCATGTTGACCGGCACCGCCGGCGTTCCCAACGAGCTCACCGGCACACGGATGCTGACCGGTGGCGATTGAGCATTGCCCGGCTGGCTCCATCCAGGGCGAGGATGGGCCGGACTTCAGCCAGCCGTCGCTGATCGGGCAGCGGGGACCGCGTCCGGACAGCGGAGAAACGGATACGACGGCATCGTCTCCGGCATCGAATGCCGGAACCCATGCAACGGCGGAGCAGCCGACGCTGAAGGATCGGCGCCGGCCGAGGGACTCCGCGTGAGCACGGCAATCGAGACCACGGCGCAGGGAGCGGCCACATGATCGGCAGTGCGCATGTCATGGACTATCCGGCGCCGACCATCGGCGGGAAGGCCGCGATGGATTCGCGCGAAATCGCCGCGGACCTGCTGCGGCGCCACGGCCAACTTGAGACCGAGCGTGCCAACTGGGAATCCTATTGGCAGGAGATCGCCGATGTCGTGACACCGCGGAACTCGACCTTCACCAACCGACGGGCCAGCGGTGCGCGGCGCACCGAGCAGATCTTCGATTCGACGGCGCCACTGGCCTCCGACCGTTTCGCAGCCGCCTTCGAATCCATGCTGACGCCGCGAACGCAGCAATGGCACGTCCTGAAACCGATCGACGACGATATCGCCGATGATTCCGACGTGAAGCGCTGGGCGGAGGACGTCAACAAGCGGCTATTCGCCTTCCGCTACAGCCCGCGTTCGAACTTTGCCTCGCAGATTCACGAGGTCTACAAGAGCCTCGGCGACTTCGGCACCGGTGCCCTGTTCAGCGAGGAGATTCCCGGACAGGGGATCGCCTACCGCTCGGTGCATCTCGGCGGCCTCTATGTCGTCGAGGATTTTCAAGGACGAATCCGGCATGTGCACCACAAGCAGGACCTGACGGCGGAACAGGCGGCGCAGCGCTTCGGCGTTGAGGCACTGCCGGACCAGATCCGCGCGAAACTCTCGGACCGGCCGGATGATAAGGCCAGCTACCTCCACATCGTGAAGCCGAACTCCACCCGCCGGTACGGCGCTCTCGGCCGGGAGGGGATGGAGTTCGAATCATGGTGGATATCGATCGACGCCCGGCAGTGCGTCGGCCAGGGCGGGTTCCGGACGTTTCCCTACGCGGTCTCCCGCTACGTCACGACGCCGGGTGAGGCCTATGGGCGCTCGCCGGCGATGCTGGCGCTGCCCGATATCAAGATGTTGAATGTCATGGCGCAGACCATGATCCAGGAGGCGCAGCTCTCCGTCGCGCCCCCGCTGCTCGCACCCAACGACGGAGTGCTTTCGGCGCTTGGAGACGGCGTCTCGCTGCTGCCGGCGGCGATCAACTACGGTGCGGTCGATGACCAGGGCCGCGCTCTGATCCATGCCCTCGACCGCGGCGCACAGTTCGCACCGGTCAAGGAGGAGATCGCCGAGCGCCGGGAGTCGGTGAATGCCGCCTTCCTGGTCACCCTGTTCCAGATCCTGGTCGATACACCGCAGATGACGGCGACCGAGGCCATGCTGCGCGCCCAGGAGAAAGGTGCGCTGTTGGCCCCGACTACGGGCCGGCAGCAATCGGAGCTGCTCGGACCGATCATCGCCCGCGAGATCGACCTGCTGGCCCGTTCCGGCGCGCTTCCGTCCCCGCCGCAGCAGCTGATCGATCGCGGTGGCGGCTACAAGATTGAATATGACTCGCCGCTGACCCGCGCGATGAAGGCCGACCAGGGCGTCGGCTTTCTGCGGACCATCGAAGCGCTGACTCCGCTGGCGAGGGTCGATCCGACAATCCTCGACGTGTTCAACCCCGACGAGATTGGCCCGGGCCTCGCGGATATCAACGGGGTGCCGGCGAAGTGGCTGCGTTCCAAGGACGAGCTCGCGGCGCTGCGCCAGGACCGCGCCCGGGCGCAGCAGGCCCAGCAGGTGATCGACGCCGCGCCGGCGGCAGCGCAGGGTTTGAAGGACCTGGCGCAGGCGAAGTCCCTCGCCCAGGGCGCGCCTGGGCAGAGTTCATGATGCTGTCGAAGGTGCTGCCGCGGCGCGACCTGGTGAAGGCCTATCAGCAGATCTTCGCTGATGGGCCAGCGGCGTCCATGGTACTCGGCGATCTTGCGATCTTCTGTGGCGCACAAGCGAGTTCGGTGCGGATCAACGGGCAGAAGGCGGTCGATCCCTTCGCCATGGCGGTCGCCGAAGGACGACGCGAAGTCCTGCTCCGTATCACGGCGATGCTGAAGATGGATGAATCCAAGCTCTGGCAATGGGCGCAGCGCGAGCGCCAGATGAAAGGACAGGAGAATGGCTGAAGGCGGCCTCGATACCGGTGTGACCCCGACCGCGGGTGTTCCTTTTGCATCGGATTCCGGTGCCGTCGGCAATGCCGCCGACACACGGAGTTCCCGCCCTGCGGATTCGCTTCCCGGTTCCCAGGCGGCGATCCGGAGCTGGTATGCCGGCTTCGATCGGGAGACCCAGGGCTACCTGCAGAATAAGGGATGGACCCATACGCAGGGTCCGGCTGAATTGGTGAAGGCCTACCGCAATCTCGAGCGATTGAATGGGGTCGAGAAGCTGCCGATGCCGAAGGACGAAAACGACACGGAAGGATGGAGCCGAACCTACGACCGGCTCGGTCGACCCCCGAGCTGGCAGGAATACGGGATCGAGGTTCCCGAGGGCGGCAACCACGAATACGCCGATCATATGGCGGAGACCTTCCACCGCGCCGGCCTCTCTACCCGCCAAGTACAGATGATCGCCGCCGAGAGCGATCGCTTCGCTGCTGCCGCGCAGGCTGAGAACGATCAGGCGTTCGCCAACCGGTCCCTCTCCGAATTGAACGATACAAGGCGCGAATGGGGTGTCGATGCGGATCGTCGCTTCGCGGCCGCACAACGTGCCGGCATAGCCTTCGGCATCGAACGTTCAATGATGGAGCAGATCGAGCGTGCGATCGGAACTCGCAGCTTCCTGTCCCTCATGGCGCGGATCGGGGAGGGCCTGACCGAAGACCGCGGAGCCGGTGCGGGAACCTCAGGTTTCATGACCCCGGAGGCGGCCCAGGCACGGCTCAACGATCTCAAAGCCGACAGCGGTTGGGTGAAGCGCTATCTCGGTGGCGATGCCGGGGCACGGGCGGATTACGACCGTCTGATTTCCGTCGTGGCGGCAGGATAGGCCAAGTCGGGTCGCCAACGATTCGAAATCCTCAAGGGATCGTGGCACCTGAACTCCGGTTTGATTTCGCAGATGTGTTTCTATCGCGGAGGTCGTGATGAAATACGCAATTGGCGCTGCTATGGCCGCGGCCTTGGTGCTGGCGGGGTCCCCGATGGCCACGCGCGCTGCGGAACCGGACGCAAGAGGTGCTTGCGTTGGCGCGATGGCGTGGGAGGACTTGGTTGCCAAACATTCGAGCGGAGTCTCGATCCTGGTCCTTTCCGACATCGACGGTGTCGAAGCGAAGGCGGTGATCGAACGCATCAACGACACGCCACCGAAAACCTCTATGGCGGCCGATCACGTGATTGTGCTCGGCGCGCGTTCGCTCGCGGATGACGTGCCGGCCCCCTATGTGCTCGTTGCCTTCTTCAACCACGACTGCCTGGTGAGCTCCGGTCGGGCCGATCCGGCGGAGGCAGCGAGTCTGCTGAGTGGTCAGTCGATCTGAAGCTGACGAGTGAGCGCGATTCAGATTGACGCTCACATATTTGTATGATTTAATGTATCGATCCTGAGGGGAGAACCGAGCGAAGGCTTGGCCCCGTGCTTGCCGGAAAGCCCGGCCGTCACAGGCGGACGTTAAGCGCCAGAGCGGCCCTGTCGCTTCCCCAGACAGATAAGCCATCGACAAACCGCGACCTGCATCGGGCGGGTCGCTCATGTTGAGGCTTGTCCCATGTCCGCGAATCTCATCAATCTCCGCACCATCCAGTTCTCCGACAAGTTCCAGCTGCTCTCCCAGCAATATGGTTCGCGCCTGCAGACTCTCGTCGGCCAGGGCCAGTACCAGGGAAAGCAGGCCTCGCCGGTCAACCAGGTCGCGCCTACCGCCGCGGTGGCGGTGACCGAGCGCTTCACGCCGATCGATCGTCAGGACGCCGCGTTCGACCGGCGCTGGGCGTTTCCGCAGTCCTACGAGCATGCCCAGCTCGTGGACAAGTTCGACGAGCTCCAGATGTTGGGCGATCCCAAGCCCAGCCTGGTGATGAACGCCGCCAACGCCATGGGGCGTGCTAAGGACGACGTGATCATCGGTGCTTTCTATGCAACGGCGAAGGTCGGGGAGCTGGCGGCGGGCTCGGTCGCCTGGAACAACACGCTCACCACTGCCGGCGGCCAGAACGTCTCGGTCAGCCAGGGCGCCGGTGGTCCCACCAACCTCACGGTTGCGAAGCTCCGTGAAGTCGTAAAGACCTTCCTCCAGAACAACGTCGATATCGATCGCGAGCAGATCACCGGTGCGCTCAACGCGAAGGCGCACGATTCACTGCTGGGCGAAATGCAGATCACCTCGATGGACTACCAGACCAAGCCGGTGCTGGAGGAGGGGCGGATTCGCCGCTTTATGGGCATCGACTTTGTACTGACTGAGGAAGTCACCAACATCTGCACCGGAACCGATGACGCATCCGGCACCTCGGTCGGCATCCCCTTCTGGGTTTCATCCGGGATGCATCTCGGCACCTGGATCGACATCAACACCAACATCACCCAGCGCACCGATCTCAAGCTGCAGCCCTGGCAGATCTACATGGACATGATGGTCGGCGCGACCCGCATCGAGGAGAAGAAGGTGGTGCGGGTCTGGTGCCGGTAACGGCTCGACTCTGGTGATCGACGCGAGGGCCGGCGCGTACCCGGCCCGTCTCTCCCAATAGGCCCCCGGTAAGCCCGGTATCATTCCGGCGAAAGGACATATCCATGGCTATCAACGCCTACAAAACCGCCGCCATCAACAATCTCGACGCGACGCCGATCGTGCGCGCGAACCCCTGGGTGCATGGCGGCAATTCCAAGCAGTTCGCGGGCACCGTCGAGGCGGTCAACGGCGATTCTATCGGCTCAACCTACCGCTTCTTCCGCGTTGGCTCCTGGATGCGGCCGGTCCATCTGACCTTGTTCTGCGACGCGATCACCTCCGGCGCCGGCGACCTCGGCCTCTACCGTGCCGCATCCGACGGCGGCGCGGTGGTTTCCCAGGCACTGTTCGCGTCCGCGCAGTCGATCGCGACGGCGATCATCCTCGGTACCAACATCCGCTTCGAGCAAGACGACATCGCCAATGTCGAGAAGCGGATCTGGGAATTGCTCGGCCTTACCGCCGACCCCAACCTGGAATACGATGTGACGCTGACCTTGACCGCTGCGGCGGCGGCCAGTGGCACGATCGCCATCCAGGGCGCGTTCAGCTGGTAGCGCGGGGAGATCTCGAGCATGGCGAGCCAGTATTACGGGACCGACCGCGCCGGACAGTTCTCCGGCGTGACGACCGGAACAGCGACCACCGGCAAGAAGATCGAGCTGGTGATCGACCTCACCGGCAACGCGACGCGGGCGGAAGTGCTCCGGGCACTCGAGGCGATTGCGAACTACATCGTCTCCAACACCAGCCCGTTCGCGCAGTAGGTCGAAGGGAACGATCTGATGGCCTCGCAGGCGGGAATCTGCAACCGGGCGCTGGAGAAGCTGGGTGAGCAGCCGATTGTCTCGATCGATGACGGCACCAAGCAAGCCCAGGCGCTGAAGCGTGTCTACCTTGATACGCTGAATGCGCTGCTGGTCGAGCATCCGTGGCATTTTGCCAAGAAGCGGGCGGCTCTCGCGGCCTCCGCGGCGACACCGGATTGGGGTTTCGCCCGATCCTATCCGGTGCCCACGGATTTCTTGCGCCTGCTGGCGATGAAGGATGGCAGGGACTTCTCGCTGGAAGCCGATGGGAGCGGCGCCCAGGCAATCCTTTGCGATGCTGTTCCCCCGCTGCAGATCCTCTATCTCGCTGCCGTCGATGATCCGGGCCGCCTCCCGCCGCATTTCGTCGAGGCGCTGGCGTCGAAGCTCGCCCTAGACATTTGCGAGGACCTGACCCAATCCAATACCAAAAAGGACATCCTCAGCCAGATGTTCACCGTCGACCTCGCGAAGGCGAAGAGGATCAACGGCCTGCAACAGGCGCCAGAGGCCTTGCCGACTTTCTCCTGGCTCGCCGCCCGCGGCCAGGCACCGATCCCACCGATCCTCACCACGGATGGCCAGTAGCACCGCATGGTCCGTGCCAGTCCCAATCTCAATGCGTTCGACGCCGGCGAGTTCAGCACGACGCTGGAAGGCCGGACCGACCTCACGCGCTACAACTCCGGCTGCCGCATCCTGGAGAACTTCCTGCCGCTGGTCGTCGGGCCGGCGGTGCGGCGACCTGGGTCGCATTTCATCGCCTCGACGCGGTATCCGGACAAGACTGCGACGCTCATTCCGTTTCAGTACTCGACCGAGCAGGCCTATGCGCTGGAGTTCGGCGACCTGTATGTCCGGTTCTATCGGAATGACGGACCGCTGATCGAGGCGGGCAAGGCCATTGTCGGTGCCACTCAAGCCAACCCGGTGGTGCTGACGATCACCGCCCATGGGTATGCCAATGGCGACGACATCGAGGTCTCCGGCGTGAGCGGAATGACCCAGCTCAACGGTCGCCGCTTCAGGGTGGCGAACAAGACGGCCAACACCGTCGAGCTCACCGACATGCACGGGACCAACATCAATGGAACCGGCTATTCGGCCTATGCCTCCGGGGGCGCGGCGTCACGGGTCTATACCCTGACGACGACCTATCAGGAGCAGGATCTCACAGGCCTCAAGTTCGCCCAGTCGGCGGATGTCCTCTACATCGCCCATTCGGAATATGTGCCGCGCAAGCTGCAGCGTTACGGCGCCACCAACTGGGTGCTGTCGCAGGTCGATTTCCTGGACGGACCCTATCTTCCAATGAATGCGGGGCAGGCGACACTTACTCCATCTGCCGCAAGCGGCGCCGGCATCACGATCTCCTCGGCAACCTCAAAAACCGCGACCGGGATGGCCGCTTCTCCGGAGGGCGCGATCCGGGTGACCTGTGCCAACCACGGTTGGAAGACGGGCGACAAGATCGATGTCGCCAGCGCCGTCGGCACTGCCGAGGCCAACGGCAGCTGGACTGCGATCCGGGTCAGTGCGTC